>JADMIO011116408.1_pt1 | contig 117481 bp, 65 predicted proteins | sample 8958161 | NCBI WGS metagenome assembly JADMIO01 (sample SAMN16585339, study PRJNA669376) | soil metagenome | isolation source: Crop rotation soil | place: USA: Cullars Rotation, Alabama | collected 2011
CGCGACAACTTGTCCACGTGGAATTCTAAGCTTAGGATCCCAATGTGCTGGAAAGTTGAGCGCCAACGCTCAGCAGACCGAGATGCCTGACACAAACAGAGATAAAAAGAGCAACGCAGCTTCCGTCCCCTTTTACGCAGCGCTCGCAGAGGCTCTCGAAAAGCGCGGGATGAAGCTGGACGCGACCTGCGCGAAGAGTGACCCGGTCGAGCGCCGCGTGCTCGAAGACTACGGCGCCATGTTCCTTGCAGCGTCCACTGTGAAGCCCCCGCCCGTCTGCATGTTTACGAACGAGGCGGATGTCTTGAGATTCCAGAACGAGGCGGGGGTCAAGGCGGCCGTCATCGGCGGAGCTAAAATTGAGCTGCAACCCGCAGCGATGGCGGCTTTGCAAGAGGCGCGCGAAGAGGCCCGACAGCAGGGGCTGGACATCACGCCGCGCGGCGGCACGGAAGCGGCGCGACGCAGCTTCGACGACACGATGCGTCTCTGGGACACGCGCTTTCTGCCCGCGCTCTCTTACTGGAACAAGCGCGGACGCCTCTCGCGCGAGCAGGTCGCGCATTTGCGCACGCTCGCGATACGCGAGCAGGTGCGCGAAGTGCTTGAGCTGGAAAAGAGCGGCATCTATTTCAGCAAGGACTTATCGAAATCTATTCTGTACTCCATCGCTGCGCCGGGTACGTCGCAGCACATCAGCATGCTGGCCTTGGATGTCTCGCAGTTCGCGGACGAGCGCGTGCGGCGCATACTGGCCCGGCACGGCTGGTTCCAGACCGTCAAGAGCGATCTGCCCCATTTCACATACCTCGGCCTTGCAGAGAGCGACCTGCCCTCGCGCGGTCTGCGCCGCGTCAAGTCCGGGGCTCAAATGTTCTGGATTCCGAATGTGGCGGAGAGTAGCCAGTAGTCAGTATCTGTTTGAAAAGTCCCGTAGGGACGGCTGAGTTATCGTCTTCCTTCAGCCGTCCCTACGGGACTGAGAGAACCTTTGATGTCGCTCTCCCAGCGATGAATCGCTGGGCTATTGTCAATCGTCCCTCACGGGACGGTAAAAACTTGCGCGGCGCGTTATTGACTACTGTAGTATTCTCTTCCCATGATCTATTGCACAAAATGCGGTCATGCTAATGACGATGCGGCGCGTTTGTGTATGAATTGCGGCGCGTCGTTCGGCGGCAGGGGTGAGGGAGCGCCTTTCACTACGGAAGAGAGGCCGCGCACGGGCGCGCAGGCGGCGGGGAGCGGCAGCCCCTGGACGACGCCCCTTGCAGAGCCTGCTTACATGCAGCCGCAGACCAGCGGCATCATCACGCCCGGTGAAAAACGCGATCCCCTGATGGTGCTCATACTGGGTCTGCTGACCTGTGGCATCTACGCCGTCTACTGGGTCTACAAGACCAGCTCGGAGATCAGGGACGCGCTCGGTCGCGCGGATGTCAATCCGGTGCTCGACACGGTGCTGACCATCTTGACCTGCTTCATCTGGCTGATCTACCTCTCTTACAAGTACCCGCAGCTTCTCCTTCAATTGCAGGAGAGGGCAGGGCAGCCGCGCAACGACATCTCGCTGGTCTCGCTCATCCTCGCTATCGTCGGTCTCACCCCCATCTCCCTCTACATGATTCAGAGCGAACTGAATAAGGTGTGGGATGCGCCGGGCCAAAGATGAGCACTGAAGATGAAACGCTGTCCCACATGCCAGAGCACTTATACGGACGACTCGCTCAGCTTCTGCCTTCAGGACGGGGCGTTACTCCTCGGCGAGAGCGAGGAGCACCTGACACCTGACGAGTCACAGGCAACATTAGTGCTTAATGAGGCCCCGCACGGTCTGGATAGGGCGCAGGGGAAGGGGCGGGATACGCGCTCAGGGCCGACCACGGGCGCACAGATGCCAGTCTCTCCGACCACGCCGCACATGCGCGCCGACACGCACGTTCTTCAAGATGGCGCTCCCGCGCCGCCTAGATCGAATCGTGCGCTCCTGGTGGGCATCGTCGTCATCAGCCTCCTGCTGCTGATGCTCGTCGGCATCGGCGTCAAGATGCTCAGACGCGGATCAACCTGGCGCGAGCGGCGCAACGCGAGTAACGTCAAGCCTGAAGCGAACAACAGCAACGCAGAGCTGCCGCCTGCGCCCTTAAAGATCACGGCGACCGCCTCTTCGACCAGGCCGCCACTGCGGAGCAACACGTACGAGGCGGCCAACGTGCTGGATAGAAATCTGGGGTCGGCCTGGCTCGAAGGCGCTTCCGGGCCCGGCATCAACGAATGGATACGCTGCGACTTTGATCGTGAAGTCAAGCTCCGCCGCATAAACATCGCTCCCGGCTACTTCAAGAGCCCGGAATCCTGGGCCAGGAATAATCGCGTTGCCGCCGCGCTCCTTGAATTCTCTGACGGCAGCTCGCGCGAAGTGCGCTTCCCCGACCGCATGGAAGAGCAGCAGGTCGAAGTTGACGGAATCCGAACTTCCTCGGTTCGCGTACATATCAAAGAGGTCTATTTCGGCAGAGATCAGGATACGGCCATCTCGCAACTGGCATTTGAGACCGAGCCGTGAAGCGCGACTGTCAACTGGAAAGCAAAGCTGTCTGAGCGAGTTATGTGGAGACTCTCAATCATGGTTTTCGGGTTAGCGCTCTTCGCTAATACGAATGCCGCCGCACAGTCTTCGATTAACATCTCGTCAATTGCAACCTCGGACAATCTGGCTTTACCCGTTCGACAAACAAGCGGCGCGCGCACGCTATCCGGGACGATCCTCACCTCGAAAGGTGAGTTGGTGCCGGGCGTGACGGTCATCGTGCGCTCCGCGACAGGCGAACAGCAGACGACGAGCGACGCCGCAGGAGGATTCAGCCTGAGCGTCCCTGACGAGCCTCTGACGCTCAGATTTGAAGGAAAGAACATCAGCCCTCTTGAAAAGAGCGTCGCTGCAACCGATGCGACGGAAAATCTGGAGATCAAGATCGAGTTCATCATCCCGCCGATTCACGAGAGCGTGGTGATCGTATCTTCCCAGCTTGACCCGGCCATCGAGCGGCGCAATGACGCGCTTTACAAGAACACGCTCTTTTCCAGGGACGATCAGGTCTTCGAGTCGCTCAATGCCGGAATCAATGCGGGGCAGCACGAAGGGGGCGGCAAGTCTCTAGAGATACGCCGCTTCGGATTCAATCTCGATCACGGCGGGGTGAACGGCGGCCTCAAGGTGCTGGTTGACGACGTGCAGCAGAATCAAGGGACACAGGGGCACGGGCAGGGCTACCTGGGCCAGCTCAAGAGCCTGACTCCTGAGCTGATCGCTGACGTTGACATCCTGAACGGGCCTTTCAGCGCCGAGTACGGCGACTTTTCCGGCCTCGGCGTCGTGCATATTCGACTGAAAGAATCGCTGCCAGACCAGTTGACGCTCCGCCTACAGGGTGGGTCGTTCGCGACCCGGCGGGCGTTCGTCGCCTACAGTCCGGTGCTGAAGCGAGCCGATGCCTTCATCGCTTACGAAGGGACGCGCACAGACGGGCCATTCCTCAGCCCTTTGCGCTACAAGCGTGACAACCTGACCGGCAACTACACGCGCCATTTCGGCGAGCACCAGGCGCTCGGATTCAAGTTGAATATCGGGCGCAACGACTTTTTCTCTTCGGGACAAATTCCTCTGGATGAAGTCGCGGCTGGGAGACTTGATCGCTTCGGCTTCATTGACCCGGATAACGGAGGCAGAGCGAAGACGGCGATACTCGGAGTTTATTACCGCAGAGAGTGGAAGTCTGGTGATGTCCTGAAGGTAGATGGCTTTCTGGGGCGCTCTCTCTTCGATCTCTTCTCCAACTTCACCTTCTTTCTCAAAGACGAAGTGAACGGCGACGAGATTCAGCAGCACGATTCACGCCTTCAGCAGGGCGCGAACGCGCAATACCTGCATCCCTTTACCGTCTTCGGGCAGCGCGCGCTCCTGATCGCGGGCGGAAATCTACACGCCAACCAGATCAACGTCGGACTCTATCATTCCGTCTCGCGCAATCCCTTCTCCATAGAAACGAGCGCCCACGCAAACGTGACCAACGCGGCGGGCTACGTGCAGCAGGGAATTGATCTATTCAAAGGACACTTGCATCTGGATGGCGGAATCCGCTACGACTATTTTCGTTTCACCGTGGACGATCATGTGACTCCGGCGTTTTCCGGCACACAGTCAGCCGCGCGCCTGCAACCGAAATTCAATCTCTCCCTGACACCTTCCGACCGAGTTCCTTTGACGCTCTACGTCAACTACGGGCGCGGCATTTCCAGCCAGGACGCGCGCGGGACGGTGCGCGATCCGTCAGGCCCCAAGATTTCAACAACAGATTTTTATCAGGTCGGCACATCGCACCACATCAGGAAATTTTCTCTCAGCACAGACCTCTTTCTGATAGACCACTCCAACGAGCAGGTCTACATTCCTGATGACGGAAGCATAGAGTTTGCCGGGCCGAGCCGCGCCTACGGCTTCGAGGTCAAATCCTCCGTGCAGCTAACACGCTATCTGGCTATGAGCGGTGGGCTCACACGCGTGATGAACGCCTTCTTTCGTGCCACTTCACCCAGAGTTTATGTAGACAGCGCGCCGCATACGGTCGGCAATGCGTCCGTGACGCTGACGGGCTTTCATGGCTTCACAGGCTCGCTTCGCTATCGTCATGCGAGCGGTTATCGTCTTGATGGAGAGGACGCAAGGATTCGAGCCTCAGGCCTGGACGTGCTCGACTTCAGTATGAACAGGCGCATCAGACAATGGGTTGACTTCAATCTCTCGATAGACAACCTGACCAACAAACGCTACTTCGAGACACAGAACTATTTCGAGTCGCGCCTCAGTCCGGGCGACGAGGTGAAGGCACGCATTCATGGAACTCCTGGCTATCCGCTCAGCATCACCGCCGGGCTGACGTTTCACTTCTTCGGGAAATAGGGAGAACCAAGTCTCACGCTGGAGACGCTGGAGGCGCGAAGAAAAGATGCAACCTTCTCTTCGCGCCTCCAGCGTCTCCAGCGTGAGGTTTATTCGCTTCATGTCGTTTAAACTAAGTGGGACGCGTGACAGCGGGCGCGACTCTGGGGTATTACATCAGGGTAAACCATGAAACGATGTCCGACATGCCAGCGCACTTACACGGATGATTCGCTCAGCTTCTGCCTGCAAGACGGCTCGCTCCTGCTCGGCGAGGCGTCGTCTTCGTCCGGCTCTTTTGACCCGCATTCGACGCTGCATCTTCCTCAGAGCGCGCAGGGTAGAAGTGAGCCGCCACCGACTGAAGTGCTTGGCTCATCGCAGACTCTTGAGGCGTCTGTGCCTGCGCCGACCGCCGCGCAATATCCTCCGCGCGCGACCGTGCGCGACGCGCCGGAAGGGTTCGCGCCCCCTCCGCAGCCTAAGCCGCAGGGCAGAGGTCTCATCGTCGGGCTCACGTTGACGGTCATCGCTCTTCTGCTTGCGCTCGGCGGCGTCGGCGCGTGGATGCTGCTCAAAGACGACACAAGCGGCGGGTCGAAAGGTAGATCGTCGTCAGACAATCAGAACAGCAACGCATCACGGAATACGGGCGACGAACAATCTAAAGCTTCTGCATCGCCGGGCACGTCCGTCAATCCCACGCCACAGCCCTCCGCGACTGCGCCGCCCGTAGACACCGCCGCAATACGAGACCAGGTGACGGCGACTCTGAACGGGTGGGCGGCGGCCTCTATGGCGCATGACATCCAAAAGCACATGAGCTATTACGCGGACACGCTTGAGGTCTACTACACGAGCACGAACGTAAGCGCGAGCCGTGTGCGTACGGATCGCGAGCGCGCCTATGCGCTCTATTCCACGATTGACATCACTTTGAGCAACATCAAAGTGACTGCTGAGCGCGACGGCTCACGCGCCAACGCCACTTTCGATAAGACCTGGAACTTCGAGGGCAGCAAGTATTCGTCCGGCTCAGTCCGGCAGGCGATATCGCTCGTCAATGCCGGAGGCGGGCGCTGGCTCATCACGGGCGAGAAGGACTTGCAGGTTTACTACGTCAACAAGTGAGACAGAGAGCGGAGGGGATTGAGGCGATCATGAAACGATGTCCGACATGCCAGCGCACCTACGCGGATGATTCGCTCAGCTTCTGCCTGCAAGACGGCTCGCTCCTCTTGAGCGAGGCGTCTGCGCCCAGGGGCTACGATTCGGATGCGACGCTGGTCAACCCTCCAGCACCGGGTAGCCGCGAGCAGATGCCGACGGAAGTTCTCAACCCGCAGCCCGCCCCGACCATCGCATCAGTAAAGCCTGCACAACACACCGCGCCGCAACAACAGCGCATGACCGCGCGCGGCGAGCATGATGTCGTCGCTCATGCTGCTACTACTACTACTGCTCCGGCCTCGTCAAACCGCATGCTGACGGGGGGCGTCATCGCCATCGCCGTTCTACTGCTGGCGCTCGTCGGCATAGGCGTCGCGCTGCTCACACGCAACTCTTCGGAAGGTGGCCACGAGACGACCGCCAACGTTGACAACAAGAGTCGCAACGAGAACGCGAATCTCAACGTGAACAGCAACGCGAACACTAACGCCAACACAAAACCTTCGCCTTCCCCGACAGCCACCGACACGCCACCTGTGAGCAGTAACAGGGATAACAGTAACGTTTCGCAACCGCCCCCGACGGGCTCTGCGGAACGCGCCGAGGCCAAAATCCTGCGCGACTCGCCGCTCACAGAAAGCGACCTCGCGGGGCTCTCCTCCGAAGCCTTGCGACGCTTGCGCAACACCGTCTACGCACGTCATGGTCGCACCTTCAATACGCCGGAGCTTCAACGCTACTTCGACAACCGCCCCTGGTACAGACCGCGCCCGGACTACACAGATCAAGACCTTTCGCCCATAGACCGCGCCAACGTCAGACTGATTCAAGCGATGGAAGGCGGATGAGAAAAGTCAAAGGGTAGAAGTAAAAAGTAGGAACAGAAGCGGCCCGACAAATCTGTGAAGCTAAAGCGGATTTCGTTTGAATTTACCAAACAGTTGTCGCCTGAGAGCGCTTTGCATCCTTGCCCGCATGAGCGCTCGAAGCGCGAATCATGTAGCGTGCTGACGCACGCCCAGCGGGCAGGGATGCAAAGCGCTCCCAGGTAAAGGCATACGCAATCCGCTCTAATTCCGCTCCGGTCGAATGCGTTGTCAGAGGTGCGGGCTTCGCTTACCCCTCAAGAGCCCTCTTTACGGCTGCTCTCGCGAGCAGGCGTGTCGAATCCAGGGTTGGCAAGGGGGTATCATCCGGGCGCACGATCAAAGGTATCTCCGTGCATCCGAGGACGACCGCCTCGCATCCGCGCGACTTCAACTTGCTCGCCACCTCATTAAGGTACAGCCGGGAGGCTTCGGGGAAAATGCCATTGACCAGCTCCTTGAAAATAATCTCGTTGATTCTTTCCCTATCCGCCTCGTCAGGTATTTCGCTCTCTATCTCGAACCCTTCCAGTGCCCCCGGGTAGACGGGCCCTTCCATGAGATACTTCGTCCCTAAAATGCCGAGCCGCATGTAGCCTAAGCGATGCGCCTCTTCGGCGACCGTGTGGGCGATATGCAGCCAAGGGATAGGGGAGCGTGGAATCAAATACGGAAACGCCTGATGGTATGTATTATCGGGGCAGATAGCGAAGTCTGCTCCGGCCTGCGCGACCTTGCGCGCTGAAACCGCTAAAATCTCGGCGACCGCCTCCCAGTCGTTTGCCAGAATGTATGGCATGTGCTCTGCCATGGGCACAGAGTTCATAGTGATCTCAGGGTGATTATGCTCACCCATGACTTCAAGCGCCTCCAAACAGATCGTGCGATAACAAAGCGCCGCGCCCTCTGCACTGCCTGCCACGATACCGATATGTTGTGTCAAGACCTCTTTACCTCCAACTCCTGTGAAGACAATTTGAAGCTATCCGGGGAGCATCTAACTACAATTAGACCGCGCCTCTCAGTATTTTTCTGTATTACATGGCTTTCATCACAACTCACGGTAAAAGTAGACTCTCACGGAATTTTACCGCATATGTCGGCCCGGCATGCTCAAAATGCGTATCATCAGCCGCATCCATTTACTCCTTTGGAAGAGACTCGCAACTTTCTAATTTTTTGTGCGAGTTGACATGCTCCACAAACATAGGTTCTTTGAGGGTGATAGATGCACAAAGCCTTGAAGGTGGTTGGCAGCCTCACTTTTGCCCGCTTCATTTCGTATCGAAATTCACAGGAAAATATTTGCATGATTGGGCAAAGGTGCTAAACTGGCGGCACGTTCGGTCAGGGGGAATCTGGCTGGACGAGTCCTCTCCCGTTCTAATCGAAAAAATAGAATCTTTATGTGCCGCGCGGCTTAACCCGAAGCTCTCTCGCAAAAGCTTGTAAGTCGAGCGACCCTTTATCCCGAAATGAGGGTCACAAAATGGATGTCCCCCACATCATTGCCGGGCGATTTCGCACCGAATGCGAAATCGGAAGAGGCGGCATGGGCACTGTTTATCGTGCCACGCATCTGGGGTTGGAGCGCCCCGTCGCCGTCAAAATCATCAAGCCTGAGTTCGCCGCCGACCGCGACGTGACTGAACGCTTCATGCGAGAGGCGCGCACCATGGCACGCCTTCGCCACCCGCACGCCGCGATGATCTTCGACGCGGGCAACCTGCCCGATGGTCGCCACTTCATCGTCATGGAGTTTGTCGAGGGCACGACGCTCTCCGAGGTGCTCGCGCGCGAAGGCCGCTTCACACCGGAGCGCGCAGTCCACATCGCTTCCGACATCTGCGATGTGCTGGAGGAGGCACACAAACTCGGCATCATTCACCGTGATCTCAAGCCCTCGAACATCATGCTCAACGAGCGCGGCGTCTGTGTGCTCGATTTCGGCGTGGCGAAAGTACTGGCGACCTCTGCGGATTCGACCTCGACGCATGCTACGACCGGCTCAGGCCAGATCGTCGGCACACCGCGCTACATGTCGCCCGAACAATGTCTGGGCCAGAAGGTCGGCGTGCGCAGCGACCTCTACTCCTTGGGCGTGCTGCTCTACGAGATGCTCGCCGGGCGGCCTCCCTTCGTTGACCTGCTGCCGTCGGCGGTGCTCGTCAAACAGGCGACCGCGCCGCCTCCGCCCCTGCCCGGATTCAGACAGGACGTGCCGCGCCCGCTCGCGCTCGCCATACACAAGATGATCGCCAAACGCCCGGAAGACCGCCCGGCCAACGCGGCGTCTGCGCGTGCTCTGCTCGAAAGGAGTCTCACGCGGCCCCTGCCTGTGACGCCGGATATAGAGCCCCTTGCATCAACCGTCCAGGCCGTGAGCAGCCACCGCAGCCTGGCGTTCCGCGTCATCACTCCGGCTCTGATTATAGGTGTGCTCGGCGTCAGCCTGATGGTCTGGGCAGGCAACCGCTTGCAGGAAGAGCCTGCCACGACGACGACCCAATCACCGTTGCTCGCCTCCGCTTCGGTCCTCTCCTCGCGTGATGCTTCATCGTACGCTGCGGGAAAACCTTTGACGCTTCCTGCGCCGACGATTGAAGCCGCGCGCCGCGTCGCCGATTCCATCTCGCGCGGCGCAATCGGTGACGTGCGCGTCGTACGCAAGGGACGCGGCACGGCGATAGCCGCCATTCACGACGAGCGACGCGCGGGCACGTCGCATCTCTTCGTCATGGAGAGATCGGGCACGCGCTATCGCGTGACAGGGCACACGCCGCTCGACGCGAAAGGTTTTCGCGGCGCAAGCTGGACGGCTGAGAGCATGGACGTGGACGGCGACGGCTACGACGAAGTGCTCTGCACGGGCACGAACGCGAAGGACGCAGGCGGAGGCTGTCGTCTGGTGCTCTACGTGCCGCGCACGCACCAGTCCTACACCCTGAGCGTCGAAGCCGGAAGCCGCGCGCGCGGGAAAAAGTCTGAACTCCGCGCACGCTGGTCGCGAAACGCATTGACGCGCACGGCTACCCCGTACCGCGCGGCGCTTCAGCAACACGTGCGCGCGCTCAGCGCCTCTCTTTAAGACGCGCCGTCAATCGCTACTCTCTGCGGCTCGCCGGAACTTCAAAGTTGTAGGTCTCGCCGTGGCTCAGGTAGCGGACGCGGTCGGCGAAGCCTGCGGCCTCGACGGCCCTTTTGAAATCTTCGAGCGGCGACTTGAAGACCTCGTAATCGTTATAGTGGATTGGAATCACCTCGCGCGGGTTGATGATGCGGATCGCTTCGACGCCCTGCTCATCATCCATCGTCAGGAGAATGCCCAGGATGCGTGTGCCGCCCAGGTGAAAGAGCGCCAGGTCTATCTCCGGGTAGCGACGCGGAATCTCTTGCAGATCGTCATGCACGAGCGTGTCGCCCGTGATGTACAGTCGAAGCGCCGTTCTTTCCGTTGCTCCCTGAAATTCGAGCATGCTGCCCATCACGGGCGGCAGAAATGCTTCGACTACGGCTGGCCCATGCTTGCCCGGCATTGAGGTGATGCGAACGCGCGCATCATTCTTCGTCACCGTCACGCTCTGCCAGGTGTCGAGCGCAAGGGGCGCTCGGAAGCCCTTCTCTTTCAGTTCGCCCGCCGCATGTTCGGTAGTGATGATCGGCAGATCCTTCTGCAACCTCTCCTCCACGATGCGGTCGAAGTGATCGCCGTGATAGTGTGAGAGGATGCAGAAATCCAGTGGCGGCAGCTCTTCAATCTCAATCGCCGGATTGGTCAGACGCTCAGCCGTCAACCCGTACCCTAAGTGCACGTGATCGCCTGCGTGCAGGAAGTTTGGATCGGTTAGAATGGTGAAGCCAGCGTAACGTATAATGACCGTCGCTGTTCCGATAAAGAAGATTGAGCCGGTGGCGAAGTCAGCTTGGACGCCTGTGGCCGCCAGGTCAAGGCGAAGTTCGGTGGTCTCTGGCATGATAACCCTCCCATTGCTCGTTCGGTCGAATTTTGAAGCTCTCAGCAGATGGGTTTACCACAGGTGCATCTGACACACAAGGCCACTCCATCTTCATCCCACGCTATAAAAACGGAACAGTGGATGGCTGGTCGCGTTTTACTCTTATGCACATGGTTACGAGAGAGGATTGACGCCATGAATATTCATGCCGTGCGCCGCGCGTTCATCGCTTTCCACCTGACGTTGGGAGTGGTCGTGCTGCTGGAGAGCCTGATCACAGTCCTGCACGCGATCAGCGCCGGGCATCCCAGCCGCGCCCTCGCCCTGTTTGCCGGGACGGAAGTAATAGCAGCCCTCCTGTTCCTTCTGCCTGCGACGCTCAGAGCAGGCGCACGAGCGCTGCTCCTGATCTTCGCCGCAGCCATTGCGTTTCACGGTCTTCATGGTGAGCTGCAAGCGACGCTGCTGGTCTACGCTGCGGGCGTCGTGCTGGTGATGGTGCATGGGAGCGCATTCGGGAAAGCGAGTCCGATGCAGAGAGCAGCGCCGCCGCTTGAAAGTTGTTAAGGAGATTTTAGTCATGAACAGGAAACAGTATGTAGTCGCTTTAGCTTTACTCATGATCGCAGGTCTCTGCGGGGGAGCAATCTCCGTCAGACTTTTGGACGCCACGCCGACTGAGGCGCAGGCTACGGGCACGACGAGAGCCCACAGCGGTCAGAAGTGGGAATACTGCGCGCTCACGAGGGCCGCTTACGTCGGGTCGAACAGGAACGGTCGCTACTGGATCAGCTACTTCTCCGATAAAGGGGCGCAGGTGGTGGAGATGGAAGAGACTGCGCTGGAAAGAAACGGCCCGGCCAAGGCCATCGCCAGGCTCGCAGACGAAGGCTGGGAGATGGTCACCGATGGGCCGCTCGACATACGGCAAGGCGAGCTGAGGGCGCTCTATTTCAAACGTCCGAAGTCGTAGATAGCTGGAAAGGAGAATGAAACCGCAGATGAAAGCAGATGAACACAGATTAAGTCCTAAATCTCAGATCAGAAATCTCAAAATTCCTGATCTGCGTGTATCTGTGTCCATCTGCGTTTACTGCTGCTTTCGATCACTTATGCGCAACAAACTACTTTCAGCTCTCCTGTTGGTCATCACGATCAACGTCTGCGCTTTCGGCCAGCAGTCACTATCTAAAGCCAAAGCTCCTGAAGCAGCCAATATCAGCGGCTATGAGCGCGCCTCTTGTGTTCAGCTTCCCGGTAGGGTTCGCATTTGCAAATGCGTCTCCGACACGGAAGAAGGTTTCGTTGTAGAGAAGGAGGGCGCGATAGCAGGGAAGTGGCCGGCCAGCGCATTCCTGGGCGAGACGGCGGATTTCGAGGTGCTCACGGGCGACCTGGACGGCAATGGAAGTAAGGAGCTGATCGTCGCCAATCACGACATGACGAGCACCGGCCTCGGAATAAACTACTGGACGATCTATATCTTCCCAGGAATGGGCGCGCAGGATTTCGAGCGCCCTTTGATGTTCATGGTGGAAGAGTACGGAAGCGACGGCACGTTCGTGCAGGCGCGCAGGGAAGTGAACATACTGGCGACGAGGTGGCTTTGGACTACTCCTTTGAGGGGCAGGCGCGGGGTGGGTTTGTACCTGACGGGGCGTATGTGGCGCTATCGGGACGGAGCGCTTCAACCTGTTCCGCAGCGCCCGCTCATGGCGAGACGCTTTCTGGACAGCTTCGCCGACGAGCGCGGGCGAATGGAGGGGAGCCCGGACGTGCCTTACAGGTGGTTCAACAATCCTCAGGCAGAAACCAGAAGGATTGATCCGCTCATCGCATACAGGGTGAAGGAGAGTCTGGAAGGAGTCGTCAGCGACGTGACCCTGTCTGAGAAGAAGGACGAGATTAAGATCAATTTCAACTTTGCACGAGCGTCCGGTCAGACGCCATCCCAGATTTCTTACGCCTATCCGGTTGAGCCGGACGAGAATCAGAAGAATGCGTTCTGGCACGTCGGAGACGCAGCGACCAACGTCGTCTACCCCCAAAACTATCTTCCGGCACAGCCCGTAAAATGGTTGAAGGGGAGGCGTTGTAAACTGGTGACGTACGATGGTCAGTATAAGTCAGAGAACCTGCAAGTGTTGTGGTTGCTCTAATGGAACGCGCTGTAGAGGATAAATAGGTTTCCGCTCTTTGCGGCTCTGCCGCCCTTTGCTGTGTGGAAAGGGCGGCAGAGCCGCAAAGAGCGCAGGCCACAGTGAAAGTGGCCGGAAATTTTCAATCTCCACTTAGACTTGTCGCCCGCCCGCCAGTCGTGCCAAGATAGCGGCTGCTTTGACTAATCGCCGTTCATCCCCTGTGGAGATTGCCCTGAAGCGTTCCCCTTTATGAGCCGCGCCGAATTCGATCAAGCCGCGTGTGACCGCCTCGCCGAGTGCGTCCGCGAAATCGAGACCCGGACAGATGCCGAACTGGTCATCGTCGTGCGCGCACGCTCCGGCTCCTACCGTCATGCTGACCTGATCTGCGGCGCGATACTGGCCTACGCCGGTCTGCTCTTCCTGCTCTTCTCGCCCTGGATATTCACGCATTACTGGGTCGCCATTGATGTCGCGCTGCTGTTCGCGCTCGGAGCTTTCATCTCGTCGCGCAGTGATGCTCTGCGCCGCCTGTTGACGCGTAAGGAGGAGCGCGCCGAAAGGGTGCGCGCGGGCGCGGCGGCGATGTTCTACGAGGCGGGCATTGCGAACACCTTGAACGAGATGGGCGTGCTCGTCTACCTCTCCCTGCTTGAGCGGCGGCTGGAGCTGATCGCGGATCGCGGAGTGCTCGCTGCCGTCTCGCCTCTGGAATGGAACGAGTGCGTCTTTGATCTGCACAAGGCGGGCCGGAGGCCGCAACTGCAAGCCATGCTCCAGGCGCTCGGTGCGATGGGTGCACTTCTCGCCAAGTGCCTGCCGCCGACGGGCGAGAACCCGAACGAGCTGAGCGACATGCCGCGCTTCGATCTCCGATGACCCTGAACTCTGGACGCTTCATCAACACTTGCGCTCGCCGGGCGGCAATCCCGGCGGCGCTCTTCCTAGTCCTGCTGGCTTTCGCTCCGGCCACGGAAGCTCTGGCGCGCGTCGGGGGAGGCTCATCTTACGGCGGCGGAAGCGGCAGCGGCGGTGGAGATAGCGGCGGCCTCTTCTATCTCATCTACCTGATCTTCAGGGTTCTGCTGTGGCTGACCATAGAGTATCCGGCCATCGGCATCCCGCTCGATATCATCTTCATCGTGGGCGTCGCCTATCTCTTCCTCAGGCCCGATAAGAAGAAGAAGGTCGAGACCGCGTTATGCTCATCTGCTTCGACGGGCATCACGCCGACGGCCAGTGCAGCTTCGGCCAGCAGCCAGCAGGCTGTGGCACAAGCCTTCAACCAGCTACGCCGCTTCGATCCGAACTTCTCCGAGATCATCTTTACTGACTTCTGTTACGCGCTCTACGCGAGGGCGCATCACGAGCGCGCGACAGGCCGTCTGGACGAACTCTCGCCCTATCTCAGCGCCGAGTCGCGCGGCACGTTAATGAGTCGCAACCCGCGCGGCTTGCAGGAGGTTCGCGGCATCATCGTCGGCGCGATGCAGGTGACGGAGGTGAGTGGGCTCTCCAGTCCCGTCGTTCAGGTCAGCGTCCACTTCGAGGCGAACTACACGGAAGTGGTCGCTGGCCGAGACAATGCTGCGCCCGCAGAGATGACCTACTACGTGCGTGAGCGCTGGGTCTTGGAGCGCAAGCGCGACGTGCTCTCGCCGACGCCCGCGCAGGCCACAGCCTTGCATTGCCCGCGTTGCGGCGCGGCGTTGCAGAAGGATACGACGGGCGCGTGTGCCTTCTGCGGCGCACGGATTGAGAGCGGCGAGTTTCAATGGTACGTCCACAGAATCTCTCTGCTCGACCGCGAGGAGCGAGGCCCACTGCTGACCTCAGACGTCCCCGAGGTCGGGACGGAACTGCCCTCGGTCGTGCAGAAGAATTTCCAGGGGGTGCGCACCCATTTCGAGCAGGAGAACCCTGCGTTCACATGGGGCGAATTCATGGAACGCGCCCGCCTGATCTTCAACGAGCTACAGGCAGCATGGTCTACGCTCGACTGGGAGCGCGCACGCCCGCATGAAACGGACAACATCTTCCAGATGCATCGCTACTGGATTGAAGCTTACAAGCGTCAGGGCTTGCGCAACCGTTTGGACAACTGCCGTATCACCTCCATGCAACCCGTTAAGATCAAGCAGGATGCTTTCTACAACGCCATCACTCTGCGCATCGGTGCCGAAGGGCACGATTACACGGAGGACACGAGCGGGCAGGTCAAGAGCGGCTCGAAGAAGAAGCTGCGGCGCTGGACGGAATACTGGACGTTCGTGCGTAACCGTCAGGCAAAGCCTACGCACGCGCGCACAGACCTCTCGTGCCCCAACTGCGGCGCGCCGCTCAAGGTCAACGTCACGGGCATCTGCGAGTTTTGCGGAGGCAAAATCAGCTCCGGCGAGTTCGACTGGGTCTTATCCAAGATCGAGCAGGACGAATCTTACGCGGGCTGACATCCTCGATGCCTTTCCAGACATCGAACTGCTTCGATCAATAAGAAATTCAACACCAAGGCACTAAGGCACAAAGGAAGATCGTGATCAGTAAATCGTGAGTGGTAAAGGAAAAGCGGTTCCTCGATTAACGATCCGCTCTCTTAGTGCCTTTGTGGTAAATTTTATTGATCCTCCTCAAATTCTGAAACGGAGTTTTTTTGTGAGACGCAATCTTTACGTTTTAGTCATACTCCTGTCGCTGCTCGCGCCCATCACGCGCGCCTCTTCTACGCCGCCGCAAATCGAGCGGGCAGGAGCATCAGCGACAAAGGGCGTTGCAGTCACCCCGGCGCGCGCGGCGCAGCAGGCGCAGCTCGTCAATCACGTGCTGGCTAACGGTCTGGAGGTGATCGTCCTCGAAGACCGTTCCGTGCCGCTCGTCACGCTTGAGCTGGCCGTGAAGAACGGCTCTTATACGGAGCCGCCGGAGCTGAACGGCCTCTCGCACCTCTACGAGCACATGTTCTTCAAGACCAACCGCGCGGTCGCCAACCGCGAAGATTACCTGCGCCTGATCGGCCAGATGGGCATCGCCTACAACGGCTCGACGCGCGAGGAGGTCGTCAACTACTACTTCACGACGACCTCGCCCTACCTGCGTACGGCGCTTCAGTACATGAGGGATTCGGCGCTCTATCCCTTATTTGACGAGGGCGAGTTCGAGCGCGAGCGCCAGGTCGTGATCGGCGAGATTGATCGCAACGAGTCGAACCCCTTCTATTACCTGAATCTGGAGATGAACAACCGGCTCTTCTACAAGTATCCGAGCCGCAAGACTCCGCTCGGCAATCGCCAGACCGTCTCATCTGCTACGACCGCGATGATGCGCCTGATCCAGCAGCGTTATTATGTGCCGAACAATTCAACTCTCGTCGTGACGGGCGACGTGCAGCCTGAAGAGATTTTTCGTCTCGCGCAGGAGATGTTCGGCGATTGGAAACGTACCGAAGACCCGTTTGTGAAGTACCCGCTGGTCGAGCACCCGCCGCTCGCCAAAAGCGAGAGCGGGATCATCAAGCAGCCCGTGCAGAATGTCATCATCGAGCTGGGCTGGCAGGGGCCATCCATCGGCAAAGACAACGCAGCCACCTACGCGGCGGATGTTTTCTCGTTCATCCTGCGCCAGCCCAACACACGCTTTCAACGTGCGCTCGTGGACACGGGGCTCGTCACGGGCGTAGACATCAGCTATTACACGCAGCGCAACATCGGCCCGATCAATATCGTCGCGCAGACCACGCCGGAGAAGGCGCGCGCCGCCATCCGCGCCATCTACAACGAAATCGCGCACTTCAACGACCGTGACTATTTCACGGACGAGCAGCTCGAATCAGCCAAGGCGCTCCTTGAAGCAGACGATCTCTACTCGCGCGAAAAACCGAGCGAGTACGCGCACACCTTAAGCTTCTGGTGGGCTTCGACAGGGCTCGACTATTTTCGCGGTTACCTCGGAAACCTGCGGCGTACATCGCGCGCAGACATCAGCCGCTACGTGACGACCTATATTCAAGGCAAGCCGCACGTCGGGCTCGTGATGATCTCTGAAGAGGGACAGCGACAGGCGCAACTGAAACCGGAGGAGTTGATAGGGCAATGAGAAGAGCAGTAGACAGTAGTCAGAAGTCAGTAGCCAGTAGAAGGAAAACAGAAGGCAGAAGGTTGAGCGAAGGGGACGTTAAATTGGAAGTAAGAAACCGAGTGGACGAAGCTAAAGACAGAAGCCAGAAAACAGTGGGCAGTACCAAAGCGAAGCTCACCAACTACTGCTTACTGCTTACTGCTTTCCATCTTCTCCATTCAGGCGCTAGGGCAGGGGCAAGGCACACAGACGCGGCAGCAGCCCGCCGGGCCGTCGCCCATCTCTATTCAGAACATAGAGGCGACGCAGGCGGCGCTGGTCACAGAATTTGATGTCAACGGCTTGAAGGTGCTCGTCAAGCGCCGCGAAGGCAGCCAGACGGTGGCGGCGGGACTCTTCCTGCGTGGCGGCGCGCGCAACATCAATGCGACGAATGCAGGGATAGAGTCGTTCATGCTTTCGGCGGCGACCGAGGCGAGCGCGGGCTTTCCGCGTGAGCGCATGCGCGCGGAGCTGGCGCGCATGGGAACGGTCATAGATTCCGGCGTCAATTACGACTACTCCGCGCTCTCCTTCCGCTCGACGCGCCCCAACTTTGACCGCTCGTGGGAGATTTTCACCGACGTGGCGCTACGTCCCCTCTTCGCTCCCGCAGACGTTCAGCTCGTGCAGAGTCGTCTGGTCGCCTCTTTGCGCGACGACACGGATGACCCGGACACGTATCTACAGCGCCTGCAAGAGCGGGTCGCCTACGCAGGCCACCCCTACATCAACCGCCCACAGGGAACAGCGGAGATTATTGGAAAGCTAACGGTTGACGACCTGCGCGCCTATCACCGAAAGATGATGGAGACCTCGCGCCTGTTGCTCGTCATCGTCGGCGACCTGGACCCGCAGCAGTTGCGCGCTCGCATTGCCTCCTCGTTCGGCACATTGCCAAGAGGCACTTACAGGCCGGAGCCCGTCCCGCAGCTCGTCTTCCCCTCGTCAACAGTGGAGGTGACGCAGCGCACGCTGCCGACCAACTACGTGCAGGGAGTATTCACCGCTCCGCCACTGACATCGCCCGACATCTACCCGATGCAGGTCGCCTCTGCCATCCTGCGCGACCGCATCAACGAGGAGGTGCGTAACAAGCGCAATCTCTCATATGCGCCGTTCGCGTTTCTCGGCAGCCAGGGAGCAAATACAGGCGGCATCTACGTGTCGGCTGTTGATGCGAGCTACGCCGTGAGCGTCATGCTCGGCGAGATCGTGCGTCTTCAACAGGAACAGATCGGCCCGGATGATGTGACGGGCGTCGTCTCGCAGTACCTGACCGGCTACTACCTTGATCAGGAGACGAACGCAGCGCAGGCGGGTGAGCTTGCACGATACGAGCTGATCGGCGGCGGCTGGCGAAACTCCATCAACTTCCTTGAGCGCCTGCGCGCCGTCAAGCCCGCGGACGTGCAGCGCGTCGCCCGAACCTACATACGCAACATTCGCTTCGTCGTCCTCGGCGACCCGGCGCGCGTAGACAAAAACGTCTTCCTCAGCCAACTGGGCGAGCAGAAAAGTTTCTGAACAGTAGACAATAGACAGTAAGTCAGTGGCCAGTAGGAAAGACACTTGCTTTTCTTTTCCTACTGTCTACTTCTCTTTTATCTTTGTATCTCGCCCATCAATTTGCGGTACAGCTCTGTGTCGAGCGGTTGAAGGAGGCAGCTTTGGGCGACTGCCGACATGCGATCGCCGATCTCCAGGTAGGCCATGCCGAGGTTGTAATAGGCTTCGGCGAAGCGGGGTTGCAGGCGCGCGGCCTCTTTGTAGGCCCTGATGGCCTCATCGAACCTTTCGGCGTAATAGAAGGCATCGCCCAGTTTGTTGTGCGCTTCGGCTGAGCCGGGGCGCAGGCGTATAGCCTTTTGGTAGGCGCGTATAGCGTCTTCGTTCTTGCCCTGTTTGACCTTGCAATAGCCGACCTGAATCCACGCTTCGGCGCGCGCCGGGTTCTTATTGGCGGCGCTCTCGAAGTAGCCCAGGGCGCTATCGTAGTTTCCCAGCCAGAGCGAATTCAGGCCGTTGCGATACCACCACTCGGCCAGCGCCTCATTCTGCACGCCGCTCTTGTTCCTCGCCGCCAGTTCGTCAAAGGTCGAGAGCTTGCCGGGCTTCAGCTCCATCACGCGCGAGGCAGAGAGCGCCAGGTTGATGTTCTGTCCGTTGACGATCTTCATCGTCACGACGCCGACCACCTGCCCCTTCATATTGAAGAGCGGGCTGCCGCTGTTGCCGTGCGAGATGGGAGCCGTGATCTGTATGATCTTGCCCAGACTCGGCACTTCGCGCACAGCCGAGACGATCCCGTCCGAAATAGAGCCTTCGAGGCGTAGCGGATTGCCGATCACGAAGATGCTCTCGCCCTCTTCCGGGACGGTCGGCGATAGATCGAGCGTGCGCGTGCGATCATGCGGAATGTTGAGGCTCAGGATTACCAGGTCGCCCTCTTCATCCACGTTGAGCAGTCCCTGCACGGGGTAGACGCGGCCTTTCCCGTCAAAGGTACGAACCTCCGCGTGATGCGCGCCGTCTATGACGTGCAGGTTTGTGACGACCTGGCCGGGGCGTATGAAAAAACCGCTCCCGCTCGTCAGCGCCTCGTTCTTGGCGTTGTAGGTGACGACGGAGACGACCGAAGGTTTGACGCGACGGATCAGGTCGGGGAGGGTCTCTTGTTTAGCCTGTTGAGCCGGGACGCTGGCTGAAAATATGATGAGAGACGCGAAAGCGAGCGCGAGCAATTGGGGGAGCTTGCGTTTCATGGCAGACAGTCCGTTCTGTGCGGGCGCGCAAAAAGTTCTGTTGTGTGCCCGACGAGAGAAAGAGAGATTTAGCGGGGGCTAAAACCCTTCTCTTTATTTCATGGAAATCGGCGCGGGTTACAGCGTCGAAGTTACATGCGGGTTATTTTGAGCCAACAGGGTCTCACCCGCTTGTCGGGGCTGAAGGCGAACGGGGTGTGGGCAGGGCCGGGGATCAAAGCCTCCCGAAGCCGCCGCCATCGGCTAAAGGGAACTATACCACTGCTCGGCGGGAGAATGACAACCTTTTTTGCGGGGAGGAGGCTCAAGAGCGTTTTCCAAATAAATGTAGCGTGGGGATTAAAACGTAGGGGCAGGGACAAGTCCTCTGCCCGCTTGGTTTCCCAACAGAAAGGGCGGAGGACTTGTCCCTGCCCCTACATTTCTGCGCCGGATTGAAAATGGCTCTGAGATCAAAAAAAGGGGCTGCCTTCACGTTGAAAGCAGCCCGGCCTCTTAACTAATACTTATGCGAGGCGAATGCGAAAACGCGCTCTCTCTCAAAAGAGCGTGTTACTTGACGACCGTTCCGACGATGGTGCCGGTCGGCGTCATGAACTCATCTTCGAGCGTGACGAAGAGACCGAAGTCCTGCATCGCCGTCTCCGTCTGAATCTGCGCCTCGTTGCGCTGGCCTGTGTTGACTATCTGGCCCAGGCGGACGAAGTGATTATCCGGCGAGACTGCCCACACGGCGTAGACTTTTCCTGCCGGGGCATTTTTCAACTGGTGAAAGCGCATTTTGATGGTCGTCGGGCCGTCATTGCGCGGCTCCAGATAGACGTTCGCGCGCGAGCCTGTCAACTCACCCGTGAAGTTGATCTTCATCTCTGTATCCGTACCCCTCCGGAATCCGGGAATGCCGAGCATCGGCGCACTGTAAGCGGGTGACGGGCCTCCTGTCGAGACGGCTGCCACGCGTTCACCGACCGCCGCACCGTCGCGCTCCCCATGACTCGCAACGGGGATCACCGCGTAACCAGTCGGCACGGAGCTTCTCAAGACCACCTGCGTCTGCGGCGTGAAGGTCGTCAGACTGGCGTCGGGCGAAAGCACGAGCATGAACTGGTTGAGCGGCGTCGTCGTAGAGAGCGTGGCCGCACCATTGTTGACCGAGACGGGGCCGAGCAGCGTCGCACGGCCTGTCGGATCAACGGCGTAAAGATTGAAGCTGTTCACGTCGCCGGTCAGACCCGTCAGGTTCAGGTTGACCATCGTATTTGTGCCATGACGCATCACACGGGCAGTGCCCTGCGCGCCCGGAATAATGGTCGTCGGTTGCAGTGTGACGGTGACCTCTTTATCCGCCGGATACTCTATGACAGACCAGGAGCCATCATCATTCTGTACGGCCTGCGTGGTCTGTGTCGTCGTGGTGGTCGTTGCGGTCGGCTCAGTCGGCGTCGTGGTGGTTTGCTCGGTTGTCGTTGTCGTCGTCGTTGTTGATTGCGTCTCCTGTGCCAGGGCCAGTCCAGCCGTAGCGAGGGAGAGCACGATGCTGCCTAAAAGGCAGAGCAAGCGTTTACTCATTAGTAACTTCTCCTCCTTATGATTTGCCATTTATTCGCTCTTGTTGGGGGAAGAATCTGGAAAATCGAACAGAAGAAGACGCGCAACAATTATGCCGTGCAGCGAAAACGCTTAGTCCAACTATTTCAGTAGATAGAAGATTAAGGCGAGCCGCCGAAGCGAAGTGTTACAGTACAGCGGTGTACGGCAACTTACCAAGGACGAAAAGGAACCACCCTCCGCGCCCTCTGCGAAAACCTTTGCGCCCTCTGCGTTTAAAGAGGCGATTTAACGCAGAGGGCGTAGATCGTTTAGTAGCTGTAGAGTTCCGTAATCGCCTTGAAGACATCTTCGACCTGCGGGAGGATCGCGTCTTCCAGTTGCGGCGCGTAGGCGACGAAGGTGTCGAGTGCGGCGACCCGGCGGACGGGCGCGTCCAGGTATTCGAAAAGCTCATCCGAGATGCGCGCAGCGATCTCCGCGCCGTAGCCGAAGGAGAGCGAATCTTCGTGGGCGACGATAATCTTGCCGGTCTTCTTTACGGTGCGAGTGATCGTCTTCCAATCGTAAGGCGCGAGCGTGCGCAGGTCTACGACTTCGACGTTGATGCCCTGCTGCTCTGCCTGGCGGGCTGCGACGAGCGAACGCTGTACGAGCGCGCCATAGGTGATGATGGAGAGGTCTGTGCCCTCGCGCACCGTCTTGGCTTTGCCGAAGGGAATCATAAAATCGTCCGGTGGATACTGCGATTTGTTATACGCCTGACGATAGAGGTGCTTGTGCTCAAGAAAGAGGACCGGGTCGTCTGAGCGAATCGCTGTCCGCAGCAGCCCGTTGGCGTCGAGCGCCGTCGCCGGATAGACGACGCGAAGCCCGGGCGTGTGCGTGAAGATGGTCGAGCCCGACTGCGAGTGATAGATCGCGCCGCCTTTCAAATAGCCGCCGACGGGCACACGCATGACGACGGGCGCTTTAAAGTCGCCCGCTGAGCGCCAGCGCATCAGCGCCAGCTCGTTCCTGATCTGGTGATAGGCGGGCCAGATGTAATCGAAGAACTGAATCTCCACGACGGGCTTCAGACCGCGCGTTGCGAGGCCGATGGCGCGTCCGACGATGTTGGCCTCGGCGAGCGGCGAGTTGAAGACGCGCGTCGCCCCGAACTTTCTTTGCAGATTGGCCGTCACCTTGAAGACGCCGCCTTTGCCCTTCACCTTCTCCAGATTCTCTTCGCGCGAGCAATCGGCCACGTCTTCGCCGAAGACGACGATAGAGGGGTCGCGCGCCATCTCCGTGTGCAGGCAGCGATTGATGAGATCAACCATCGTGCCCGCGTTGCCGGAAAGCTCTGCCCCATCTTCCGTATCGAATTCTGCGGATGTCGGATCAACGTCCGGAGAGTAGACGAAGCGTGTGGCCGTTTCGGGCGCGGGCTGCGGGCTGGCGAGCGCTTGGTCTGTCGCTTGGTTGACTTCATGGTCAACGGCGTCCTTAATCTCCTGTAGCTCTTCCTGTGTGACGAGCCCTTCCTCAACGAGCAGCGCGCCGAAACGCTTGACGGGGTCGCGCTCTGCGTCAGCCGTTCTCTCTTCGTCCGGGCGATAGAGTTTCTCGTCGTCGGATAACGAATGAGAATAGGGGCGTATCACTTTCGCGTGAACCAGCGCCGCGCCCCTGCGCTCGCGGCAATGCTCTACTGCGCGCCGCATCGTCTCCACGGATTCCACAGGGTCTGTCCCGTCGCAGCGTTGGATGTAGAGGTTCGGGAATCCTTCAACCAGTTTCGAGACATCACCTCCGGCGGTCTGCACCTCTACGGGGACGCTGATCGCATAGCCGTTGTCTTCGATGAGAAACACGACGGGGAGTTTCAGATTGCAGGCCGTATTGAGAGCCTCCCAGAATTCGCCCTCGCTCGTCGTGCCGTCGCCCGATGAGACATAAACGACTTCATCGCCTTTGAAGCCCACCACCTTCGCTTTGAGTTCGTCGAGCAAGGCGGCGCGATGGCTGGCTTCGGCGCACCCGACCGATTGTAGAAACTGCGTGCCAGTCGGTGAAGACTGCGAGACGATGTTCAGCCGCTTGTGCCCCCAGTGCGAAGGCATTTGACGGCCATGCGAGTTCGGATCGGCCTCTGCGCCGACCGCCGACAGAAGTTGTTCGAGGGGCGTCATGCCGAGTTGCAGGCAGAGAGCACGGTCGCGGTAATAAGGATAGAACCAATCGTAGGCGGGCTTTAAGGCCATCCCCGCCGCCACCAGCACGGCCTCGTGTCCCGCGCCGCTGATCTGGAAAAATATCTTGTTCTGACCCTTGAGCTGAATCTCTTTATCATCAATGCGCCGCGACATGTACATCGTACGGTAGATCGAGATCATCTCATCGCGATCCAGACCCTTATACTCGCGCGCCTTCATTTCGGTCGCCATCTCTTCACGTCTCCTGAGTGGTACTATACGTGTGCTAATCGTCGTACTCCGTTGGACGATGCTATGAAAAAATCTTCACCATCAACTCATCACGGCTGATTCCGAAGTGCTCTGCAACATCATCTAAAATACCCGCAAAAGTGCCGATGCGTAAGGGATCATGCCGGGGAATCGTAATATGATGCTCACCGGCCTCTGTTGTGGTCAGGCGCATGTGGCTACCTGTTTGACGCGTGACTTGATACCCGACATGCTTGAGAGCTTTCACAAGCTCATCGCCAGATACGTTGCGCGGTAGCCTCATGTGGCGATCACTTCTTCTCTCACAAAGTGAAGGCGAATAAGCCGTGGGCTCTGTTCATCATCGAAGTGGCAGCGCACGGCATCACGAACCCGCTCTCGCAGACTATCCAAATCATCAGCTTCAGTGAAGATAGATTGCCCCAGAGCGCGTGCCGTATAGCCACCTTCCGGGGCATCTTCCACGAGAAAGATTAACTCATCCATATCTTCTAATCGTCATACTCCGTTGAAAGTGTCATTCTGTAATCTTCCGCCATCGAAGGGTGTCCGTGCGCCTCGGCCACCTCGATGCCGCGCTCGTACGCGCGCCTTGCCTCTTCGCGCCTGCCCACCTTTTCATACGCGCGAGCGAGCATCCCGTAGGCCGCGCCCTCGTCGTCTGCGCGTGCGAGATAATCTTCGAGCGCCGTGATCGCTTCCTCGTACCGTTCAGCCTTCAAGTATTCGTTCGCCAGCCCGAAGCGCACCATCTCGTTGTCCGGGTCGGACTCAAGCATCTGTGTGAATGTGTCAATACGGGATGTGATCATAATCTTGGGTTGATGAGCTTTCGACAAATCTAAACGCGAAACAGAAAATTCTCCAGCACAAATATCTTGCGAATGCGAAAGCGAAGCGGGCTTTCGACTATAGAGATTGCCTTGAGGTTCTCAAATCCGCCAACAAAGAAGGGTTGCTCACACTCAGGAATCTCTGTCAGCCATGACGGAGGCTCAAGACCTAGTTCATCGCAAAGAGCTTCGGCTGTCGAAGCTAACAGCGCATCCATCTTACGCTCGCATGGCGTAAAAGGCTCAGCCGCCGCACGTATGTCTTTGTAGTATCGGAAATCATCCACAAAGTTCATCAAGTGGATGCACCAATAATGCGGCTCCTTTTCAATCTGTTCTCGTGTCTCTTTAAGCGTTATCACTACTTTTTGTCGAACATTTCTTCGAGCATCATCCGAGTCGCCACATTGACCTGCTTGTGCGGATAGTAGTGTTCGACGATTTCCAAAACCTGCTCTACGTTATTTAAGCTCAATTTATCAATCAAAAGCGTAATATCGTGCCTGTCATCTGTGTTCGCTCTTGCGGCCAGAGTTTTCATCGCCAGCAGGTATTCAGGCGGCGGGACATAAACCTTCAAATTCGTCATGTCAAATAGAATCCGCCGCTCATGCGGAACAAGAAACATTTTAACGGCATAGTTCAGCCAGTCCTTACGCAGCCCGTGTCTTTCCGCAATCCGTTCAGCGGCTCGCCTGATATAACGTACGGGCTCAAAGACAGCATCAACATCTTTTGTGGCAGGTCGTGCATTGTATGCCAGACACATCACTGCTCCGCCGTACAAACAGACTTCGCCTTTAATGTTCATGCCGCGTAGTTCTGCATCTAGTTCCTCCAGATATTGTTTAATCTCATCCGCCGTCACTTTTCTAAACGTGCTACTTCCCGCCGATGATTAACTTCGCAATCGTCTGCAACTGCATGTTGGACGTGCCTTCGTAGATCGCGCCGATCTTGGAGTCGCGCCAGAATTTCTCTACGGGGTAGTCTTTGACGTAGCCGTAGCCGCCGTACAGCTCAATCGCACGGGAGCTGATACGCTCGGCGGCGCGCGAGGAATAGAGCTTCGCCATCGCCGCTTCTTTGACGAAGGGGCGTCCCATGTCTTTGAGGCGGGCGGCGTTGTAGACCATCAGGCGCGCGGCCTCTAACTCCGTCGCCATGTCTGCGAGCTGGAATTGCACGCCCTGAAAGTCGTTGATCGCCTTGCCGAACTGCTGGCGCTCGGCTGTGTAGCTGAGCGCCGCTTCGAGCGCGCCGCGCGCAATCCCGATCATCTGCGCGCCGATGCCGATCCGCCCCTCGTTCAACGTCTCGATAGAAACCTTATAGCCTTTGCCCACCTCGCCGAGGACGTTCTCTTTCGGCACGCGGCAGTCTTCGAGAATCAGCTCAGTGGTCGAAGAGGCGCGGATACCGAGCTTGTTCTCCTTCTTGCCGACCGAGAAGCCTTCAAAACCTTTTTCGACGATGAAGGCAGTGATGCCGCGATAGCCCGCTTCCGGGTTGATGTTAGCGAAGACGATGAAGATTTCCGCCTCCAGCCCGTTGGTGATCCAGAGCTTGCGGCCATTGATGACGTAATGATCGCCGTCTTCGCGTGCACGCGTCCCCATCGCAAAGGCATCCGAGCCCGACCCGGCTTCGCTCAGGGCGTAAGCGCCGACGCGCTCGGTCGCGAGCAGCTGTAGATACTTCTTCTTCTGCTCTTCGTTTCCCCAACGCAGGATGGCGTTATTGACGAGCGTGTTCTGGACATCAACGAAGACGCCGACGGATGCGTCCACGCGCGAAAGCTCTTCGACGGCGATGATGGCCGTGAAGAAGCTGGCTCCTGCACCGCCGTATTCATCCGGGGTCTCGATGCCCATCAGCCCCAGATCGAAGCATTGCTTGATGAGCGCGGGGTCGAGCTTGCCTCGCTCGTCCATCTCTTCGACGCGCGGGCGCAACTCGCCTTCGGCGAACTCGCGCACGCTTGCGCGGAACATCTCTTCATCTTCTGAAGCCGCGGTCAACGCGTACCCGGCCTGCTGCTGTTGTTCAGTTGCGGTTCGACTCATCTCTCTCGTCTCACTCATGGAATAGTATTTGCGGGTTTGATCGCCTAGCATCATAATCAAGGCAAAAGTAAAAAGGCAAAAGGAAAAGGTATGGATCGAAGCATTTTGGAGAAAAAAGGCATAAAAGTAGACGGTAGACGGTAGTCAGTAGCCAGTAGAAAAGCATGCGCTAGCGTACCTTCAGGGTAAAAGCTTCAGCGCCCCTCTCGCCGCAGCGCCTACTGGCTACTGACTACTGTCTACCGTCTACTTACCTTTTCTTTTTCCCGATTGTGCCGTATCTTGCTTCGTTCTTGCTTGGTCGTAAGGTCGGTACCGCCTGCTTAAGCCGGGCGGGTGTTGCTTAGCTTGAGGTCGCCCGGCTTAAGCAGGCGGTACTGACTCGGTCTCCCGTAGCTCAACATAAATTTGTCCGACTACTTATCGAGACGCGCGCTTTCGTTCTGTGTAATGACCCATAATCCAGATAACAAAAGCAGGACTAAAAGATTCACACCTGTCGGAATTATCTTCGCTGTGCTGGGGCTGCTGCTCTTCGCCTACTTCGTCAGGCGCGCGGGCGTCGGCGAGATCATCGAGGGTATCAAGCGACTCGGCGCGGGCTTTCTGCTCGTGCTCCTCATCTCAGGCTTCCGGCCTGCTGTACGCTGCCTGGCATGGATGCGTTCTTTTGAAGGGGCGCACCGTTTGCGCTTCAGCGAAGCTTTCAGGGCTTACCTGGTTGGCGACGCGCTGGGCACGCTGCTTCCGCTCGGCCCCATCGTGTCTGAGCCGACCAAGGCGGCGATGGTGCGCAAGCGCGTGCCGCTCGTCGCGGGACTCTCGGCGCTGGCGGTCGAGAATCTCTTCTACAGCCTGTCGGTCGCACTCTTTATCTTCGCGGGCACAGGGGCGCTCCTCTTCAGCTTTCAGCTTCCGAAGCCCCTGCGCGTGGCAAGCATCGTCGCGCTCTGCGCCATTCTGGCTATCATCCCGCTCGCCTTATTCGTCATTCGCAAGCAGTGGAAATTCCTGAGCGGCGCGCTCGAATACCTGTACGGGCGGGGCATCGGGCGAAAGGTTCTGGAGACGCGGCGCGAGCGCGTGCGTTCCGTAGAAGAACGCATCTACGGCTTCTACGCGCGCAACCGTTCGCGCTTTCTCCCGATCCTGTTGTTGGAAACATGCTTTCACCTGGCGGGCGTCGCAGAAGTCTACGTCACGCTCTATTTTATCAGCGACACTGCGCCGACGCTGCTCACGGCCTTCGTGCTCGAATCCGTCAATCGCATCATAAACGTCGTCTTCAAGTTCGTGCCGATGCGTATGGGCGTGGACGAAGCGGGGACGGGCATGCTGACGAAAGTTTTGCAGCTGGGCACGGCGAGCGGCGTCACACTGGCAATCATACGCAAAGCGCGCGTCATCTTCTGGGCTGCGATCGGCGTCGCTTTTCTCGTCCGGCGCGGGCTCTCTCTGCGCGCCGTCGCCGAAGATACGGAAGAGGCGATGGCCGCCGAAGTCGAGCAAGAGCGCGCCGGAGGCGCTTCTTCCGTCCTGCCTGCGAGGGAGTAGAGACAAAGGAAGATTAAGAGAAAGGGATCATGGACAAGGCGCGCGACACGGAAGTCTTAATCATCCTCGCCATCCTTGTGCTTTTCGGCCTTGGCTTGCGCTTAAATGGTATCTCCAGCCTCGGCTTCGCAGAGGACGAGGTCAACAAGCTTGATGCCGTGCGCGCCTACAAGCGGGGCGACATTCATCCGAACGCAGAGCATCCGATGTTGATGAAGTCGCTGATCTACGTCTCTATGCGCGCAGCCGAAAGTTGGAACGCGAGGGCGGAAAGTAAAATCAGCGATGAGGCCGCGCTCAGGTTTCCGAATGTTCTCTTCGGCGCGCTCGCGGTCGTGCCCCTCTTTCTTCTGACGGCGGCGCTCTTTGATCGCCGCACGGGGCTCTGGGCTGCCGCGCTCTGGGCCTTCGGCATCAATGCCATTACCTATAACCGTATCGCCAAGGAGGACACGCTGCTCGTCTTCTTCATGCTCTTCGGCTTCTACTTTTACCTGCGCGGCAAGCAGACGAGCGGCTATGAGAACAGGCGGAAACGGCGCTTTTATATTCTGAGCGGCGCGTCGTGGGGGCTGATGATGGCGTCTAAGTATTTCCCGCACTACTTCGGCCTCAACGCGCTCTACCATCATCTGTATCAGGTACGCAAGTCAGCGCCCGATGAGCCGCACAAGGGAGTGCCGGGCATCTACTACATCGTGTTGGCCCTTGTCTTCCTGTTGGCGAACCCGGCTGTGCTTTTGCCGCAAACGTGGGCTTACCTGAACGCCTACACGAGCGAGCAGCTCCTCTCGCATCACGGTTACCTGATGGCCGATTATCTCTACAAGAACAACCCGTCGAGCACGCCCTTCTGGGGCACGCCCCTCTATTTCTACGCGCTCTTTCTCGCCGTCAAAGTTCCTCTGCCGGTGCTCCTTGCGTTTCTCGTCGGACTCACAGAGTCCGTGCGGCGCTTGAAAGAGCCCGGCCACGGCTTTCTGCTGCTGATGTTCCTGCTCTGGATCATTCCCTATTCGCTCTTCGGCGCGAAGTGGCTGCGCTACACGCTCTCGCTCATGCCTTTCGTCTACATGATCGGCGCCGTCGGCATCGTCCGTATCACAGGCTGGCTCGCCTCCCTCTTCAGAGCATTGGGCGCGCGTGGCGCGGCGCTCAGCGCGACCACCACTGCGCTCGTCATCTTCGTCATTCTGCCCGCCGGGACGGCTTACGCGAGCGCGCCGCACTACGCCGTTTACACGAACGCGCTCGGCGGTGGGCGCATCGGCTACTACTTTCCGCACGACGAGTTCTATGACGACGGTCTGCGCGAAGCGATTGGCTTCGTCTGCTCGACGGCCCCGCCAGGTGCTTTGATCGTGCACGAAACGCCCGGCGTGGCTCGCTACTACCTGGAACAGTGCGGGCGCACAGACCTGCAATCGCGCGTCCTCTCGGCCTCTGATTTCCGTCTTGAGAACGTGATGACTGTGCCCGCCTACATCATCCTCCAGCGCGGGCGAACCTATTTCGAGAATCAGGACAAGATCAAACAGGTGCGCGCAAGTCTTCAGAAAGTCTACGAAGTGAAGGTCGAAGGCGCGAGCGCCGCCGAAGTGTACGCCACGCAGCCACGTCAATAGGGATGCCGGGGAACGCATCGAGTTGCAGCGGATCAAAAGCAGCTCGGTCGTGCGGTGCTGGAATGAGCAAATCTTAGTTGCGGCCTACGGCAACGACCGGCTGCCGGATGTGCGTAACGAGCCGTTGATGGGCGCACTGAACCACCCGAATCGTGTGGCTCTGAGCGCGGACGGCAGACGAATACTATTCTACGCCAATGGAGGCTACACTATCTGGTCGCTGCTGGCGATTTCGGCAGACCCGCAGAACTAGATCGGAGTTCATGTGCATGACGGGAAAAACCTTAAACGCAAAGGACGCAAAGGTTTTCGCAAAGGAGTTGATTCTCTGCGCTCCTCCAGCGTCTTCATACTTTGCGTACCTCCAGCGTTTAAATCTCTGTTCGTTGAGCATAAAAACCCTCAGACCAAAATGAAGACCGGCAAATCTTTTAAAATCATCTTAACGCTTGCGCCGGCGGTTTTGCTTCTGCTGCTCGTCGCGCTTGCGGGCGGCCATGAGCACGCCCCCGCCAACCGCAAGCAGATCACGATCCTTTCGACGACAGACCTGCACGGCAACATACTTCCCCTCGATTACTACACGAACAAAGTGGACGAGCGCGGGCTCGCCAAGGTCGCGACCATCGTCAAGCAGGCGCGGCGCGAGAACCCTGACCTGCTGCTCCTGGATTGCGGCGACACGATACAGGGAACGCCGCTCGTCTACTACCACAACGAGAAGAACAATCAGCCGCCAGACCCCATGATGCTCACGATGAGCGCGCTCAAGTTCGATGCGATGGCGGTCGGTAATCACGACTACAACTTCGGGCTGAAGGTGCTCAGTAAGGCACGCGGTGAAGCAAAATTCCCCTGGATTTCGGCGAACACCTACCGCAAAGGCACAGACCAGACCTTTTATGATCCTTACATCGTGAGAGAAATCGGCGGCGTGCGCGTGGGCATCCTCGGCCTGACTACGCCGGGCATACCATCCTGGGAGAACACGCAGAACTACGCCGGACTGGAGTTTCGCGAGCCGGTTTCTGAAGCGAAAAAGTGGGTCGGCATCCTGCGCGAGAAGGAGCGCGTTGACTTGGTCGTCATCGCGATGCACATGGGACTGGGAAGAGACTTAAGTACGGGCGAGATATGGCTTGGTGGCGCGCCGAACGAAAACACTGCCATCAGCATCGCCGAGCAGGTGGCGGGCGTGGATGTCATCCTGATGGGACACACGCATCGCGACGAGCCTTCGCTCTACATCAACAATGTGCTCCTGACGCAAGCCTACAAGTGGGGCTCGCGCGTCGCGCGCGTGGATGTCTATATGGAGAAGGCGCAAGGAGACGGACGCTGGCGCGTCGCGGCGCGCACGGCGCGCACGATTCCGGTTGACGAGCGCGTAGAGGCGGATCAGGAGATCCTGAAACTTGTTGACCCTTATGACCGCGAGACGCAAAGCTGGCTCGGACACGTCATCGGGGAATCAACGGCAGACCTCTCGGCTGAGGGTGCGCGCCTGCGCGATACGGCGATTCTAGACCTCATTCAACGCGTGCAGTTGGATGTGGGCAAGGCCGATGTCTCTATGGCCGCGAGCTTCAATACGCAGGCTCACATCCCGAAAGGCTCTGTCACTGTACGCGACATCGCAGGGCTCTACGAATATGAGAACACGCTCGTCGTGATCGAAGTGACCGGGCAGCAGTTGAAAGCTGCGCTCGAACATTCTGCCAGGTATTTTCGCGCCTATGTGCCAAATACTTCGGCCTCCGATCTGATAGATGAAAAGATTCCCGGCTATAACTTCGATGTCGCCGAAGGCGTCCAGTATGACCTGGACATCTCGAAGCCTATGGGGCAGCGGATTCAGAACCTGCGCTTTCGCGGTCAGGCTGTCAGCCCGACACAAAAATTCCGGCTGGCGACAAACAACTACCGCGTCAACGGCGGTGGTGGCTACACGATGTACAGGGACGCGCCAGTCCTGTACCGCTCCGGCGAAGAGATACGCGAGCTAATCATCGAGTGGGTCGAGCGTCACAAGAGCATTCCGGCTGAGCCGACGAATAATTGGCGACTGCTACCCGGCTAAGCCTTGGGGCTCGTCCGGCTTGGCCGCTCGCGATCCGTATCGGGTGCTCTAAAAAGAAGGGCGGCAACCCTTGGGGGTGAGGCTAAGGGTTGCCGGTCTGGGGGCGATGAGGTGGAACTGTTGGTTCGCTTTTGCCGGTTATCCGGCGTCAGTTCCCAGGGCATCATAAACATTTGGCTTCGGCTTTCGTTGCCATCTTCAGAGGCCACCGAAGATTAAAACTGAGCGTAGGCGGAGACGACCGCAGACGCAAATGCCACCATCATAATCAACATCAACACCATGAAGATTCTAAAAATATCCTTTGACATCGCTTTCCTTTTTATCCTTCCAGCCGTCGCCTGGTCTTTAACTCCGGCGACCCTTGAGTTCCTTTGATTGAGAACCGGCCTCTTGCGGCCACGCTCTCTCATAATGCTAACGGCGTGCCATGACCTGACGGGCGCGCCGATCTCCCGGCTCACGAAACGGAAATGCTTGGCAATGAATGAGATGACGCGTGGCGCGGGACAACGCCGCGGGCGCGCTTCGCGTTTGTCTGAGAGCCGGACACTATCCAATCGGATAGTTCATATATCTACTCGGATATATCCGAAGGATGGCCTGTAAGTGTTGGCGCCCGTGCGCTCGCCGCGCGAAAATGTTTGCCGACAGGGCAAGACTCGCCGTAAACTTGGCCGGGCAGCAGGATTTCAATCGGAAATTAGAGGGGCACTGCACTCAAGTCATGAACCCAAGGCTGGTTTCTATCGCCGGGCCGTTGAAGGGCACAACGTTTCCGTTGATTGAAGAAGAGGTTTCGATTGGACGCGAAACGTCCAACCGTCTCTGCATACGCGATCCGTCCATCTCCCGCCGTCACTGCATCATCAAGAAAGAGAGCGAGCAGTTTAAGGTCAAAGACCTGGAGAGTCTCAACAGCACCTTCGTCAACGACATGCCGGTCAAGGAGCGCCTCCTTGAACATGGCGACGAAATCAAGTTCGGCAGCTCCCTGTTCCTCTTTCTCTTGAGAGAGGATGAGCCGGTCAGAACGTCGAGCAAGGTGGAGTTGGACGAAGGCGGGCTGGTGACGGGCGATACGATACGCGTCCGCATAGAGGATACTATCTACCAGATGGCGCGCGACTTGAGCGCGCTGATGAAGATTGCGACGACCATCAATTCGATACGCGGGCTGGATGCGCTCGGTCAGAAACTTCTGGAGCTGGTCTTTGAAGTCGTTCCGGCACAGACCGGCGCGATCCTGCTCGCCGGTGAAGGCAAGGAGGAGTTCACCTCCGTCTTCGGTTGGGACAGGCAGTCTGGAGCGAATCGCACTGTGCGTGTGAGCCGCACCATCGTGCATCAGGTGCTTCAAGAGGGCGTTGCCATGCTGGGCAATGACGTGATGGAGAACGAAGCCTTCGGCACAGCCCAGAGCCTGATCGCCTCTCAGGTGCGGGCGCTCGTCTGCGTGCCCCTGGTGCTTCACGATAAGGTGCTCGGCGTCATCTACCTGGATACGAGCGACCCCGCCACGAAATTCGATAAAGATCACATACAACTTTTAACGGCCATCGCCGGGATCGCGGCGGTCGCGCTGGAGAACGCCAAGCATCTGGAATGGCTCGAAGGAGAGAACGAACGCCTGCGCGCGGACAGCCGCGTCGAGACCAGCATGGTCGGCGAAAGCACGCGCATGCAGCAGATTTACCAGTTCATCGCCAGGGTTGCGCCAACGAGCGCGACCGTCCTGATCTGCGGCGAATCGGGCACGGGCAAAGAGCTTGCCGCGCGCGCCATACACGCCAACAGCCCACGCGCCAACAAACCCTTCGTCGCGGTCAACTGCGCAGCGATCACAGAAACCTTGCTGGAGAGCGAGCTTTTCGGTCACGAGAAGGGAGCTTTCACAGGGGCTATCGCGCAGAAGAAAGGGAGGTTCGAGGTAGCCGATACGGGGACGATCTTTCTCGATGAGATTGGAGAGATGTCACCCCTCTTGCAAACCAAGCTCTTGCGCGTGCTTCAGGAGCGTGAGTTCGAGCGTGTCGGAGGCACGCGCTCGCTCAAGGTGGACATACGGCTCATCGCCGCGACCAATAAAGACCTTGAGCAGGCCATCGAGCAGGGAACGTTCCGCCAGGACTTATACTACCGTCTCAACGTCGTGCAGCTTTTGATGCCGCCTTTGAGAGAGCGGCGCGAAGACATTCCGCTGCTGGCAAGCTATTTCACGGCCAATTACAGCAAGAAGTGCAAGCGGCGTGTGATGGGTCTCTCGGAGGAGGCGCGCGCGCGCCTCGTCAATTACGACTGGCCCGGCAACGTGCGTGAACTAGAGAACGCCATCGAGCGCGCCGTCGTGCTCGGCACGACAGACTTCATTCTGCCGGAAGATCTGCCGGAAGCCGCCCTCGAAGCAGAGACGCCGCCGAGCGTCCCCAAGACGAAATACCACGAGGCCATCGCCGAATCGAAAAAGCAGTTGATCCTCAAAGCCATCGAACAGGCAAACGGCAACTACACGGGAGCAGCCAAACTTCTCGGCGTGCACCCGAACTACCTTCATCGTCTGATCCGCAATATGAATCTCAAGACGGCGATCAAGAAGTAACTGGCGCGCGAATCGTCAATCGTGAATCGTAAATCGTCGAACCGCCTTTTCCATTCACGATTCACGATTGACGATTCACGCACCTTCCTGTGTCTTCATTTCTGGATGAAACGTCGCGCGATGCTTCCAACGCCGATACATCTCAAGGGAGAAGGCCAGCCAGAGACCGCTCAGCAGGTAAGCGCCGAGGGTGTCGCTTGGCCAGTGAGCGCCCAGGTAGACTCGCGAGAGGCCGACGAGTGTGACCGGAAGCGCGGTCGCCACGAGCGCCAGCCGCCGCATGGTTGAGCCTCGCGGCAGCAGGGCGTAGGCGATGAAAAAGAGTAGACCGAAGTAGCAGACATAAAAGGTGACGTGCCCCGAAGGGAAACTTTCAGCCGACGGGAAGACGGAGACACGCACGAGGTCGGAAACGGGGCGCGGACGCCCGATAATCAGCTTCAGCGTACGATTCAACATCGGGCCGACGCCCGCGCTTAAAAGCAGCGCCGCCATCTCGCTGCGCTGTCCCCGGACGAGGAAAAGAATGGCCGTGACGGTCGTCAGTATCCAGGGCGTGAGCCCATTGGCGAAGAGAGAGACGCCGTACATCAGTGCGTAGAGCCCGGGCAGACGTAAGTTTTGCAGCCTGAGCGCAAAGGCCAAATCCCAATCGAAGTAGGCGTTAGAATGCGCGAGTATGGCGAGCACGGCGAAGGCCGCGAGCGCGATGAAATAGACGGTTTCCGCGCGCCATAGTCGCCGCACAGCGCGCCAGCGCGACGTAGCGTGCGCCGTTGATTCGGCGGGCAGGATCTGATCCGGGTTCGTATCTGTCATGGCTCTTGCTGGCTGCCTCCGTATCTTACGGTAGCCACCTTTCCGGTATGTGCCCTATAATAGTTTCAAGAATTTTCTCCCGAAGATAGGCTATTAAGGATCATTGCCGCAAGCGGCGAGCACACAAGCGCAATGGCTGACGGTGCTCTGCTTTATGCGGCTCGCGTGACGGGAGCTTTTGTTGTGTTAAGAGTTGAATATCGTGAAGGGTTGTACCTGCCTGATCTTGATCTATGGCTTGATGCTGACGGGCCGCGCGAACGCTGCGTCATCTCGCACGGCCACTCGGATCACATAGCGGAGCACACGGCGATCATCGCCACGCCGGAGACGGCGCGCATCTTCCGCCACAGGCGCGGCGATGCGCGTATGGAGACGCAAAAGTATGGCGAGCGGCGCGATTACGGGCGCTTTGCGCTGACGTTCTATCCGGCAGGGCATTGTTTGGGGTCGGCGCAAGTTCTGATCGAAGCCGACGGCGAGCGGCTGGTTTATACGGGAGACATTAAACTGCGTCCCAACGTGGCCGCCGAATCGGCGGTCATCGTCCAGTGCGATACGCTGGTCATGGAGTCCACCTTCGGCGATCCGCTCTATCGTTTCCCGCCAGACGTGGTGACCAACGAGCGCCTCTACGCGGCGGTTGATCGCGCGCTTTCGGACGACAGAGTGCCGGTGGTGCTGGCGTATGCGCTGGGCAAGGGGCAGGAGGCTTTGGAACTATTGCTGCGCCGCAACTACCGTGTCACGCTGCATGGGTCTGTGTGGAACGTGGCGGAGATTTATCGTGAGCTGGGCGTAGAATTTTCGGGGCCGTATGAGAAGTATGACCGCGAGCACCTGCGCGGGCGTGTGCTGATCGCGCCCCCCGGTTGTCGCAAGCAGCCGATGATTACGAACATCGAGCGGCGCTACGTGATTATGCTGACGGGCTGGGCGATGCACAAGAGCGCGCCCTACATGTATAAGAACGTAGACCTGGTGCTGCCGCTTTCAGATCACGCGGATTTCGACGAACTGGTCCATCTAGCGCGCGAATCCCAGGCGCAAAGGATCATCACCATGCACGGTGAGCCGAAGTTCGCCGCGCACCTCAGAGAGTTGGGGCTCAATGCGGAGCACCTGGCGCATCATCCCGGTTCAGAGCCAGCAAAGAAGCGCCCCCAGAAGAAGAGCACAACGACCGCCGTCGAGCAATCCTTATTTAACTGAAGTTGTAGGGGCAGGGACAAGTCCTGCCCCTACAAATTTGTTCTCTAGAGCGGATTTCGTTTGAGTTTACCAAAGAGACGGTCGCCTGGGAGCGCTTTGCATCCTTGCCCGCTGGGCGTGCCGACAGACACGCTCAAACTAGCGCTCATGCGGGCAAGGATGCAAAGCGCTCCCAGGTACACGCATACGCAATCCGCTCTAGAGTTTCATGGTCTGACGCTCCAGGAGCCGACTTCATCAAAGCCCGTGCTAAAGCCTGCATCATCCTCGATCCGCAGAAACTGGCTATAATCATCCATCACCGCCGCGTCCATGAACACGACGTTCCAAAGGATTTGCACGCTCGGCCCCGCAGGCCCTGACCCGCGCACGCTCGTCCCTGACAGTCGCAGCTTGGCGAAGCGATTCGACAGCACATCGGTTGAGCCGGGCACACCTTCCTCCCAGGTCTGTGTATCAGGGTCATAGAGGCGAACCACTTTCCGGTTCTGATCGAACTGCGCCCACAGTGCGATCTGTAACCCGCCCTGCCCGTCAGGCTTGGCGATGCGGAAGTCTATGGTGTGAATGTTGCGCCACCCGTCCGGGTCTGAACACGTCGTCGTGAACACTTGCGCCTCTCCCGCTCTACTAGACCCTTCACTGGGATCGTTCACTCCGCTGTTGGGCGGAGTGCTCGACGATAAACCGTCCCAATCCCCTGCCAGCGGCGTGTCTCCCGTCGCGCCGAAGTCAACCACGATGTTATTCGCCACGTTGTTCACGTTGCGCAGGAAGAACTTGTGGCTGCTGTTGCGAAACAGTCCGATGGTGTCATCGCCGTCTCCATCCCAGTCACCCGTCAGTGGCAGATCGCCAGCAATCCCGAACTGCACGTTGATGTCGGCTCCGGCGTTCAACTTGTTGCGGAGGAAGAATCTGTGCTGGCTCTCGCGGTAGACGCCGATAGTGTCATCGCCGTCGCCGTCCCAGTCTCCGGCGAGTGGGATGTCTCCGACCGCCCCGAAGGTGATCGTAAAGTCTACCTGGCCAGAGGGTATCTGAAAGCCAATCTGGTTGCGCAGAAAGAACTTGCCTGCCGATGGGCGGAACACTCCGATGCCGTCTTTGCCATCGCCGTCCCAGTCTCCGGCGATGGGAATATCTCCTGCCTGGCCGAAGAATCCGCCCGTGCTGACACCGCCATTGGTGAGGTTACTGACAAAGAAAGCGCCGTTGCCGTTGGCGATACGGAAGATGCCGACTGTATCAGTGCCGTCGCCATCGAAGTCTCCAGTGACAGGGAGGTCGCCGGGCTGGAAGACGCTGGAGGTGATGGTCAGGTCAGGAGGGCCTGAGGTGTTGGAGTTACGAAGTCGGAAGGTTAAATCAGAGGGGCGGAAAGTGCCGATGGTGTCGTCGTTGACTTCGGCGATCTTGGTCACGAAGGCATCGAATCCCTCAGGATCATCCGGCTGAAATGCGCCCGGTGTGGTGGGGAAATTGGCTCCGGCAAAGCCCGTCACAAAGATACTCTTCTTCGGGCCGAGAGCGATGTCGTGACCGATATCGTTGCCGTTGCCGCCCAGGAAACTAGAGAAGAGGATGTGCGGCGAAACAGAGGTCGAAGGGACGGCGGAAATCTTGGCGACGAAGACCTCTAAACCCGCGCCCTTGTTCGGCTGGAAAGCGTTCAGGATCGGGAAATCTGTCGCCGAATCAGTCTCTCCTGCGATATACGCATTGCCCTGCGCATCAATCGCAATCCCCACACCTGAATCAATTCCATTGCCGCCAATGAAGCTCGAATAGAAGAGGGCTGTGCCGTCGGCATTCATCTTCACGACAAAGCCTTCAGAGTCAGCGAGCTTCGAATCGAACGGATTCTTGAGCGGGAAATCTGCGGATCTAGTCGAACCCGTAATGTAAGTCCTCTGAAAAGCATCCACCGCCACACTCAAAGCTCTGTCAGTGGCGCTGCCGCCCAGCAGGGTGGCGTAGATGAGCGACTTATTGCCCGTGTCGGCGCAATCAAACTTGGCTATAAAAGCGCTCGACCCACCCGGATCGCGTTTCTGAAATGGCGGGAGCGATGACGGACTCTTTGAGGGGAAGAATTGTGCGAAGCGCGATTCGCCCACGATGTAGGCGATGCCAAACCTATCTACGGCGATGTCATTAGCTTCATCTTCAACGCCGAGCGCGCTATGGCAGCCGAAATAAGAGGAGTAGAGAAGCGAGGCGGGGCCGCTCGTGGCCTGCGGGTTAAACTTCGCGATGAAGGCTGCCGACTTCGGCCTCAGTAGAGTTTGAAAGCCGTTTTTGATCGGCAAATCGAAGCTGGCGGTCTGGCCCGTAATATAGATTTTGCCCGTGTTGTCTAATGCGATTCCCCTGCCTTCGTCTCTGGAGGAATCGTTGCGTGTTTCAGTTCCGCCGAAGAAGGAGGAGTAAACGAGGTCATCGCCCTCGGCGTTCAAGACCGTCACGAAAGCATCTACCAGACGCTTCGACGTCTGGCCCTTATCCTGAAAGGCATTTGCTGTGACAGGGTAATTATTAGTCAGCGCGCCGGGGTCTTCATCGCCAGTTGATCCTGTGATGAAGGCAAGGCCCGCGCTGTTGACGGCGATGGCATTGCCGAAGTCGGAAAACCTGCCGCCGACCTGAGTGGAGTAAACGAGGGCCGAGCCATCGGTCGTAAACTTCGTAACAAAAGCATCGGAAGACCCGCTGAGTGTGCCGTCAAAAAAGTTTTCGACAGGAAAATCAACGGAACCTGTCCGACCTGTGACGTAAGCGTTGCCTTTGGCATCTACAGCAATGCCGTTGCCACCGTCAAGATCGCTCCCGCCAAGATTGGTCGAGTACTGCACGACCGGATCAATCATCAATGGTCTGCTCACATCATAAGCAGCCACTTCAAAACCGACCTCGTGTTTGTCCTTGATGAGGTAGCGGCCGGAAACTATTTGCCTGATACCGTCTGCCTCCTGATAGATCACAGGAGCATGTTGCGTGACCTCACCTGCCGGGGTACGCAACAAGAGATTACCTGCCGCATCCAGCTTCAATTCGTCCACGCCTTCAAAATTAAGGGCGATCACTTTCGGGTCAGCGCCCGGCGCAACGATGAAGTCGTATTCCAGCTGACGTTGATTACCGTAGTAGAGCATGTCCACGCCTGCGTAGACTCCCGTGTAGCGCACCTTTGCATAGAGCGGAACATTCTTCCGCCATTGGCGGAGGTCGTTGCCGACGAGGTAGTTGTGCTTGCCGGGCGCACGATCTTCTCCCGTCACCTCCGGCGCAGGGTTCGAGCCGTGAAGCTTGATGCGCAGCACTGCCGATTGCGGGGCCTCAATTTTGGATCGCGAGTCTCTGTCAGCCTGCAAAGTCAAGACCGCTTCCGTCTGTGTCAGAAACAGTGTGTAGCCGGAGCCGCGCGAGAGAAATTTGACCTCTCTGTCGGTCTGCCCTTGATTGGCTTCAAAGCTGAGAGGCAGTTGCCCGTAGGCTTTTTTGATGCGCGACTGAACGGCCGGATCAATCTCTGCGGGGAGCCCATCGTCCGGGACGAATGGTTCACCGGCACTCTCTGGCTCACTCTTTGCGAGCGTGACCTGGACGGGCATGGTCAAAGAGAAGATCAAGCTGGCGAGCGTCAGCATGACGCTCAAGAGACGAATCATTTGGCAAGCATATCTCATGAAAATTTCTCCGTTCTCAAACTGCCGCGCCGGGGGGCGCCTCTGGCAGACATTAGAAAAGCAGTGACGAAAGCATGTAGATTCGAGTCGAATAAACCACCCTTTCATCCCTTACGGTGTGACGCTCCACGAGCCGACCTCGTCAAACCCTGTGCTGAAGCCTGCGTCATCCTCGATCCGCAGGTATTGCTTGTAGCCATCCATTACGGCTGCATCCTCGAACACCACGTTCCACGTCAACTGCACGCTCGGCCCCGCAGGCCCAGAGCCATCAACCATCGCCCCTCCCAATCGCAGCCTCACGAAGCGGTTCTCCAAGATACGGTTGGCCCCCGGCGCTCCCTCTTCCCACCTCCGCGTGTCCGGGTTGTAGAGACGCATCACCTGACGGTTCTGATCAAACTGTGCCCACAGCGCGATGATCTCGCCTGTGCCTGAAGGGCCAGGCTTGCTGATCTTGAAGTCAATGGTGTGAATGTTTCGCCACCCGTCCGGGTCTGAACAGGTGGTCGTGAACAGTTGTGCCTCACCTGCTCGGCTCGACCCTGCGGCGGGCTCATTGACCCCACTGTTGGGCGGAGTGCTCGACGAAAGCCCGTCCCAGTCACCAGCCAGCGGAGTGTCTCCCGTCGCTCCGAAATCAACCTGGATGTTGTTGGCCACGTTGTTCACATTGCGCAGGAAGAACTTGTGCTGGCTGTTGCGGAACAGTCCGATCGTGTCATCTCCGTCTCCATCCCAGTCGCCCGTCAGTGGCACATCGCCTGCTATGCCGAAGGTCACGACGATGTCGTTCAGGGCGTTGAATTTGTTACGGAGGAAGAATTTGTGCTGGCTGTTATTGTAGACGCCGATGGTGTCATCGCCATCGCCGTCCCAGTCTCCGACGAGCGGTGTATCGCCTGCCGTCCCGCCCAAAAAGATGAGTGTGATGTCGGGTGAGCCGGCAGTGTTCGAGTTGCGCAGGAGGAACTTGCCTTCGGAGGGACGAAACACTCCAATGGTGTCGTTGCCGTCGCCGTCCCAGTCGCCAGCCAGTGGCAGGTCACCTGCCTGACCGAAGAGAACGGAAAAAGGAGCGCTGCCGTTAGCGTTATTGCTGAGGCGGAAAGTGCCGTTGCGAAAGACGCCTGTTGTATCTTTGCTGTCGCCGTTGAAATCACCAACTACAGGAAGGTCACCGGGCTGAAAGCCGGCGGGGCCGACGGTGAGGTCAGGAGGGCCTGCGGTGTTGGAGTTGCGCAGCCGGAAAGTGAGATCAGAGGGGCGGAAGGTGCCGATGGTGTCGTCGTTGACTTCAGCGATCTTGGTGACGAAGGCATTTAATTCGGCAGGAGCATTCTTCTGGAACGCGCCCGGCGTCGTGGGGAAGTTGGTAGATGAGGTATTCCCTACCAGGAAGATGCTCTTCTTCGGGCCGAGGGCGATCTCATTGCCAAAATCGTTCCCACTCCCGCCGAGGAAACTTGAGAAGAGAATTTGTGGAGAGACGTTAGGCGAATTGGCGGCGGAAATCTTGGTGATGAAGGCGTCTTGTTCACCCCCGCCAAAGTTCGGCTGGAAAGCGTTCAGGAGGGGAAAGCCGGTCGCCGAATCAATATTCCCTGTCAGAAACGCATTGCCCTGCGCATCAACAGCAATATCCTCCCCAAAATCGCTGCCATTGCCGCCCAGGAAACTTGAATAGAAGAGGGCCGTGCCATTGGTATCAAGCTTCGTCACGTATGCTTCACGTTCGCCCACAAAGGTCGAATCGAAGGGGTTTTTCAGCGGAAAGTCGGATGATACAGTGGAACCGATAATGTAGGCTCTTTTTTGAGAATCAACGGCGATGTCCTCTGCGTCGTCGAAGTCGTTCCCGCCCAGGTAAGTAGAATAGATGAGCGAGTTCGCCCCCGTCTGCGCGGGATTGATCTTGGTGACGAAGCCGTCGTCATTGCCTGCCCGGTTTTGTTGAAAAGGCGGCTGCGCTACTGGGCTCTTCGTCGGGAAGTCGTCTGATTCAGTCTCGCCCGCGACGTAGGCGACGTCTGCATTATCAAGGGCGATACTAAGGGCAAAATCTTCGCCAGTGCCCCCCAGAAAGGAAGCGTAAAGAAAGGAAGCGGGGCCGGTGGCGGCTAAGGGGTTAAACTTGGCAATGAAGCCATCCTTGTCGCCGGCCCTGGTGGTTTGAAAACCATTTTTCATCGGCAGGTTATTCGAGGCGCTCGCGCCTGCGATATAAACCTTGCCTGTGGAGTCCACCGCAATGTCGTTGCCAAAATCATTAGCATCAGGGCTGTTAGATGACTTGGACCCTCCGTAGAAGGTGGAATAGATGAAGCCATCGCCGTTAGCGTTCAAAACCGTCACGTAAGCGTCAAGCTTGCGCACGTTCGTCCTGCCAGCGTTTTGAAAGGCGTTAGGTGTGACCGGAAAGCTGTTCTGGACGATGGGGGGGGCGCTGTTCTCTCCTGTGAATCCAGTGATGCAGGCTTTCCCATCCTGTGTCACGGCAATGGCAGCGGCACTGTCAGAAAACTGGCCGCCGAGGAAGGTCGAATAGACGAGAGCTGAGCCATCGGTCGCGAATTTCGTGACGAAGGCATCAGAGTCATCTTCAAGAACGCCGTCAATGGGATTTTGTTTAGGAAAATCAGCGGAGTTAGTTGAACCCGCGACGTAAGCGTTGCCTTTGGCATCCACAGCAATGTCGTTGCCAAAATCATTCTGGTTCCCGCCCAGAAAGGTAGAGAACTGCACAACTGGATCAATGACTAAAGGACGGCTGTGGTCGTAAGCGGCAACTTCAAAGCCGACCTGATTCCTCTTCCTGAGAATGTAGCGACCAGACACTGTTCGCCTCGTGCCCTCCACCTCTTGATAAATGGTGGGCGCGTGCTGAATGACCTCACCCGCACGGGTTCGCAAGACGAGATTACCTTCCCCATCGAGCGAGAGAGAGTCAGCCCCTTCAAAGTTAAGCGCGATCTCTTGCGGGTCGGCAAAGGGCGCGAGACGGAAGTCATACTCAAGCTGCTGCTGGTTGCCGTAGTAGAGCATATCCACCCCATCGTAGACTTCCTCGTAGCGCACGCGCGCGTAGAGAGGGACATCCTGTTGCCACTTCTGCGGATCATTGCCTTTCAGATAGTTGCTGTGGCCCGGCAGTTGATCTTCCCCCACGATCTGCGGCGCTGGGTTCGCCCCCGCAAGCTTCATACGCAACACCGCCAACTGCGGATTGCGGATTGCGGATTGCGGATTTTCATCATCGCGCGATTCATTATCCGCCGTCCGAAAGGTCAAGACGGCTTCGGTGGAAGTGAGAAACAGAGCGTAGCCTGCGCCACGCGAGATGAATTTGACCTCGCGGTCGGTCTGTCCACGATTGGCTTCGAAGCTCAAAGGCAACTGGCCGTAAGCACGCTCGACGCGAGTTTGCATGGCCGGATCGCCTCCCGCCAGTGTCTCATCGCTCGCGGGCTTCTCCGTCGTGGGCAGCGGATCCGAGATGGATGGTTGGCCGCTACTATGCGGCATCTCTTCGGCCAGCGTGACAGGGATGCGCACGGTCAAAGAGAAGATCAAGCTGGCGGCGACCAGCATAACGCTCATCAGACGAATGGTTTGGAAACTAGAGTTTCTCATCTCATTTCTCCGTTCTCCGACTGGCACAACCTCGGCGCTGTAGATCATTAAAGGTTGGGCAACAGCGCATCATCTGGATTCACTTGAGCCGCATGCTGGAGAGCAAGGCGATGGGCCGCAAGGATGAAAGTGTAATGCTGCCACTTGATTCATCACTCTTTCATCCCTCACCCTCATCCTCGGCTCTTCAAGGCGTCACACTCCACTCTCCGACTTCATCAAAGCCTGTGCTGAAGCCTGCGTCGTCTTTGATCCGCAGGTATTGCTTGTAGCCGTCCATCACGGCATCGTCCTCAAAGACGACGTTCCACGTCAGTTCGACGCTCGGCCCCGCAGGCCCAGAGCCATCAACCATCGCGCCCCCCAGCCGCAGCCTGACGAAGCGGTTCGACAGCACAGCGTTCGCCCCCGGCACTCCTTCTTCCCAGGTCTGCGTGTCCGGGTTGTAGAGACGCATCACCTGACGGTTCTGATCGAACTGCACCCACAGTGCGATCTGTAACCCGCCCTGCCCGTCAGGCTTGGCGATGCGGAAGTCTATGGTGTGAATGTTGCGCCACCCGTCCGGGTCTGAACACGTCGTCGTGAACACTTGCGCCTCTCCCGCTCTACTAGACCCTTCACTGGGATCGTTCACTCCGCTGTTGGGCGGAGTGCTCGACGATAAACCGTCCCAATCCCCTGCCAGCGGCGTGTCTCCCGTCGCGCCGAAGTCAACCACGATGTTATTCGCCACGTTGTTCACGTTGCGCAGGAAGAACTTGTGGCTGCTGTTGCGAAACAGTCCGATGGTGTCATCGCCGTCTCCATCCCAGTCACCCGTCAGTGGCAGATCGCCAGCAATCCCGAACTGCACGTTGATGTCGGCTCCGGCATTGAGCTTATTGCGCAGCAAGAAGCGGTGCTGGCTTTCACGGTAGACGCCGATGGTGTCATCGCCGTCGCCGTCCCAGTCTCCGGCGAGTGGGATGTCTCCGACTGCCCCGAAGGTGATCGTAAAGTCTGGCGGCCCGGCGGTGTTCGAGTTGCGCAGAAAGAACTTGCCAGCCGAGGGGCGGAAGACTCCGATGGTATCTTTGCCGTCACCATCCCAGTCCCCGGCGATGGGCAGGTCTCCGGCCTGTCCGAAGAAGGCGCCGGACGTGACGCTGCCGTCCGTTCTATCACTGAGAAGGAAGACGCCGTTGGCGTTAACTGCGCGGAAGATGCCCGTCGTATCTATTCCGTCGCCGTTGAAATCACCAACCACAGGGAGGTCTCCGGCTTGATAGAAGTTGGGGCCGACGTTGAGGTCTGGAGCGCCTGCTGTGTTGGAGTTTCTGAGCCGGAAGATCAAGTCCGAGGGACGGAACGTGCCGATGGTGTCGTCGTTAACTTCAGCAATACGCGTCAGGAAGGCGTCAAAGTCAGGCTGATTTGTTTGGAATGCGCCCGGCGTCGTGAGGAAGTTACTTGAGCCGGTAGCGCCTGTCAGAAAAACGCTCCTTTTCGGGCCGAGACCCATGGCTATACTGAATTCTGCGCCATTGCCGCCTAAGAAACTGGAGAAGAGAATCTGCGGGGAGACGGCAGTCGAAGGGACGGCGGATATCTTGGTGATGAAGGCATCATTGAAAGCGCCCTTGTCCGGCTGGAAGGCGTTAAGGATCGGAAAGCCTGTTTCCGATTCGGTCTCCCCTGCGACGTAGGCGTTGCCCTGCGCGTCAACAGCAATGCCATTTCCTTCATCCGGGCCGTCACCGCCCAAAAAGCTTGAGTAGAAGAGCGCCGTGCCGTCGGCGTTCATCTTCACCACAAACCCTTCAGCATTTTCATCAGGATCGTTATTAGCAAACGTATTGTCGAAAGGGTTCTTCAGTGGGAAGTCAGCCGAATCAGTGAAGCCTGTGATGTATGCTCTTTGTTGAGCATCAACGGCGACGGCATTTGCTATTTCCCTATCGCTCCCGCCAAGATAAGTTGAGTAGATGAGCGAAGAGTTTCCGCTCTGCGCGGGGTTGATCTTGGCGATGAAGGCGCTGGTGGTGCTTCGCCCCGGATTATTCTTCTGAAAAGGCGGCAGTGATGACGGGCTTTTCGTGGGAAAGTTGTTGGAGAAAGTGCTGCCCACGACGTAGGCCACATTGAACTTATCCACGGCGATGCCGTTGCCATTTTCACCATCTCTGCCGCCCAAGTAGGAACTGTAAAGAAGCGAGGCGGGGCCGGTGGAAGCCTGCGGATTGAACTTGGCGATATAAGCATCCGCGTCGCCACCACCAGATAGTGCGGACGATCCCTTGATGAACTGAAAGGCATTCTTCGTCGGCAGGTTGAAGGAATCGGCAAGCCCCGTGATATAGACGTTGCCCGCAGAGTCCACCGCGATAGCATCCCCGGTATCCAGGTTGCTAAACGGGTGAGCTGCTGTGCCTGAGCCTCCGAAGAAACTGGAATAAACAAGGTCGTCGCCCGCAGCATTGAGGACGACCACGAAAGCATCGCGCCCGCGCTTGTCCGAGCCATCAGTTCCCAATAGACGATTGGGTGTGACGGGAAAGGTGTTGATGCCCTCCCCGCCCCCTGCTCCCGTATCCCCCGTGATACAGGCTTTCCCATCCTTGGTGACGGCGATGCCTGCAGGTCGGTCTTCAGTATTGCCGCCGATGTAGGTGGAGTAAACGAGGGCCGTGCCGTCTACATTGAATTTCGTAATGAAGCCATCAACTTCACCAGTCAGAACGGGGTCGAATTCATTCTCGTCAGGGAAATCAATGGATTCGGTCACGCCCGTGACGTAAGCGTTGCCTTTGGCGTCCACGGCCACGCCTCTGCCGAAGTCGCCCCTTTTCCCTCCAAGGATAGTTGAGAACTGGATGACCGGATCAATCATCAAAGCACGGCTTCGGTCGTAGGCTCCGACTTCAAAGCCGACCTCGCGTCCGCCCCTGAGGCTGTAGTGACCGGAGACCGTCTGCCTCTCACCGTCCCTCTCCTGATAGATCACAGGAGCATGCTGCGTGACTTCGCCTGCTTTCGTCCTCAACACCAGATTGCCTTGCCCGTCCAGCCTCACGTCATCTGCGCCTTCAAACTTCAGCGCGATCACCTGCGGAACAGCGAAGGGTGCGACGATGAAGTCATACTCCAACTGTTGCTGGTTGCCGTAGTAGAGCATGTCTATGCCATCGTAGACTCCCGTGTAGCGTACCTTCTTGTAGTGGGACACACCTTGCTGCCACTTGCGGGGATCATTGCCGATCAGGTAGTTGCTCTTGCCGGGCAATTCATCTTCACCTTTGATCTGCGGCTGCGGGTTCATGCCCTCTAGCTTCATCCGCAGGACTAATGCTTGCGAAGTCGCAGCATCGCGTAACGACATGACGGCTTCAGTGGAGGTGAGGAAGAAGGTGTAAGCGGAGTTGCGGGAGAGGAATTTGACCTCTCTGTTGGTCTGCCCTCGATTGGCTTCAAAGCTAAGGGGCAACTGGCCGTAAGCTTTCTTGATCTGGGCTTGACTGGCCAGATCAGCCGCCGCCAGCCCCTCGGCGTCAGAAGAATTTTCCATCGCGGCTGATGGATTCACACCCGCCTGCACGCGAGCAGGCTGCGCATCGCTCTCTGCCGACGCGACGGTGGCGCGCGCGGTCAGAGAGAAGATCAAACTGGCGGCCAACAGCAAGGCGCTGACTATACGTATAGTTTGCGAAGTAGAGTATTTCATGGAAATTTTCTCCGTTTTCGGACAGGCGCAACCGGGCGCGACAAACTGATTGGAAGGCCGGAGAAGAGAATTGCGAGGGTAGCGGCTCTTACTCGACCGGCGCTTGGGCAGCTTTCGATGCTGCGGATGATATGCGCGCTTTAGTTGGCAAGTCAATAAATAACAGCAGGGAGTTTCCTTCATCATGGCCTGCGAGTTGATACTCAATCCCCCATGAAGAGCGGGGACGAAGGCGAAAGGATGAAAGCATGTTTGCTCAACTCGGAAGCATAATTCTTTCATCCTTCCGCCTGCGCCCTTCATTGTGTGACGCTCCACGATCCGACCTCGTCAAACCCTGTGCTGAAGCCTGCGTCATCCTCTATCCGTAGATGCTGCGTGTAGTCATCCAACACGGCCGCTTCCGTAAAGACTACGTTCCAGGTGAGCTGCACGCTCGGCCCCGCAGGCCCAGAGCCATCAACCATCGCCCCTCCCAGCCGCAGCCTCACGAAGCGGTTCTCCAAGATACGGTTGGCCCCCGGCACTCCCTCTTCCCACCTCCGCGTGTCCGGATTGAAGAGACGCATCATTTTCCGGTTCTGATCGAACTGCGCCCACAGTGCGATCCGCTCGCCTGTACCTTGGGCATTGGCTTTACTGATCTTGAAGTCAATGGTGTGAATGTTTCGCCACCCGTCCGGGTCTGAACAGGTGGTCGTGAACAGTTGTGCCTCACCTGCTCGGCTCGCTCCTTCACTGGGATCGTTGACGCCGCTATTGGGCGGGGTGTTTGACGACAGGCCGTCCCAGTCACCAGCCAGCGGTGAGTCGCCCGTGGCGGCGAAGTTAAAAACCAGGTCGGCCTGAGCGGTGTTGACGTTGCGGAGGATAAACAGATGAGTGTTGTTGCGGAAAAGCCCGATGGTGTCATCTCCGTCTCCATCCCAGTCGCCCGTCAAAGGCACATCACCCGCAATGCCGAAAGGAACGGTGATGTCAGCCGTACCGGCGAAAGTGTTGCTTAGGATGAAAGTGTTATTGCTGAAGACGCCGACGGTGTCATCGCCATCGCCGTCCCAGTCGCCTGCGAGCGGTATGTCTCCTGCCCCTCCCAGGCTGACGGAGATGTTGACTGGGCCCGCACTATTACTGTTGCGTAGGAAGAACCGACTCAAAGACGGGCGGTAGACTCCGATGGTATCTTTACCATCGCCGTCCCAATCTCCGACAACGGGCAGATCACCCGCCTGTCCGAAGAAGAGGAGCGCGGTCGCTGAGCCGTCCACTTTATCGCTCAGGATGAACGCGTTGTTGGCTGGACGGAAGATGCCCGTGGTGTCAATGCCATCGCCATTGAAATCGCCTTTGAGAGGCAGGTCTCCGGCCTGATAGAAGCTTGGGGCGATGTTGATGTCGGGTGCGCCCGCCGTGTTGGAGTTACGCAACCGGAAGGTTAAATCCGACGGGCGAAACGTTCCGACGGTGTCCTCGTTGACTTCGGCGATTCGCGCGATGAAGCCGTTTTGATTGCTGGTTGTAGCGCCTTGCGTGCCCGGCGCAATCTTCTGAAAAGCCCCAGGGGTCGTGGGAAAATCGTTCGAGGAAGTGAGCCCCGCTATGAAAGCGTTGTTCCTGAGTCCGACGGCGATGGCGTTAGGTTGATCGGTCTCTTTACCGCCAATGAAAGTAGAATACAGAAGTTGAGGAGAGACGGAGTCTGAAGCGACCGCGGAAATCTTGGCGACGAATGCGTCAGACCTGAAGCTGGGGCCCGCCTTGGTGCTCTGAAATGCATTAAGGGTAGGGAAGTTTGAAGAGAAGGTCTCCCCCGTGACGTAGGCGTTGCCAGCCGCATCAATGGCGATAGCACGACCGTCGTCGGCAGCGTCGCCGCCCAAAAAGCTTGAGTAGAAGAGCTGCGTGCCATCTGCGTTCATCTTCGTGATGAATGCCTCGCTGCCGGCAAAGGTCGTGTCGAACGCATTCTTGCGCGGGAAATCAAAGGATTGAGTGAAACCCGCGATGTACGTTCTCTGTAAAGCATCAACGGCGACGGCGCGTGGATTGTCCTGTTCGGTGCCGCCCAGGTAGGTGCAATAGATCAACGATGCGTTGCGGGTCTCGGCCAAGTCGAACTTGGCGATATAACCATCGAAGCTATTATTCAGCTCCGTCTGAAAAGGCGGGAGCGACGATGGGCTCCTCGTCTTGAGGTCGCCTGAGCCCGTATCGCCCACGATGTAGGCGATACCAAACTTGTCTACGGCGATGGCGTTACCATGGTCAATCCCACCGCCACCGAAATAGGAGCTGTAAAGAAGTGATGACGGCCCGGTCGAGGCTGCCGGGTTGAACTTCGCAATGAAAGCGTCCTCGGCGGATTTTTTTGAAGATTGAAAGGCACCCTTGGTCGGCAGGTTGAAGGAGACAGTCTCGCCCGTGATGTAGACGTTGCCCGTCGAGTCCACGGCTATACCCTGGCCGACATCTTTCGTGTCGCTGGGATGGAGCAGGGTCGCAGACCCGCCGAAGTAGCTGGAGTAGACCAGATCGCTGCCGTTGGCATTGAGGACGCTGACGAAAGCGTCAATCCGCCGCTTCTCAATCTCGCCCGCCTGCTGGAACGCGTTGGCCGTGAGCGGAAAAGAGTTTGCAGTCGCGTCCACGCTGTTCGTGCCGGTCTGTCCCGTAATACAAGCTTTGCCGTCGCTCGTGATGGCGATGGCTAAACCCTCGTCGGGCAGCGTGCCGCCGAGAAAAGTCGAGTAGACGAGGGCTGAGCCGTCGGGTGTCAACTTCGTGACAAAGGCATCGCCACTGATTATAAGGTCGTCGTCAGGATTTTTCCTGGGGAAGTTTAGCGATGTGGTCTTCCCCGTGATGTAAGCGTTGCCTTTGGCGTCAACTGCGATACCGTTGGCGACGTCGAAGCTGTCACCGCCGAGATACGTGCCATAGCGCCGCACCAACGGATCAATGATTAAAGGTTTGCTTCGATCATATACGCCCACTTCAAATCCGACCTCAGATTCGCTCTTGATGATGTAGCGGCCGGAGACTGTCTGTCTCACGCCCTGCGTCTCCTGATAGATCACGGGCGCATGCTGTATGACCTCTCCCGCTTCGGTGCGTAGTATGAGATTGCCTTGCGAGTCCAAAGAGAGACCATCTACCCCTTCAAAGTTGAGGGCGATCACCTGCGGATCAGCGAAGGGCGCGACCAGAAAGTCATACTCAAGCTGCTGCCGGTTGCCGTAGTAAACGACGTCCACGCCTTCGTAGACCGCGCTGTACTTGACCTTCGCATAGTTGGGCACGTTTCTCTGCCAACGGGATTGATCGTTGCCTGCGAAGTAGTTGCTTCGGCCTGCAAGCTCGTCGAGGCCCGTGACCTGCGGCTGAGGGTTCGCGCCCGCCATCTCCATGCGCAGCACAGCCGATCCGGTATTCTCATTATTCCGAAATTTGAAGACGGTCTCGGTGGAAGTGAGAAACAACTGATAGCCTGCCCCGCGCGCGAGGAATCGAACACGCGGGTCGGTCTGCCCCCGGTTAAGCTCAAAGCTGAGAGGCATTTGGCCGTAAGCCTCTCTGACCTGCGCTTGAAGCGTGGCATCCTGTTGGGACGGGTCAATCAAATCCGCTGCCGAAGAGGCGCGCTCCTCCACCGGCCAGAGGTTCTTGAGAGAAGCATCAAGGGCGCGACCAACGGAATTCTCGGCGCGTGTGGTGGGGACGCACACGGTTAAAGATGTGACGAGCATCGAGAGCATCAGGGCGAGGCAAAGCTGTGGCGTGATCTGGGCTACTCCGTACGTCATCTAACTTCTCCTTCTCTAGTTTGCTGCTCCTGAAGTTCTTCAGCAGAGCGAGTCGAGACAGATCAAAAGAATCCCATCGGGCGTCTCCTTGAAGTGAAGCGTGCGGGCTTCAACTCGTTGAAAGATGGTGCGCGAGCTGGTACGGCTGATTCTTGCGGCTTCATCCACCGTGACCAGAGAGACGTGCCTTTGACAGTCGGCGCACCAGACGAGCGGGCTCCTCTTGCCTTGCCGGACGAGAATGATCCGGTCTGTCTCAACTGTAATCAGTGTCCTTTTTTTCATCGCATGCTGCCCTCTGCGGTGTTTTCCAGATTGACTTCTGAGTTACAATGAGCGCCCTGATCGAAGATTTTCGTTTTCCGTTGGACGGGCTTCTGCCGCCGGAATCACTCACCGACCGGGGCACAGAGTACATGGCCGGAGGACAGCAGGTATTTAGAAAATTCTGAAGTTCTCCTGAGATTCTTTTCAAAAAGTTCTGAAAGCCGCTATGACCAGGCATAGCAAGCGGTTATATGGATTCGGCCCCTTCCGTATAGACACGGTGGAGCGTACCCTCCTGTGCCATGAACGCCCCGTCGCGCTCACCCCGAAGGTCTTCGATACTCTGCTGGTGCTGGTCGAAAATACAGGCCACGTACTGGGTAAAAATGAATTGATGCAGCAGGTCTGGCCCGACAGCTTCGTCGAGGAGAACAATCTCGCGCAGAACATCTCTATCCTGCGTAAAGTTCTGAGTGAGGGCGCGGAGGAGGGCCACAAGTATATAGAGACCGTGCCCAAACGAGGCTATCGCTTCGTCGCGGATGTAGAGGAGCTGTGGGACGAGCCGGAGACGCAGATGATCGTGCGCGAGCGCACACGCGCCAGAGTCCTCATCGAAGAAGAGACAGATGATGAGATCGAGCCCGGCCCGCAAGCCTTGACGAAGAGGAGCCCAGCCGTCATAGACGTTCTGCCGTCCGCTCCTGGCCGACGCGTTCCGGCGACCGCTGCCACCCTTCTCCCGCATCTGCCGGAGACACGCTATGCCAGAAGCGGCGACGTGAATATTGCTTATCAGGTCGTGGGCGACGGCGCGCTCGATCTGGTTTTCGTCATGGGGTGGGTCTCACATCTGGAATATTTCTGGAGAGAGCCATCGTTCGCTCAGTTCCTGATGCGGCTTGCCTCTTTCTCCCGGCTGATCCTCTTCGATAAGCGCGGAACGGGGCTTTCAGACCGCGTGCCGCTTGCGGAGCTGCCCACCTTGGAGCAGCGTATGGACGACGTGCGCGCCGTCCTCGATGCCGTCGGCTCTGAGCGCGCGGCGCTGTGCGGCGTCTCCGAGGGTGGCCCGATGTGCAGCCTCTTCGCCGCCACCTATCCTGAAAAGACCATCGCCGTCGTGATGATCGGCACTTACGCCAAGCGCATCTGGGCTGCGGATTATCCCTGGGCTCCGACCGCGGAAGCCCGCCAGGAGTTTTACGAGGAGATGCAGAGGGACTGGGGCGGCCCCGTAGGAATTGAGGAACGCGCGCCTTCGGTCGCAGACGACCCGCAGTTCAGAGAATGGTGGGCCACCTACTTGCGGATGGGCGCGAGCCCCGGCGCGGCGCTGGCGCTCACGAAGATGAACGCAGATATAGACGTGCGCCATGTGCTGCCCTCGATACGCGTTCCGACGCTCGTCATTCACAGGGCGGGCGACGCGTGCCTGAAGGTGGAAGAGGGGCGCTACGTCGCGGAAAAGATACCCGGCGCGAAGTATGTAGAGCTGCCCGGCGTGGATCATCTTCCGTTCGTCGGCGATCAGGATGCGATTCTGGAGGAGATCGAAGAATTTCTGACGGGGGTGCGCCACGCGCCGGAGCACGACCGCGTGCTGGCGACCGTGCTCTTCACGCACATCGAGGATGAAGCCGCCGCAGGGGCCGCAAGCCAGGACGAGCGTGCGTGGCGAAACCTGATTGAGCGCCACCAGACAAACGTCAGACGCCAGATCGAACTCTTCAAAGGGCGCGAGATAGAGATGAAGAATGGGCAGCTTCTGGCGACCTTTGACGGGCCGGCGCGCGCCATCCGTGCCGCCTCGGCGATCAGCGACTTCGCCATGCGCCTGGGACTCAAGCTCAAGGCCGGACTGCATACGGGCGAATGCGACGTGATAGACGATCACGTCGGCGGCATCGCCGTCGGGATCGGCGCTCAGGTGGCAGCCAAAGCAGCCGTCGGTGAGGTCCTCGTCTCACACACGGTCAAAGACCTCGTCGCCGGATCGGGCATCCGCTTCGAGGACAAGGGCGCGCTCGTGCTCGACGAGATTCCAGGCAAATGGGGACTGTTCGCGGTGAATAAGAGCAGTAGATAGTAGAAAAGAGGAAGACGGTTGTTTGCGCCGAAGGCGCGATGAGAAAGTAGCCAGATGTGAAACCTCTGGAACAGTGACCATTCATCATCTCCGCGTTGAAGACGCGGGCAGAAAGGTCTGGCGCTCCTTCAGAGCGCCAGCGGTTGATCGGTTTGATTCCAGAGGTTGCACGTGCGGGCTACCTTCTCAATGCCGCTTCGCGGCAAACAGCTTCTGACTACTATCTTCCGACAGTCTCGTGATGGCGCGTTCAAGATTCGGGTCAATGGCGTGGAGCTGTTCGATGACGCGCTTGGGCAGGCGTAAGGTGACGAGTTCCGCCTCTTCGGGTGTGGTTTCGAGGGCGTGGGCGATTGATTCCAGAAGCACTGGGAAGGCTGGCGGCTTCGGGAGATATGCCTGAACGCCGAGCCGTTCGCACTGGGCGCGAAGCTGCGCGTGCGTCTCGCCCGTCACGATGATGACGGGAATGGTCGGAGAAAGGGCTCTGATCTCGCGCAGCACCTCGACGCCGTGCATCTCCGGCAGCGTCATGTCGAGCACGATCACGTCAGCGCCGTTGGCTTTGAACTCGGCGATGCCTTCTTCCCCTGTGTAAGCATTTCGCACGCGATAACCGGCCTCTTTGAGCGTCACTTCGTAAAGTTCGGCTTGATCCTCTTGATCTTCTATGACAAGAATGCAATGCTCTTTCACTTTTAAATCCCCCTTAATGTTCAGCCGCCAGCTTTTTGGCCGCAAATGAACTGAAGGCTGAAAGCTGATTATAGCAGAAACGGGTTATGACTCCGGGCATCGCCACCGTACTCATTCTATTGTTCATCGCGCTCGTGCTCTTCGCGACCGAGCGTATCCCGATTGACGTCGTCACCATCCTGCTCGTCATCGGGCTGGTGCTGACCGGCACGCTCAACGTCTCGGAGGCCTTCGCGGGCTTCGGCAACGACATCGTCATCACCATCTCCGGCCTCTTCATCCTGACGGGGGGCTTGGTCAAGACGGGCGTCATAGACATCGTTGGCCGTCGCCTGCACCGCATCGCCGGGGGCAACGAGTTTCGTCTGACGGTGCTCATTATGATCGTCGCCGCCGCCTGCGCCGCTGTGATGAAGAACACGACGACGACGGCCATGTTCGTGCCCGTCGTGCTGGGAATGAGTGAGCGCGCACGCGTGCCGCCCTCAAAGCTCCTGATGCCGCTCGCCTTCGGCGCGATCCTCGGAGGCACGTGCACGCTGATCGGGACTTCGACCAACCTGGCGGTGTCGGGTGCTCTGCCGCGCTACGGCATCGAGCCGTTTACGATGTTCGAGCTGACGCCGGTCGGCGTGGCGATTGTCTGCGTCGGAATGCTCTACATGCTGCTCGTGGGCCTGCGTCTGCTGCCGCGACGCGGCGGCACGGATTCTCTCACCGAGCAGTATCACATACGGGAATACATGTCAGAGGTGATCGTCCTGCCGGATTCGCCCCTGGTCGGGAAGACGCTCGCGGAGGCGAACCTCTCCGACGAGCTTGACCTGACGGTGGTCGGCATCCTGCGCGGGCGTCAGGGGCGCATCGCCCCAAGCTCAACCGCGCGAGTGGAGGCGGAAGACCTGTTGCTGGTGCAGGGGCGTATAGAGGACATCCTGCGCGTCAAGACGGAAGCGGGCATCGAGATCAGGGCCGATTTCAAGCTGAGCGACCAGATTCTGGAGACTGAGGACATGGAGCTTGTCGAAGCGATGGTGCTGCGCGGGTCTGACTTCGTCGGGCGCACGCTCAAGGGCTTGAAGTTCAGGCAGCATTACGGGCTGACGGTGCTCGCCATCAATCGTCACGGCGTCGCCCTGCTCTCCAAGATCAGCACCATCTCTTTACGCTTCGGCGATGTGCTGCTCGTGCAGGGTAAGCGCGAGCGCGTCGAGCAGTTGACCTTAGACGGCCACCTGCTCCTGCTCGAAGATGTCTCGGAGCGGCGCGGGCGCGCGGCACAACGACGCTGGGCGCTCACAGGGTTCGCAGTCTTCCTCTTTCTCTCCATCACGCATCTCGTGCCGCTCTCCATCGCCGTGCTCCTCGGCGTGCTAATCCTGCTCGCCACGCGCGCAGTGCGCTTGCAGGAGATGTACGACCTCATAGAGTGGCGCTTGATCGTCCTCATCGCGGGCATGATTAGCTTCGGCACGGCGATGGAGACCACAGGTGCTGATAAGTATCTGGCCGACCTGATCGTCCGGGGCACGGGCGCGTACGGCCCACTCGCCATCCTCGCAGGGTTCTTCGCCATGACGGTCGCCATCACGCAGCCGATGTCCAATCAAGCCGCCGCGCTCGTGATGCTGCCCATCGCCGTCAAGACAGCCATCGCGCTCGGCCTCAACCCGCGCACCTTCGCCGTCACCGTCACCTACGCCGCATCCTGTTCGTTTCTGACGCCCCTTGAGCCGGCATGCGTGCTGATCTTCACGCCCGGGCGCTACCGCTTCTTCGATTTCGTCAAGGTCGGCTCCGTCCTGACCATCGCCGTCTTCGCCATCGTCATGCTGCTCGTACCCGTGTTCTGGCCCTTAAAATAAAGGAAAGTAAGAAGGGGGGACAGGATTCCGATTGAGAGTCAGGAAAAGAGGGAGGAGATAACAACACAAAGGGCGCAAAGGAGGAAGACGCAAAGAGCGCAAAGAATCTATCCTCTGCGCCCTCTGCGAACGTCCTTTGGGCCCTTTGCGTTTATTTATCCCTTACTACACTTACGACACACGATAGACAGCCTCACCCTTACCCCTTTTTGCTTTTCTTTACTGTCCGAGTGCTGATTCGAGCCGGATGCGCGAGGTGCGATAGTCTATGATCGCCTGGAAGTAAGCCAGGCGCGCTTCGGCGTAGGCTGCCTGCGCGTCCACCACGTCCGTAATCGAAGCCTTCTTGGTGCGGTAGCGTGCGAAGATGAGCGTCATGTTCTGCTGCGCCAGCGTGGCCGCCTGTTCCGTCTCTTTGATGCGTGTGAGGGCGGAGAGCGCGATGGCGCGCGCCGTGTAGAACTCCTGTCGCAACTGGCGCACTGTATTCTCGCGCTGCGCGTCTAGTTGCTGCGCGCGCAGACGAGCCTGTGTCTCGCGGCTGCGGCTGGCTCCGAAATCGAAGATCGGAACGGAGAGCGTCACGGTCGCAGAGCCGCCCGCGTATCGTTTAAGTGGCTTGAAATCGGCGGCATCAAAGCCGCCGTTTAAGTTGTAGGAGAGCTGAGGCCGCCGCTCGGCGCGTGCGGCGCGTGCATCTTCGAGCGCGGCCAGGCGTTGCGCATCTATCTGCGCCAGCTCCGGGCGGGATTTGATGATCTCATCCGTGAAGCCAGTGAAGTCTGCTGCCTGCGGCAAGTCCTGCGCGATGCGCGTCACATCTATGGGCGTATTGAAATCTACGCCCGTCAAAACTCTGAGCGCGTCCATCGCCGCCGACTCACCGGCGCGCCCCTGTTCAAGCTCGTCGCGGCGGGTCGACACCTGCGAGCGTGCGCGCAGCACGTCCGACTCCTCGCCCTCGCCGCGCTGCATCATGCCTTCGGTCACTTTCAGGAACCCTTCGGCGAGTGACAGTGTCTCTTCCGCGAGACGACGACGCTGGCGAGCGAGCACCAGAGAGTAATAAGCGTCCACCGTCTCCAGCACCAGCGCGCGTCGCGCCGCGCTAGTCCCGGCGCGCGCGGCGGCGAGCAGGTGACGCTTGTTTCTAAGCGATGCGCGCAGGCGTCCAGAGAGGTCTATCTCACCACCCGCGTTAAGGAGGCCGATGGTCTCGTTGATGGCGCTCGACGAGACGTAAGAGAAGGTGAGCGGATCACCCTCGGCGCGAACCTGTGACGGCGTCGTGCCGAAATAGGTGAGCGGCATGGTGAGCTGTGGCAGGAAGGCTGCGCGCGCCTGTCTGACATCCTGCGCAGCGATTCTCTCTTCAAACTGCGCCTGCCTGTAAGCATTGGTTTCAGCGAGCGCAAGCTGTATGGCCTGCTCGACGGTCAGCGAGCGCGCCTGCCCTTGAGCGTCTCCTCCGCGACGATCAAAGCCCGGCGGCGGCTTATCAACGCGCTGGCCCTGCGGGGCTTCCTGCTGCTGCTCCGGCGAAGGAACGGGCGCAGCCTTTTCCTGCTGCGTTTGATCGGGTCTGGCCGAAGGCTGCTGCGGGTTGGTGGCTGAAGGCTGCTGCGGATTCGTCGCCGAAGGCTGCTGCGCGACAGACGCAAACGTAAAGCAACAGAGCCAGCACACAATAACAAGCATACGAGCGCCATAGGGGTGCATTTTTCTCACTGTGAATGCTCCTGAAAAGAGTAGACAGTAACGTGATGCGTAAGTTTTCGCTCCGTCAGGAGCGTTTGACAGTAGCCGAGCGATTCATCGCTGCGCTACGATTAACCTAGTGAAACGCGATGATGGAAAGAATTTTAGTACGTTCCAGGCACTTACGGCTACGGATATATTGACTCGAAGGGACAAGTTGTCATTAAACCGGAATACGCTGACGGAAAAAGTTTTTCGGAAGGCTGATAGGCCATATCCAATAGTCAACTTAAAACCCTTCTCGACAAAGCAGATAACAAGGAATAAAAGGGAACGCAACAAAAAAGCGCGCCGCAACGTAAACTGTTTTATAGGTGGAACGAAGTTGCTTCGTCGGCTCGTAAGATGAGATGATATTCGGCGAGTCAGAGGAGCCAAGCTCGACAGAGAATAACAGGCTATGAAATACGACCGAGGTTTTACTAATCGGCTGTGGGCAACGCTTTCCTTGAGCTGCCTCTCGGCAGTCTTCATGACGGGCTGCGTTAATAAGGCCCAGCAGAGCTTCGAACGGCCACCGGCACCCGTGACCGTGACGACAGTCGTCACCCAGGACGTCCCCACCTATCTCGATGCCATTGGCAAGACCGTCGCCAGAGAGGTCGTTGCCATTCAGCCGCAGGTCTCAGGGCGGATCACTAAAATTCACTTCGCTGACGGTGCTGACGTGAAGAAGGGCGACATGCTGTTCACGATTGACACGCGCCCCTTTGAAGTGAACGTCCAGCAGGCGAAGGCCAACTTGTCCAGAGACCAGGCGCTGAAGAAACAGGCGGAGGCGAATCTGGCTAAGGAAGTTGCCCAGGCGAAGTGGGGAGAAACGCAGGTCAACAGGTATCGCAAGTTAGCTGACGAAGGCGTTGTCGCACGCGAGCAGTACGAACAACTGCGAGCGAACCTGGACTCTCTGAACGCGAATGTTGAGGCCGCACGCGCCGCCGTGCACAGCACTGAAGAAGCGATCAAGGTTGACGCGGCGGCCATCGAGAGCGCGAAGGTACAGCTCAGCTACTGCTACATTCGCTCGCCCATTGACGGGCGCGCCGGGCAGCGGCTCGTGGACATCGGCAACGTCGTCAACCCGGGCAGCTCCGGCAATGGGACTGACGGCAATAGCAACGCCCTGTTGATGATTGAGCGACTTGAGCCTATCTATGCCGACTTCACGATCTCGCAAAATGATCTCACAGCAGTCCAGCAGCAGATGCGCGCGGGCACGCTCAATGCAGAGGTGCGTCTGCCCGATAGCGCGGATGAGCCGGTCGTCGGACAGCTCACCTTCCTCGACAATGCTGTGCAGAATACGACCGGCCAGGTGAACTTGCGCGCGACGATTCCCAATCCCGGACATCGCTTCTGGCCTGGCCGCTTCGTCAACATTCGGCTCGTCCTGAACACGATCCAGGGGGCGGTACTCGTGCCCGCAACGGCCCCGCAGATGTCGGCCAAAGGATCATTCGTCTACGTCGTTAAGGAAGACTTGACCGCCGAACAGCGCCCCGTATCGTTGGGACAGCGGCAGGGAGATTTGATCGTCATTGAAAGCGGAGTGCAGCCCGGCGAACGTGTCATCACAAACGGACAGCTTGGCGTCACACCCGGCGGCAAGGTCTTGATCGAACAACCCCGCGACATGGTGACACCGGCGGCCACAACCGGAGAGGACTCGAAATCATGAATCTCTCTGAACCCTTCATACGCCGTCCTGTGATGACCGCCGTGTTGACTCTCTCGGTAATCCTCTTCGGGATACTGAGCTACTTTGAGCTTCCCGTGAACGACCTGCCGGCGGTCGATTACCCTGTCATTCAGGTACGTGTTGGTTATCCAGGCGCAAGTCCGGATACGATTGCCAACAACATCGCCACCCCGCTTGAGCGCCAGTTCATGCAGATCAACGGCCTGGAGGTGGTGACCTCGACCAGCACGCAGGGAGTGGCGAGCTTCACGCTACAGTTCGCGCTCGACAAGAACATCGATGCCGCCGCGACAGACGTGCAGACGGCGATCTCTCAGGCGACAGGCAGTCTTCCGGCAGACCTGCCACAGCCGCCGACGTATTCAAAGAGCAATCCCAACGATCAGCCGATCATGTACATCGCTTTGACCAGCGACTCGGTCACGCCCGGGCAGCTCTATGACTATGCGAGTACGCAGGTAGGCCAGCGCCTGAGCATCCTGCCGGGCGTGTCGCAAGTGAACGTCTACGGGACGAAATCTGCTATTCGCATCAAGGCTAATCCATCGGCCATGTGGGCGCGCGGCATCACGATTGACGATTTGAGCGCCGCCATCAAGAGCGGCACGAGCTACACCGGAGCGGGTCAACTCGACAGCAATTCCGGCACTGCGATCTTGCGACCGCGCGGGCAACTCGAAAGCGCAGACCAGTACAGCAACTTGATCGTCGGCGGCACCAGCGGAGCGCCTATTTACCTGCGCGACGTTGCCACGGTGAAAGATTCCGTTCAGGACGAGCGGGTGAACATGCGTTTCTGGGTGCGCGGCTATCCGGTTCCTTCCGCGACCGTGATCGTCGCCGTTAATCGCCGCGCCGGAGCCAACGCAGTAGAGGTTTCAAAGAGTATCCACCAGGTGTTGCCGATGATCGGCGCGGAGCTGCCGGGTTCGATTCGTGTGACGCCGATTTATGATCGTTCGCAGAACATCGTCCATTCGGTCAACGACGTGCAGACCACGCTCATCATTGCGTTCGTGCTGGTGGTGATAGTGATTTTCGCTTTCCTTGGCCGGGCGACCGACACTCTGATTCCGACCGTCGCGCTGCCGCTCTCGCTGCTCATCACTTTCATAGCGATGCGCGCCCTCGGCTACAGTCTCGACAACCTGTCACTGATGGCTCTCACGCTGGCAATCGGATTCCTGGTGGATGACGCGATTGTGTTTCTGGAGAACACGGTGCGCCGTATGGAGCACGGCGAGCAGCCGTTTGAAGCAGCCATCAACAGCGCGCAGGAGATCAGCTTCACGATCATGTCCATGACCATCTCGCTCGCGGCGGTCTTCATCCCGCTGGTATTTATGTCGGGCCTGGTCGGGCGAGTCTTCCGCGAGTTCGCCATCACGATTGTCATTTCGATCTTCGCTTCCGGCCTGGTCTCTTTGACACTGACGCCGCTGATGTGCGCGCGACTTTTGAAGGAACGCGGAGAGGGCTCGCAGAAGACCTGGATGGAGCGCGTAATCGGGCGGATCGAGCGGCGCGTGCTGGCTGTGTATGGCGGATCGCTGTGGTGGTTCCTGAGACATCGTTGGGTCTCGCCTGTCATCTGGGTGGTGTGTCTGGTTGGAACAATCTGGCTCTTTGCGCTGGTGCCAAAAGCGTTTCTGCCGCCGGGCGACAGCAGCGTCATCTTTGGCGCATTCATCGCCCGTGAGGGTTCGTCACCGGAGCAGATGCGCGACCTACAGGATCGCGTTGACGAAACATTGCATCAAGACCCGAATGTCATCTTCGACTTTACGATGACCGGCGCGACCGGGTTTCTGGCGTCGAACCAGGGCATCACATTTACTTTCATCAAGCCGCCCGAAGAGCGCCAGCCTATCGGCGAGGTGACGGCACAGATGATGGGTAAGCTCAACACGATTCCCGGAGTGATGACGTTCCTGCGACCGTTTCCGGTTCTGGAGATCAGCACTGGAGTGACCAGCCAGAATCAGGGACAGTATGCTTTCGCTCTCTCCGGTGTGAATCCAGATCAAGTCTACGAGGTAGGCCAAAAGCTGATGGGCAAGCTCATGGAGTATCCGGGCTTTTTGACCGTCTCTTCCGATTTTTATAACAACACGCCCAACCTCAACATTGATATTCGACGTGACCGCGCCAAAACCTATGGCGTTTCCGAGGCGAGAATTCTCAACCTGCTGCGCAACGCCTATTCGCAGAACTACCTGTACTTAATCAAAAAACCGGATGACCAGTACCAGGTGATCCTGGAGATTGAAGACTCTGCGCGCGAAAAGCCGGAAGACCTCTCCAAGCTCTACATCAAATCCGACGATGGCGGGCGTGTCGTGCCGCTCGGCGAACTGGTCACCTGGAAAACAACACTCGGCCCTCAGACGGTGAACCACCTGAACCAGTTCACGAGCATGACGCTCTTTTTCAATCTCAAGCCGGGCGTCGCCCTCGGTGATGCGACCGATTTCATCAACAAGACGGCGGCGGAAGTTGTGCCGCCTACCGTCCGCGCAGAGTTGCAGGGTGAGGCACAGACCTTCAGCAACACGGTCACCAGCCTGACGCTCCTGATGGCTTTAGCCGTCTTCGTCATGTACGTCATTCTGGCTATTCTGTACGAAAGCTACGTGCACCCGCTGACAGTGCTCTCAACTCTGCCGACCGCCCTGGTGGGTGGTCTGTTAACGCTCGTCCTGTTCGGACAGGATGCCTCGCTCTACGCCTTCGTCGGCATGTTCATGCTGATGGGCATCGTCAAGAAGAATGGAATTATGATCGTGGATTTTGCCCGCCAGCGTGTCGAAGCGGGCGAGGTGGCCGAGCAGGCGATTCACGACGCAAGCCTCGACCGCTTCCGCCCGATCCTGATGACGACGCTGGCCGCCGTCTTCGGTGCCATTCCCATCGCGCTCGGTTATGGGGCCGACGGCTCCTCTCGTCGGCCTCTCGGCCTGGTCGTCGTTGGCGGCCTGGTGGTTTCGCAATTCATCACGCTATATATCACTCCGGTGATCTACCTCTACCTTGAGGAGTTTCAGGAAAAGGTGCTGGATCGCACCTCCTTCTTCCGCTCGCGCCGCCTTCAAAAAACCGGGAGCGGCGACCAGACGCACACCACAGAATCATCCGATCTTGCGACCGGAGACTAGAAAGAAGAACCCCCTCGTCAGGCCCGATTATGTCTGGAGCGATTCTCTGATGTGACCTTCGTATTACTGTCTACTGCTTTTTCATTTCTTCGATGGCCGCGATCTTCAGCAGTCGCCGCCGGTGGCGTTCTTCATTTGTGAAGCGCGCCAGGACGAAGGCGCGGACGATCTCCATCGCCAGCTCCTCGCCGACGACGCGCGCTCCCAGGCAGAGTACGTTGCAATCGTCATGCTCGCGCGATTGGTGAGCCGAATAGGTGTCGCCGCAGAGCGCCGCGCGCACGCCCTGCAACTTGTTGGCCGCCACGCATGCGCCGACGCCGCTGCCGCAGATGAGGATGCCAAGCGCGGCAGCGCCAGCCTGCACAGCCCGTCCCACCCAGAGCGCGTAATCAGGGTAATCATCCTCATGGCTTCCGTCGTGCGTACCGAAGTCCATGACTTCGTATCCGGCCACGCGCAGCTCATTCATCACGCGCTCGTTGAGCGGAAAGCCTGCATGATCTGCTCCGATGGCGATACGCATAGAGATAACAGGCCGCAAGCCCGAACATGAGGGAGGGCGTCCTCAGTCCTTACACCAATGCCTTTGCCTTTTTCACAACATTCTCGACGGTGAAGCCCAGCTCGCGCATCGCCACGTCGCCGGGCGCGGAGCCGCCGAAACGATCCAGACAGACCACGTCGCCAGAGAAGCCGACGTACCTGTCCCAACCCTGACGCACGCCCGCTTCCACAGCGAGACGCGCGGTGATGTCGGGCGGCAGCACTTCGCGCCGGTACTCTTCCGGCTGCTCTGCGAACAGCTCGACGCAGGGCATCGAGACGACGCGCACGGGGAGACCATCTTTTTGCAGCTGGTTGCGCGCTTCAAGCGCGAGCGAGACTTCCGAGCCAGTGCCGATAATGATGAGCGAGGGGGCGGCCTTCTGGCCGTTTGTATCTTCCGCTTCGGCCAGAATGTATGCGCCGCGCCGCGCGCCATCGGCTGACGAGTAGCGCGTGCGATCTATGAGAGGGACTTTCTGGCGCGTGAGGGCGAGCGCCGTCGGTAAATTCCGGCGCAGCAGGGCGATGCGCCAGGCTTCGCGTACTTCGTGCGCGTCCGCAGGGCGTATGACGTAGAGGTGCGGTATGGCGCGCAGCGCCGCCAGGTGCTCGACGGGTTGATGCGTCGGCCCATCTTCGCCCAAGCCTATGGAATCGTGCGTGAAGATGTAGATGACCTGCACCTCCGACAAAGCGGCGAGACGTATCGCGGGTCGCATGTAGTCGGAGAACGTGAGGAACGTGCCGCCGAACGGAATCAGCCCGCCGTTTAAGCTGATCCCCGTGAGGGTCGAGCCCATCGCATGCTCGCGCACGCCGAAGTGCAGGATGCGCCCGTCGTAAGAACCGGCCTCGAAACTTTTGCTCTCTTTGATGTCGGTGTTGTTCGACGGGCCCAGATCAGCCGAACCCCCGATGAGCATCGGCATGTGCGGTGCGAGCGCGTTGATGACCTCGCCTGACGCCGCACGCGTCGCCATCGGCTTCGCATTCTCAAACGACGGCAGATGATCCTCCCAACCTTCGGGCAGATCATTCTTCATCGTCGTGCGCCACTCGCGCCCCAGCTCCTTATGCTCACGCTCATACTTTTCGACGAGAGCGTTCCATTCCTCTTCCAGTTGCGCGCCGCGCTCGATAGCTTTGCGAAACTGCGCCAGCGCCTCGTCCGGCACGTAGAAGGTCTTGTCCTCAGGCCATCCCAGATGCTGCTTGGTCTCGCGCACGGCCTCTTCGCCTGGAGCGTCCGAGTGGGCTTTGCGCGTCCCGGCGGTCGGCATGCCGTAGCCGATGGTCGTCTTGACGGAGATGAGCGACGGGCGGTCCGCGACCGACTGCGCATCTCGAATCGCACGCTCTATCGCGTCCGTGTCATTGCCGTCTTCGACCGTCGAGGTGTGCCAGCCGTAAGCTTCAAAACGTTGCGGCACGTTCTCTGAAAAGGCCAGGTTGGTGAATCCTTCGATGGTCACATGATTGTCGTCGTAGAGGTAGATCAGTTTGCCCAGCTTCAAATGGCCGGCGAGCGAGGCTGCCTCCGAGGCGACGCCCTCCATCAGATCGCCGTCCGAGACGATGGCGTAGACGTAATGATCTATGAGGGGCAACTCCTCGCGGTTGAACCGAGCGCCGAGGTGCGCCGCACCCATCGCCATACCGACCCCGTTGGCGAAGCCCTGGCCCAAGGGGCCGGTCGTGATCTCTATGCCGGGCGTCAGGCCGTATTCCGGGTGGCCAGGCGTCTTCGATCCCCACTGGCGAAAGTTCTTCAGCTCTTCGAGCGGCAGGTCGTAGCCCGTCAGGTACAACAGCGCGTAGATGAGCATCGAGCCGTGACCGGCGGAGAGCAGGAAGCGGTCGCGGTTCGCCCACTTCGGATTCCTGGGGTTGTGACGAAGAAAGCGAGTCCACAGCACGTAGGCCATCGGCGCGGCGCCGAGCGGCAGACCCGGATGGCCCGACTCCGCTTTCTGCACGGCATCGAGCGCCAGGGCGCGTATGGTGTTGATGCAAAGTTGATCAAGCCGGGCGGTCGTGTTGTTGCTTTCCTGCTGCGGTGAAGCACTCATGCTGTTGGGTTCCTCCGGGAAGTAGACAGTAAGTAGCCAGTAGTCAGTAGAAAAGCCATCGAGTCCTCTGGGGTCAGCGTCAGCACACGCAAGCGCGGAAGCGCCTACTGATTACTGACTACTGGCTACTGACTACTTTCTCATATTTTTCCTGCTGCCGCTCCAATCCGGCACGGTAGCGCACGTGGCGCGACATATCCGGCTGGTAAGCTCGATCTATTGGAGCTGGCAGATCAGCAATGCTTTTTATCTTGCCTGTCGCTTCCAATGCAAGCAGAACAGCACCGCGACTCGAAGCTTCACGCACGCCGGAGAGGTTAACGGGTCGCCCCAGCACGTCCGCGAGCATCTGCGCCCAGACGCGGGATGCGCGGAGCGCGCCGCCTGAGGCGACGATCAACGCGTCGGGCGCGAACTCTTCAAGGAGGCGTGCGATGAGCGCGAAACGGTAGGCGATCCCCTCCATCGCGGCGCGCAGGATTTCGATGGGGCGTGTGTGCATCGTGAGTCCGAGGATTGCGCCGCGCGCATCTGCGGCCCAGCCTGTGCTTCGCTCGCCAGCCCAGAATGGCAGCACGATCAACCCGTGCGCGTCAGCATCCATCTCGGCAAGCGCCGCTTCGACCTGCTCGACATTCCCACCCAGCGCGAGCGCATCCATCATCCAGCCGTAGAGCCCACCGCCATCCGAAAGAGCGCCGCCCGTGAGGACGCGCCTGCCGTCGGCTCTGTAACACCAGAGACCTTTGGGAAGAATGGCGGGCGGCTCATCCTCAAGAAGCGTGCGCATCGCGCCGGAAGTCCCGATCATCAACGAGACACGCTCGCGCGTCGTGCAGCCTGCGCCTATCTGATTGGCCGCGCCATCGCCGATAGCCGGAAACATGTGCGCGCCGCCCAGTTGCGTCCAGCGCCGCGCGTAAGCATCCGTGAGACGGCTGAAACTCTTCCGCTCACCTGCAATCGAGGGCAGTTGATTGGAAGCGAGCCCTAGCCAGTCCAGAAGCGGCTCATCCCAAACTAAGCGCCGCGTATCGAAGAGTCCCGTCGCGGAGGCCATTGAAACGCTCGCCTCTGTCTCGCCGAAAAAGCGCAGCGCCAGAAGCTCGCCGAAGGACATCCACGAGTGGACTGCTCTATAAAGAGCTGTGCGCGCCTGTCGAAGCCAGCGCAGTTTGGCGGGCCAGTAGCTGCTGTGGAAGGGGCAGCCTGTACGTGCGTGCGTCACACTCTCATCAAACTCAAGCTGCAATTCTTCGACGGCTCGCGCGGCGCGCGTGTCCGCCCAGGTGAGCACGGGCGTGACAGCGCGCCCCTTGCGGTCTGTGCCGACGAGACTATGCCAGAAACATGAGACGGCCAGTGTCTCAATGTTCCCAGCAGCCCGCAGCAACACAGCATCTATAACGCGCGCCACCTGATCGAGAGCCTCTTCGGCATCCAACTCCGCCCCTCCATCGCGCGTCGTCTTGAGCGCGTGCTTGAGGTGCACGGGCGTCCCCTCGATCTCGTTTCCCAGGTTATCAAAGAGCGCGGCGCGGATGCTCGACGTGCCGACGTCAAGCGCGAGCACGCTTGGCGCTTGCTCGTCTGCTTTCCGGCGTGAGATGTCAGCCGACACGCCGCATATCATAGCATGATGGCTCAAGCCGGAGAGAAGTTCGCATTCTCTGCGACCTTTGCGAAAAACCTTTGCGTCCTTTGCGTTTAAATACTCTTACGGCTTGAAGATGCGCTTGGTTGTGCGTGCCACACCTTTGCCCATGTTCTTGCCGAAGCTGCCCATGCCTTTGCCCAGCTCTTTTCCAGCACGAATGGGTCGTCCCTTCGCCATGTTCTTGCCGAAACGTTTACCGCCGCGCCCTGCTCCTCTGCCAGCATTGGCGAACGCGCCGCCTATGCCGCGCCGCCTGTGTCGTACCTCGCCCCTGACGCGTCGCCGCCTGTTCGTCTGCGGCATCTGCAACACGCGCTTCTGATTATCCGTATCCTCCTGAGCCTGTAGACTATTTCCAAACGGTTGTGCGCTGACATTAGTCGGAATAAAGGGCAGCCCTGTAAACATGAGAGCGAAAAGCGCGGTCACAAGTCTCCGCATTCATCAACCTCCTCAAATCATCTTAAATATTTAGGGGGATGGAAAACAGCATCGCATACCGCAAACACACAAAGCAAATGATGAATGCGGAATGCCGCAATGATGAATTAAAAACAGAACCCGTCTTTCTGTTCATTCCGCATTCCGCATTCATCATTTTCTTGTCCTATGGTAATCTGAAGGGAAGGTGGCGGTCAGGCCACTGTCATTTGTTGACCCACGTAAAGCCGATGCTTACGGCACACCTCAATCAAGTTTCAGATCACAGGATTCGATATGCAGGCTGAAACACTTAACTGTCCGATGTGCGGCGCGGCTGTGTCGAGTGATGCTCCTCTATGTCTTTATTGCAGCGCGCGGCTCGCGACCGCACAATGTCCAACGTGCTTCGGGATGATGTTCGTGGGAAGCCGTCACTGTTCGCGCTGCGGAAGCCGCGCGGCGCGCCTGGAAACTGGCGCGTCGGCGACCGGGCTGCAATGCCCGCGCTGCCGTGTCCTGATGGGAAGCGCAAAACTGGGGACGACCACGCTTGAAGAATGCTCGCAATGCGGCGGGCTGTGGGTGGACGTGGAATCCTTCGAGCGGGTCTGCTCGAGTAGCGAGCGTCAAGCATCAGTCCTCGGAGCAGCCTCGCCCGTGCCTTCAAATTCGATCAGGGATCGCAACGAGCGCGTGCGATATGTGCCATGCCCTCAGTGCCAGCAACTGATGAATCGCATCAACTTCGCGCATTGCTCAGGCGTCATCGTTGATGTCTGCAAGGGGCATGGGACGTGGTTCGACCGGGACGAGTTGGCCTTGATTGTCGAGTTCATACGCGCGGGCGGGCTCACGGCCTCGCGCAACAGGGAGAAGGCGAAGCTTGAGGAGGAGCGACGGCAACTGCGCCTGGAGCAACAACGCGCTGCCTACAGAGAGGCGAACTCGTTCATCGCAGCAGAGACGGAAGAGCGGCATGGCGGCATTTTGGCCGCCGCCGTCGAGCTGCTCAGGATCGTACGCGATTAAACCCTTCAACGGGAAACAAACTGTAGGGGCAGGGTTTGTCCTGCCCGTGTGTTGACAAAAGCCGGGCAGGGACAAGCCCTGCCCCTACAGTTTTGTAACCGAATCCAAGTGCTGTTGTGCGCGAAAAATATTTCTCACTCGGCGGCGCGTGGCGTCAGCTTCTTGATTAACGGGGTCAAGACGGCCAACACCACTGCCGCGACGATGGTGATCAACGCCACCGTTCCGAAGAGCTTAACGAGCGCGCCCTCGGCCTTCTCGTCGAACATGCCGCCCATGATCCCTGCGACGAAGTTGCCGATGGAGATTGATAAGAACCAGACGCCCATCATCAACCCGACCATGCGCGCGGGCGAGAGCTTCGTCACCGTGCTCAGTCCGACAGGGCTCAGGCACAGCTCGCCGATCGTCTGAAAGAAGTAGACCGCGACGAGCCAGAGCGGCCCGACCTTCTGAAACTCTGAAAGCTCTCCGCCGCCGGTGGGCGGGATCAGGGTCGAGGCGAACGTCACGATGGCGAAGGCGAGGGCCGCAAAGAAGAGTCCAAAGGAGAACTTCGCCGGACTCGAAGGATTGCGATTCCCCATCTTCTGCCAGATGACGGCGAACACGGGCGCGAGCGACACGACAAAGATCGGCTGCACGGATTGATACCAGCTCGACGGGAATGTGAAGCCGAAGAAGTTGAGCCGCGTCAGCCGGTCCGCGAACAGCGTCAGGCTCGTCGAAGCCTGCTCAAAAGACATCCAGAAGAGGAGCGAGAAGACGAAGAGGATGAAGATCACGCCGATGCGCTTCGCCTCAGCCCCATTCAGATGGCGCACAGTGCCGAGGATGTAGCCAAAGAAGAAGAAGACCACGCCGGGAAAGATTCCGCCGACCCAGCCTGCGCCCCCCCACTTCATCCCGCCGATGAACCCCAGCACGGCCCCGACGATACTGAGCGCAGCCGTCACCATATCGAAACCTTCGGCCTCCGCTTCCTCGTCAACCTTGACCACCTGCGCGATGTCCGGCTGGTCTTTCCTGACCGGCCTGTCGCCGATGCCGCGCAGGCGGTTGCGCCCGGCGACGTACTGAACGAGGCCAATCACCATGAAGAAGCCCGCCGCGCTGAAGCCGTAATGCCAGTCAACGCGCTGGCCCAGATAGCCGACGACGAAAGGCGCAAGCAGCGCGCCGAGGTTGATGCCCATGTAGAAGATCGAGAAGCCTGCGTCGCGTCGCTTGTCTCCCTCACTGTAGAGGTCGCCAACCATCGTCGAGACGTTCGGCTTCAAAAAGCCTGTGCCGAGGGCGATGAGGACGAGCCCGGCGTAGAAATTGGGCAGTGTCTCGAAAGCCATCGAGAAGTGGCCGGCTGCGATGATGCAGCCGCCGATGAAGACTGTGCGCCGCGCACCCAGCCACTTGTCCGCGATCCACCCACCGATGAGCGGCGTCCAGTACACGCCGGATGTGTACGTGCCCATGATGAGTCCCGCGTAAGGCTGGTCGAACTCCAGCCCGCCCTTCGTGACAGAGGTCGTCATGTAGAGGAACAGGATCGCGCGCAGGCCGTAATAGCTGAAGCGCTCCCACATCTCCGTGAAAAAGAGCGTCGTCAGTCCGCGCGGATGGCCGCCGATGCCGGACGTGTCCAAAACTTCGGCGCGACTCGCTCCCGTCGCATCAATAGATGTTGCCATAGAGCTTACGTCCCCTCACACCTCAGGTTGCAAGATGAGTCTGATTGGTTTAATCAGGGAACTACTACCAGCTTTTCAGCGAAATGTAAATTGAGTTGGGGAGAGTGAAACCGCAGATGAACGCAGATGCACACGGATAAAGACCTCAAATTTGCAATCTCAAATTTTTGATCTGCGTATATCCGTGTGCATCTGCGGTTTCACTTCGTCATTTCTGTTCTTTGATCTGGCGCAATAGCTCCTCGCGGAAGTATCCAGCGGGGATCGTCCCCTGGCGTATGAAGAGGAGGTGGAATGTCTTGGGCGAGAAGCGCGGCCCGAGCGCCTCAGCGGCCTCTTTACGCAGCTCGAAGATTTGATCTTTGCCGAGGCGGTAGGTGATGGCCTGCGTCGGCCATTTCGAGTAGCGAAAGATAGCGCCCTCAGCCGCCTTGCAACTCGCGCGCTTGGCCTCTGACTGGCTGGTGTCCGTGCACGAGCCGGGCAGAAAGTCCACGACCTCCGAGAAGAGATTGACCGCCTCGTCGTACTTCATGCGTCCCGTGTGGAGGCCCGTATCAATGCGCACGCGCAGGTCGCGATAGAGCTTGCCCTGCAATTGATAGAGACGCTCTTCGGGCGTGTAGAAGCCTTCGGGCGCGAGCTGTGTCGGCTCTGCCATCAGCGCCTCGCTGTAGAGCCCCCATCCTTCGGAGGGCAGCGAGTCCTCCCACATCGAAGAGGAGTCTTCGACCGCGCCCGGCGTCAACCAGCGCACGGCTGATATTTCATCCCGATACTGGGTCAGCAACTTGTAGTACCAGTCGTGGCCGGGAAAGCCTTCGTGCGCGGCGAGGTCTGCCAGCGCGGCGCGGTTGTTCGCTTGCAGGGCGGCCTGATCGTTGTCCGTCGGTGAGACGTAGAAGCGCCCGACCCCGCTCTTCTTGAAAGGCGGCGCAGGATAGTAGGCCGCGCCGTCTATTGACGAGCGCAGCGGCGGCGGCGTCTCCACCACTTCGAGCTTGTAATCATCAGGCACGTCGAAGATGCCGGACTTGCGACCGTAATCCACCAGGCGAAACGACGTGTCGCGATACCAGCTGATCATCTCCTCGTCAGACTTCGGATAGTCTTTCGACAGCTCGTCGAAGACGGCGCGCACCGCCGCAGGGCCTTCCTGTGGAAGCTGCATTTTGCGCTCGTTTCCGATCCGTCGCGCCAGCTCGATCATCTCGTTGCGCGTCGCTTCGACTATCGGCCAAGCCTCGTCGTACAACTGCGCGGCCGTTTTATCAAAGCGCAGATTGTTTTTGAGCGCCCAGTTGTACTCCTCTTCACCCATCGCATAACGATCAGAGCTGAATTGATCTTTCGGTTTGTCGCCGTCGAAAAAGTTGCTCGCCACGAAATCGCGCAAGGCGATGTAAGAGGCCGATGCCTGCTTCGAGGCTTCCCCGATCTGCGAGAGAAGCTGATCGCGCTCAGTGCCGGAGATGCGTTCTTTTGCCAGACCCGGCAGCGTCGTCTCGAAATACTTGGCGTTGGCCTCCGCCGTCTGTATGCCGTTGCGCCGCAGCATGCGCTGATCCGGCGTGTTGCCGTTGTTGATTCCGGCGCTCAATTGCGCCTGCGCCGTCGCCAGGTAATGAGGAATCGCCTGGAGGCGCTTGACGACGAGCCCCCACTCTTCCGAAGTGCCGTAAGATTTTTCGCCTGTCTGCGTCATGCCCTGCAACTGCCAGTCAATGGCGCGAAAAGGCTCGTCCGTGTAGGTGTCGAGCGCGCGTTCCTGATAGCGACGCACGCCGTGCTGATGCAGCAGAAAGCGTATCTGCGCGAGCGCTACCTCGCGGTCTATGCGGCGCGAGGGTGAGAGCGTGTCGGGCTGTATGTTCTCAAAAGATTTCTGGCTGTCACCCAGCCAGCGATCCTCCGCTTCCAGCGCCACTGCGGAATGATCGCGCAACTGCCCATCCACCTCGCGCAAAGAGGGGTCGAGCCCCGCGCCGCCAAGGTACGTGTTGACCGTCGGGTTGCGCCGCAGGAATTCGACGACGTACTTGTCGTGCGAAATCTTGAACGCCTGATCGCCACTGCCGCTGGCCGTCTGCGACGTGGACGCGCCGTTCTGATTCGCAGTCTTCGACACACAGCCCGCCATCGCGATCAGTGCCAGAAGCAGGAAAAGTTTTCTCATTCTCTATGACCTCTCAGGAACAGTAACAAGGCAAGCCTCCCCTCGCGTCCTTTGCGCTCTCTGCGTTGAAAAAGCCTTTAAACGCAAAGGACGCGAAGGAGAGCCACGCAAAGGACGCAAAGATGCTACACGCCTACTTTTGCTTTTTGCCGTCTTCGTACATCGCGCTGTAGCCCAACTGCTGCCCGACGAAATCCCTCGGATACGACATCTCAACTTTGGCGACATGGCCGTCCTTGCCGAAGGTCGCCTTCAATTCCGGGTTGATCCCGGCCCAGTAGGTTGGCAGATTGAGCTTTTCGTAGCGCGCCAAGACTTGATCGCGAAGCTTCGGGTCGAAGTGCACGCCGTACTTGTCAACCAGCGCCTTGATCGCATCGTAATCGCCCTCGGCCTTGATGCGCATCAACTCGGCTAGCAGCATCCCGACACCTTCGCGCATCTTATTGAAATCCTTGATGACCATGTAGCTCTTGCCCGCGCGTTCGACGCGCTCAATCGCGCCCGTCTTGTCCATGATGTAGTGGGCGATCAACTGGCGGTTGCGCTGGTGATCTTCTTCGATCTGGTCGCCTTCCGGGATTGAGCGCAACTGTGTGAGCGCGACCCGCGCGGCTGCGTAGTACATGGCCTTCGCCACGTCCGGGTGCGAGATCAATCCAAGCTCACGCAGCTTCGGGTCCCAGACGTTCCAGAGCGCCATCAAATCCGCACGCGCTTCTTCCAGGGTCGAGGCATACTCTTTCAGATAGAAGGCCGGTTCGTGCGTCAACTTTGGATTCAACTTGCCTGAACCGTGACCGATGATCTCGTGCATCGCCGTCTCCAAATCCTCCGCCTCGTCTCCGTACCTGCTGACGATCTCCAACTCTTCAGGGGATGCGGCGAACTCTGCGAGCGCGGTCTTTCCGGTCGCGTGCGCGAAGGCGCGCGACGAACCAGTGAAGAGGAAGCTCTTCGTGCCGTACTTCTCACGAATCGAATTCTCGTTCGGCAGGTTGTCGCCGACGGTTGAGACTGTGAAGTCGCCCGTCTCCGTGACAGCCTCGACCGCCTTGGCGAGCGGAGGCTTGACGCCCTGCTTTTTGTACTGCTCGGCCCAAGGCGCATGATCCTCGAAATACTGCGCGTTCGCGGCGATCTTCGTCATTAGCTTGTTGACCGCTTCGTCCGTGATCGAGACGAAGCTCTGCGAAGTGCCCTTCATACCGCGTGCGTCCAGGTAGACCTCTATGAAGCCGTTGGCGAAATCTACGGTCGGATTGTTCTGCACCCAGCTCGTGCCGAAGCGCAGCCAGTCCTGCGGGTCGCCCGTGCGATAGTAGCGTATAAGATCGTCTATGACCGCCGCCTGTCCGGGCTCTGCAAACTCACGCGCCTTCTCGAAATAGGTGATGGCGCGCTTCAGATAGTCTGCATACAGCCCCTCGGGCACGCTGCCGTCGGGTGTGCCCGCGCGATAGACCTCTTCGAGCAGACGCCCGTCGCCTGCGCGCATCAGCCGCGAATTGAGCGGGTAGCGATCCTGAAAGCCTTTGAGATCACTGAGCGCGACACCTTGGTAGAAGTTGTTGGAGCTGGCCTGAAGTATATCCAGGCCGCCGCGCGGGTTCTTGGTCGTAATCAGCGGCTCGAAGTTGGGATCGAAGAGCGAGGCTTTAAGCTCCGTCAGCTCTTTGCGAAACTGCTCCGCACCCCCCAGAGAAGCGCCGTTCCTGATGGCTTGCAGCCCGGCCTTTTCCAGATCCTCGTAGGTGAATTCAGGCGTGAACTTCTGCGCCGTGTACTCGTTGTGGTTGCCGCGATTGGCCCAGAAGAGCTTGGTGTAGTCTGTGATCTTCTTCATCACGGGGGCGTCTATGCCCTGCGGGTGCGTGAGAATCGCTTCGAGCAGCCGTTTCTGGCGAAGGCCGAAGCGCGACTTCTGATCATAGATGATCGGGTTGATGGCGATGGCGGCCTGGCTCAGCCAGTAGGCGAGAGTTTGCTGGCGCGGCGTCAATTGTTTGAAACTCTCGGCTTCGAGCTGTATGAAGCCGGTCGCGCCGACGCGCTCGACGAGCGCGCTCGGCTGGGGCTGCGAAGACTCCTGCGCCTTCGGCTCCTGTGCCAACGCCGTCTGAGAGCAGATGAGCACGGACGCGAAGATGAAGAAGGCCAGCAAGACAGTTGCTGTTGCTGTTCTCAACACGAGAATCCTCCAGGCTGTCTAATGATGATGGAGAGAGAATATCACGTCAGATGCAGACGTTAAACCGATGAGTGTACCTGAGAGCGCGGGCATCCCTGCCCGCATGAGCGCCCGTGAGGGCGCGAAGATCAAGCTGCTCGGTGGTTACAAGTTGAGAGCTAATCTCTCTTGTCTGAGCTTGCCACAGGCAAGCTTGCGGGCGGGGATGCAAAGCGCTCCCAGGGTTTAGCTGCGCCCGGTTTCGAGGATCGTTTGCACCTGTTCACGGCGACTGCGGCTGAGTTTCAGTTCCGTTCCATCGTGGAGGACGACCATGTAGTCGCCGTTGAAGTGTGGATGCAGCTCTTTGATCCGCTCGATGTTGACGATGGTCGAGCGGTGTATGCGCAGGAACTTTGCGGGGTCGAGCCGGGTTTCCATGTCGTTCATCGTTTCACGCAGCAGGTGTGATTTACGCCCCGCGTGCAGCTTGACGTAATAATCGTCGGCCTCGATCCAGTCTATCTCGTCCACCTTGAGGAAGAAGACGCGGCTGGCCGATTTAATCATCAGCCGCGCGAGGTAGGTGGAGCGCGCAAGCTTTGCTTCCTCCACAGGAGGAGGCGGCGGCTCTATCGCGTCGCGCGTTCCGAGAAGCGCAAACAGCTTCTGGCTCAGCTTGTTGATCTCTCGCTGCTCGACCTGCGCCTTGGCCTGCCGGAGCGCTTTCTCAAATCTCGTATCATCGAACGGCTTCAAGAGGTAGTCTAGCGCGTGCACCTCGAAGGCTTTGAGCGCGTACTGATCAAACGCCGTGACGAAAATGATGGCCGGAATGCGCTCCGTGTCCACCTGTCCAAGGACGTCGAAGCCGTTCATCCCGGGCATCTGGATGTCCAGAAAGAGCAGGTCGGGCGCGTCTGACTTGATCGCGCGCACCGCCTCACGACCGCTCCCGCATTCGCCCATGATCTCTATGTCTGGGTCGTCTTTGAGCAGCAGACGAAGGTTCTGACGAGCCAGCGGCTCGTCGTCAACGATCAGCGTCCTGATCTTGTTCTTCGCCATCAGACCTCTTTGAGCCGGAAGGGAATCAGGAGCGTCGCCTCGACGCCACCCTCCTGGCGGTTGCGTAATTCAAAACGATGCTCTTTGCCGTAAAGTTGCTGAAGGCGCTCGCGCGTGTTGGAGAGGCCGATGCCCTCGCTCTCTTCCATGCGCCAGCCTTCATGCAGTCCCGGCCCATCGTCGTAGACCCTGATCTGAAGCAGGCCGTTCTCGCGGCGCGCGATGACGCCGACGAGGCTCGAAGAGATGCGCTCGGCGACGCCGTGACGGATGGCGTTTTCGACCAAGGGCTGCAAGATCAGATTGGGCACACACGCGCCGAGCGTCTCAGGCTGAATCTCCATCTCGATTTTGAGCCGGTCGGAGAAGCGCATCTGCTGGATATCCAGATAGAGTTCCAGAAAGTCCAACTCCTCTCTGAGCGGCACTTCATGTTTGCCGGAGTTCTGTAGGGCGTGGCGCAGCAGCTCAGAGAGGCCGACGATCATGCTCACCGCCGCCTTGTCCTTGCTGTCGCGCACGAGGCTCGCGATGGAGTTCAAGGTGTTGAAGAGGAAGTGCGGGTGCAGCTGCATCTTCAGGGAGTCCAACTGCGATTGCGCGAGCTGCGCTTCAAGCAGCGCTGTCATCATCTCACGCTCGCGATACTTCTCGTAGTAGTTCAGGGCATGACCGATGCCGAGCGTCGCCCAGTAGATGATCAGCTCGATGGGCAGCCAGAATCGCATCGTCTTGAGATACTGCTGCATGAACGAGGCCGTGCTGGAATAGACATCGAAGGGCTCGATCAAGATGGTCAAGGCGATGCAGGCGGCCAGGTGAAAGGCCGATAAGAAGAGAGCGACCGGGATGTGGATCAGAAGGTTGCGCGCCCACGACGAGCGTTCAATCGGAAAGCGTCGCCCGATCAGCATGACGAGAGGCGTCAGGCCAGTCCAGATGTGCCAGACCAGGAACTGCCAGCCGACAATGCGCCACCAGGAATGTCGCATTCCTTCGTTGCGCATGCCGAAGTAGATCTGGTTGGCGTTGAATAAGCTGAAGAACGTCCAGAAGCCGAAGACCAGCGCCAGCGCCAACAGCCAGCGACGCCGCGCTGCGCGGCCTTCGGCTTCCATGCCCGTTCCGAGCGGTTTTGAGTCCAAGTCGTTTCTCAATATTCCTTCAAAGCCTCTACTTAACCTGCGCCCTGGCGGCTGCGCCTGTGTTACGAGCCATGGTCAGGGTGACGAGCAAGTGCTCCTTTTCCGCAGGCTGGACGCTCACCATGCTCTTCCATGCCTGGCCTTTGTCATCCGTAAACTTCCAGGTGCTTGCCGCGACCGCCGCACCGCCGCCCTTTGCCTTGACCGCCGCCGATGTATCCTTCGACCAACGGGCTTCGGTCGCCCATTTCGCGTTGATGCGCTCCAGCATCAACGCTGGTGACGAAGAGGTTGCCACGTTCCATTTCTCCTCCCAGCTCTCGCGTCCGCCAGTGATGCTGAGCGGCTCTGCGCTCTGGTAGAAGGGCTCATAGATGCTACTGGGCATCAGCATGTCTGCCAGGGCGGCACGTGCGTAGTTCAATTCCGGCTGCCAGTTGTATTCGAGCCTGATGGCGGTCATCTGCGCCCAGCCTTTCCCGTCCAGCCGTTCGATCAGATGCAACGCGCCATCTATGCCGGAGGAGAGCCCTGCGGTCGTGATGATCTTGCCGTTGTCCACGAAGCGTTGATCATAGACGACTCTCGTCTTCGGCGCAGCAGTTTTAAGCTCTTCAAGCATGCCGTGAAAAGTGGTGGCCGTCAGCCCGTCGAGCAGCCCCGCCTTGGCCAGCAGGAAAGCGCCGTTGCAAACGGACATCACGTACTTGACCTCGCGCGCATTATCCTGAATCCACTTGATGACCGCCTGATTGTTGATCTGCGCGCCGACGCCGTAAGCCTTCGGCCCGGGCACGGCGTTGCCGCCGCCGGGAACGATTATAATATCGGGCTTTGGCTGGTTCTCAAAAGTGTAGCTGGGGATCACGCGCATCCCGCCGCTCGTCTTGATGGGGTCGGCTTTTTCCGCCACCGTGTAGACGTTGCGGCGGCCACCTCCGGCCAGCACTTCATAGGGGCCTGTGTAATCTATGATCTGCACACCCTCGAAAATAAGGATGGCGATGTTAAGCTTCGGCTTCTCTGTCACTGTAGCCTGCGCGTGTGAGAGGGGGGCAAATGCTCCGGCGAGCGACACGATCAGCAGCGCCGCAGTTAAAAGTGTTCGCTTCATGGTTAATTCTCCTTTATTTCGGTCTCAGTAGAGACTGTAAAGCTCGGGGCGGCTTCTCACGGCGGCAGAGCCGCAGTATAAAGTGGTGCGTACTTTTCAAGTCTTACCTAGCTCTTCAGCCTGACGTTGGGTACTAGGTGCATGCCGCAGACGGGACAGACGCCCGCGTGCTTGTGCACCACCGTATCGCATTCATAAGGGCAGGGGGGACACACGAAGCCTTCGGTCACGAGACGGCTTCGGTCTACGTGCGCGAGCCGTGCGTACTGGTTGGCGACCTGCCAGGCGGTCGCAAAGACGAGCCGTGTGACGCGCGCCATGTGGTCGTAGGCGATGGTCGCGGGCTCGTCCGAAGGTTGATGGTAATGATCTGTGAGGCCGGTCGAGTAGTAGATGAACGGAACAAAGTGGTTGGCGAAACTGGATTGATCCGAGGCGAAGTAAGAAGGGCTTGGGGTCAGCTCAAGCTTGATGCCCGTCACCTCGTTGAGGCGACGGTTAATCTCCACCAGTTCATCCGAGAGCCGTTCTTTGCCGACGATGTAGATGTAGTTCTTACTTGCGTTCGGATGCTTCGGGTCGAAGCCGCCGATGCCGTCCATGTTGATATCTGCGACCGTGCGGTCAAGCGGGACGACCGCGCCTGTGCTCGTGTAATAGGCAGAGCCCAACAGCCCGCGCTCTTCGCCCGTGAAGTTGATGAAGAGGATCGAGCGGCGCGGGCCCCGTCCGTCCCTCTTCGCCTTCATAAAAGCTTCGGCCAGCGAGAGCACGGCCACCGTCCCCGATCCGTCGTCGGCAGCGCCGTTGTAAATCTGATCCCCCTTGAGCAGAGGGTTGATGCCCAGATGGTCGTAGTGCGCGGAGATGACGACGACCTCGTCCTTGAGCTTCGGGTCTGTGCCTTCGATGAAGGCGAGCACGTTCTCCGTCTCTAAGGCCGGAAAGTGTTTGAAGGAAGAACGCACGCTCGCCCCCTCGACATCGAACACGACGGGCTTGAGTGTGCGGTTGATCTCCTCCGTCAAGCTCTCGACGCTGCGGTTGGAAGAGGAGAGAATTTGATTCGCCAGCTTGCGTGAGATCGTGTAGGTCGGCGGCTGTGCCGTCGTTGGCGACTCCTCAAACCAGAGGGGCGACCCCGTGCGCCGCGCCTCACTCGAAGCCCTGGCGGACGCCTCAGCGAACGTGCCTTGTGCGCGTGGTGTCGCGTCACCCACGATGAGCAAGCCTGCGGCGTGGCCGCTCTCGAAAAGCGCCTTCATCTTGTAGGGGAGCTGCGTCCATTTTGAAGGCTTGTGGTCTGCTGTGGAGAGGCGGCTCGTCTGTGCGTCCGCCAGGGGCTCGTCCGCGAGGATCATCACCCACTTACCGTCAATCGAGATGCCTTTGGATTTGAGCGCCGCGAAATCGTTGTAGCCGAGCGAGTCGTCTGCGATGCCATAGCCCGCGAAGACCAGAGCGCCGTTTGTGTCTGGAGTTCCGCCGGTCGTGAAGTAGGCCAGGTCGTCATGCGCGTCACCTGAGAAGATGCTCTGCGCCAGTGGGCGACCGTTCACGGTGACTTCGAGCCGCGCCTCGCTGGGCGTCTTCCTGTAGACGTTGAAGGGTTGAAAGTAAGCGGAGAGCGAAAAGGGGTCAGCCGTCTTCACAGTGCCGCGCGGCGCGAGCCCCATGCGCCTGTACTCTGCGGCGAGATACGCGGCGGCCAGGTGCTGCCCGCGCGTCGTTGCCTCGCGCCCCTCGAAGAAGTCTGAGGCGAGAAAGTAGAGCCGCGACGCCATCTCCTCAGGCGTGATCTGGCGCTGGTAGCCTCGCACGACCTCCATGTCCGTGAAGGCATCAGACGAAGTTTGAGAAGATCGAGCCACGCTTTGCGCGAAGAGCGGGAGCGCGCCGCCCGTGAGCAGAACTGCGAGGAGCAGCGCGTAGGTCAATAGTCGCTTGGCTAAATTTTTCATTGGACGAGTTTAGTTCGATTATTCTCTGAGGGGCGCTTTAATCAGCGAAACGCTGCGAGGTTGCAGGCAATGCAGGATTTCGCGCGGCTAGTTGCAGGAGGGAGAGGAGATTTAAACGCAAAGGACGCTAAGGAAAGGCACGCAAAGGGCGCGGAGAATCAACTCCTCTGCGCCCTTTGCGTCTTCCACTTTGCGTCCTTTGCGTTTAAGGTTTTCCTTACCTGCAAATGACATCTGCTCTAACGAGCCGCCGTCGCCGTGAACCCCTGGTTCAATTGATTGGTGCTCAGGTTGGTAAAGCTGCGGAAAGCCTGCGCCGCGCTGGCGCTGTTTCTAATGACATAGCCTGACTTCGTCGGCGTCAGGCGGTAGCTGCGCCCGGCTGGAACATTTGTGAAGGAGTAAGAGCCGTTGGCCGAAGTCGTCACCGTGCGTGGCGTAAACCCTGCCGGAGTCGGACTCGTCAACGTCATCGTCACGCCCGGAAGACCTGCTGCGCCAACCATCACTCTCCCGCTGATCGTATAAACCTTCGCCGTCGCAGCGAAGTTCTGCTCAGTCTGGTTGGCGTTTAAGCTCGTATAGCTGCGGAAAGCCTGCGCCGCGTTGGCGCTGTTCTTGATGATGTAGTTATCTTTCGTCGGCGTCAGGCGATAGCTGCGGCCAGCAGGAACATTTGTGAACAGATAACCACCGTTGCTGCCCGTTATCACCGTGCGTGGCGTAAACCCTGCCGGAGTCGGACTCGTCAACGTCATCGTCACGCCCGGAAGAACGGTTGCGCCGAGCAGGGCTCTGCCGCTGATCGTATAGGTCTGAAGCCGCGCCGCGAAATTCTGATTCACCTTGTTGGCGATCAGGTTGGTGTAGCTCTTGCTGGCCGGGGTGAAGTTGTAATTAGCCTTTGTCGCCGTCAACAGGTAGTCACGGCCCGTTGGCAGATTGATGAACGAGTAGGTGCCGTCGGCGGAAGTGAGCACGGAGCGCGGCGCAAACCCTGCCGGAGTCGGAGAGGTCAAGGTCATCTTCACTCCGGCCAGAGCAGCCGAGCCGACCTTCAACACGCCGCTTATCATCTGCCCTCGCTGTGTTGTCGCGAAGTTCTGGTTGATCTGATCCACGCTCAGGTTGGTGTAGCCGAGTTGCACGGGCGCAAAAGTGTAACCCGGCGAAGTCGGCTTCACGGTGTACGCGCCACCTTCGGGCAGGTTGTTGAAAGCGTAGTTACCGCTCGCGTCTGTAGTTTGCGTGAGCGTCTGCGCCCCGGTCAAAGAGACCTTGACTCCGCCCACGCCGACGCTGCCGTTCATGACGCGCCCGCGTATGCTATGTGTGACGCCCGGCGAGCCGACCGTGATCGGCACCAGGTTGGAGCTTTTCATTGTGCCCTGACTATTGATGACGCGGGCGGTCAGCTTGTACCGGTTCTGCGGAACATTGTTCCAGGTCACGTTATAGGGAGCCGTCCTGTCTGTGCCAACCAGAGTGGTTCCCGCATAGAATTCGACCTTGGTGATTGCGCCGCTCGATGTTGAGGCGTTGGCTTCAAGCTGAATGCTGGAGCCTGGGACGAAGACTGCTTCGGCTGGCGGGTTCACCATCGCCGCCGCCGGTGGCGCGTCGCCCGTTTCCATAGTCGCCGGGAGCAGTTTCACGGTGCTGATGTCTAAGCCATGACCGGCGATCTGCGATTGGCCGGTCAGGTAGAGGTTCTTCGCACCGTCAATCGCCATGCCGGTTAAGCTGTCGCTCTCAAGGTTGCCGTTGTCATAGCGGTAGACCCAGGCTTCCGTGCCGTCCGGCAGATACTTGATGGCCGTGAGGTCTAACTCGAAGTTGAACCCCTGGGATTGTGCGCCGACGTAGAGATTACCGTCCGCATCTAAGACCATCTGCACACCCCCGTCGGCGCGATTCCCTCCTGGGCCATCATAGACGCGCCACCACTGCTCGATGCCTTCCGTATCCATCTTGATCGTCAGCACGTCGTTGCCGCCGAAGCTGTCGGTATGTTTGTATCCGGTGATGTAGGAGTTACCGGAGCCGTCAACGATGATCTGCGTGGCCGCGTCATCATCGCTGCCGACGTTGCGCTGCCATTCGAGCGTGCCCGCGCTCGTGTACTTGAGCACGAGGATGCCTGGCCGCTCGGTCTTCCAGTTTCTGCCGACGATGTAGATGTTGCCCTGCGGATCAATCGCCAGGCTCTTCGCCGCATCTTCATCAATCATGGGATTCTGCTCGCTATCAAACTGCGCCGTCCAGAGCGTGTCCCCATTCGTGTTGTACTTGATCGTGTAGATGTCCTCACTTGCTCCGCCGTCGTAGATTTCAACCGTGCCTGTGACGACGATGTTACCTGCGCCGTCCAACTGAAGCTCTGCGGGCATCGCGCCGTTGCCGAAGCCTTTGAAGTGGCGCACCCACTTCTCATTGCCGGCAGCGTCATACTTGACGGTGGCATAGCCGCCGTACGGATGATCCGGCAGCGGGCCTTCGCGTGAGAGCCCTGTGACGTAGACGTTGCCCGCCTGGTCAATGCCCATGCTTTGCGCCTGGTCGTCTATGTGACGCGCGCCGTCGTAGTAGCGATCCCATTGCAGAACGCCCGCCGTATCGTACTTCAAGGTCACGAAGTCGTAGCCGGTATCGCCGAGCGCGTTGTACGAAGTTCCGGCGACATAAACGTTGCCTGCGGCGTCCGTCCTGATGGCGATGGGATAATCTTTGTAGTTGCCCGCCCCGTTAAAGGTTTTAGCCCACTTCTGAACGCCGTTGGCGTCATACTTGATGGTCACGATATCCTCATCGCCCGCAGTGTTGGCGACCTTCAGGGAGCGTCCCGTGACGTAAGTGTTTCCCTGCGGATCAACGGCGACCTTCGAGTCGTAGTCGGAAAAATTCTGCGCGTTGTTATAGAAAGCTCCCCAGTCGGGCGTCGGGGCTCCGGGCGTCGGCGTCGGAGCGGGGCCGGGTGCGGGGCCACCAGCCGCGACGAAATCATAGTTCACGTCTTCGGAGAGTCCCTGCCAGTTTACGGATGGCGGGTAGAACTGGTATCCGGTCTTCGTCGGTGTCAACTCATAGGAACCACTGCGCGAGAGACCGGTGAAGGAGAAGTGGCCGCTCGAATCTGTCTGAATCGTCGCCCTCGGTGAATTCCCCTCCTTGAGCCTCATCGTCACGCCGCTCATAGGTGCGCCGTACTGCTCATGCAGCACGCGCCCGCTGATCGTCATGGCCGCTTCGGGATCAATATACCTGACCGTGACAGGGCTTGAGCCAATGACCGCCCCGCGATTGTCCGTGACGAACGCGATATAGGTGCGCATCATCGGCTCGTTCCTGAAGACTGTAAAGGTGTAGGGCGCAGTCGTATCTTCGCCGATGAAGGATTCGGGCTCGCCGCCGGGGGTACCCTCCCAGAGTGCGACCCCGCTGACCGTGCCGTCCGTATCCGTCGCCCCGACCTCAACCGTGATCTGTGTGCTGATCGGAGCCTCTGTGCCGTCCTCCGGGCTGTTGATGTTGACGGAAGGATAGACGTTGTCGGTCAGGTTAAGCGTGGCCGTCTTCGTGATCCCACCGTAACTGGCCGAGATGCTGACGGAAGTGTCCGCACTCACGGCGAGTGTGTTGATGATGAACGAGGCGCTGCTTGCTCCCTCTGGAACGGTCACGCTCTCAGGCACGGTTGCCTTTGATGTGTCGCCGCTCGTGAGCTGAACCGCTGCGCCCCCAGCAGGGGCTGGCCCGCTCAGTGTGAGCGTGCCCTGCGAAGAGTTGCCGCCGGTCACTTTTGAAGGACGAAGCACAAGCGTAGAGACGGAAGTTCCGCCGCTCGCGATCTTGACGACGAAGGCGTCGTCATGATGCTCAAGACCGCCGCCGTTCATGGGCTGCACGACGCCTGCGGTCGTCGGAAAGTCGAATGAAGAGGTGTAGCCCGTGACGTAAGTGTTACCGGCTGAGTCAATGCTAATACCACGCGCTTCGTCTGAAAGATTGCCGCCTAAAAATGTGGAGTAAAGAAGTGCCGTGCCCGTCGTGTTGAGCTTGGTGACGAAGGCGTCGCCGAGGCCGCCGCCATAGGTCGGCTGGACGGCATTGACTACGGGGAAGTTGGCAGATTTGGTGTCGCCCGCGACGTAGGCGTTGCCAGCACTGTCTACGGCGATGCCCCACGCCCTGTCTACATCGTCTGTTCCGCCCAGGTAGGTTGAGTAGACGAGCGCAGACCCGGCGGGGTTGAGCTTCGTGACGAACGCATCGAAGCTGCCCGCTGTCTGAAACGCTCCGGCTGTGACGGGGAAGCCGTCATACTCTTCCGTAAAAGGATTGTCCTCCGACTCCGTGATGCCTGTGATGTAAGCGTTGCGGCTCGCATCCAGCGCGATGCCCATGCCCTGGTCGCGCCCAAGGCCGCCGAACTTGGCAGAGTAGACGACGTTCGAGCCTGAGGGCGCAAACTTGGTGACGAAGAGATCGAGGCCGTCGCTCGTCGAATGATATGCGCCGGGCGTGGTGGGGAAGTCCTGGGAATAGGTGTAGCCTGTGACGTAGGCGCTGCCGGTTGAATCCACCGCGATCCCTTCTCCCCAGTCATCCGTCGTGTTGAGAACCGCGCCGCCGCCCAGGTAGGTCGAGTAAAGAAGCGCCGTGCCGCCCGCGTTCATCTTGGAGACGAACGCGTCGTTATTGCCCCCGCCGTAGGTGGCTTGGAAAGCATTGACGGTCGGGAAGGTGCAGGTCTGAGACCGGCACGCCGTCCAGCCTGTGATGTACGCGTTGCCGGAAGCATCCACCGCGATGTCGCGTCCGAAGTCGTCGAAGTCGCCACCGAAGCGTGATGAATAGACCAGGGCAGAGCCGGTTGCGTTGAGCTTCGTGATGAAGGTTTCAAAGCCCCATTGAGCAGTCTGAAAAGCGCCGGGCGTGACGGGGAAGTTCAGCGATCCCGTCTCTCCCGTCACATAAGCGTTCCCGCTCGCGTCAACGGCGATGCCGTTACAGCCCGCGCCGCTGAGATAGGTGGAGTAAACGAGCGCCGTCCCCTCCGGGTTGAGCTTCGTGATGAAGCCATCGTTTTCGTCGCCAGAGGTCTGCTGGTACGCTCCGACGGTTGTGGGAAAGTTTGCCGCGCCGGTCGTGCCCGTGACGTAGGCATTGCGGCTCGAATCCACGGTGATGCCGTAGCCCTGATCGAAGCCGTTGCCGCCTAGATAGGTGGCATAAGCGAGCACAGGGTCAATGACGAGCGGCCTCGCGGGATCATATGCGCCCAGCCGGAAACCGACCTCATCTTCTCCACTGAGCACGTACTGGCCTGCGATCTGCTGTCGCGCTCCAGTGGCCTCCGTCTGGTAGACGACAGGCTTCAGTTGACGCACCTGCCCTCCGGCGACGTGCAGCAAGAGATCGCCGCCCTCGCTCACTTCCAATCTGTCCACTCCCTCGAATTTGAGCTTGATGATTTGAGGGTCAACGTGTGGCGCGACGCGGAAGTCGTACTCCAGTTGACGTTGATTGCCATAATAGATGAGGTCTACGCCCTCGTAGACTTCACGATAAAGCACCTTCGCATAGGTGGGCACATCACTGATCCACTTCTGAGGGTTGCTGCCTGCAAAGTAGTTGCTCTTGCCAGGCAACTCGTCCTGTCCCTCAACAGCGGGAGCAGGATTCGCGCCCGCAAGCTTCATGCGCAGCACAGCCGCTTGCGGATTGCGGGTTGTGGATTGCGCGCTCTCGGTATGACGTAAGGCCAGTACGGCTTCCGTCCGGGTGAGAAAGAGGCCGTAGCCCTGCCCGCGCGAGAGAAAATGGACGCGCTGGTCTGTCTGTCCGTGATTGGCTTCAAAGCTCAGAGGCAATTTACCGTAGGCTTCAATATCGAGTGCTCCGGCCATCTCGGCGGAAGAGGACGAAGAGCTGCGTGTGCCTTCTCCGCGGTGAGTGTTTTTGCTCGCGGGCGGTGTGATTTCACCCGTCCCATCGGCGGCGCTCGAATGACGAGAGCTGATGATGGTGAGCGGGATGCTCAGGATCGCCAGCACAAGAATTAAGACGAATAAATAGCTCGGTGGATTTTTGTCAGAATGTAATTGAGGCTTCACTTTTACTCCCCCTGAATCGCTCGGATACAATTTCTCTCAAGATTGAGGTAGCGAACAGCTATTTCGGCAGGGCAATTACAGACAGCACCGAAAATTCAACTGATCGCGGTAGAACAGCTAATACTGCATAACAACTACCATGCCACACATGAACCGCTGCAAACAGCGCAGAAACATAATAAAAACGGGGCGCTCATCGCATCCGGTCTGAGCGCCCCGTGTGGACCAACGATACCTGATGGATACTTCATTCGCAGGCACGTAAAGACCCTACTATTGCTGGCATTTTTCGTCTCAAAGAGTGCGAACAAAGTATCGAACCGCGAATCAAGTATGCAAAGCTTAACGGCATAAATATCCGGCTCAGAGCGAGCTGAAATCTCGACCTATAACTTCTTGCAATTGGGAGTAGCCGAACGGGCGAACACAGACGATCCACGAAGCGATACGAAATGAAACGAAGAGAGAGCTTTTGTTTCGTGCCGTTTCGTGTCGCTTCGTGGATCGTCCTTTTTGCCGGTCACATCCATTTGCAAACGGCTATATAAATTTGAGATTTCAGCTCGCTCTGGGCCGGTCGTTATCACTATCTGGAGTACGGCGCAGCCCTCGTTCACTGAGGCAGGTAAGCGGAAGGCACAGGCACATCACCACTCATGCCCCATTGCTGCACCGTCAATCCTCCATCCGTGCTTCGCAAGATGTACCAACGCCCATCCGAAGGGCGGAACACTCCCAGATCAGTCTTCCCATCCAGGTCATAATCACCCGGCACTGGCTTGTCTGTTGATAAGCCCCACTGCTGCACTCGCCAACTATGGTTCGTGCTCAGATAGATGTACCAACGACCTTCCGACGGACGGAACACTGCCAGGTCTGTCCGATCATCTCCATCATAGTCTCCCGGCACGGGCTTGTCCGTCGCCGCGCCCCACTGGTCTACACGCACGCTCTGGTTTGTGCTCAGTCTCACCCACCATCGCCCATCCGAAGGGTGGAACACAGCCAGATCGGTCTTCCCATCCCCGTCATAATCACCAGGCACGGGAACATCCGTGTTCATCCCCCACTGCTCCGCACGCATGCTGTTCGTACTGCTTTGCAGGATGTACCACAACCCTTGCTGTGACCCTTCCGAGGGTCGGAACACGGCCACATCCGTCCGCCCATCTCCGTCATAGTCACTGGCTACTGGCTTGTCCGTTGATAATCCCCATTGCTGTGTTCTGATGTTGTCGGTCGAACTCTCGTAGATGTACCAGATGCCGCCTTCGGGACGGAACACGGCGAAGTCCGTGTGCTGGTCACCGTCGTAGTTGCCCGGTGTCGCGATGTCGCCGTGACTCTGTGAGCCGAGGTCTCGTTGGACGACTGACCCGTTGGAGGTCTGGTTGACATACCAGCGGCCTTCCGAGGGTCGCCAGACAGCCACATCCGTCTTGCCATCGCCGTCGAAGTCCGAGGGTTGCAGCACGAGTGTGGCCGTAAAGTCAGCCGTCACACTACTGGTCAATTGCTGGTAGGTGCGGCTTGATGGAGCGAAGGTGTAGTTAAGTTTCGTTGGAGTGACGGTGTAATCGTTGAAAGTCGGCAGATTACTGAAGGAGTAGAAGCCGTTGGTATCTGTGAGTGTGGTAGCCGACTGACCACCGCTCAAGGTCATGAGCACCGCAGGGATGCCAACGCTGTTGCGATCTACGACGCGACCGCTGATGGTCACAGGCGGAGGCGGGTTGATGTTGATGGTGACGGGCGCGGAAGCAGTTGACAGCCCTCCGTTATCAACGGCGACGGCATAGACGCTGTATGTCCCCGGCTGCTGCGGGCCCCAGCCTAAATTATAAGGTGGAATGGTGTCTGTGCCGAGAGAGAGCGTCTGCGTGTCGCCCTGTCTGGCTGCAAAGAAGCTGACCTTGACGACCCTGTCATTATCTGAAGCGGTGGCGCTGACATCAATATCAACAGGCATGGTGAAGGTCGCACCGTCGGGCGGACTCGTCATCTGCGCGGCAGGCGCAGTGTTGCTTTGCGCCGTCACAAAATCTGTATCGTTTTCTTCTGTGGTGAGATTGGTGAAGCTATAGCTCGACGGCGTGAAGGTATACGTCTGAGGCGGCGTCACGGTGTAGTTGCCGCCCGCCGTCAGGTTGAAGAAGCCGTAGAAGCCGTTGATGTTCGTCGTTGAAGAGAAGGTCTGCGAGCCGTTGTTCAACGTCACGATGACGCCCGCAAAGGGTAGCCCGTCGGTGCGCCTCACCTGCCCTGAGATGCTGACAAAATCGGGCGACGACTGTACGACCCTCACATTCGTATAATCCGACTCGCCGGTCGCGCCCCCGGCGTCCGTCGCGACGGCGTGAACGAAGTAGCTTCCGACAGGCACATTCGTCCAATCGAAGCTGTAGGGCGCGCTCGTGTCCGTGCCGATCAAAATGTCTGCTTGGCCTTCGCGCTTGTAGTAGAAATCCACCTTGGTGATCGCTCCGGCGGTGCTCGAAGCTGTGGCCTGCATCTGTATGTTGGCCGGAGCTGTAGCCCAGTGGATCGGATTGCCAATGGGGTTGGTGAGTTTTACTGTGATGGGAGTCGAGAGGGTGGCCGTGAAGTCCACACGGTAATCGTAGAAGCCCAGATAGCTGATCGTCTTGGAAGCCGGATTGAAGACGTAGCCCGGCTTCGACGGCGTCACGGTATAATTGCCGTCAGGCGGCAGGTGCAGGTCTGTGAAGGAGTAGTTGCCGTTGGCGTCTGTGACGGTAGTCGCGGAGCTTGTGCCGCTCAAGGTCATCGTCACCCCGCTCACACCGTCATAGTTGCTCCCGATTCTCACTGCCCCATAGATGCGCGGGTTCGCTTCTGTGATGGTGACGGTGGCGCTCGACGGATCGCTTGTGCCGCCGCCTGTGTTAACAGCCTTCGCGGTGAAGGTGAACGTGCCCGGATCAATCGCGTGGTAAGTCATGCGGTACGGCGGCTCGGAGGCGCGCGCAATCAACTCCGTCCCCTTGAAGAAATCAACGTAGCTCACGTTTGTGCCGCACGTCGCGGGCGCGTCGGCGCTGATCGTCACGTACTCGCCGGCATGATAGGTCGCGCCGTCGGGCGGGCTCGTCAACTGCACGACGGGTCGCGTGCCGCACTGCACGTTCACGCCGACGACCGCATAATCACTTGAGCGTCCCAGATTATCTACGGAGTAGACGTTAAGGGAGAGCGAGCCAGCCGGAACATTGGTCAGCGTCACGCTGTAAGGAGGCGTGGAATCCGAGCCGGTGGCGACGATGCTCTCTGTGGTCGAGGAGTAGGCCATAACCTCTACGCGGCTGATCGCGCCGTCGCTGTCGGCGGCGGTGGCCGTGACGGTGATCGGCCCCGGCGACGTGTAGGTGCTGTTGGGCGCTGGGCCAGTAATCTGTACCGTCGGCTTGTTGTTCAGCTTGACGGTGAAGTTGGCCGTCTGGTTAGCCCCCAGGTTGGTGAAGGTCTCGCTCTGCGGCTCGACGGCAAAGCCGGGCTTGGTGACGGTGACCGTGTACGTGCCTCCCGCAGGCAGTTGCCCGAACTTGTAGTTGCTGCCGACGTAAACGGTCATTCCACGATTCTGCGTGCCCGTGAGCGTGATGGTGACGGGCACGTAGTGTGTCGTCGAGTCGAACGGATTCTCGTCGAAGATCGTGCCTTCTATGCTGAAGGTCTGTGCGCTCTCATCCGACGGGCCGATCTTCATCACGAAGGCGTCGTTCTCAGAGGTCGCGCCCATCGGCTCAGGGTGTCGCTTGGTTTGAAAAGCTCCCGGAGTGAATGGAATCTGGAAGGCGTGGCCGGTCAGGTAGGCGTTGCCAGCGCCGTCAACGACGACATCGCGCCCATCCTCCGACCCCAGGTTGGTCGAGAAGATGAGGGCGCTCCCAGAAGGGTTGAACTTCGTCAGGTAGATTCCGCCCGTCGGGTCTTGCAGTGAACGGAAGTAAGGGAAGTCGCTCGAAGTGGTCTGGCCTGTCACGAAAGCGTTGCCACCTGAGTCCACGGCGATGCTGCGGCCTATGTCCTGATTGAAGCCTCCGAGGAACGTCGAATAAAGAAGCGCCGAGCCGGTCTGGTTGAACTTCGCCACGTAGGCATCCTCGCGCCCGTTGAAGCTTCTATCGAATGCGCCCGGCGTGGTCGGCATGGCAGACTGTTCCGTCTGCCCCGTGATGTAGGCGTTGCGAGAGCTGTCAATGTCTATGCCCCAGCTACGAATGGATTGATTGCCCTGACCGAAAAGAGTCGAGTAAAGAAGCGCAGAGCCCGTCGGGTTCATCTTCGTGACGAAGACGACAGGGCCGTTGCAAATGGTCTGGTACGCGCCCGGCGTGGTCGGAAAAGAGCAGCTTCCGTTGCCTGTGAGGTACGTGTTGCCGTCCGTGTCTAAAACCACGTCATTCCCCGCGCCGTAGCTGACAAAAGTTGACCACTGGATTGCGCCTGTGGCGTTGAACTTGGTCTCAAAGACGCTGCCGCCAATGGATGTGCAGGGAGCGCCGGGGCAGGGAGCCTGTTTGTACGCGCCGGGCGTTGTGGGGAAGTTGGTCGAGACGGCCGTGCCGACTGTGTAGGAGTCGCCGGTTGTCGGGTTGACCGCAATTCTCGCGCCGGTGTCCGTATCGTTGCCGCCTAAGAATGTCGAGAAGACGATCTGTGAGCCGGTCGCGTTGAGCTTGGTCACGAATGCGTCGTCCGTGCCGCCGAAGTTCGGTTGAAAGGCATTGACGATAGGGAAATTGCTCGTCCCACCGTCGTTGACGCAGGGAGCGCAAGAGACGACGCCGGTCACATAAGCATTGCCCGCTGCGTCTACGGCGATCCCTCTGCCTCCTTCGCTGCTGCGCCCCCCGCCCAGGTAGGTCGAATAGACGAGCGCCGAGCCCGTCTGATTCAGCTTCGTGATGAACGCGTCGAAATAGACGATACGCGTTCCCTCAAAAAAACCTATCGTCGGTTGGAAGGAGTTTGCGGTGACGGGGAAATCGGGCGAGATGGTGCTGCCTGTCACGTAAGCATTGCCATCCGAATCAATGGCAATTCCGCTTCCGTCATCGTGATCGCTGCCGCCGAGATAGGTGGAATAGACGAGCACCGGGTCAATAATCAGTGCTCGACTGTGATCATAATCGCCGACCTCAAACCCGACCTCGTTGCGCCCCCGCCGCACATAGCTGCCCGCCAACTCTCTGCGCTCGCCGTCCACCTCCTGATAGATGATGGGCCTGTGCTGGCGCACTTCTCCTCCCTCTGTGCTGAGCAACAGGTCGCCTCGCTCGTCTATCCGCACACTGCTCGCACCGTCAAAGGCGAGCTTGATCTGGGATGGGTCTACGAAGGGCGCGACGATGAAGTCATATTCAAGCTGGCGTTGATTGCCGTAGTAGATGAGATCTACGCCGTCGTAGACCGAAGAGTAACGGACGCGCTCGAAGGTTGGAATGTCTGTGTGCCACTTGTCGGGATCGTTGCCGATGAAGTAGTTGGTTTTGCCGGGTAGCTCCTGTTGACCTGTGGCTTCAGGCGTAGGGTTCGCTCCCTTCAGCGTCATGCGCAGGACTGCCGTTTGCTGACGGCTGACGGCTGACGGCTGATCGCTCTGCTGTCTTAAGGCGAGGATGGCTTCTGTCGGAGTGAGGAAGAGACCATAGCCCTGACCGCGCGAGAGAAATTGAACGCGCCTGTCAGTCTGACCGTGATTGGCTTCAAAGCTGAGGGGCAGTTTGCCGTAGGCTTCCCTGACGCTCTCGCGTGCGGCCTGATTCGCCCCGTCAGTCCGGCTCAAAGAGACTGACGATGCCGTTTCCAAGGCTCTTATTGATGGCCGCTTCAGGCGATCAAAAGCTCGTTCATGAAAAATCGTCAGGCCGGTTAAGCCGGAGAGCAGAACCAGCAGTAGGAGCGCAGATTTGATTTGACGTGGAGCGCGAGATAAATACGGCATCTTGTAGATCACCCTCTTCACATTCTCGTAATATCAAGAACAGTTCGGGCAATGCTTGTCTCAGCGCGCGAAGCGCAGCAAGGGGGGTTACCCGGTTCTGGTCAGTTAAGATTGAATCGTGAAAGCTGCCCTTTGCTCCTCAAAAGCTTCTGGGTAAGCCATGGGAGCAAAATGACAATTCACATCTGGGAACAGGGGAAAAAAGTGCAGGGGACTCGAACTCTATCACATCCCAAACGGCCCGGCCAATGCCCACCCGGCACAGTCCTCCTGCTCGCCTGAACGGAAACTCGCCCCGCGCGGCTGAAATTTTCCTCAGTGTTCTCTATCTGGTAACGCGTATAAGAGGAGCAAACTCCCTCATCAACAGCAAAAAATGTTAAGATCAGCCTCCGCATCCGAAACCCCTGCCGAAGCGGTAAGCCCGAAGTGTGTCAAAGGGTTGAGACCGTTGATCTGGTAAAGGGATTAAGAAGAAGGCGATGGCTATTCCCCCGACGCAAGGTGTCACCCAGCTACTGGAGAAATGGAGCAACGGCGACCGCGCCGCGCTCGACGCCTTGATGCCTATGGTTTACGACGAGCTGCGCCGCCTGGCCGGGGGCTATCTCCGGCGCGAACGCTCGGATCACACGCTGCAACCGACGGCGCTGGTCAACGAGGCGTACCTGCTCCTGGTAGACCAGCGTCACGCGCGCTGGCAGAACCGCGCCCAGTTTATAGGCGTGGCCGCTCAGATGATGCGCCGCATCCTCGTAGACCACGCGCGGGCTCATCAAGCGGCCAAGCGCGGTGGCCCACACTTCACCGTCGCCCTGAGCCAGGCGGATCATTTCGCCAACCGTGCGGACGTAGACCTGTTGGCGATCCACGACGCCCTGGATCAGTTGGCCGCCATAGACCCACAGCAAAGCCGTATCGTCGAACTACGCTTCTTCGGCGGCTTGACCATCGAAGAGACCGCAGAGGTCTTGAAGGTCTCGCACGCGACCGTCGAGCGCGACTGGAAAATGTCCAGAGCCTGGCTCAGACGCGAGCTGGGTGATTGAGAGACAATCACAAAAGGAATCACCTTTGCGAAACCTCCCGCGTCCTTTGCGTTGAGAAAAGAGTTTTAAACGCAGAGGGCGCAAAGGGTAATCGCAAAGGTGGCAGAAAAACTGTTCCAGGATAGTTGCATAGCGATGACTCCTCAACGTTGGCAGCAGATCAAGGAGCTATTTCACTCCGCGCTTGAGCTTGCGCCCGAGGGGCGCGCGGCTTTTCTTGACGAAGCCTGCGATGGTGATGCGCAGCTTCGCGCCGAAGTCGAATCGCTGATTGGCGCGCACGAGCGGCCCGGAAGCTTTCTCGACGCGCCCGCCTACGAGCTGGCCGCCGGGATGATGACGGACGATCAGGCGCAGTTGGAAGCAGGCCGCCGCGTCGGTCATTATCAGATCATCAGCACGCTCGGCGAAGGCGGAATGGGCAAGGTCTACCTGGCGCAGGACACGCGCCTGGGACGCAAGGTGGCCTTGAAAATGCTGCCCGCTTCCTTCGTCGAGGAAGCGGAGCGTGTGCGTCGTTTCGAGCAGGAGGCGCGCGCCGCTTCCGCCTTGAATCATCCGAACATCCTCACCATCCACGAGATCGGCTCGGAAGGCAACACGCACTTCATCGCCACAGAGTTTGTCGAAGGCACAACGCTCAGAGACGAGATCAAGCGCGCGCAGATGAAACTGCACGAAGTGCTTGAGATCGGTATTCAGGTGGCGGCGGCTCTCTCGGCGGCTCACGCGGCTAGAATCGTCCACCGCGACATCAAGCCTGAGAACATCATGCTCAGGCCCGACGGCTACATCAAGATTCTTGACTTCGGCCTCGCCAAGCTGACGGAAAAACCGAGCTTGACGGCGACGAGCGATAGTGATTCGTTTGCCATCGCGCTCGTCAACACGCAGCCGGGCATGGTCATGGGCACGGTCTCTTACATGTCGCCGGAGCAGGCGCGCGGCCTCGACGTGGATGCCAGAACAGACATCTGGAGTACGGGCTGTGTCCTTTATGAAATGATCGCTGGCCGCCCGCCCTTCCAGGGTTCGACCAATAGCGACCTGCTGGTCTCCGTGCTTGATCGCGAGCCGCAGGCTCTGACCGAGTACGCGCCGGAAATCTCGTCCGAATTGGAGCGGATCGTGACGAAGGCTCTGACCAAAGACAGGGAAGAGCGCTACCAGACGATCAAGGATATGTTGATTGACCTGCGTCGTCACAAGCAGCGTCTTGAGTTTGAGGCGGAGATGAGCCGCTCCGCTTCGACACGCTCACGCCTGCCCTCAGGCACGGGCAGCGCACAGGTGGCGAAACCCACAGACTCTTTGAGCGGCGCGGCGCACACATCCACGGAGCAGCGTAAACAGGTCACAGTCCTCTTCGCAGACCTCTCCGGCTTCACAGCCGTCTCCGAACAGCTTGATGCAGAAGAGGTGAACGATCTGATGAACGCGCTCTGGGAGTTGATAGACACGGCGATCATCAATCATGGTGGGACGATTGACAAGCACATGGGCGATACGGTGATGGCGCTCTGGGGCACGCGCGCCGTGCATGAAGACGACCCGGAGAACGCGATTCGCGCGGCGCTTCTGATGCAGGCGTTGGTCGGCGAATACGTCTCGACCAACCTTCAGGAGCGTTTTGACGGGGACGGGCAAAGCGTCGCAATCATGCGCATAGGCATCAACACAGGGCCGGTCTTCCTGAGCGCCGTCGGCACGCGCGGCGAATGGACTGCGACGGGCGCGGCCGTCAACGTCGCCAACCGCCTTGAGCAGGCCGCGCTGCTCGGCCAGATTCTCATCTCGCACGACACCTACCGTCACGTGCGCGGCGTCTTCGACGTGCAGGAGATGGAGTTGATGACGGTCAAGGGCAAGGCCGAGCCGGTTCACACCTACACGGTCGAGCGCGCCAAGCCGCGCGCCTTTCGCCTGCGTACGCGCGGGGTCGAAGGTGTCGAGACACGCATGATCGGTCGCAAGGCCGAGCTTGACCGCCTGATGGATGCCATGCAGATCGTGCTCGAAGACAGAGAGCTGCGCGCCATCACGGTGGTGGGCGATGCGGGCCTCGGCAAATCTCGCCTGCTCTACGAATTCAGCAACGAAGTCGAGCTGTTGCCGGATCGCATACGCATCTTCAACGGGCGCGCGGGCCATGCCATGCGCGGGCTGCCCTACAGGCTGGTGCGCGACTGCCTCCTCTTTCGCTTTGAGATTCAGGACAGCGATCCCTTGGCGGTGGCGCGTGAGAAGCTGGAGGAGGGCATGCTCGCCATGACGGGAGCAAGTGAAGAGGCGCGTATGCGCGCACACTTCATAGGGCATCTCATCGGGCTCGATTTCTCCGCCAGCCCCTATCTTTCAGGCATCCTCGACGATGCGAAGCAGATACGGATGCGCGCTTTCCATTACGCCGCGCAATTTTTCGCTACCGTGGCGCGCGAAACTCCGGTCGCTCTCTATCTGGACGACATACACTGGGCCGACGACGGCTCGCTCGACTTCTTAGACCACATCACGCGCACCTGCGCGCGTGTTCCGCTCTTCATCCTATGTCTTGCGCGCCCCTCGCTGCTTGAGCGGCGACCCCTCTGGGGCGAGGGAGAATCGGCGCACATGCGGCTCACACTGCAACCGCTCTCGAAACGCGAGAGTCGTCAGCTCGTCGAAGAGATTCTGCGCCACGCGCAGAGCATCCCGCAGGTCCTGAGGGAACTGGTCGTGAGCGGTGCCGAGGGCAATCCCTTCTACATGGAAGAGCTTATCAAGATGCTGATAGATCAGAAGGTGATCGTCCCCGCGACGGAGCAGTGGCGAGTGGATGCGAGCCGTCTGGTCGAGGTGCGCGTGCCTCCGACCCTGACGGGCGTGCTTCAAGCGCGCCTCGACGGGCTCTCGCTATGGGAGAAGACCGTTTTGCAACGCGCCTCTGTGGTGGGCCGGGAATTCTGGGACAGGGCACTTGAGCATCTGGGCGGCGGCCAGACGGGATCTCTTGAGCGTCTGGCACAGGGAGACGTGCGCGCCGCTCTTGAATCGCTCAGGGGCAAAGAGTTGATCTACAGGCGCGAGGCGTCCAGCTTCGCCGGGACGAGCGAGTACGTCTTCAAACACGCCCTCTTGCGCGACGTGACCTACGAGAGCGTGCTCAAGCGTGAGCGGCGCAGGTATCACCGTGAGGTGGCCGAGTGGTTGATCGAGCGTAGCGGCGAGCGCGTTGACGAATACGCCGGAACCATCGCCGAACACTTCGAGCGCGCGCGTGAAATGGCCCAGGCGTCTGAGTGGTATGGTAGGGCCGGGCAGCAGGCGCGCGAAGCCTACGCGCCGGAGACGGCCATCGGCTTCTACCGCAAGGCGCTGGAATTTCTGCCCGCCGGAACAGATTCCGACCCGACACAAGGGGCACGACGCGCGCAGCAGATAGAATGGTATGAGGGTCTGGGCGAAGTCTTATGGTTGCAGGCGCGTTTCAACGAGGCCGTTGAAGCTTATGTCAGGATGCGCGCGATGGCGGAAGCGTCTGGCGACGCTGTGGCCCAGGCGCGCGCTTGGAACGGATTGGCCTCGGTGCAGGATCGTCAGGGCGACTATCGCGCGATGCTGGAAAGCGCACGCCAGGCGGAGGCGCTCGCTAAATCAGGAGGAAAAGAGCCCGAAGCGACGCAGAAAGAGCTGGCGCGCTCGCTGGATCGTCAGGGATGGGCGATGCAGCGTCTGGGAGATGCGGCCTCGGCCATGACGCTCTGCGAGCAGGCGCTTGCGATCTCGACCGCGCTGGGCCACGCCGCGCGCCGCGAGCACGCCCACAGCTTGAAATCAATCGGCGCGGCGCACACCATGCTCGGACACTTCGACGAGGCCGAAAGTTATTCCGAGCAGGCGCTCAAGCTACACCGCGAGCTGGGCAACCGGCGCGGCGTCGGCAACATGTTGAACAGCCTGGGCGAGACGGCACGCCTGCGCGGCGATTACGAGGCGGCAGTCGCGCGCTACCAGGAAGCGCTCACGATCACGCGCGAGATCGGCGACCGCGCCAACGAGATGACCTATCTGAGCAACCTTGGCGGGGCGCGCATAGGGCTCTCGGATTACGCTGCGGCTGAAAGAGAGCTGCGTCTGGTCATCGAGATGGCTGGAGCGGCCAGATTCTACGCGCTCTCGGAAACCTACTACTTTCTGGCCGAAGCTCTCCTCGGACAGGGCAAATCAATTGAGAGTCTGGAAGCGGCTGAGCATGCGCTCTCGCTCGGTCAGGAGACGGGAAATCCAGAATACATCGGCGGGGCCTGGCGTACACTCGGACTCGTCGCCGCGCACCTCAATGATCTCATCAAGATTGAGGGCAGCGCGCTCGACGCCGGGGCCTGCTTTGAAAAGAGTCTGAGAGTCTGGACGGAATCCGGCATGGAGGCCGAGCGCGCACGCACCCTTCGCGCCTGGGCGTGTCATGAGCAGAAACGCGGGATGAGCGAGAGCGCGCGTGCCATGATGGAAGAGGCGCGCCAGATATTCACGCGCCTCGGCATGGAACTGGAAGTGGAGCGCATGACACAGGCAGCGGTTGAATAAACTCTGCTTGCAGTTAATCATGCAACAACTGACGGGCATGCTAAGATGCTCCGATTCGGCTTGTTCGCGTCTCTTGAGAAGCGTTAAATTGATTCCGCTTGTTCGATAGAAACAGCCTGTGATTTAAAGGACTGGAAAAATGGCTGACGAAGAGAAGACACATAAGCAGATCGAATTCATTATTGAGCAGCTAGCGCAGTTTGCCGCCAATATGCAGAAGGCTGAGGAGCGTGTGACGAAGGTTGAGGACTTGCTGGGTCGCCTGGCTATCGTCACTACTGCCGGGTTCAAGGAATTGATTGAGAAGGTCTCTGCGGTTATTGATGCTCAGATTAGAACGGAAGAAAATGTTTCAACTCTCAGCCAGAGTGTTTCCGCACTGGCCGAGAAAATGGCTGAGCTTGCCGCATCTCAGGAGCACACGGATCAGCGATTGAACGCCATCATAGACATCATTCGTGAAGAGCGAAACGGACGTTCACAAAACTGATTTATCTGTCGCGTTGCATGCTGCCGTTTGATACGGCTCAAGCCTCAACAGTATCGTTGCCTATCACTCTCTCTTCGTCGTTCCACCAATCTCCGTCAAAGCTTTCTTCGTCGCTGCCAGCAGCGCTTCCGGGCCGACGGGCGCGCCCGTGGCCTTCTTCATCCAGAGGTCCGGGGTGACGCTCCCCACCGTCGCCATGCGCTCGAACTCCGGGCCGACGTTGCCCGCGCGCTCCATCTGCTCCTCGATCTGGAAGGCGATCATGTGCCCGATGGGATAGTCGGGCAGGTAGAGGAAGGCGTCTATCATGTGTGAGTAGATACCTAGAAGCACCACGTCGCGCCGCTTGAAGACAGGCGCGTAGTATTTGTTCCAGATGTCTTTGGAGATTTCAATGGTGGCTTGCTTCAACTCGGCGGGTGTGGCCGAGGGGTGATCGTACATCCAGTGCCAGACGGCCATGTCCACGAGCGCGACCCCGCTGATCTCGTACGTGCCCCAGAAATCGTTGAGCGTCTTTAAAGCCTGGCTCTGCGCGTCAGGCTTGGAGAGTCCGAGCAGTTCCAGGTCGTGCCCTTGAAAGACGAAGGCGAGCGCCTCTGTGAAAGCCGTGTTCGGCACACCTTGAAGAAGCGTGTGATCTATGTTGTTGAGCGAGAAGGTCTGCTCGACGTTGTGCCCCATCTCGTGCACGGCGATGTTGAAGCCCTTGTAGTTCATTCCACCCTTTTCCACGCGCGTGCGCAGGTGCGCCTTCTCTGCGCGCATCGCCGCGCCCATCGCATGACCCGATCCGCGCGCCGGATCAACGATGATGTTATCGGCCAGATACTGCGCACGCTCTTTCGTGAAGCCGAGCTTTGCGAGCAGGTTCGGAATGTCCTTCTTGTAAGCTTCGGCGGTCGGGTATCTTTTGGCGACCGCTTCGTCCAGTTGCGCTTCCGTGTAAGCGCCGCGCGCGCGAAAGCCGTTGTACCAGATGTCGAAAGGCTCAAGCGGGCGACCCGTGCGTGATTCGATCAGCCGCGCGACCTGTGGAACGAGCGGTGAAGAGAGAACCTGTTCGAGCATCTGCTTCATACGCTCTTCTGGAATCTCGCGGTTCTCGTTGAAGCGGCGCGCGATCAAGGTCGGCGCGGTTGGGCTAAAGGGATCGGCTTTTCTGGATGCCTGAAAGGTCAAAAGCAGCTTGCCGTAGCGCGTGTCCGGCTCGGGCGCGTTGGCCGGTGACGTGTCTGGCGCGGCGCTCGCGCCAGCAGCTCCTCCCGCGTCTTCAACCGCCGCGCGCCGCACTTCGTTCGTGTAAGGATTCCAGTCAACGTGAGGATTGTTGACGACCACCGCAGGGATAGTCTGTGTGACGATGCGCTCCATCACCTGCTGTATGGCGCGTTGCTTTGCGAGACCCGTCTGCTGATCGCTGTAGTCGGCTTTGATCTCGTCGCGCAGGTTCCAGTGTGAGAGTAGCCTGAGCCCGCTTGGGAAAAGTCGCTTGCCGTCGTTGTCTATGACGTGATGCATCCAGATGTTGTACTCGGAGATGTAGCGCCCGGCCTCTGCTGCTGCCTGCGAGATTGAGAGGTTCACGTCTGCCGGAAGTCGCTTGGAAAATCGCTGCGCCAGGCGGACTTCGGCCCACTCGCGCCGCGACCACTTGTCTCCCTCAGTGAGCCGCTCGTCGAGCGTCGTCAGCGGAAAGTTCAAGAGGACGATGAAGGCGATCTTGTTCTGGAAGAAGTCGTCTATGACGTGAGCCGACGGGTCGTAGCCTGCGAACTTTTCGTCGAAAGGGAGTATCTCACCGACATCCAGGTCGGATTGATTATTGAACTCCCGATTGATCTCGTGCATGTGGCCGTCCAGCTGTTCGAGGTTGCGCTCGAAGCGATTGAACATCGTATCCAGACTCGCTTGATCGCCCGCGAAACTGGCTCGGACGAACTCTTCAAAGGCAGCGGCATCCCCGTCGCGCTCGCGCCAGAAACTGGCGACCTGCTGAAGCCCACGCTTGATGCGTGCGCGCTCAGCCTCGCCGTACTTCGTCGCAAGCTCAGTCTCCATCTTCCGTATCGAATCCTTCATCCAGGGCAACACCTCCTGTGCACCTCCCTCCTGCTGCTGAGCAGGCCGAGATTCCATCGAGCGTGGCAACGGCACAGCCTGCGTGACGAGTGTGAGCGACAGGCCGATGATAGAGAATATGCTCGATAGACGGATGCGCATGAAATCCTCCAAAGGTAAGCGATTGATTTAGCCGAGCCAACGTCTTCTATATTTAACAGGCGAGTTTATCTACATGCAACTTGGGCAAACTTCCGTGAGCATGTCAGGCACAAAGGAAAAGACGCTGGAAGAAACTCTCCCAGCGTCTTTCCTTCGCGCCCTGTGCGCTGAAGCCTTCGCTTCTAGTTAGGTATGTACGCAGATGGCACGGGCGTCTGACCCGGTCCGCCGAACGGATTGATGACGATGCCAGCTGTGCTTTGCTGTGTGTACCAGTAGTTATCGCTGGGGCGGTAGACGCCCAGGTCTGTCTTCTGGTCACCATCGTAGTCAGCCGGCACCGGAACGTCTCCGTTGGCCCCGAACTGCGCTCCGATGATCCCACCGCCGCTCTTCGAGACGTACCACGTCCCGTTCGATGGCCGCCATACAGCCAGATCGCTCTTGCGGTCGCCGTCGTAGTCTCCGACCACAGGAATATCTGTGTCCGTGCCCCAGGAGCTTGCCGCGAAGGTCGTCGTCCCGTTGTAGAGGAGGTACCACGTCGTCACTCCGCCACTCCGACGGATCACGGCATAGTCAGCCTTCCCGTCTCCGTTGTAATCCCCAGTGACGGGCTTGTCAGTGCTCGCCCCAAAGACTGCCACATCGTAGCTCGCATAGTTGGTCGAACTCTTCAGGACGTACCACAAGCCCTGCGATGCGCCTTCCTGCGGTCGGTAGATGGCGATGTCTGCCTTACCGTCGTTGTCGAAGTCAGCCGGGACTGGAATGTCCGTCGAATTGCCCCAGACGAAGGTCAGGTCGCCGCCAGTGTTCTTGCTGACGTACCACGTACCGTTGCGATAGACGGCGAAATCTGTCTTGCCGTCACCATCATAATCGGCGGGAACCATCTTGTCGCCGAGGGTATCGCTGCCCCAGGAGTAGGACCTCTGCGCGCTGGACATGGAGCTTTGAGCAATGCTCCAGAGGCCGTCGTTGCCGCGCCACGTAGAGATATCAGACTTGTTGTCGCCGTCGAAATCAAAGGGCGCGTGATAGGCCAAGAGTGTGCTCGTGATAGTGAAGTTGGCGTTCGACATGTCGAAGAAGATGTTGCCCACCGCTTCGACTTTAATGCGCCCCTGAGTAGTCGCCACATTCGGCATGGCGACCGACTCCGTGCCATCGTTCGCGGTCGAAGCGGCGAGGACGGTCGGGAACGTGACGCCGCCATCCGTCGAAAGTGAAATCTTGACGTTCGCCGTGCTGACCGGTGGCAGCGTCGTGTTTGCCGCGTTCCAGGTGACAGTGAAATTACTGCCGCCAGGGATGGTCACACCCGTATTGGGCGCTGTGACAGCGAATGGCCCGGACGTATTGGTGACCGTCACGACCATATCCGCAAACTGGGTTTGACCAATCGTTGAGCCAGCGACATAAGGCCGATTATCCCTGACCGTCAACCTGAAGTTGAGCGTTCTCGAAACTGAGCTTAAGGCTTCGATGTTCGTACCCGCATCACCGCCCGGTAGCACAGGAGTGACATTCAATCCGGCCTGGATCGTAGATAATCTGGGCATTAGCCTCGTCGGAGAGCTTGTCGGTAGAAATGACAACCAGTTTGGCCCAGTCGCTTTCGTCGGAGATGCAACGCTGTTCGCTCCCGAGGTGGTTGCATTGTCATTCTGCTCCCACTGATAGGTTAATGCGTCACCCTCAGGGTCGGTGGCAGAGCCGGTGAGCGCAAACGGGGTGCTGATCGGGATAGTGTAGTTGGTCAACGGTGCCACGACGGGCGGATGGTTGTCCGTCATGGTCGTCGTCACGGGGCAGGTCTTGCCAGCTAAATTATTCTGAATCTGCTGGATCGAGGTCTCATGGAATGTATCTATCGAGTGTGGCGCGACATCGCGGGAAGTGATGCCTGCATAACCCATGATGGTGATGCCTGACCCAACCTCTTTATTCTGTCCGGTTCCTTCGAGCTGGAAGGAAAAGGTATGATTCGCGCCCATCTGATGCCCGACTTCATGGACGACATAATCAATGTCGAAGTTATCGCCCATCGGGATGCTATCGGCAGGCGAGGTGATGCCGCTGCCTTTCTGCCCGTTCACGCAAACGCAGCCGATGCAGCCAGCGTTTCCGCCGCCGCCCGAAGCGCCGAACATATGGCCGATGTCGTAATTGGCCTCGCCGATATTGGCCGTCATAACCGCTTGTTCCTGGGCATTCCAGCTATTAAGGTCTGTGTACGGATCTGTCGCCGGATCGTAATAAATAACCGCCGTGGTGTTGGCGATGAGGTTGAGGTGCACGCCCAGGTCTTTTTCATAAACGCCATTAGACCGGGTCAGCGTGGCGTTAAAAGCAGCTAAGACCAGAGCCACCTGGGAAGAGTTGAATGCTCCGAAGAAGTTGGCGTACTCCCCATTACAGGACTGCGCCAGCCGCATGGTCTTTAACTGGCCGGTATTGCTCAGGGGCACATCCTTGTAGGACATTTGTGCATTCAGATCATGAACCAGATTTCTATCCTCGGTGGAGCATGCCCACGGCAGATTCCCTGCTTCTCTGTGCGTGTTGTAGACGGCATACATGGTGTGGTCTTGAGAATAGGGCTCGATGAATTCATTGTCCGTCGCGGTTCTGAAAACCATGGACTGAATTCCCTGCGGAGAAATGCTCAACTTAAGGGTCGCATACTTATCCGTCACGCCCTGACCGGAAAAAGCCCTGATCTCTGGAAACTGGGCCTGTAGCTCCGGTTCAAAATTAGAATCTTCGTAAACATCGAACTGTTCGATCCCACCCGCCGCGTTAGGCAGGGAGATCCGCGTCGACTGCTTTTGGGCGCTACCGCCGACGATGGAAAATAGTTGTTGCCTGAAAGGTTCAATATTCAGGTTGAATAATTTGAACTCTGTGGGGAACGATTGTCTGGCGACACCTTTGTCTTTAACAATATCGGCCCGGTTTGTATTACTACTTACAGGGGACCAAACCTCTCGTTGGGCGTCTACCACTACGAGTATTGAGACTGCGATAATCGCGATAAGCAACAAACCTGCTCTGCGGGTCCACGTCCTAAACATATTCAATTTCTTTCCTTTCCTCTACGGGTAAAGGTCGAGACTTTCGGGCTCAACCGGGGGGGCTCAAAACACTTCTTGGGGGAAATTAGAATCCCATGCAGGCACGCGCCGTGCGGGACTGCTTTCTAGCGCCACAGGTTCACAAACCTAGAGCGAAACGATTCACAAGCGAATACGCTCGTACACACACATTCTTGTGCTTGAGGAATAATTACCTGAAAACCTGAAGCAAACAGGTAGACCGAGAAACCTTTTGATCGTTAACTGCCGGGATGTCAGTTCACTCGAAAGCTGCTTGGGTATAACGTGGCGGCTTCGGAGAGAAAATTAAGAATAACGTACTAAATGAAAGGAGCGATCAGACCGAACTAAACTACCTGCCGAGGCAGCAGCCAAATTTTCATTGCGAGAAGACTGCGGCTGCCACTGTGGCGTGAGATTTTAGACTAACTTTGGTTAGATTTCAACCTCAGAGAAGGAGTTTAAGTACGTTGCTAAATAGTAGTAGAGGCAGGGGGCAAGTCCTCTGCCTCTACAATCTGTTTCCCGTTGAAGGTTTTGAAGTGAGGTCTGAGCTGCCGGTTAGCCAGAAGGTCATAGGCTTGCAGGCTCGGCTAGCGTCCGGCCTTCGGTCTTGCGGGATTGATTTTCGGCGCTGTAGGCGCGTTTGATCTCGCCGCCTCCTCTTCAGAGGCCGTCCCCGTATTCTCTTCCCTGTGACCGCGCTGCGCCTGAAGCACCTCTGACCGCTTGTTCAGCTTGTTCGGTTCGCCTCTTCGAGGGCTCTGCTTTTTGCCCTCTCCGGTCGGCGGCTGATTCTTCTTATTGCGACTCTGGTTTGCCATCAAAACCCTCCTTCAATACTCTTTGCCGCCCCCGCGCATCCGTAATCCCATCAAACGGGCTGGATACACTCCGAAGTCCTCGACCTCCCACGTATTACCGTCCCTGAGTCTGATTTTGGCGGCTGGAATGAACGTCCCCTGATTCCCGGCGCTTCGACTGAGATAGAGTTCTGCGTAGCCGAACTTGTAGTCCGTCGAACGCGTGCCGTAGCGCAGCTCGTAGATGTTGATGTTGCGCTCGAAGAGGACCGTCAGCCTGGTCCCCGTTTCCTGCCGGTCTGCGATGATGGCGTTGGCCGTGACGCCGACGCTGTTGCCGATCTGTATCCGCCCGGCGTTCATCTTTGAGAGCACTTTGAGCAGCTCGTCCTGCCCGCCCGATTGCAGCGTAGAGTTCAAACGCTGCACATCTTCAGGCGTCGTGTAGCTGTTGATGATGAGAGTGAAGGGTCTGGTCCTCCCACTGAACCGCCCGCCGATGCCGACGACCGTGCCCGTGACGTACTGTCTGGAATTCCCCTGGCCGCTCGCTTCCCTGATCGGTTGAGCGAGGGCCAATCCGACGACGCAGCAAAGCACCCATAGTAGATTGATCCGCATTCTTCTTTTCATTTCGCTTCCTGACGATGATCTTAAATACGTTAAGGGGGAAGAAGAAAGGATACTACCCGAGGGCGCGAAGTTTCTGTTCGTTCTCGTACAGATGAACTGTCGCTCGTTCATCGCTTAAAAAAAGTTGCAGAAGCGTGGTGGAATTGTGAGACAATTCGCGCGTTAATAATTGAACCCCCTGTAAATTTTCGTTTAACCGCTCATCCGAAGAGGAACCCTGCCCCCTTCTTTTGATGTTGAGCTATCAGATTGCCCTGAACAATTGAAGATAGCTGTATCCCTACAGGTTTAATAGGGAACGACCGATTAGTCTCCCGTAATAGCGAAAAACGAGCCCGGAGAGAGCCGCTATGATCCGTTCGTTTCATCTTCATCCCGACCTGCGCGAGGAGTGCGCGCGTTCGTCCTTTCAAGGCGACGGCGCCGCCCCAAAGACAGGAAGGAGAAGCAGCAACATCAACAATATCATCATCGCCGCCGTGGCCCTGCTCTTCGTCTGCTGTCTGGCGAGCACGGCGTCTGCCCAATCCGTCACAGTGCTCCACAACTTTAATGTGACGGACGGACGCAACGCCGGGCAGTTGATGCAGGCCAGCGACGGTTTTCTCTACGGCACAACACAGCTTTATGGCCCGAGCGGCGCAGGCACGATCTTCCGGCTAGACCCCGCGACCGGCCAGATGACCATCCTGCACGCCTTCAACGGCACGGACGGCAGTGCACCGCAGAGCCCACTGGTTCAGGCTCCTGACGGTTTTCTCTACGGCACGACCGCGAGCGGCGGTCAATTTCAGAGCGGCACGGCCTTCAAGATCAACCCGGCGGGCAACTTCACAACGCTTCACAACTTTGGCCCACGCCCGAACCCTGTCTCGCCTTCAGCCCCGATCCTCGGGCGCGACGGCTTCTTCTACGGCACGAGCAACTCAGGCGGGTCGAATAACCAGGGCACGGTCTGGACGATGGATCGCTCAGGCCAGGTGCTCGTCCTGCACTCCTTCGTCGGCACGGACGGCAACGGCCCGCGCGGACTCTTCCAGGCGGCAGACAATCTTTTCTACGGCGTGACGCAGACGGGCGGCACAGCAGGCCCCTATTCGAGCGGCGTCGTCTACAAGATAGACGCGGCGGGCAACTTCACGCTGCTGCGCACCTTCTCTGCGTTCGTCGGCCCCGGCAGCAACTACGATGGCACGATCCCGCAGGCCGTTTTCATACAGGGAACGGACGGCTTCCTCTATTCAACCACGAGCAAGGGTGGGTACTACAATCGCGGCACCATCTTTAAGATGGACGCGGCGGGCAACGTCCAATTCATACATCATTTCGACGATTACGGGAGCACCGGCACAGGGCCGGGCGGCCTTGTCTTAGGCCATGACGGCATCATCTACGGCAATACGGAGCAGGGCGGGGGCAGTGGCCTTGAGTCCGGCTACGGCACGATCTTCCGCACGGACAACGTCGGAAACGTCACCCTGCTGCATAGCTTCTCGTACTACGACGGGTCGAGGCCGAACCGCCCCGTGCAGGCCAGCGACGGCCACATTTACGGCGGCACAGTAGAAGGTGGGGCGAACAATCAAAAGCCGGGCGTGCTGTTCCGACTGGAGCTGAATGCTCCCGCCACACTTGGATTGATGGCTACCTCTCTGCGTAGCCAGGAGGGTGGCTACAGCGTGACCGGCTACGCTGTCTTGAGCGGTTATGCCCCGACGGATGTGACCGTCACCCTGACGAGCAGTAATCCACAGGCCGCGCAGGTTCCGCCGAGCGTCACGATCCCGGCTGGCGGGCGAAGCAGATCATTCACGATCAGCACGAGTCAGGTCAGTACACTGACCTTTGTCACGATCAGCGGCACTTGGAACGGCGTGACCCGGCAGATGACGCAGGAGGTACGCCCGCCGGGCTCGACCTGTACGTGGGCTCTCTCCGCCACCTCCGGCAACTTCGGGGCGGCTGGCGGCACTGGCAGCTTCAACATAGAGACTCCGGCACACTGCTCCTGGGCTGTCGGAACGTCCAGCGATTCACACTGGATCACCATCACTTCGCCCACGCAAGGCACTGGGCCAGCCACCGTCACCTTCACCGTTCCGCCCAACACGGGTGCGGCGCGCATCGGCTTGATCGCCGCCGCCGGAGGAGGCTTCGACGTTCATCAGGACGCGGGCAGCACAGGCGCATGCACCGTCGTGCCCGTGCAGATTGGCGACACGGTCAACGGCGCTTTGACGAACACAGACTGCCGCTCGCCGTCACACAGCTTTGGCGATTACTGGGCCGACCAGTACTCGTTCACCGCGACCGCCGGGCAGCAGATAGCGATTCTTCTGACCTCCAACCAGTTCGACCCGTACGTCTACCTGAAGCTGCCGAACGGTGAGGCGATAGAGGAAGAGGATGACGGCGGGGGCGGTTGGAATCCGCGCATCCCGATCAACTTCGGATACCTGGAGATCGAGTCGAGCGGCACCTACATCATAGAGGTGACGACGCATCGCAGCGAAGACCTTGGCAATTACCAGTTGACGTTGAGCGCGCCCATAGACAACTGCTCCTATGCGATCACACCCGCGAGCATGCAGTTCGACGCAAGAAGCGGCAGCGCATCGGTCAACGTCACCAGTCCGGGTTTGTGCACGTGGGCTGCGACGAGCAATGCGCCCTCCTGGCTCATCATCACCAGTGGCTCAAGCGGAGCGGGCAATGGCACGGTCAACTTCCTGATCGCCGCCAACACGACGTCCAACACGCGCACGGGCACGATGACCATCGCGGGACAGACCTTCACCGTCACGCAGGAGGGCGTCACGCGCTTCTTCGATTTCACAGGGGACGGCAGGGCGGATGTCTCCATCTGGCAGCCCGACAGCGGCGACTGGGTGCTCATCAACAGCACCACAGGCCAGACAGTCACACGCGCCACCCTGGGCAGTCGCCGTGCAGGCGACGTCACCGTGCCCGGTGATTACGATGGCGACCATCAGGCAGACGTGGCTGTCTTTCGTCCGAGCACGGGTGGCTGGCAGATCATTCAGAGCACGGACGGCGCGCATACGGGTCAGCAGTGGGGCATGATGGGCGACCGCGCCGCGCCCGGCGATTACGATGGCGACGGACGGACAGACCTCGCCGTCTTCCGCCCCTCGGAGGGCATGTGGTACATCCTGCAAAGCTCCACCAACACGATGCGAGCCCAGCCCTGGGGCTTCGGTGACGATAAGATCGTGCCCGGCGATTACGATGGCGATGGGAAGACAGACCTCGCTGTGTTCCGTCCCTCGGATGGCTACTGGTACATCCTGCAAAGCTCAACCAACACGCTGAGGGCGCAGCCCTGGGGGCTCGGCAGTGACAAGGCCATACCCGGCGATTACGATGGCGACGGACGGACAGACCTCGCCGTCTTCCGTCCCAGTGAGGGCAACTGGTACATCATCCAGAGTACAGACCTTAACTGGCGCGTCATGCAGTGGGGCTACGGCAGTGACACGCCTGTGCCCGCCGATTACGACGGCGACGGCGCGACGGACATCGCCGTCTTCCGCCCCTCGGACGGCAACTGGTACATCATTCAGAGCACGGATCGCTCCTTCGTCTTCATGCATCTGGGAACGAGCAACGACGTGCCGATTCCGTCGAGCTATATTCAGTAGGAGGCAATTAAACGCAAAGGGCGCAAAGTAGGAAGATGCTGGAGGAGCGCAGAGAAGTTCAACTCTCTGCGCCCTTTGCGAACGAACTTTGCGCCCTTTGCGTTTAATGTCTTGGACGCGTCTTCACTCAATCCCTAAACGTGAGAAGATTTCGCGTGCTTCCTGCCACATCGCCTGCCCGCGACGGCTATCGCCGCGCTGCTGCTCATAGCTGGCCCAGTCGCGCAGGGTGCGTGCGCGCTCAGCCTCCATCCCGACTTCTGTGAAAATACGCAGGCTCTCGGCGAAGCACTCCCAGGGCTCGTAAGTCTCCTCATTGAAGCTGACCGCTGCTCTGAGTCTGGCCGCGACGAGACCCAGCGCGCGCCATGCTCCGCCGACAAACTCCTGATTGCCCGTCTCTCGCCCGAACATGAGGGCTGCCCGCGCCGCTTCGAGCGCATCAATGGTTTTGCCCGCGCCCAGACAGGCTTCCGCCAGGAAGCGATAGGTTTCAGAGAGGCCGTTATAGCCCGCGCTCGCCAGCTCGATGGCTGCGCGCAGGCGCGTCTCGGCTCCGGCATAATCTCCGAGCCCGATGAGCGCGCCGCCAAGGTTGCTGAGGTATGTCATCTGCCCGACGCGCTCTCCGATCTCGCCCGCAATCGTCAGCGCCTCTTCAAAGCGTGCGACCGCCGCTGCGTAATCGCCGCGCAGACGCGCCGTCTCGCCCAGGCTATCGAGCAGGACGCCGACGTTTCTTCTATCGTCCAGCTCACGAAAGAGATTCAGAGACTGCTCGAAGAAGGAGTAGGCTTCATCGAAGCGCCCGGTCATCACGTGCACCGCGCCCAGAAGCGCGAGGCTGCGCGCTCGCTCGCGCCGTGCTGCATCGCCCATCGCCGCGCTCAGGGCCAGCGCCTGCCGACCCAGAGTCATCACCGCCCCGGCATCGCCCAGGCGATAGAGCGCCCAACCCTGCCGGACAAGCGCGAACGTCAATTCCACGCTCGCGCCCGCTTCGCGCGCCAGCCGCTCGGCTCGCCTCGCGCTCTCAAGCGCGGCGTGGTTGTCGCCGCGCTTCTCCTGCACGACGGCCAGCTCGTTCCACGCTCGCGCCTCCGTGACGACATCCCCGTCTGCTTCGGCCAGCGCACGCATCGCTTCATACGCTTCGATGGCCTTATCGAAGCGCGCCTGTATCTTCAAGACCTCGCCCAAGCCCTGATACCACTCTCCGGCGCGCGCGCGGCGCTCCACTTCCTGCGCTGCATCGCCAGCGGGCGCGACGGGGAGAAATTCCAGCGCCTTGCCATAAAAGCCGACAGCCGTCTCCGGCGCGAAGGCTTCGCGTGCCTGTTGCGCCGCTCGACCGTACCAGCGTGCGGCGCTCGCCGTCTCCTTCGCCAGCTCGTAGTGCTCGGCAATCGTTCCGGCGTATTCGCCCGCGCGCTCGCCGCTTCGCTCGCCGAGCCAGCGCGCAAAGTCGCTGTGATACTTGCGGCGATCACGTTTCAAGACGCTCTCATAGGTCACGTCGCGCAGGATGATGTGCTTGAAGATGTACTCGGTCGTCCCAGTAAACGCGGACGCTTTACGCCTGTAGACCAGCTCTTTCTGGCGCAGCGACTCCAAAGCTTCGCGTATGCTGCCCTCCTGTAGCTCGTCACCGCTGGTGGAGTCAGCACGAAGCGTTGCGATGGCGCTGTCCCAGAAGATGCGCCCGACCACAGAGGCGCGCTGCAAAACGGTGCGCTCCAGAGTGGAAAGACCGTCGAGACGCGCCTGAAGCACGCCCGTCAGGGTCGAGGGCACGCGCACCTCTACGAGGCGGCTCGCGTCCACTCTCCAGCGACCCACGCCGGGCAGGATCACCTTCTGGTCAATCAGCATCTTGATCAGCTCCTCGACGTAGAAGGGGTTTCCTTCGGCGGCGCTGACGATCAGCTCGCGCAGCGCCTGCGGGATGCTCTCGGCCTGTCGCATGATCTCTTCGACGAGCTGGCGGCTCTCGCGCTTGAGAAGCGGTTGCAGGGTGAGGCGTGCGTGCGCCGCTTCTCCTTCGCCCCACGATGCGCGTCGCTCAAGAAGCTGCGGGCGCGCAAAGCAGAGCAGGAGCAAAGGCGACTGGGCACAGGTGCGCGTGATGTGCTCTACGAAATCGAGCGAGCCGTCATCGGCCCAGTGCAGATCGTCAAGGTAAATGATGGCGGGCATCTCGCGCGTGACCATCTGGAAGAACTGCGTCGCGTAGTGAAAGGCGCGCATCCGTATCTGCTTCGCATCGTCTATGATACCGCGCAGGTGCGGGCTCAGTGAGAAATCCAACCCGATGAGATGGCCTATGAAGTGTGCGCGCATACGCGCCTCTTCAGATGCGCCGACGATGGCGAGCATGCCCTCCTCCAGCTTCTCGCGCGCGACCGCCAAGGGGTCGCTGTCCTGAATCTCGAAGCGAAAGAAGAAACAGTCGCGCACCAGGCTATAAGGCAGACCGCGCATCGCATGACTCGCTCGACCGTTGAAGATGCGAAAGCGCTCCGGCAACAACTCGACCTCGTTATTGAACTCGTCGAGCAGGCGCGATTTACCCAGGCCCGCCTCGCCCAGGATCGTGACGACCTGAAGCTCGCCGTCCTCCTGCACGGCGCGCAAAGCGTTCAAGAGACGATCAAGCTCGGCCTGTCGCCCGATCATGCGCGTCTCGACACCTTCTACACCGCGCGTGCGCATCCGAAACGCACGCGGCTTGGCGCGCTCGACCGTATAGGCCAGCAGCGGCTCAGGACGCCCGTAAGCGTAGATCATCTCCAGCGGCTGCACGTCGAAGACGCCGCGCACGTGGCGGTAAGTGTCTTCCGAGATGTAGATGCCGCCGCGCGATGCTGCGCGCGAAAGACGACTGGCGAGGTTGACGCCCGCGCCCGTCGCGTTGGTCGAGCCGTCCGCGCCGGTCGGGCTCAGCAGCGCGAGCCCCGTGTTGATGCCGATGCGCACGGGCGCAGCTTCGCCTTGTGCGTCGGGCGAGCTTGAAGGTTCAACGGCCTTGAGGCGCGATGCGAGATGCGTGCGCATAAACTCGCACCCTTCCGCTTCGATGGCGAGCGCCGCGCGTATGGCGCGCTCGGGGTCGTCCTCCTGCGCCACACTTGCGCTCCACAGCGCGATCAGGGCGTCGCCCATGCGCCGTTCAATCGTGCCGCCATGCTCCCGGACTACCGCGTCGAGCCGCTCCCAGAGCCGCGTCATCAGGTGGCTTACTTCCTCCGTGTCCCATGTCTCAAAGCTCGCCGTCAGGTCGGACAAATCGGCGCAGAGGACTGTCAACTGTTTACGACGCTCGATGGGCGGCTGCGGCTCTAAAGAGGATGGAGGGGCGGCTGCTTGCCTCGCGCCTGAGTTCGACCAGGCGGGCACGGATGAATCGGAACGGCGCATCTCGGCCTCGAATTCCAGATGCTGTTTGAGACGGCGCAGGTCTGTCAGCGCATCGCGAATCGTCTGGTAACGCTCTTCCCGATCCTTGGCGAGCGCCTTCATCACGATGCGCTCCAGTTCTGCGGGGACGCCCGCCGCCACTTGCGTCAAAGGTTGCGCCTCGCGCATCAGAATCGCGGCCAGCACATCTGATTGCGTCGGCCCGACAAACGGCACACGCCCGGCGACCATCTCGTAGAGCACACAGCCCATACTCCAGATGTCTGTTCTGGCGTCCACGTCCAGGCCGCGCGCCTGCTCCGGCGACATGTAGGCGACCGTGCCCATCACCACGCCCGGCTCTGTGTTGACGAGCGCACGCCTGAGAGAATCCGTGTTGTCGAATGGCGAATCGCTTTCCGTCAACTTCGCTAATCCGAAGTCGAGCACCTTCACGTAGCCGTCCGGGCGCACCATCAGGTTCTCAGGCTTGATGTCGCGGTGCATGATCTTGGCCGCGTGGGCGGCAGCGAGGGCGGAAGCCACCTGAATGGCGACATCCAGCGCTTCGCGCACTTCAAGCGACGCGCGCTCGCGCATGCGCTCTCGGAGCGTTAAGCCGTCTATGAACTCCGTCGCGATGAAGTGTGTGCCGAGGTCTGTGCCGATCTCGTGAACGGTCAGGATGTTCGGGTGATTGAGAGCCGAGGCCGAGCGCGCTTCCTGCTCGAAGCGACGCTCACGATCCGCGTCTTTACTGAGAGACGCGGGCAGGAACTTCAAGGCGACCTTGCGCCCCAGGCGAGTGTCTTCGGCCAGATAGACTTTACCCATGCCGCCCGCGCCGATCGTCTTCAAAATCTCGTATGGGCCGACCCGTTGGCCTGGCTGCAACTCGACCGCTTCGTCTGCAAACAGGGGGGCGGCCATCTCTAACGCGGGCGATTCGATGAAATCCCCTGCCTGATCGTGCGAAGCGATCAGGGCTTCGACTTCGCGACGCAACGAATCGTCGTTGAGACAGGCGGCCTCCAGATAGAGCCTCCTCTCGGCGGAGGGTCTCTCCAGCGCCGTCTTGAAGATGTAGCTGATCTGCTCCCAGCGTTGCGACTTCATACTGCTTTACCTGCGACCTTTGCGTGATTTCCCTTTGCGACCTTTGCGTTTAAAGAGGAATTTTAAACGCAAAGGTCGCAAAGGTTTCCTCAGAGGTCGCAAAGAGACTACTTCTCGTTGATCTCCTTGAAGAGCCATGCCTTCGCCAGGTTCCAATCGCGCATCACCGTGTTGGGCGAAATCTTCAGCACATTGGCTGTCTCTTCGATGCTCAGTCCGCCGTAGAAGCGAAGCTCCACAACACGCCCGCGCCGGGGGTCTATCTCGGTCAACCTTTGGAGGGCTTCGTCGAGCGCGATCAGCTCAGCCGCCTGCTCCTGCGGCATGATCGCGGCCTCGTCGAGCGAGACCTGGACGGTGCCTCCGCCACGCTTCTGCCGCGCATGGCTGCGCGCATGATCTATCAGGATGCGACGCATCATCTGCGCGGCGATGGCGAAAAAGTGTGCGCGGTTCTGCCAGGGAACGGTTTGATCTACGAGCCGCAGGTAGGCTTCGTTGACGAGCGCTGTGGTTTGCAGCGTGTGGCCCGGCGTCTCGCGCTGCATGTAGTGGCGAGCCAGCCGCCTCAGCTCGTCGTAGACGAGCGGCACCAGCTTATCCAGAGCGTTCTGGTCGCCGTTGCTCCAATCCAGCAGAAGCTGCGTCACTTCGGCTTGCGCGGGTGTTTTCATAAGATGTTTGCTCTGCAATTAAACGGCCACTGGCATGCGGGCCAAGACCGTGCGGAATTTTTCAAGTATAGCTCAAAAAAGTTTGGATTGATGGTGGGATTCGGCTAGAATTCGCGCGTCTATTAATGAAACCCCCTTTCGGAAAACCCCTGTCTGAGATAACCAGGCTTAATTGAAGATTCCTGCACGCGCTGGCCGCCACCGATAGTAGCTCGTGTGCGAATAATTCGGACAAGACTGTAACAACATATCACGTCGCCCTTTTCGTGTGTGACGTGATGAGACATTTTTAAGCAAAAAGGCAGTGCCATTCCCGACCCCTGGGGGGAGAAAAGCGATGATGCGCTCCTCGTTTAATCTATCCAAATCCTTGCGTACGGCAAGAGCATATCAACCAGCCCTTATTCTGTTCTCTCTACTCACAGTTGTAGGGGTACTCTCATATTTTCTGGTCAGCCATGCGCGCGTGCGCTCAAACGGCAACCGTGAGACGGCTGCTACGGCTACCGCAATCCCGCCAGCTCAACCGGACACGACACGGACGAGCGAGGCGTACGGCAAGCTGCCTCTAAGCTTTGAAAATAATGTCGGCCAGGTGGACGCGGGCTGGGAGTTTGCCTCGCGCGGGCGAGGCTACAAGCTCAGCCTGAAATCTACGGAAGCCGCGATCACACTGCGGAATGCGGAGGTCGGATCGCAGAATAATGATCGGCCGCGCTCACCAATCCGCAGCCCACGCAACACGCTTCGTAAACCGCAATCCGCAATCCGCAATCCGCAATCGAAAGGCTTGCGAATGAAGCTGATGGGCGCGCTCGCAGAGGCTCAGGCCGAAGCGCAGAGAGAGCTTCCGACCAAAAGCAACTATCTGATCGGCAATGAGCCTGCGAAATGGCGCACCAACATCAAGAACTACGCGCAGGTCAAGTATAGAGGGGTATACCCCGGCATAGACCTGGTCTATTACGGCAACCAGCGCTCGCTTGAATACGATTTCATCATCGCGCCCGGCGCGCGACCCGAAGATATTCGCCTCGCGTTCACGGGCTGCCAGAGCGTTGCAATCGGCGCAGAAGGCGATCTCTTGCTGCGTCTGGCCGATGGCCTTGAGCTGCGTTCTTCAAAGCCGCTCGTCTATCAGGAACGGGACGGCGCGAGGCTTGAAGTACAGGGAAGCTACGTGCTGCGGGGCAAGAACGAGGTGGGGTTCGAGTTGGGCGCGTATGACCGGAGCGTGCCGCTCGTCATTGATCCGGTGCTCGTCTATTCCACGTACCTCGATTTTTTTGATACCACGCTCAACAACGGCGTCACGGTGGACTCGTCGAACAACGTCTACGTGACCGGCTCGGACGGCGATAACGTCTACGTCGCCAAGCTCAACCCGGCGGGCACGGCCTTCGTCTATACGACCATCATCGGCGGCGGCAGCGGCGACGCCGGAAGCGCCGTCGCGGTCAACGCACAGGGCGAAGCTTACGTCAGCGGCGATGCCTACTCGAACGATTTTCCGGTCGTCAACGCCTTCCAGAGCGTGCGCGCCAACGAGGAGATCAACGTCGCCGACAGCTTCCTCTTCAAGCTCGATGCAGCGGGCCAGAATCTGATCTTCTCCACGTTTCTGGGTGGCACGCAGGACGACAACAACTTTAGCCTGCGCCTGGACGCGGCAGGCTCGGCCTACGTCGCAGGGCTGACCGCCTCGCCGGATTTCCCTGTGGTCAGCCCTTATCAATCCGCTTCCGGGGGCAGCTACGACGGTTATCTGACCAAGTTCAATTCAACAGGCGGCGCGGTCTATTCAACCTATCTGGGCGGCTCGGACGATGACTACGCATTGGACGTAGCCGTTGACGGCAGCGGCAACGCCTGCGTGACGGGACAGACCCTCTCGACGGATTTTCCGACACAGACTCCGTTTCAGGCCGCGCTCGCGAGCTTGAGCGGCGATGCCTTCGTCACCAAGTTCAACGCCGCCGGTTCGGCACTCATCTTTTCAACCTATCTTGGTGGTGCAGGCGAGGATTTAGGATGGGGCATTGCGCTCGACAATTCTGAGAACGTCTACCTGACGGGCTACACCGGCTCAGACAATTTTCCAACGCAGAATCCCTTGCAGGCGACGAGGGGAGGCAGCTTTGACGGCTTCGTGACGAAGATGTCGGCGGCAGGCTCGGCGCTGGTCTATTCGACCTACCTGGGTGGATTGAGCACCGAAGAGTCTTCCGATATTTTCGTCAATCAGGCGGGCGCGGCCTACGTTGTCGGCTATACCGATTCGGCCAATTTCCCGACCGCAAACCCGATTCAGACGAACAACAACGGCGGCGCAGACGCTTTCATCAGCAAGCTCAACTCGGCGGGCACGGCCCTCGACTACTCGACCTATCTGGGCGGAAGCGCGCCCGGTCCAACGGGCACGAACGACGATTTCGGCGAGGGGCTCGCCGTTGATTCAGAGGGCAACGCGTACATCTTCGGCGGCACGTATTCCGAAAATTTTCCGACCGTCAACGCGATTCAGCCGACGTTGCCGATGTACGAGAGCGCGTTTCTGGCGAAGATCAACGAGACAGGCAACCAGACCTTTTATACGATCAGCGGTTACATTGAGACCAATAGCGGCAACCCTATCGCGGACGTGACCGTCACCCTGACGGGCACGCAAACTGCGAGCGTGCAGACCACAGACTTCGGGCGCTACTCTTTCACAGGTCTCACCGCAGGCGGCAATTACACCGTCACGCCGACGTTCCCGAACACAACCTTCGATCCCCTGAGCCAGACCTTCGAGAATCTATCGGCGGATCAGACCGCAGACTTTATGACCGCGCCACGCACCTATCACATCAACGGGCGCATCACGGACACAGGGGGCAGCCCGCTCGCGGGCGTGACCGTGAATATCACGGGCTATTACTACCCCATTGAGCGCACCACCGATTCGAAGGGCGAATACACCGTCACCTACCTGGAAGGCAACCGTCAATACACAGTGACGCCGAGCCATCCGACCTATTCCTTCACCCCACTGAGCCGCTCGTTCCTGCTCAACAGTAACCAGGCGGCAGACTTCACGGCGACGAACAACGCGGGGCTCAGCATCAGCCTGACGAGCCCTGCGGACGGCGCAACGTTTCAAGCTCCCGCGACCGTCCCCTTAAGCGCGGCGGCAGCATCCTCCAACAGCACGATCAACAAGGTAGAGTTCTTCGCCAATGCGGCCCTCGTCGGTACGGACACAAGCGCGCCCTACAGCTTCGACTGGACGAACGTGGCGGGCGGCACCTATTCGATCTATGCGCTGGTGACGGACGCGAGGGGTGCGACCAGGCAGTCGAATAGCGTCGGTATCATCGTCAACAGCGCAGGCGGTCCCGAAGTACAGATCACGAGCCCTGCGGACGGCGCAAGCCTTCCGCTCGGCCACTACATCACGGTCGGCGTCACGGCGACGAGTCCAAACGGCCCCATCACCAAGGTTGACCTCCTTTCCAGCACAGTGGGATCCGAAGCTTGGAATTCACGTGACTTGAAGTCGCGGC
>JADMIO010814443.1_pt1 | contig 117480 bp, 82 predicted proteins | sample 8958161 | NCBI WGS metagenome assembly JADMIO01 (sample SAMN16585339, study PRJNA669376) | soil metagenome | isolation source: Crop rotation soil | place: USA: Cullars Rotation, Alabama | collected 2011
CGCGACAACTTGTCCACGTGGAATTCTAAGCTTAGGATCCCAATGTGCTGGAAAGAGATGGTGATTGTCGATACGCTGACCGCGCGAAACCAGCGGCTGATGAAGGGCTCGCTTTCGTCGAGGCTGCTGCACGACATCAAGGAGCGGCTGGAGCGGAAGGAGGGGGTAATCCTGTTCCAGAACCGGCGCGGGTTCGCAACCAGACTGGAGTGTGCATCGTGCAGCCATTCGCCGATGTGCCCTCACTGCGCCGTTACCCTTACCTACCACAAAAGCCGTGACGAGCTCCGCTGCCATTACTGCGGTTATGTAAGAAAGGCCGAGAGGGTCTGCGCGGTCTGCGGGCACGCCGATCTGCGCCAGCCGGGGGTCGGCACCCAGAAGGTGGAGGAGGAGCTGGCTGAACAGTTGCCGGAGGCGCGGATCACCAGGATGGATCTGGATACGACCGCAAAGAAGGGGGCGCACCGGAAGATCCTTGCACTGTTCGCCAAAGGGGAGGTCGATATCCTGCTCGGCACCCAGATGGTCGCAAAGGGACTCGACTTCTCGCGCGTGACGCTGGTCGGGGTGATCTCGGCCGATACCCAGCTACTGCTCCCCGACTTCAGGGCGAGCGAGCGGACATTCCAGCTCCTGACCCAGGTGTCCGGGCGCGCGGGTCGGCGCAGCGGTCTGGAAGGGGAAGTGGTGATCCAGACTTCGCACCCGAACCATCCTGCAATCCAGGCAGCGTTCGCAAAGAACTTCCTGATGATGTACAACGACGAGTTGCACGCCCGCCGCGAGCTGAACTACCCGCCGTTCGCCCGCTTTATCGTCATCGAGTTCCGGTCGGAGGATCAGCGCGAAACCGAAAAGCACGCGCGGCTGTTCCGTAGTCTTCTACCCGCCGACTCACCTGCGTTCCAGACGCTGGGCCCCACAATGGCCCTGATCTGGAAGCTCAGGAACCTGTTCCGCTATCAGATCGTCATCAAGAACACTCGATCGGTCGACCCCGGCGGCAAGATGTTCGCGGCGGCGTTCTCGAAAGCGTACGAAACGTATCGTGCCGAGCACGCAAAGGCGGCGGTGCAGTTGATTGTGGATGTGGATGCGCAGGGGATGTAGGTACCGAGCACAATTCAAAGAGCAGAGAGCGAAGAGCAGTGAGCAAGATGGACAGGACCTACGAAGAACCGGGTTGGGAGAGCTGGGCTTCAGGGTTACTGGTGACTGTATCCTGCAACCAGCCACCGCGATGCGAACCTGCTGACGCCAAGCCAAACGTCGCAGACCTCTGACATTTAACCTCTGACATCAAACCTCTTACATCTTTGACCGCAATCCACCAACAAACAACCAATAACCAATACCAGATAACGACCCATGCCACCACCAGCCCGCACGGACCTCTTCGACTTCTTCTGGAAAAGCCATTCCAGCATCACTCCCGATGCGCTTCGTATCCACACGCTGCTGGAGTCGCGCGGCGAGAATGTGGTCAACGACCATGTCGCGTTCAGGACGTTCAACATCGAGCCGATCGGTGTGGAGTCGCTGGGCGAAACGTTTCTCAACCTCGGCTGGACACCGAGCGGCGAGTATCGTTTCGAGGAGAAGAAGCTCAGGGCGGTGTCGTACGCCCATCCCGAGCCGGAGGTGCCACACGTCTTTATCTCGGAGCTGCTGACCGAGGAGTTCAGCGAGGAGTTCCAGGCGATCGTGCGTCGATTGGTTGCGCAGGTTCCGAACGAGAATGCGGGCCAGCCGGAGCTATTGAGCCAGCTTCCGACCTGGAGCCCGGTCTCATACGCGGACTATGAAAGGCTCCGCGACGAATCGCATTACGCCTCGTGGCTTTCCGCGTACGGCATCCGGGTGAACCACTTCACGGTGCTGGTCAACGCGTTGAAGACATTCGACTCGATCCAGGCGCTCAACTCCTGGCTGCTCGAGCAAGGCTTTACGCTCAACGATTCCGGTGGACTGGTGAAGGGTACCCCGGCACAGCTTCTGGAGCAGTCGTCGACCATGGCCAACAGGGTAGAATGGGAGTTCGCAGGCGGAGAGCGCCACGAGATCCCATCGTGCTACTACGAGTTCGCGCGCCGCTATCCCGACCCGGAGACCGGTGAGCTGTACAAGGGATTTATCGCGAAGAGCGCCGATAAGATTTTCGAGTCGACAGATGTCGTGCCCGCGGTTCACAGGGCGACGTAGATCGTTTCGTTGTGGCCATCGATTCATTCGGAGATGGTTTTCTCATGAAACTTCCAGTCTTTCTTCTTCTCTCCCTCTTCCTTTCCGCACATGCCATTGTCGCCCAACAGGTGTGGACAAAACACACCGGTAGCAACAAGAATCTTCTGTTCAGCGTGTCGTTTGTCGATTCCCTGAACGGCACCGCGGTAGGCAATGTCGGTACGATCATCCACACGACCGACGGCGGAGCTCACTGGACGGATCAGTCGAGCGGGATTACGAGCAAGCTTCAGGGGGTCTGGTTCACCGACAGGAACACCGGAGTAGCCGTTGGCGACAAAGGGATCATCCTTCGCACCACCGATGCGGGGTCCACATGGATCAAGCGGACGAGCGGCACGAAGGAATTCCTCTTCGGCGTCTCGTTTCCAGATGCTCTGCACGGTACGGCGGTTGGCGCATTTGGCGCAATCGTTCACACGACCGATGGTGGTGTTTCCTGGACGACCCAAGTGAGCCCGACCGACGAGTTCCTGCTGGGAGTCGGGTTCAGCGACTCGCTGAACGGTGCCGCGGTCGGGACCGCAGGCGTTATCCTGCACACGACAAACGGAGGCGCCACGTGGACTATCCAATCGAGCGTCATGAGAATGCCACTGTACGCCGTGCAATTCATCGACGCGAGCCATGGGACGGCCGTCGGATACGACGGGCAGGTTCTTCAGACCAGCGATGGGGGAGCATCGTGGACGAGCCACTGGAGCGGTTCGATGTGGATTCTGGCGTCAGTCTGTTTTACGGATGCCATGACCGGCACGGTGGTCGGTGAGCATGGGGCGATCGTTCGCACCACCGACGGCGGGGCGACATGGATCGCACAGTCCAGCTCCACGCCATACACGCTCAACGGAGTGTCGTTCACCTCTGCCACGACAGGGACCGCCGTCGGTGATGCCGGGGTGACCCTTCGAACGACCGACGGCGGCGCCACCTGGGTAAGCCAGCTCGACGGGACATCCGAAGATCTCACAAGCGTTTCCTTCCCCGACAGCACGGCGGGTATAGCACTGGGAGGTGCGCTCATCCGTACAACCGATGGAGGCAATACCTGGCGCTCGCAGGCTCGCGATAGTCTGGGGGACCTCGGCAGTCTCTTTTTTACCGATCGCATGAACGGCATGGCTGTTGGCAATGCGGGCGCGTCGGCTCGGACGACCGATGGTGGCCAGACATGGAGGCCCGGACAGATCGACCATCAGAATACATTCTGGAGTGTCCACTGTACCGATACAGGCACGGCAACCGCGGTGGGATCGATGGGATCGATTTTTCAAACGACAGATGGCGGCACTACCTGGACCCGTCGACCGACCGGGCTTCAGAATACATTCCGCAGTGTCTTCTTCGCCGACCAACTGCACGGGACCGCGGTGGGCGATGGAGTGATCTTCCGTACGACCGATGGTGGGGCAAGCTGGACCAACCAGATCGGTTCAAAGCCGCTTCGACTTTTCGGTGTCCACTTCACGGATACCTCGAATGGGACAGCGGTTGGCGGCCCGGGAGTGATCGTCCGTACAAGCGATGGCGGGGCAACCTGGACGGCGCAAAACAGCGGGACCACAAAGACACTTCGAAGCGTCTTCTTCACCGACCCAGTGCGTGGGACCGCGGTCGGTCACGAAGGAACGATTCTGCATACCACGGACGGCGGCATATCCTGGAATCTTCAGAACAGCGGAACATCGAACAATCTCCTCAGCGTCGTGTTTACCGACTCCACCACGGGTACAGTGGTCGGCGCGGGAGGAACGATTCTCCGAACGTCGCGAGCGGCAACGGCGGACGTGCATACCTCCGCCGCGATTGCGCCGGCAAACGATGCGGTGTGGATCGACCAGACATCGCCCAATCCTTCCAGCCGGATGACCACGGTGAAATTTCGGGTAGCGCGCGCGGGAGCCGCGTTGCTGGAAGTCATGGACGCGACCGGTCACCGTGCTGCCATGCTGGTGAATGGGGAGCTTCACGCGGGTAGTCATACCGCCGATCTGGAGACCTCAGTGCTCCCGAGCGGGATCTATTTCATTCGACTGTCGATGGGTAGATCATTCGAATCGAAGCAGCTTGTGGTGGTGCGGTAAGAGGCCGAAGGAATTCAACAAAAAAGAGCCTGGCGGAACCGTGCGCAACTGCGCCGATTCCTGCCAGGCTCATTGATTGTGATCCCAGACGCGAGCGTCGAATACCCGACATCGAACGATGCCGAGCGTTCTCGTCGCGCCGGACACGTTACCTCGTCAACACCACCGTCCCGCTCTTCGACTCGGTCCCGTTCTCGACCCGATAGACGTACACGCCATTGCCTAGCGGCTTGCCGAAGCCATCGCGTCCATCCCAGATCACGTCATGCACCCCGGCCGAAAGCGTGCCGTCGACAAGCCTGGCGACCTGATTGCCGAGCAGATCGACGATGGTCACCCTGACCTGCGTTGTCCTTGCAAGCTCGAATCCGATTCGTGTGCGGTCGGAGAAGGGATTCGGCGTTGTTCCGCGGAGTGCAATCGAGCCGGAGACGACTGCCGTCGAGCCACCGCCGATTCCGCTGCTGATTGCGCTGAGCTGGAAGTCGACCTGTTGCTTGCCCGCGCCCGGTGCAATCGGTGCCGCGTCGGCGAGATCCTTTGCACCGCTGTTGTAGCGGCTTTCGTAGCCCGCCTTGGTCGCGCGCAGCCGGTATGCGCCACCGGCAGGCACCCCGTCGAGCTGGTACGTTCCATCGGCACCTGAACGGGCGGAGGAGATCGGCTTCTCGCTGTTGCCCACCAGATAAATCATCGCATCGTGCAGCGGCTTGCCCGATTCGTCGGTGACCTTGCCGTACACTCCTGCATTGGTCGAGGGGGCGCCCACACCAGGTCCTTTTGCCGGGTAATCCATGGCGCCCGACAGTCCGAAGTCGATGCTGCCGGTCACGCCGGTTGCGCCGACATGGACCAGCGTTGCCATCGATGGATCGTAGGCGTCGTCGAAATACTCGCCGATGGCGTCGGATGCGGAGGCGAACACCAGGTAATCTCCCTCGGCCAGACCGGGGATCGAGTACCGTCCGTCCGGCTCGGTGACCGCCGTGAAGAAGTCGTCCCGCTCTCCCTTTGCCGGCCATGCCATCACGACCGCAAGATCGATCTGCGTGGTGCCGTCGCCGGCTACCCGACCCGAAATGGCACCGTTGCCGGCAATCTTCTGGGTCAGACTGACATTGGCCGTGGTGACAGAACCACCACGTACTTCGATCATCGAAGCACGGTCGGCCGTGGGAGCATCCTGGTAGAATTCATGCGCGCCGGTGGCGATCACCTGGAGCATGTATTTCCCTTCCGGAAGCTTCTCGAGCTGAAAATGCCCGCTGGCGTCGGTAACCGCCGAAGTGTTCAGCGGCATATAGACATCGCCGTATCCCTTACCGTAGGGATAACCTTTCCCGTTCCCGTAATCGATCGGATAGATGTTGACGTATGCCCTTGGGTGGGCTGCACCCGTGAGATCATCGGTGACGGTGCCGGCCAGCGTTCCGTAGTAGGGGCGCATCGCCAGCGTGAAGTCGATGCCCTTGCGCGTCTCGTCCTCGCCGATCACGATCGGGGTCGCCTCCTCCAGCTTCGATGCAGCCTTGTACCACTGATCGCCAAGGCTGTCCGCCTGCCAGAACGACGCATGAGCGATGTACGATCCTTCGGGCAGCATGCCAAGCTCGTAATACCCCTTGTCGTCGGTATATGCATACATGCTGTACTGCACCGTCCTGTCGGCTGCATTCGACATGGCGAAATCGATCATCGCTCCCATGGCGGGAGAGCCGTCCGCCAGGAGCACGGTGCCGGAGATCTTGCCGGTGCCGATCTTCAGCGGCAGCCTGAAATTGACACTCCCCGGCGTTGTGGTCGCATCTTTGATGACGACATCGCTCGCCTGGTCAGGAGACTCGGCCCCGGGCCACCAACGCTGAACGCTCGACCATCCGCTGGATGCCGACGCGGATACGTGATACGTCCCATCCGGGAGCCCTTCAACCCGATATGTTCCGTCCGCCTCGGTCTGCGCGTATGCGCCAACCTTCATCCTGCCGCTTGGATCGAACGGAGATTCGACATAGATAAAAGCACCCCCAATCGGTTTGCCCGCGGTGTCGAACACGGCACCGGAAATGACGCCGTCGGCCGAAGGGATGTCGAGCTTGAAGCTGATATTGCTGCTGGTCTGATCGATCGCTACCGCCACAGGACGGGCATCGTCGGGGGTGGCTGCGTTCGGGTACCATGCCTCGGCGGAGGTCCAGGCGCTCCAGACGCTGGCGTGTACAAGGTAATCGCCGGCGGTAAGCCCTGTGATGGAATAGAAGCCGTTGTCATCGGTCGTCGCCCATCCATAACCGCCGGGTCTCCCCTTGGGGTCGCCAGGATCGGTGGGATTGCCCGGATCGGTCGGATCGCCGGGCGGGGGTATCGGGGCCGCCGACACTGCGTCGACCGAGACGCCGGCAACAGGCTTGCCATCGGAGTTGCGCACCCATCCATTGATGGTGCCTCCCCGACTCAACCTGAAATCGATCCTGGCCGTGGCGTTCGGCTCGACGACCTTGACCAGAGTTGCGGTCTCGGGGGTGAGCGCATCGTTGTAGAATTCCGAGAGATATCCTTCGGCATACACCTGGACATAATAGTCGCCGCCGACCAACGACTCGATCCGATACGTGCCGTCGCCCGAGGTCTGGCCGACTCCCGACAGGAAGGGGTTGTCCTTCGAAAATGCATAGACGGTCGCGTTGACCACCGGGGTCGAGCTCGACGGCGACCCGACCCGACCGGAGATGCTACCTTTTCCGACCGGGGTCGATACCAGCGCGATATTGATATTCTGAACGCTGGCACCGCCGGAAACCTTGACCGGAACGGCCTTCTCGGGGGTCGTGGAGTTTTCGTAGTAGGTGGGGGTGTACCCCTCCGCCATTGCAAGCACCTGATACAACCCATCGGGGATACCCTTCAGGGTGTACGCTCCGTTGGGGTCGACATCGGCCCCGATCTTGAAACCCGATCCCGGGTCGATGGAGACCGCCACCACCTGCGCCGACTTGAAACCGTCGGCCCGATCTCCCTTGATCCAGCCGGAGATCGATCCTTGCATCGGCGTCTGCGAGAACGCCGGCAGAGCCAGAGTCATCACCAGACACAATGCCAGTTGCATCGCAACCAGAAACCGTTTTGTCATGTGAACACCTTCAATAACGTTTGGGTGATTCAGGTACGATATGCTGAACCGGCCTGTTCCAATGAATGCCGGGTGAAGATAAGACGCCGTTTCCCGGAAATGTATCCGGAACGACGTCACCAAACGGAATCAAAAAGGGGTGGGTCGAACCGCTCGACCCACCCCTGCTATAGATCAGACGGGATTCTCGCTCACCTGACGATCGTCAACGGCCGGGAGACCGAGGAGCCGTTCTGTGTCAGCACCACATGGTAGGCTCCCGCGGGAAGCCCCTCCAGATCGATCTGGCGACGATAGCTTCCGGCCGTTTCGATTCCATCACGAACGGGATGCATGACTTCGACCCCGAGTGTGTTGAACACCCTCAGCGACGTGCGCCCGCTCCCCGGCAGGGTATACTCCACCATGGCATTCATCGAGGCATTGCTCGGGTAGATCTTCAGCTCGGCCGCGGCCGGGTTGGGGAGCTCCCTGCCGTCGATGCCCGACGTGGTCTGGAACATCGCAGGGGCGACTGTGAACCGCTGGAAATACTGATAGGTCTCGGTGATCGGGCCGGCCTCGGTAGCTCCCGCACCACTTCCGGTAAACGCATACATGCCGGGGTACCGTCGCGCCTGGAACACCACGGGGAGCTCGAAGCCATCCTCTACCATTCGCCCCAGCTGGTTTGCGGAGGGAAACTCGATGCTGGCGCTGTCGGATGCCTGGCCCGCAAAGTCCTGAACGATGAACGGTTTCCCCCAGCTCTTCCCGCCGTCGGCCGAACCGACAGCCCACAACCTGTAATAGTGGAATCCCTGCTCGCTGACGGTTGCGTCGATCGAGTCGCGTGTATCGTTCAGGGTTTGCGACACCGCCGAAAAGGCGACCACGATATGACGGCCATCCTCGCCGACGCAGATGGTGGGGTAGGCGATGCTCCCCATGTTCGCCTGGCGCTTCTCGAGCGGGATCGCGTAGGCTCCCAGCCCCGGCACCTGGTGCGACAGGGCTATCAGTTTCAATCCCGTCGGCGGGGACCAGTATAGAACGTTGGCGTACTGGAGAACGTTGTTGAGATTTCCGGTGAATACAATCTGCGGCTCGTTGCCGTTGTATGTCAGGTCGAGATTGCCGCCGGCGCGCAGCGTATCAGGGTCGCCATTGATATCGAGCACACCGGAGACCGTGTTGGTGGAAAGGATCAGCGAGGGAGTGCTCCACGTGCGGCCATTGTCGGTCGACTCCGAAAAGTAGATGCCGGTGGCGGCGTCGAGCGTGTCAAGGCTATGCCGGTAGTAGGCAACCCCGATCTTTCCCTCCCTGGAACGAGCAACAACCGTACGGCCGCCGCTTGTGGTTGTCAGCGTGCTGTCGCCAAGCGTCTTCCATGTATTGGATGTGGTACCGTTGGTAAGGTCGAGCACGCCAACGTGCATCGGTGCCGGCGCGTCGGTTGTCGCCGGGTTGTTGTAGTACGATGCCACCATCACGGCTTCGCGGTCGTCGCCGGTCAGCACGAACGAGGGCCAGCCCACCCCGTTGGTTCGTCCCGAGCTCGAGAGGATCGGCATCTCTCCCACGCTGATAAAGCCGGTAACGGCGGCAGCATGCGGGGCGCTGTAGATAAACGACCGTTCACCTCCGCCATAGATGCCATGCACGCCGATGTATGGCGATCCCTTGGAGTCGACCTGGAGCGCCGGGAATCCAAGGCGGATATCATCGATCGATTTTGTGAACGCCCACGTTTTGCCACCATCTCCCGAAAATGCATAACCGGCACGGCGTCCCGAGGCCACGGTGTTCAGGTTCGTGCCGTCGACACCGTCGAGGTAGGTGGTATAGATCGCGTCCCAGTTTGTCGTGGGTATATAAAGTTGCGTCGGGCTGCCGCCATTCGACTGGTAATCGTAAAAACCACCAAGACCGGTTGGCACAGCCCCCTGGCGAAGGACCAGCGGCGTGCTTACCGGTGGGATTCCATCGGTCGCAACAGGCGTTCCGACCGCGACTTCGGCAGGCTGGGTCAAGGGGCCGATCTCCGCCATTCGGGAAGGCTGGGCCACCGCGTCGAGGCCCGTTGCCATGGGTATCAGGATGCCGATCCGTAGCAGGTAACGACATAGTTGTTCGCGATACATGGTCACTCCTGTTGTTGTGGGGTTGGGGTCAGCGCAACGGCGCGCTGCATGCGTTCGATCGGTTAGACGGGAGCAGTTGCAAAGGTTTCGGAGGGGCGACAGGGGGCTGCGGGACAGAAGTCTAAGTGGGGGAAATTGTGTGGCGGGAGGGGTGGGGCCGTTCGATTGCCACGTTGTAGCGATTCCGGAATCGAAGGGTGGAACCCTTCGATTCCGGAGTGACGGGAAACGGTGTGGCGGAGGGTTGGGACCGTTCGAATCATGCGTAGCTGCACGTCCGGAATCGAAGGGTTCCACCCTTCGATAACAGCTCGATGCGGGATTACAGCTCGAGGTGGAAGAACAGCTCGATGCGGGATAACAGCGCGCCGCTGGATTCCAGCTCGAAGTGGAGGAACAGCTCGATGCCGGATTACAGCTCGACGCGGGACTACAGCTCCGTGCGGATGTTCGACAATCTGACGCCGGGGAGCGTACGCCCTCAGGAAATTGTCGACGTACCGGGCGCCGGGCGCACGCCCACTGACTCGTGAGCGATACCCGATTTGGCGCGAACGACCGACGCGAACGTGGTCTTTTCGATCTTACTCTGGAGCCACGAACCGATATCGATATACTTCAGCACTCCCTGCTCGGGCTGATGCATGCTCAGGCGCGCCAGTCGCTCGCGCGTTTGGGTGAACAGCTTCAACACGTCGCGCGACGACGAAACCGACGACAGACGCCGCAGCAGCCCGAGCACGCACCGCTCAACCTCCTGCATCTGCTCCCTGCTGTGCATAAACCGATATGCCGAACGGGCTGCATACGGGATGATCTCATGGTTCCCCAGCTCGAAATGGATCAGCAGCACCAGAATCTTCGATGCCTTCTGAATATCCTGACGCGCTGCGCTTCCAGGGCCGTTCAGGATGATCCCGAGAAGCTCCAGCGCCATTGCATGGTCGCCCGCCCCGAAGCAGAGATAGGCCATCAGGTAATAGAGCGCCATTCGACTGTCGTCGTTCAGGTAGGCCGCAGATTCTTCGAGCGCCGGAATGATGGTGCGGACATGTGCCCTCCCTTCCACGAAGTCGCCCGAGGAGACATAGGTATTCAGCGTATGGTGGAAGATCATCGACTGGATACGCGCCTTCACCTCCTCGGAGTCGGTCGGCACCGATTCGAGCGTTTTCATATAGCCGCGCATCTCATCGAACTTCCTGAGCCTGAAACATGCGCTGATGGCGTTCGACAGGGCGGAGATATAGCTGCGGCTGTTGTCGCTGACATACTCCGGCCGGCTTTCGAGCAGTTGCAGATAGTCGATGGCGGATCGATACGCCCCTTCGTGATCGCCAAGAAGCGCATGGATGACCGTCCAGCTATTATAAAAGGTCGTTTTCGCCTTGAACGATAGCGCGCGCTCTTCCGACGCCATCAGTGGATTGCCGGCGATTTCCTGTATCGCCTGGCGTGAGCGTTCGTCGCGAAGCCAGCCGTTGGTCCGCTCGATCTCCAGAAGCTGGAGTGAAATCTTGAAAAACAGGTTCAGATTGTGCGACATCTCCAGTATCTGTTCCCGTTCGTCGGCAAGGGAGTGCAGGCGCTCCACCGCCCCGGTGGCGTATGCCAGACGCGTCTCCCAGCCGAGAATCGCCAGGAGCTGGTCGAACAACTCGTGCTGGTAGGCAGGGGGCCGCGTGCGCGAGAGAATCTCCGAACACTGGGAATAGAGCCCCTTGTTGTACAGCACCTCAACCTCGTGCATCGATTCTTCCAGCCGTATCTCCACGGTTCGACCGGAGTGGAAGGAGCGAAGTGTTTTCAGAACGAGGTCGTAGAGGTAGTTCTTCTGTACCGGCAGTTGCCTGATAAAGCGCTCGTTGCGGAACTGCTTCCGGATCGCCTCCTCGTCATATTCCTTCTGGGATTCGATTGCATCGAACAGCCGGACACAGTTGCTCGGCCGGTTGGCGTGTTTCGAGGCATACACCTTGAAATACCGCTTCTCCGACTTGGTCATCGACTTGATAAGCTGAAACAGATCGGTAGGAGACTTCATAAATGCCGGTGCCTTGCTTGGGGTTCTCGATGCAGGCAATCCGATCGCCGCAGCCGCGGTCTTTAATGGAAAGCCGCGTGTTCAGACGGGACCCGGCAGCTAAAAGTTCCGTTGACCGAAACGTTTTGATACCCTCCTCGAAGATATTCCGGATGTGGTGAGCGCCGTTTGATTCTTAAGGAGAATGCTGCAACTGGCCGTATCGAGCGTCGGGAATGGCGATCGTCACCCTGGTGTGGCTCTCGGGGACGCTTTCGATCGAGAGTGATCCACCGACGACAGCCATCATTGTTCCATGCAGCGCAAGCCCCTGTCCGCTTCCCCCCCTGCTCTCGGTGCTCCGCTCGACGCCCACGCCGTCATCCTCGATGATCACGGCGAGACCTTGCGCGGTTGTCATCCGGACGGTCAACGACAGGCTCCGCTCAGGGCTCGAACCCCGGCCATATCTGGCCGAGTTACGAATGGCCTCGCGCGCCGCATAGAACACCACCTCGGAGATCAGCGGCGGAAGGGAAGCGACAGTTTCCGCTGATTCGGAATCGACCTGCCAGCGAACCTCGTCGAAACCGCCGCGAAGCTCGACGTCGACCACCTGGCGGAGCGCCCCTTGCAGGCCGAGCCGTTCCACCTGCTGCGTGGCGGGGATCGGCATCGATCGGAGCAGGTCGGAGATGCCGCGATGCAGCTCGGTGAGCCTGACGATAGCATCGTCCTGGCGAGCGGCCATATCGTCGCCGCTTCGCAACGACAGCATCGTCGAATGGATCATCGGCAGAACATCGTCGTGCAGCACCCTGCGGGTCTGGCTGTCGAGAAGCTGTGTCTCGACCAGCCGTCGGCGCTGCAGCTCCATCAATCGTCGCGCAACCTCGGCACCGGCCCGCAGGTCGAGCAGACGCTCACCGGTGGCACGAGCGATCTCGATCTCCTCCTGGGTATAGAGGCCGCCATCCAGCTTCTCTCCCAGCAGCAGCATTCCAATCAGCCCTCGCTCGCTCCAGAGCGGAATCCCCCAGACCGCACCGCCGGTGGTTGCGGGGTCGACCGGAAGGCAGAGCGTGGAAGGGGTCAGGTCCGACGTGCCGAAATCGGGGAGAGCTCCGGGAGCTGCCGAGCCCTCGGGAAAAGTGAGCGGCTCGCCGGCAAGCGGGGCCATCGGGCCGGAGGCCACCAGGGTTGCGCGGCGCGCCCCGAGCACATCGGTGCAGAGCGCGACAAACGTGCGGCTGGTCCCCTCGGCATCGGCATCGGAGGTGTCGCGTACCAGTCTGTCGTAAAACTGCGAGCTGCCGATAAAGGGGCGCAGGTGCTCCAGGTACCGACGGCGACCGACATACGATCGCCAGTTGAGCATGGCGTAGAACACGACCACCAGCAGGGCCGCAATCATCAGCCCGGCGAACGGCGGGATTTCGAACGCGAGGGTCGCCCCAAGCAGCATGCTGTAGCCGGCACTGACCGTGATCGCATTTCGCCAATGTCGCTTCAGCCCTTGCCGGGGAAGCGTCTTGCCGGTAAAGATTTCGTAGGAGACTACCGCCCGTCCCAGCAGGAGGATCGACAGGCCGATCAGCGACGCAATGACAATATCGAACCAGCCGAGAGCGAGAAGCGCTTCAAGATCGAGCGACTGTCGCCGGCGTGTCGAGATCAGCCAGAACAGCGCCCAGCTCACCAGCATCGTCACCACGATCTGCAGGATCGACGTGCCGACAAGCCAGGGGCGCGCGCGAAGCCTCGCAAGATCACCCATCACCCGCCCCGACGGCTCGATCCGCCGAAGTGCGTCGAGCGAAAGTAAAAAGCAGAGCAGGAGATAGGGTGGGAAGAGAAGGAGTGCCACGGGGAGCGATTCGCCGTTTCCTGTCCCGGCAATCCGAGCCGAGCTGTAGCTGGAGTAGGGGGACTGCCCAGATGTTGTGCCGTAGCTGCTCGCCGGACCGGAGCCTGAGGCCGCGGACTCCATGCCGACAACCGCTACCAGGACGACTACGGCAAGGATTGCCAGACCGATCGCGGGAATCGTATGTCGCCTCCGTGTCGGCGAGCCGAGCGGCTCCCAGAACCCCACGAACCAGAGCATTGCCACATACCAGGCAAACGGAAGCCCTACGACGCTCAACCAGCCGGAGTACCACCATATCTCGGCAAGAGGAAGCGTCAGCAGATGTCCTTCCAGCATGGCTGTATGCAGCGCGAAGAACCCGCTTGTCAGCAGCATGCTGATGCCGGCAACCCAGAGTCCCCATGTCCGGCGCTCGGCATTGAGCAGCACGGTCAGCCCCAGCCAGAGTGGGAGAAGCGTGTTGAACGAGGAAACGGTAAGGAGCGCCCAGTCGAGGAAGGTTCCGGGGTCGATCATCCCTCCCACGGGATCATCTCCCCCCGTTCGTTGGCGACTTTTGGAGTCCCGTCGGCGCTCCAGACGATCAACCGTCCATCGCGCACGATCATTGCCGCTCGAGTGCGCGCGACCTTTTCATCCATGGCATTGTCGTTGAGTCCCCAGGCGGAGTAGATCTGGCCGTTCGTCCTGCTGATGGTCCGTTTATCGCGGAACCCGAGCCTCTGCGCAATCTGTTCATTGCTCATGCCCCTGGCAACCATACGCGCCACCACCTGCTCGTTCGGCTCCAGCAGCGACATCGGCGAACGCTGGTCCTTCTGCCGCACCTCCTGGACACGCGATTCGATCTCGGGGTCGATAAAGCTGCGCCCGGCGACGGCATCCTTCAGCAGCGGCGCGATCATCTCCGGCAGAAGGAAATTCGATTTGCGCACGTAGGCGTAGTGGCTCAGAATGCCGGAACGTCGAAAGCTGCGGAAGTAGTCGTCGTCATCCTGGATCGAATAGAAGACCACCGGCATTCTCGGGAACTCGCGGCGAATGGCGACGGCGGCATCGATACCGTTCATCTCACCTTCCAGCCTGACATCCATCAGGATGGCATCGGGGGGAGCCGAAAGGCATAGCTCGAGCGCCTGCTCGCCGCTGGGGCAGTCGCGCGTGATCGTCACCGTTCCGGTGGCCTCCAGCCCCTGGCGAAGCGCGGGACGAAGTCGTGGATTGTCTTCGACAAGGAGAACGTGAAGCATTGCGGATAGTCGAGCTGATTGTTGTTGCAACAGGTCGCCGCCACGATGGCGCGAACCCTGTACCCCAATATCAGACCATCCGGGCGGCTATAAAAGCACACGGGTGCACGGCAACCGGTCAGCCGGCCGTCGTTGCGCCCACCCGCACCGGCTCGCCGTAGGATTCGACGCTTCCGACCTTCTTTCTGCTCGTTGCCCTGGAAGCTGGTACTTCGCACAACGCCTCGATCGCGACCTCACGAAGTGTGCGGTCGGTGACATCGACGGTATAAAATGCCTCGACACGGGCCCTACCCTCGCGACCTAGCCGCTCACGTTTTTTGCGGTCTCGCGCCAGATCCACTACGCGGCGTGCAAGCGCATCGGGATCGGAAGGGGGAATGATGTAGCCGGTTTCCCCATCGACGATCACCTCATGCATCGTTCCCTGCGGGGTACCAACGACCGCGAGCCCCGCCGACATCGCTTCGAGCACTACCCATGGCGCACCCTCCGGCATCACCGGAACGAACACCGAGAGATCGGAGGCCGCCAGGAGCTCCTTCTTCCCGGATTCGTCGATACCGTCGATAAAGGTAACCGCCTCCTGAAGGTCGCCCGCGGCAACCAGCTTCATGCAGAGGTCTCGATACCCCACCGAGCCCCACTTTCCGGCAAAGGTCACTTTGACATCGGGGATGGCGCGCCGGATGGCCGGAAGAGCTTCCAGCATCACGTGCGCTCCTTTGTCGTGGCGCAGGTTGCCGACATAGGCAATACTGAAGCGTGAGTGGGAGCGCCGCGACTCCGCCCAGCGCTCGTAATCCCAGCCCGTCAGATCCATGCCGTTCGGTACCACCCTGACCCGATCCTGATCGAGTGAATCACCATAGACCTCCCTGAGCGATTCGCCAAGAACGATACCTCGGGAGACCGAGGTGAGCGCGAACCGGGCGAGCAGGGCTCCGAAGGCGCCGTAATCGTGACACAGGTCGAACCTGCCGGCGCGCAGATGTACGACCACGCGGGTTCCGATCAGCCGGGCCGGCACGAGAAACAGGATGTCGCGGACAAACCCCCAGAGACCCCGAGCGATCGGTACGTACATGACGTCGATCTGGCGGTCGCGAAGGAGTTGAAAGCATTGCCGCCCATGCTGCAGTGCCATCCGCACGTTGCGCAGACTGAACCGGCCGATATCTTTCTGACCATCGGGATCACTGGTATCCAGGAAGTCGATATCGAACGATTGCTTCAGAACCGAGGAATCGACAAGTCGCACGGTGGCGACCGCCGGTCCTATGTAGGGTGGGGGAACGGGTCCTACGATCAGAAGCCGTGGCTTCCCCGCGGGTGCGCTAATCATGAAATAAGGCCGAGTGACGGCTGATTTGGACCTCGAATGCGGCTGAGTGCCGCAGGGGTACATTGCTGGACGCGGATGTACTCAGATGCTCGGCAAGTATACGATTCTTTCACGAAACAGGCGCAACGATTCCGCACGGTGGCTGCCGTCCTTGCGAGACGACATTTTTTCTTCAATGCATCATACCGTTACAGTGCCCGGTGAAATGTCGGGCCCCGGCAGCCGTCATATCCTCTCGTGCCTCACAACTCATCGAATTCAACGAACGAATGATCACAGTTTCCGGCGTAACGAAAGCATATGGTGCGCAGACGCTCTTCGAGAACGTCATCGTCCAGTTCACTCCAGGCAAGCGTTATGGTCTTACCGGACCGAACGGCGCCGGCAAGTCGACATTCATGAAGATTCTGCACGGCGAGGTCGAGGCGAGCAAGGGCACGGTGAATCTTCCGCGCAAGGTCGGCGTGCTGAGCCAGGATCAGTTCCGGTTCGACGAGTTCCGAATCATCGATACGGTGTTGATGGGGAACAAGGCGCTCTGGTCGGCGCTGGAGGAGCGCGACCGGTTGTACGCGGAGCCTGAGATCACCGACGAGATCGGGATGCGGCTGGGCGAGCTGGAGGGGACCATCGCCGAGGAGAACGGCTACGTTGCCGAGCAGCAGGCGGCCGAGATCCTGGAAGGGATCGGCATCGCCGAGAGCCGCCACGAGGAGCTGATGAACACGCTGCCGAACGACCTCAAGTTCCGCGTGCTGCTGGCCCAGGCGCTCTTCGGTGAGCCTGAAGCGCTCCTGCTCGACGAGCCCACCAACTATCTCGATCTATCGTCGATCCAGTGGCTGGAGGAAATGCTGATCAACTATCGGGGTACCCTGGTGGTGATCTCGCACGATCGCCATTTCCTGAACGCCGTCTGTACCCACATCGCCGATATCGACTACGAAACCATCATCGTCTACACCGGCAACTACGACGACATGGTCGCGGCCAAGGTGCAGATCCGCCAGAAGATCGAGTCGGAGAACCGCGACAAGACAAAGAAGATTGCCCAGCTTCAGGAGTTCGTTGCACGCTTCGGCGCCGGAACCCGTTCCAGCCAGACACAGTCGCGCAAGAAGGAGATCCAGCGCCTGGAGCTGACCGACCTGAAGCGCTCGAACATCCAGCGCCCATACATCAAATTCGAGATCAAGAAGCCATCTGGTCGTGACGTCGTGTCGCTGGTCGATATCGACAAATCGTTCCAGCAGCTCGACGGCAGCATGCTCCAGGTGCTCGAAGGGTTTTCCCTCGATGTGATCCGCGGCGAGAAAATCGCGGTGATCGGCAACAACGGTCTCGGCAAGACGACCCTTCTCAGGACGATCGTCGGTGAGATCGATCCGGACGGTGGCGAGATCCGCTCGGGCCACAGTGTCAGTGCCGGCTACTTTCCGCAGGATTACAAGTCGGGTATCAAGCAGGGAATCGCGGCGCTCGAGTGGCTGGAAAGCTTTGCAACCGACGAAACCAACGAAGTGCTGCGCGGCCTGATGGGGCGTATGCTGTTCAGCGGCGACGAGGCGTTGAAGAAGACCCACAACCTGTCGGGAGGTGAATCTGCGAGGCTGATCATTGCAAAGCTGATGCTGCAGCAGCACAACCTTCTGGTGCTCGACGAGCCGACGAACCACCTGGACCTTGAAGCGGTCAGCGCCCTTGCCAAGGCGCTCGAGCAGTTCCCCGGAACCGTGATCTTTGTCAGCCACGATCGCGACCTCGTCAGCCAGGTTGCCACCCGAATCGTTGCGCTGACCGAAGATGGATATGCCGACTACCTGGGGACCTACGACGAATACCTCGAGGCGCGCAAGGAGGGGAAGCCGAGCGCGATGCCGTCGAAGGCAAAGATGGCGATGGCGGTCTAAAACGTTCGGCCTCGGTCGAGGCATTGTTCAAGCAAACGGGAAAGCCTGGTGCCGTCATTGCGCCAGGCTTTTTTCGTGCCGACAATTCATCGCGACAGCGGGATCAGCTCGCGACAGCGATGCCGCCCGCGACCGTTCCATCGTCGGCGGTGTGCCCGGCACCACGACTGTCACTCACAACCTGGCCGTTCCGCATCTCGACAACCCGCTCCCCAAACGCCCTGTTTGCCTGCGTGTGCGTCGCCTGAATTATCGTAGTCCCGCTGCGCGCCAGCTCCCTGAACATCTCGAGAACCTCGGCCGAGCGCTCCGGATGAAGGTTGCTGGTCGGCTCATCGGCAAGAATCAGCCTGGGGTCGGCAATGGTTGCTCTGGCGATTCGGAGCAGTTGCAGCTCTCCGCCGGAAAGCTGGTGGGGATAGAGGTCCTTCTTCGACTCCAGATCGAATCGCTCGAGCGTGTGGGCGACCAGCGCCTGGCGGGCGGAGCGCTTCATATTTCGATGCTCGAGAGAGATGTCCAGGATCTCCGCGCTCGACAGGTTTTCGGGAAGATCGTTCCCCTGCGACACCACGCCGATGTTTCTCCGCTTCAGCTCCGCGCGCTCCTTCGGCTTCAGCCTGTGGACATGCTGATCCATAAAGAAGTACTCGCCGCTCCAATCCTCGTCGATCATACCGATGATCGCCAGCAGCGCCGACTTTCCCGAACCCGCCGGACCGATGATCGAAACAATCTCTCCCTGTGCCACTTCCAGCCCGAACCGCCGGAGCACATGGGTCATCTGTGATCCGTTCTGGTAGATCTTGTCGATGTTGTTCAGCTTGAGCATGGAACCGGGAGGAGTTGATCGTTTGAATGCAGGTTGATTGCGGGAAGCAACATGGCGGTGGAAGGCAGGGTGATGCTAGGCTCTTCCGCGTGCCTGAGTGCGAGCGGTAACGGTCGATATGGGAGTTGGGGACACGCGAGACCCCCATGTCAAAGTCAGCTGTCAAAGTCAGCTGGTGTCCCGGGTTCCTGGATCTGCCGCGTTCAACTGTCGAGCAGAGTCGAAGGCCTCGTTTCCACGCCGACGATCGCCGGTCCGCCTCGATCCAAATCGGCCGAAACAATCGAACCACCATGCGATACGTGCGCATCCGCCAGCGTGGCATCGAGCACCGGACCAATCTCGAGAATAGTGACTGTGCCGAACATGGAGGTGCCTTTAAAGATTGTCCTTGACCGAATCGGGAGCTGCCAGTGCCACTTCGGGAGAGCATGGATAAAGCGTGCCGGGGTCGAGCATGATAGTGTCGATCGCTATAGGAACACTCGCTGCCACCGGAGGGTTTTCCAGAAGACGAATCGGATCGGCCGCCAGCAATGTTATGTCGTGACAGTCCTCCCCGATCATCTTCGGTCGCCGTGCCACAACCAGAGCACGCGCGCCTTCCACGTTCGTTCCGACTGCGGAAGGCGCGAGCCGGACACAGGTATCGGGCGTGATGTCGATACGGTCGATGATGGTAATCTCCACCGGGTGCGTCTGCTTCGGTTCCGGTTTTTTAGAGACTTCCCTGCTTCCCAGCGCCAGAACCGCCGCGGCGACGATCGAGCAACAGCCGTTTCCAATCGCAATCCATCGTCTGGTGCGGGATTGCGGATTCGTTCGTTGTTCGGTATTCACTGGATGTTTCTCCGACCGGTTTCGCACGACGGTCAGGTTGCAATGGGCAATGGCCGTTTTTCTGCGATTTTCTGCATTTGACAGGTTCCGCCTTGCATCGGTGCACCCCGGCAGCAAGGTGCGGTCGATCTGCGGTTCGGAGGTTGGACGTAGGGAGGGTGGATTTGTGCCCTGGGAAACGGCAGGTCGGAAAGTTTTTACGGAAGGGGTCGAAGGAAGGGAAGGGTGGCTTACAAGAGCGCCATCCCTGCATGCAGGTATGCCGGCTCTCCGTAAGCTCCCGTCGCTGTAATCTTGTCGTGTCAGGGGGACGACTATCAGATTTTGATATCGACGTCGAAGGTGCCTTCGGAAACAACCACCGAGTCGTTAGGGTTGCTGGCCCGTTTGGCCGTAAACCTGAACGTTCCTGTTGCGTGGGTATCGGTGAACGACGTGACGGTCACGGTCCCGGTTGCGTTGACGCCGGTGGTGTACACCGAGTCGGAGGCGCTCCGGTATTCACCCGAGCCGACGCTGTTGATCCCGCCAAGCTGGAACGTTCCCGTCGATCCGATGCTGTCGAGATCGATACCGATCGTCTGGCGGGGGGGGAACAGGTCGGTACTCCCGGTGACGAACATCGCCTTGGTGTTCCAACCGGAGGAGACACTGGTCAGGTTGAGGGCCGAGCCGTTGAGCTTTGCGGTCATCGCCTTGCCTGAGGGGTCGACATTGGTCGCGCTGTCGCTGCACGATGCCATCGCCAGTGCGGCGATCGGGAACAGAAGAATGGTACGTGTGAGCTTCATGGGGTGAAGGTCTAATTGTGAGAGATGATAAAAAACAACGCACGACCCGCGCAAACCTGTGGTTAGCCCGATACCGGGTGGTTCGGGCCACTACCATGCGCGGGTCGGTGTTGACCAAGACATGACGGGCGGGCCGATGTAACATTGCCGGATATGGCGGCCGAGTGTCACACCGATGTTTCCGGCTGCCGATTGTGTTCGTTACAGCCCGTCAGGTAGGCGATGTCGAGGCGGTAAAGCTTCCATTTGCCGGTATTTCGGTGGGCTCGGCCGCCGCGCGCAGGAATGCCTCGACAAGCAGGTGCGAGTGGCCGGTCAGCGCCCGCCGCTCGGGCTGGAAGAGAGTGGCGATAAAAAATGGATGCTCGGCTATCTCGACGATCCGTGCCTCGCCATGCTCATCCACTCCGGTGATCTGCAACTCGCCCGAGGAAAGTATCGGACGATAGCGGGCATCGAAGCCGAAGTTGCAATGATACTCTTCGACGGTTTCGGTGCCGCCGAAGATCGTAGCTGCCCGCGACCCCTCGGCCAGCACGATCGTTCCACTGGTGCCCACAAGGGAGCAGGTCAGTGGGGCAATCAGCGGCAACGAGGCCCCGGGATTCGATTCGGCGTGGTCGGCCTCGTGATATCCGAGCACGTTACGCACATACTCGATCAGCGCATGCTGGAAACCACCGCAGGTGCCGAGGAAAGGACGTCCGCTCTCCCGGGCGAATCGTATCGCAGACAACGCTCCCTCCATACTTGCGTACGGGCTTCCCGGAACGCACCAGATAGCGTCGTACCGATCGAGTCGGCCTGCGGCGTTGGTGCCGAACGAATCGGTGGGGACCCAGTCGGCTTCGCACGCCGCACCAACCGAGGTCGAAGCCATCTCCAGGATACGAGGAATCGCGATGTGCGCCTGGTATTGCTGGTTGTGCTCACCGACAAGTGCAATTCTAGTCATGGCGATGGTTGTTCGAGTGATGAAGGGGAGATATAGATACTCGAACGCTACGCCGGCCCGCTTCAGCAGGGGAGCCGCACGATCCGCATGGGCGTTCGAAACAAGCTGGTCGCGGCCGCCATGAATCAGCAGGGTCGGTGGCGATCCGGGACCGATATGGGTCGTCGGCGATGCACGCGCATAAGCATCGGGGAGCTGTTCGGGACTTCCACCGAGATAATTCTCAAGTACCCTTCTGCTGTTGATGATATCGGGGCGGAGCGGGTGATGATATCCCCAGGCGAGGTCGATTGGGCCGTACAAGGAGATGACGGCGCGTACGCCCCCGACAGCGCTTTCACAGGAAGCGGTGAGCATCGAATCGTGCTCGCTCCAGGAGCCGCCATGGATGACTATCACGGCCGGCAGCCCCACCCGATCGGAGCGATCGGCGGGCGAGTAGAGATCGAGCTCGAGGTAGCTGTCCTGAATATCGGCAAACGTTTGTCCGTGCGACTCGACGACCAGATTGTCGAGCCCGGCACCAAGGAAGTACCGGGACCACGAGAGTGTCACGCCCTGCGAGATAAGGGATCGTTCCAGGCATTATCGGACATGCCCCGGTCGTGCGGCGGGAGATCCCGCATCGCACGACCGCGGGTTGTGTAGTTCGGCGGAATGGTTATTCGGACTCGCCGACGACATCCATCGTTTCTTCATTCATAAACTCGGCGCCCCGCCCGAACGTCGGCAGGCCGCTGTCGTCGCCGGTATCCTCCGGCCCGCTGTCGAATCCTCGGGTCGCTCCGATCCCGAGTACGCTTTTTGCGCGCGCATAATACTTCTGTCGGTCCTCGAGCCCGTTGAACCCGCCGTTGATCCTTTTGGTGATCGTCTTGAACATCTGCTGATCGGCGAGCTCGTTCAGGCCGTTTTTCTTCCAGTAGAGTCCCGCCACGCGAAACGCCACATCCGGATTCGCGGCCGTATCCGGATTGTTGACGATGTCGATACCGAGCGCTGAGCCGTACCGCTGGTAATTCGCGCGTCCGGTGATCTGAATCGGGCCGCGGCCCATGTAGCGCTTGCCGTCGCCCGGCTGCGTGTTGCCGAGGTTCTTCGATAGCGTCGTCGTTGGCTCGTAACGCTTCTGCGCCGCGGTCGGTCCCCAGATCTCGCGCATGAATTTGAACTCCGCCGATTCGTGAGCGATCTGTGCAAGGAACGCGGCAACTCGAAGCGGTGTGTTGATCTCGAATTCGGTCATCGCCTTGTCGAGAAATGGCTGGTACAACGCCCGTTTGTCCTGCGGGAGGTTCGGCATGATCTGCTTCAACTGATCTTCGGTGACCATTGGTGGGAATCCTCCGATATGTTTGATGGGAGATTCTATTCGATGGGGGGTCGAGACCGGGCTGCTCCTGTTATGCGACAACAGCGCACTGCGGGCAAATATAGGGCTGTCGAGGTCACATACCGGCCTGTGCACGGGCAAAGTCGCGAATTGCCGCTGCCGCGTTCCTGACAAGTGGCTCGCCATGTCCGAAGCAGACCGTCGAGGCCTCGAGCCGGGCCAGCCGGACGATCGATCGTTTGTTTTCCTCCATGTCGTATGTGACCACGGCAAACGGGAGCCCCAGGCGGCGCAGATGGAATATCACATCGCCGCAAAAGAGTATCCGCCGCTCCGGCTGCCAGAACGACAGGTGACCGGGAGCATGTCCGGGCGTCCACAACACCTCGAGCCCACCCAGCACATCGGGAAGCCGATCCCCCTCGCCAACCACACGCCCGACCGGGACACCGGGAAACCTGGTCTCGGGTGGAGTGATATAGCGCCAGATGCCGGCCCTCTTTTCGAGCGGCGGTGTCGGTATCGGCGAGGTCCCCTCGATCACCGGTTGCTCCTGCACCGATGCAATCACCTCAGCTCCGGTGGCCTTCTGCAGCTCCGGCAAGCCACCCACGTGGTCGGGGTGGGCGTGTGTGATAACGATGCGACGGACGTCGGAAAGCTTCCGTCCCGAATCGACGATCTGGCGGATGATCCTCCGGGCGGACTGCGCTATGCTGGTATCGATCAGCGTATGACCGTCGGCGTCATCGGTCAGATAGACCCGCCCGACGATCGTCGAGCTGAAATTGTAGAGACCGGGCGCAACCAGCTTCATGGATTTTCCTCAGGTTCGATCTCCTCGACCATCGACACCCCGGCAGAACGATCGCCCGACGTCCAGTTCCACACCTCGTGCAGACGCAGCCTTCCATCGGCAAGCAGCTCCGGAGTCGTCGTGCAGACGCCTGTCATCAGCTCCCCCTGAAGATTGAGGTGCTGGTATCGCAGATCGAGCACTCCCCGATCGTCGACCTTGGCAAGCAGCATTCCCAGTTCGATTGAACCCCCGGTATAAGTGCCCCACACGGTCGAGCCGATCTGGTGATACTCGAAGATGGTGGCGTCGTCGACCTCGCCGCTGGTGCTGCTCGAGAGCAGGCGGAATCGGCGGCCGTCGTAATCGATCCTGGACATAGGCTAATCGAATTGGAAACGCGCGGGCCACGGACGTCCGGTACGGCCGCGGAGAAAATGGAACGGCCGGCCCGACAGGGTGGTTCCCCCGGCGGCCGGCCCAAAGATACACACCACCGGCGTTGCCGTCACTTTGCCGCCACAAACTTCAGGGCTACCGAATTCATGCAGTAGCGCAGACCAGTCGGTCGGGGACCGTCGTCGAACACATGTCCGAGATGGGCATCGCATCGCCGGCACAATACCTCGGTACGTGTCATGCCAAGGCTCTCATCGGAGTTCTCGATAACGCTCCCCTTGATCGGCTGCCAGAAGCTCGGCCAGCCCGTTCCCGACTCGAACTTTGTCTCCGAGCTGAACAGAGGAAGCCCGCAGCAGACGCACTGATAGGTTCCCTTCCGGTGGTTGTCGAGATATTCGCCGGTGAACGCCCGCTCCGTTCCCGCTTTACGGGTTACCTCATACTGTTCGGGTGTCAGCATCTTACGCCATTCCGAGTCCGTGTGAACAACCTTCCCCCTGCCCCCCTGCTCGGGAGACATCGAAGAAGCTGCCGCCATGTTGTGCCCCCTCGTCTCCTCGGCCGCGCGCGCGTCGTCGGAGCGCGAACAGGCGAACAGGAAAACGACGGTGCCGATCAATGCGAGAACCAACGTTGCTTTGCTCATGGTCGATATCCAGATTGAATCAGATCACATAGTCCTTCAGCTCCGTGACGTCGCCCCCTGGATTGTTCCGATGGAGGATTGCGGGGAGGCGGATGGCCCCTTCAGAATATCACGAAGCAGCGACGTACCCTCAAAGGCAGATACGCTGGAGAGAGGGTAGCGGATCACCGGGAAATTGTGAGCGTTGGTACACGACCGGAGACGGCGCCGTATCAGAAATCGAAACCGGGGCTACCTCTTCCGTTTGCCGGCCAGCTCGGCCATCAGTGCCGGTATCTCGGCGGGGATCTCCCGGGCCAGGTAGCCCAATGGTCCGATCCGCCGTGACAGCCGGTCACCGGCAAGACCGTGCAGATGAACCCCCCACACCGCCGCCTGAAGGGGGGAAGCCCCTCTCGAGACCAGTCCGGCTATGGCTCCCGCAAGCACATCCCCCGATCCCGCGGTGGCCAGGCCGACGTTCCCGGCGGTGTTGCGATAGACTTCACCGTCGGGGGAAGCAATAAATGTCTCGGGCCCTTTCAGCGCCACAACCGATCGGAGCCTGCGAGCACCTTCCAGTGCAAACTTCACCGGATCCGCCTCGATGACCTCCTTGTCGATCTCCAGGATGGTCGCCATCTCACCTGCATGGGGCGTAAGGATGGCGGTATTGCTCCGTTTGCCCAGGGCCGCGCCGATGGTTGCCAGAGGAGCAAGCGCACCGGCATCGAGCACGAGCGAGGTCGTGTCGAGGCGATTCAGAAGCTGCCGCACCAGGCGAGCAATCGCATCCTCGTCGACCATTCCAGGTCCGACAAGCAGAACATCCGCCTCCCCCGCACGCTCCACGATCTCGGTGCTGGATGCAGAGGAGATTCCACCATCTCTGGTCTCACTCAGCGGGAACACGAGCGATTCGGGAATCGCCGATGCAATCGGGAGAGCGGCACTCGTGCAGGTACCTATCTGCACCTTTCCGGCCCCCGCCCTGAGCGCCGAGGTTGCCGACAGCATTACCGCACCGGGCATCGACGCGGCACCTCCCACAATCACGGCCCGTCCGCGGGCATCTTTGTCACCTCCGCTCTCCGGAAGGGGAAGCGGCCAGCGCCGAAGCAGTGAGGCGGTAATGGTTCTGATGGGCATAGGGGTGGTGGTTCGTGGTGGGTGATGCGTGATGCGTGATGCGTATTGCGTGATGCGTACTGCGTATTGCGGAATTGAACGGCTTTGGTGCCATCGATTTCAAGGCTCGGATCCAAGTAGTTGAAGAACGGAACGGCAGGGAGAATGCCGGTTCAGTCGATCCGGGAATCCTTGACGATCGATCGCTTCATCACACGGGAATTCCTGAACCTGCGCCGCCAGATCCTCAGAGGCTGTTTGGGTTTTCCATGTGAAAGTACCACACAGTACCACAGGACGTCACCCTGAGCCTGTCGAAGGGTGCCCGTAACGAAAGCACCCTTCGACACGCTCAGGGTGACGTTCAGTTTGGCCGGTTGGCCCTTTCGAATGAGAATCCCAACCAGGCTCTCAGCTTCTCCTCTCCAGATCCTGCGATCCTCACTTCCTCAGATCCTCTCTTCCACAGATCCTCACTTCCACAGATCCTCACTAACACCGATCCTCAAATCCTCTGATCCTTATTTCGGGGCGACCGGGACATCCTTTTCGGTGGTGACCGGCGTGCCGGTTTCCACCAGCGGCGCAACGAAGTTGAAAAGTCTCGGGACGAGCTTGCCCTTTCGGCCGGCGTTCGAATCGAATTCGTACGAGCACACTCCGCAGTTGGCGATATCGAGTTGGCGATCGACATCGAGGATCTGATCTTCGGTCATGCGTTCGAACAGGTATTTGAAGCAGAGCACGACCACTGAGTGGCAGACGATCAGCACCCGTTCCTCGCAGTAATCGCGTGTCAGGGTATCGATAACGCTTCGCAGACGGAGGATCACATCGCACCAGCTTTCGCCGCCTGGCGGTCGATGATAGAACTTGCCGAGCGCTTTGCGGAATTCCGCCTGGTCGGGGTATCGCTGCTCGATGCCGAAACGGGTCAACCGGTCAAGGACTCCGAACTCCCGTTCCCGGAGTCGCTCGTCGATAACGATGGCTGGCCCTGTCCGGTCGATACCGGTTGCTTCCAGAACAAGCTGAGCGGTTGTCCGGGCACGCAGATAGGGGGAAGAAAGCACCACCGTCGGCTGCTCCACGCGATCCATATCGGCAAACCAGTGGCCAAGGGCGACTGCCTGCCGTTTCCCGAGCTCCGACAGTGGTACGTCGCAATCGCGCACCGCCAGATCGATCATCGGCAGCCTGGCCGCCTCGGCAGCGTCGCGCGCAACGTTTCCCGCGCTTTCTCCGTGCCTGACGATCCAGAGGATGTCGGGCCATTTCTGATTGGAATCCAAGTGGTTGATGCCCCCGGAAACGTGAACGGACCGAACCGGTACGAATTAATTGTAATGCCCGTGTAACTCGCTCTCGTTCCGCGGGTCGTGGGATGCGAGGCGCAGCCAATGCCGGGATCGGTATCCTTCAGGGACCGGGCCTCGATATCTACGACACGAGCGCGAGCTTCCCTCCAGAATGCAACCTGTGTGCCCGAAGGGGCCAGGGCGTACCAGCAACGTCAACCAGAGTCACTTCATGAACCGTCGTCACTTCCTTACCAAAGCTGCTCCCCTTTTCGACGACCCCTCCGGCAACCCGATGGCGAAACATGGGGACAATCGAGCTGCCGGAGTGCCCCCCTCGACGCTGTCGCTTTCCTCGTCGGGGCTCGAGCCGTATTCGGGACCGTGGGGGTTCGATCAGGCCGCGCATCTGCTCCGGCGCACAATGTTCGGTGCTACCCATGCCGATATCAAGTCGATCCTGGGAGGTGGCTCCGCGTCGGCCGCCGTCGACCGGTTACTGGCACCGAAGCCGACGCCTGGGGCCCCGAAAATCGTCAAGGGGACCGCCGAGCAGGACTGGGTGAATGGTCCCTATGTCGCGGGCGACGACAATCTCCAGATGACATACTGCCTGTCGTGGTGGGTGTCGCTGATGTTGCAGCAGGAAATCTCGATCGTCGAGAAGATGACCCTGTTCTGGCACAACCACTTCTCCTGCGCCTATGTTACGGTGAAGGATGCGCGTTATATGTATCGCCAGAACTCGTTGCTCCGATCGAGCGCCCTGCTGAATTACAAGACGCTGGTCAGGGATATCACCCTCGACCCGGCCATGCTCCGGTATCTCAACGGCAGCACCAATACCAAGGCGGCGCCGAACGAAAACTATGGCCGCGAGCTGCAGGAGCTGTTTACCATCGGGAAGGGTCCCGAGATCGCACCAGGCAACTACACCAACTACACGGAGGCCGATGTAAAGGCCGCGGCTCGCGTGCTGACCGGATGGAGCGATGACACCACCAACATCAAGGCGAAGTTCAACGCGGGCGCGCACGATCTTTCGAACAAGGCCTTCTCGGCGGCATACGGCAACACCGTTATCCAGGGGGGAACGGGGGAAGAGGGCGCAGGGCGCGAGCTGGACGACCTGCTCGACATGATTCTCTCGCAGGAGGCTACCGCGCGCTACATCGTCAGGAAAATCTATCGGTGGTTTGTCGATTACGTCGTCGATGCCAACGTCGAGCAGAACGTGATAGGTCCGCTTGCCGATCTGTTCCGCAGCTCCAATTTCGAGATCCGTCCCGTGCTTTCCACGCTTCTCAACAGCGCGCACTTTTTCGATCAGGCGCGCTATGGCTGCGTGATCAAGAACCCGATCGATCTGGTGATCGGAACGTTCAGGGTGCTGCCTGTCCCCGATGCGACCGCCCCGACGGTTCAGAAGCAGAACTGGGTGAACCGCACGCTCCGGCGCACCGCCGCGACCATGCAGATGGACCTGATGAACCCGCCGAACGTAGCGGGCTGGCCCGCGTACTGGCAGGAGCCGGTCTATCACGAGATGTGGATCAACGCCGACACGCTCCAGAAACGGGTAAAGCTGGTGCAGGACCTGAGCACCGACGGGTTCCAGATGGACGAGGCGTACGGGAAAGCGCTGATCGACGTGATGGAATTCTTCAAACATGTCTCCGATCCCTCCGATCCCAACGCCCTGATCACTGAAACCGCGCGGCTGTTGTTCCCGGTTCCGCTGACCGATGCACAGCGCACCCAGTTGAACGATGTGCTGCTCCCCGGTCTGCCCGATTACGAATGGACCGTGGAGTGGAACGCCTGGGTCGACAACCCGACCGACGCAAACCGGAAGCTGATCGAAGACAAGCTTCGTGCGCTTCTGCGGTTTATGCTCGCCATGCCTGAGTACCAGTTGTCGTAACCGTGCCCTTCAACACATCAGATTCAACATCAATGAAACGACGAAACTTTATACAGGGATCGGCCGCGGCAACCATGCTTCCGCTTGTGCTCGGCGGATTTTCCGTCAAGGCGTACGGCCGCTCCCCCCTGCTCGATTCGATCCTTCAGTCGAGCGTCGATATCGACCGCGTGCTGGTGCTGATTCAGCTCAACGGTGGCAACGACGGCTTGAACACCGTGATCCCGCTCGACCAGTATTCGCTCTACAACAACGCCCGCTCGAACATCGCCATCCCCGAGGCGCAGGTGTTGAAGCTGACGAACGCCACCGGCATTCATCCGCAGATGGCCGGGATGCAGCGGCTCTACAACAACGGCAAGGTCCGGGTGGTGCAGAGCGTCGGCTATCCGGTTCCCGATTATTCCCACTTCCGCTCCACCGATATCTGGCTGACCGCCTCGGACAACGACCAGGTGATCGGCACGGGGTGGATGGGACGCTATCTCGACCAGGAATACCCCGGCTATCCCACGGGATATCCTAACGCCTCGATGCCCGACCCGCTCGCCATTCAGATCGGCTCGAACCTCTCGACCGGCCTGGAAGGTCCCGCGGCGAATATGGGAATGACCTTCACGGACCCGACTTCATTTTACAACATCGTAAAGGGGACCCCGGAGCCCGCGCCGCCGACCCGCGCCGGTCATGAGCTGGAGTATATCCGCTCGATCGGCCAGCAGCTCGAGAAGTTCGCCGCGCCGGTGAAGAATGCCGCGGCGCGCGCCACCAACAAGTCGACACTCTATCCCGCGGTGCGACAGAACGTGCTGGCCGATCAGTTGAAGATCGTCGCCACGCTGATCGCGGGGGGCCTGAAGACACGCGTCTACGTGGTCAACCTTGGGGGGTTCGATACCCATTCGAACCAGAACAGCGGCGGAGCCGGCACGCCGATTCCGCACGGCACCCTGCTCAACCAGGTGTCGGTTGCGATCGAGGCATTCCAGGATGACTTGAAGCTTCTTGGCGTCGAGGACAAGGTGGTGGGGATGACCTTCTCGGAGTTCGGACGGCGGATCAAGTCTAATTCCAGCGCCGGCACCGATCACGGATCGGCCGCGCCCCTGTTCGTGTTCGGCACCAGCGTCATTCCGGGCGTTCTTGGACCGAACCCGACGATCCCGTCGAGCACGACATCGGAGGACAACGTGCCGATGCTCTACGACTTCCGATCGGTGTATGCTTCACTGCTCACCGACTGGTTCAAGGTGCCGAATTCGGAACTGCAGTCGGTGCTCTTCAGGAACTTCACGATCCTGCCGATCATCAAGGGGAGCCAGCCGAGCACCGTCGCCGACGACGGATCGATCGTCGTGCACGGCATGCTCGGGTCGAACTTCCCGAACCCGTTCACCGGCTCGACACGGATCAGCTTCCGATCGATCGGCACCGGCAACACCAGCCTGAGCGTGTTCGACGGCACTGGCAAACAGATTCGCGTGCTGGTGGACCGAGCGCTTCCCGAAGGGGAGCATCAGGTGACATTCGAGACCGACGGGCTGGCGGCAGGCACCTACTACTGTCGCATGGAAAGCGGCGGCAGGCAGGAGATGAAGCCGATGGTGTGCGTCAAATAGTTGCGGCGGAATGGGGCACGTGAGGTCGACCTGGACCGGGGTACATGCAGCCCGGGTCGATCCCAGACAAAACCCTCCCTGTTGAACAGGGAGGGTTTTTGTTGTTGGTCGCGAATCCCGATGGCCTATCTCACCACCACCAGATCCTTCTCGGCCACTGAACCGCCAGCGGTCAGCCGGTAGCGATACACTCCGCTCGGCAGCGAAGTAACATCGAACCGGGCGCGATGCTCACCGGCATCGAACCGATCGTCGGCAAGCACCGAGATGCTCCGGCCGAATGAATCGAAGATCTCGAGGCGAACGTGATCCGGGTGGGGCAGTACAAAGCTGATGGATGAAGCTGTCGTTGCCGGATCGGGGAACGACTTCAACCCGAACAGATCATTCCTCGATTCCGTGATGCCGGACACCGGCGCCAGGAACTTCGCGATGAACACCGAGCCTTCTCCGTCGATTGCCGGCTGGAAGACTCCTGGTGTCGTTTTCAGGTTCAGGGAACGGGAATCGGAAAGAAGGAAGATGTTGCCGGAGGCATCCGCAGCAATACGCATCGTCGATCCTTCACCTCCGTTTCCGCCGAAAAACGTTCCATACCGGAGCGTGCCGCTGGTTGGATCGATCCTGACAAGGAAGGCATCATAGCCTCCTGCATATGTTGCCTGATCGGCATCAGGGGTAACCGGGAAGTTCGCTGAACTGGTCGAGCCCGCAACGTAGATGTTCCCTTTGGCGTCGGCAAGTATGCTCTGCGCATTGTCCCCACCGCTCCCGCCCAGGTACGTACTGTATTCGAGCGCGGCAGCTCCGGCAGCAGCCGGATTCAATACGGCCGCAAAGCCATCCATCATACCGGCGATCGATCGTTGCACTGCGGTTGCCGTCGTTGGAAAGCCTGTTGAAGCAGTCAGTCCCGCCAGCAACACCCGGCTCCCTGTAGGATCGACTGCGATGCCGTAGGCTGCATCGGACTCTTCACTCCCAAGGTAGCTCGAGTATAGAAGGCTGGCCGATCCAGTCAACGCCGGGTCGAATTTTGCGACAAACGCGTCCGGATTTCCGCCCGCAGCGTTGGAGCGGGTTTTCTGGTACGCATCGGTGGTAACCGGAAGCGAGCTCGATGTCGTCTCGCCGGCGATGAAAATTTTACCGGTTCCGTCGAGGGCCATCGCGTTGACGATCACAAGGGGGTCGGCACCAAAATAGGTCGAGTAGATCAGACCAGCCTGTCCCGACAGGGCCGGGTTGATTTTGGAGACAAACGCCGACATGGTATTGGGGGCGCCTGCTGGTCGTGAGGCCTGGTAGGCGTTTCGCGTTGGCACATCGTAGGAGGTGGCTCGTCCGGTCATGATGATGTTGCGATCACTGTCGACTGCCACCGCTACCCCGAAGTCGCTTGTTGTCCCCCCAAAGTATGACGAGTAGAGGATCGTTCCCCCAGCAGGATCGAGTTTGGTAACGAACGCCTCGTTGAAGTTGTCTCGACTGACGCTGCTGCCGATCAGAAGGACTTCCGGATCGGTTGCTATGATCTGTAGCGCGGATGGCTCGGTCAGCATCGGCATCTCGCCCATCTTGATCCAGGCCGTTCCGGAGTTCGTGCTTTTGTACAGCCCGAGGTCGGAGATCCGCGACCAGGTATATAGCGTGGTTGTCTTCCTCGGATCGATCATCACTTCGGTCATCCCGTTGCCTCCCAGCCCGGTGTTCCTGGTCCGCCATGTAGCTCCACCATCGGTGCTCTGTTTTACACCGAATGTCCCGGCGACGTACAGATTGAAAGGATCGTCGGGGTCGACCGCGATACTATAAATGCCGGCTCCCGCCGAGCCGATCTTGTCCCAGCTTGTGCCGCCGTTGGTGCTTGTGTAGATGCTGCCGTCGTCCTGGGCGACAAACAGGGCGGAGTTCTTGCCGATCGCGAGGGGACTTCTCGTGGAGGTGGCGGGCAGATCGTCGTCGACGGCGGTAAAGCTTACCGCGCGGTCGGTCGACTTGTACACCGACGATCCGTTGTACCGATAGGCGTAGATCGTCGCCGGATCGTTCGGATCGATCACGAGCCGGTCCGGTGGTTTTGGACCGAAGTTCGGAGCATCGATCGGGGTCCAGAGCAACCCACCGTTCCTGCTTTTGATCAATCCCGAATCGAGCGAGGCCGCATAAACGAAGGCACTGTTGTTCGGGTCGACCAGAAGGCTGACGATCTGGTCGTTCGGCACGCCCGGAAGGTTGGCGGACCAGGTTTGGCCAGCATCTGTGCTCTTCGTGATTCCGCCATCGGTCCCCGCATAGATCTCGGAAACATTTGCCCTGGAATTGGCGAGCGAGTAGATCGGCGCCGGCACGAAGCCACGGTCGCTGGCTGTCCAGGTCGCTCCGCTGTTCGAGGTTCGAACAAAAGCCGCACGGCTGTTACTCCCCATCACCGCTTCCGGGGTCGTCGGGAAGTCGGTGGAATTTGTCGTGCCGGTGACATAGAGATTGTTGCTGGCATCGAGCGCCAGTCCGGACGCCACTTCGTCGCCGCTTCCCCCAAGAAAGGAGAAAAACTGGAGCGTCTTGCCATCGGCGCTGAGCCCCGCCACGAACGCCTCGTATCCACCGGTAAACGGCAGCCCGGTCTGCGGATTCGATACCGATGTTGTTGTTCCGGAGATAATCGCGTTCCCCGACTTGTCGATGGCGATCGCGCCGGCGATGTTGTCCGATCCGAGAAACGACGAGAAGGAGAGGATCGGATCGATCACCAGTTCGCGCGATCGATCGTACGGGCCTACGCTGATTCCGATCGTACCATCTGCCGCCAACCGGTACGAACCCTCGATCTGCTTTTGCACTCCGTCGATTACCTGGTAGATAAAGGGGCGGTGCTGACGGAACTCTCCCCCCTGGGTCGCGAGAACCAGGTCGCCGTTGTCGACCAGTCTGACGCATTCCGCACCTGGACCGTTATGTGACGTCAACGACAACGAGATGTCTGACGGATCGGCGCCCGGTGCAACCAGGAAGTCGTATTCGAGCCTGCGCTGGTTTCCATAGTAGACCAGATCGATGCCCGGATACACCGATTGGTATCTCACCTTTGCATATGTCGGGATATCTGTCCGCCACTTCGAAACATCATCTCCCTTCAGGTAGTTGATCCGTCCCGGAAGCGGATCTCCGGGTCGAGCCGCCTGCAGCTCTTTCGCGCCGGCGAACCGAAGGCCGATGACGCTCCGTTTGCCCGTCGACGAAGAGCGCACCGAGACCGTGGCACCATGCGATCCTATCGACAACGCGTATGCAGCACCATGGCAGAAATATGTCTGATTCAAATTGTCGGACGATGGCTCGAAGCTGAGCGGAATCGTTGCGTAGTCCCGGATCACGCGCTGCGATTCAGCCGCGCCGACAGGCAACGTCGAAAACGGACCGACGCCTGTAGCGGACAATTCCGGGCTCGATGGCTGGCTTGCACAGATGGAGTGGAGGGTGAACAGAAAGAGTATGGCGAGCGATACCGGACGGGACATTGTCTCACCTGTAAAGTAAGTGGCAAGCGGGCGGAACTTCTCTCGGTCAGGTGGTGCGAATATAGCGACGGGGTGCACACGTTCCCACGATTGCACGGGGTTGACGTTATCCAAAACCTCGCCGTTACTTCGCGCGAGCGGATCGCTTCGACGATTGTGCCCTTCGCTTCCCAGCCGGCGTATTCCTGTTCGGCATCGTCGGCTCCTTCGTGACCGAGAGCATCGGAAACGGATTGATAGCGCCTGTGTCGGAATAGATCCCGTAATGCAGGTGTGTCGAGGTGGTTATGGCGTTTCCGCTGTTGCCGACAAATCCGATCGTATCCCCTGCCGTAACCCGGTCGCCTGCGCTCTGGACACCGTACGCTTCCAGGTGGGCATAATAGTGATGATACCCGCCGGGGCCCGCCACCATCATGGTGCGTCCGCCGAGATCGCTTTCACCAACCCGAAGCACGACACCATTTGTCGCGCTGAGCACCGGGGTGTTTCGCGGGGCGAAGATGTCGATCCCCTGATGGGTGCGGCCCCCCGAGCGAGGGTTGCCCCAGGAATCGCGCAACGCCGATCGTTTGACCTTCGCGACCGGAACGACAAGGGTGTCCGGTACAGGCTCACTCGACAGCCCGACGTGCGTGCCCCCGATCCTGATGGGAGCGCAGGCGTTTACGGCAATGGCGATCAGAAGCGTGAGGCTGGTGAGGAAGGGATATCGAAGCATCATACATAGTATGACGACAGTCCGGGTGCCGGTCGTACCATGGCGACAATTTGTTGCGCGAAACATTCGAGGAGAGACTGCCACGTAACGATAGTAGACTGCTCACGGTCTTACAGCATGGTTGGTTCCTCCAAGGACAAGGATTATTCGGCGTACATTTCGAGCATCGCACGGAGCCTCATCCCATTTCTTACCGCGTGTCATGACATTTGCTTCCCGCCGCTCGCTGACGAGATCGCTGACGAGACCGCTGACGAGATCGTTGTCGATTGCCTTGAAATGGATTGGTTTTGCCTGCGTGCTGCTCGCAAGCGGAAATCATTCTCCTCTGTTCTCCCAGCCTCGAATCAAACCTTCGTGGGATCGCCCGGAAATTCGGTTCGAGGAGAATCTCGGGCAGGTCATCGACATTCGCGGGGCTCGCAGATCTGACATTCTTTTTACGGCGATGTCCAACGGAGTACGGGTGTTCCTGCGGAAGAGCGGCATCAGTTACGTATTCCATCGGTCCGTCACGGACGCCGGCAGGCGCCTCCCCGAGCTCGGTTTTCCGGCTGATAATAGCATCTTCAGCGCCGGAGTTGCTGCCAGCGATGCACTACATCGGCCCGACTCGATTGCGGGATATCGAATGGATATGGAGCTGATCGGCTCGAATCCTGAGCCTGTCGTCGAGCGTTCCATGCGGACTGACGACCACGCCAACTTTTATCCCGCGGATGGAACATCAGGTTTTTCGAGGGTGCGGTCGTATCGGCAGGTCGTCTACAAAGAGGTGTATCCCGGCATCGATATGGTACTGCGTGGAACCGGAGATGCCATGAAATGCGATTTTATCCTCGCTCCCGGCGCGAACGTTTCGAATATCAGAATGAAGTTTGTCGGTGCCGATTCGGTGTCGATATCGGACTCAGGATCGTTGCTTGCATTTTCGCCGCTCGGAATAATCGACGAGGGAGCCCCGTTTACCTTCCAGAGTTCTCGGAACGGTGTATCGACCCATGACAGTACCCATGACAGTAAGGTCTCGAGCCGTTATGTGATACATGATGGGGTCGTGTCGTTCGATGTCGCCGGTTACGACCGTTCCCGCCCGCTTGTCATCGATCCGGTTCGCAGGTGGTCAACCTACTTTGGCGGGATCTACCATGACTTCGTATGGGGCGGCAAGACTTCCGAGGTTGACCGTGAAGGGAATGTGCTGTTCACCGGAATAGCGTCTTCGTTGGATTTCCCTGTTTCTCCTGGCGCGTTCCAGACCACCGGCAGCGTTGATGCGTTTATCGCAAAGCTCGATGGCAACGGCAATCGGCTCTGGGCAACCAGGTATGGACAGCCTGCGCCAACTCCACCCGACCGATATATCGGATCGGTAGGGGGACGTGGTATCGTATCGGATGCGTCCGGGAATGTTTACGTGTGCGGCGCGTCCTCCGCCCCCGGACTCGCCACCGCCGGAGCGTTTCAGACAACCATGAGCTTTGTTGACGGCTACGTCGCCAAGTTCGACCCCGACGGAGCCAGGATCTGGTCGACGTACTGGGGCGGAAGCGGGCACGACGAGACGTTCAGCATCGTACTCGACAACAGCCAGAATCCGATTGTGGTAATGTCGACGAAAAGCTCGGGACTCGGTACGGCGGGGACGTTTCAGCCAACCAGGCTGACGACAACCTCGAGTTTCGATGTGGTCGTCGGAAAGTTCAGCACGACAGGCTCGCTCTTGTGGGCGACATATTGTGGAGGCGGCGACGACGACTACGGAATGGCGATCGACTGCGATGCCAACGACGACATTGTCGTAACCGGATGGACCAAGAGCACCGATTTTCCCGTGACGGCCGGCGCGCACCAGGGCGCCCTGGCCGGCGGAGCCGACGCATTTGTCCTGAAGCTGAATGGACAGGGGGGGAGGATCTGGAACACCTATTATGGTGGCACCGGCGCCGACAACGATGTACAGGCGATCTTCGCCGGTCTGGGTCAATATCTGAACTTCGGCCCGGGACCCGCCTATTGTGGAATCACGACCGATGGCTCGGACAACATTCTGATCACCGGGATGACCAGCGGTGGATTTCCGGTGACAACCGGAGCACATCGGACCACCTTCGCTGGCGGACGCTGCGATGCATTTGTCGCCAAATTCAACCCGGACGGTGTACGGCAGTGGTCCACATATGTCGGAGGCACCAATGTCGACGCAGGTGCGGGAATTGCTGCCAATGCCGCCGGCACTACAATCATCACCGGATTTACCGAGAGCACAAATTTTCCGTTTACCGCCGACGCCTATCAGTCGAACAACGCCGGATCGGTGGATGCGTTTATCGTCAAACTGTCATCGGCCGGAGCGTTCCAATGGGGTACATATTACGGCGGCACTGGAGTCGACCAGGGGCAGGGAGTCACATTCGATCCGTTCGGCTCGATCGTCGTTGTGGGGCAGACATCGGGCAGCAACGATTTTCCGGTGAGCAACGGGGCGTTCCAGACCAGCAATGGCACCCCGGCGTCCGTTGGCTCGTACGCCTGGGACGTCTTTGTCGCGCTCTTCTGCGACCCGACCAATCCGGGATAACCGTCGACGGACCCCTTCGGCTCTGCCCCGGCGACAGCGTCGTGCTTTCGACCGAGCCAGGACATCATGCCTACCTTTGGACCGACGGGAGCACGGCCAGCCGGAACGTGGTGCGGCAGGGGGGTGTCTACACCGTGACGACGATCAGTGCCAGCGGCTGCCGGGCCACCTCCGATCCCATCACCGTCATCGCATATCCTCGCGACCAGCCGAAAGTCCTTCCGGAAGGTCCCCGCAGGCTCTGCCAGGGTGATCTTCTGACGCTGGAAGTGGGACCACAATACGTGGGCTATCGCTGGTCGACCGGGCAGGTGTCGAGGACACTCGATGTCACGCAGTCGGGGCGATACAAAGTATATACGGTTGACCGCAACGGCTGCCGCGATTCGTCCGAAGAGGTGGTGGTCACTGTATTCCCCCGTCCGTCGCCTGTCACCGTCACCCCGCCCGGACCGATTGTCGCGTGCAGCGGCGAGCAGGTGATTCTTACCGCGTCGCAGATCGGATCGAACGAAACGTATCTCTGGAGCAGCGGCCAGACCACACGGAGCATCACGGTTACAAAAACAGGCAGCTACGTGGTCACCGTCACCAACGAGCATGGATGCAGTGTCAGGTCGTTGCCGGTCGAGATCACCGTACATCCGCGCCCTTCCCTGCAAATCTCGAGCGGGGGTCTCACCAGTTTTTGCGAAGGTGACAGCCTCTTCCTTCAGGCCATCGGTACGTTTACGACGCAGCTCTGGTCGACCGGCCAGCGGACGCCGTTCGTTTTTGCAAAGCAGGCGGGCGAGATCCGGGTGACGGTGACCGACGCGAACGGATGTACAGCCGACACGTCGGTGTATGTCTCGATCACCCCTGCACCAAAGCCGGTTGTCCGGATGAACGGTCCATCGGCATTCTGTCAGGGGGATAGCGTTACGCTCGACGCCGGGGCTGGATTTACCGGCTACCTCTGGTCGAACGGAGCCACGGAACAAAGGATCATCGCTCGCGAAAGTGGCAGGTTCAGCGTGTCGGTAACCGACAGGAACGGGTGTAAGGGTAGGTCCGACACGGTCGAGGTCAGGATGCTGCAAAGGCCGGCTGCCTCCGTCACCGGGCCAACGACCGTGTGTCCGGGGTCGACCGTGACATATGCCGTCGCGAACAATCCTGGGGTGGTTTACCAGTGGAAGGTGAACGGTGCCGGGGGGGGCATCGTCTCCGGAGCGGGGAGCAACGCCATCGTGGTGGCATGGGGGAGTGCAGGATCTGGAAGCGTTGACGTTTCGGTTACCGACGGGCAATCGGGATGCGTCAGCCTGGCGCGTCTGGAAGTTTCGGTAGGCAACGTGCTGGTGCCGGCTGTAACCGCCAGCGGTCCGCTTGCACTCTGCCCATCGCAGAGTGTGACGCTCGATGCCGGTCCCGGATATGCGTCCTATCTCTGGTCGAGCGGGGAAACCTCCCAAAGTATCACCGTCTCTATTGCGGGATCGTATTCGGTGACCGTACAAACGGCGGCCGGTTGTGGCGGCAGCTCGGCGCCGATCGTGGTCACGACAAATCAGGCTCCCGAGCCGTTGATTTCCGTCGCCGGACCCACAGCGATCTGCCCGGGGGGTAGCGTTCGATTGTCGGCACCGGAGTCCGGTCGCTACCTCTGGTCGAACGGATTTACTACCAGGGATATCATGGTCACGCAGCCGGGATCATATAGCGTGACCGTTACCGACGCCAATGGATGTCGCGGCACATCGCCGATAGTGACCGTCACCCAGCAGGCACCGCCACGTCCATCGATCGATGGCCCGGCCGTGCTCTGTACCGGTTCCACCGTTTCCTACAGCGTCGCCGACAGCGGAAACAGCAACTTCACCTGGAGCGTGACCGGCGGCGCGATCGTCTCCGGGCAGGGGAGTGCAGGCGTCGTCGTCGCCTGGGGGAGCGGTCCGGGGGGCTCCGTCGAGGTGCTCCAGCGCTCGACGACAACCGGGTGCAGCGGGAGCAGCAGGCCGCTTGCCGTGCAGCTTGGCACCGAGCTGCATCCAGCGATCACCAGTACCGGCACCGACATCTGCAAGGGGGACTCCACGATTCTGTCGGCCGAGGCCGGGCACCGCAGCTATCTCTGGTCGACCGGCGAGCAGACCAGGTCGATCGTTGTGACCGCTGCGGGTAGATACCGCGTGTCGGTTCGGGATGATGGCGGGTGCAGCGGCGAAGCATCGATCGACATCGATACCCTCCCGGCGCTCGTGGTCGCGATAACTCCGACCGGTCTTGTGGAGCTGTGCGATGGCGACCGCATTCAAATCGAAGCCCCCGACGGATTTGCAGCCTACAGGTGGAGCAACGGGGAGAGCACTCGCGCCATTCAGGTCTCGAAACCTGGGGAGTACAGCGTGCGGGTAACCAGCGAAAACGGGTGTCGTGGCTGGTCGGACACACTGCTGGTAAATGTCCACCCACTTCCCGCGACACCGATCATCAGCAGGAGCGGCGATAGCCTGGTTTCGACGGCTGCGTATGCATATCAGTGGCTGATCGACGGGAAATCGATCCCTGGCGCGATCCAGCGCCGTTACCTCCCAAGGGAGATCGGGCAACATTATGTCAGGATAACCGACAGCAACGGCTGTTCCGCACTGTCGCTGCCGATCCCCGGTGCGGTCGCGATAGCATCGGTGTCGCTGCCGTCGATCGAGGCAACACCTGGCGAACGGCTGCTGATCCCGCTGCTTCTGGATGCCTCGCAGAATCTGGAACGGAGCGGAGCCGCGGAGTTTATCGCAACCATCCGGTTCAACCGGACGCTGCTTCTGCCGAGCGGAGGAACGCCGTTGGGTCGAATCGAAGGAGGCGACAGGGTAGTGACGATCACCGGACGTCGCGAACCTGCGACCACGACCGGACCGATCGCCATGCTCGAGCTTATCGCGGCGCTGGGGGATACCGCAGCCACCGCGCTCCGGATCGATTCGATCGAGTGGCCGGGCGCGCCCGTGCGCGTGTCGACAACCGACGGCGAAGTCAGGATAACAACCAGGGGTGGATGGAAGCTGTATCAGCCGGGCGGTGTGCTTGCTCTACTGTCACCGATCCCAAATCCCGCCTCCGGGCTGACGGACATTATCTACGAGACGATCGAGCAGGGGCGAACCCGCGTCGACCTGATCGATCTGGGTGGACGTCTGGTTGCTTCACTTGTCGACACCGAACAAAAGCCAGGGAGAAGGAGGGTGACGCTCGATGCTGCGGGGCTGGCATCGGGAGCCTATTTCCTGGTGCTTCAAACACCGAGCGGGCGGATTGTCAGGGTAATGCAGGTGTGGCATTGACGGAGCGGGACGGTCCCGTTCACGCCCTGCGCGATCGACGCTGCTTCTTTTTTATTGGCGATTTCCACCGGGTTTCCCGTGCCGACTTACCGGACATGGCCAGCAGAGGATATGGGTTGATGGCTCCCGTCAACGTGTAGATGCCGTAATGCAGGTGGGGGGGTGTCGTGCGGGCGTTGCCGCTGTTCCCGACGAAGCCGAGCGTGTCCCCCTGGCGCACCCAGTCGCCGACCTGGTGGCGACCATATCGTTGCAGGTGGGCATAGTAGTGCCGGTGCCCTCCCGGACCGGCAACCGTTACGACACTCCCTCCGAGCGGATCGATCCCCCGCTTGACGACAACTCCGTGCGTGGTGCTCAAGATCGGCGTGTTGCGGCGCGCGAAGATATCGATCCCTTCGTGGCGCCGCCCTCCCGAGCGGGGTGCGCCCCATGTATTGCTCAGATCGGATCGTCCGATTCCAGAAACCGGCACCGGCAGCCGGGCTGGGGGAGTTTCGGCCAGCAGCTTCAGGTATCGGGAGTTCTCACGCACTTTGGGGATGGCGAGCCACAGTAAAATCGCAACCAGGCTCAGCAGAAGAGTAATGAGGAGGGCATTGCGGGAATTCATGTCGGTCGAGCTGAACGTGACATCCTGAGGTCCGGATCCCAGGGATCGCTTCCGTCGAAATGTTTCAAGCCCTACGCTGGCGGTGGGTGAAAGATTCGGGGGGCCAACGGCCGGGCACCCCTGGGGAGGAATCAGCGCCGCTCCAGGAAATAGCCGATCACGAACATCGAGATGCCAAGTCCCAGATAGAGGAACTCGGCGCTCATGTCGTTTTCAGCGACGCCATAAATCAGACCGACCCCGGTGATGACAATCCCCGCGAACTGGACGACCTTTGCGATCCTGGGCATCATGCCTTCGACCGGCTGGCCCGAAGCTTCGACATAAAATCGAGGGTGTGCACCCGATACTTGAACACCATCCGGCCATCGATCAGCCCGACCGGGATCTTGTCATAATACGACTCGTACCACTCGTCCCCTTCGGTGATCTTGACAATTTTCAGATCGAACGGGTGGCGACGCCGCACTCCTTCGACGACCACCAGCGCTTCGTCGCACAGCCTGCAACCCTCCTTTGTAAGGAACGTGACAACGATATCCGAAAAATCGAGCGAACGACGAAACGGGTTCTTCAGCATAGGCCGCGCAACGTTTTATGGTTGAACAGAGGAGCCCGGAGAGGATCTCCGGGCGGGAGGGAGGACACAATCGACCGGCGGAAAGATAGCAGAGGAAACGTTACCGCGCCACCTTTGCTCCGGCCGGAATTGTACGCCGGGTACGCGCCTTGACAGGTGCTATATACTCCTCGGGCGGCTTCGAGCGGAGGTAGAACAACATCGCCCCTCCGGCGACTATCATGGCGACCGAGATCCATTGAGCCTGCGACAAGCCGAAATAGAGGGGGTTCAATCGGATAAACTCAACAAGCAGCCGCTCGACACCTGCAAGCACCAAGTAGAGGGCAAACAGCGTCCCTCCAGCCATTGGCCGTTTTCGAATCGACCAGAGAAATGCAAAAATCGCAAACGCTGCAAGGGTCTCGTACACGGGGGCCGGATGGACCGGGATATCCAGCGGAACCGGTTGACCCGGAAAAATGTGACGGAAGCTTTCCGCCAGCTCGCTGTTCTTCGCGGCAAGGGTGGAAACGGTTCCCCGTGGATATGTCATGGCCCATGGAACACTCGTGGGAATGCCGTAGTCGCCATCGCCCGAAAGCTGGCAGCCTATCCTCCCGATGCCATAGGCGAGCATCAACGACGGCGTCCCGGCGTCCGCGACATATCGAAAGGGAACCTTTTTGGAGCGCACATACAGCCAGATGCAGAGCGTGGCCAGAATAAGGCCGCCGAGAAATGTCAGCCCCGAGGCCGAAAAGATCTCGCCCGACGGATCGGCCCAGAATCGATCGAAGTTTTCCAGCAGGCTGAAGAGCTTCGCCCCTGCCACGCCCGCGACCAGCGCAATCAGCGTGATCATGCCGGCCATCTCCTCCGGCAGCTTGCGTCGGCGAAATTCCTTGACCAGGAAATAGTTCGCGGCAATAAATGAGAGCCCCATCATCAGCCCGAAGCTGTAGATGGTGATCGGTCCGATCTTGAACAGTTCTGGAAGCACGTGACGAATCGATTGGTACGGAAGACGGTTAGCCGGACCGAAGTTCTTACAAACAGAATCCTGCCGGTTCCGGATGGCCGTGTAACTTAGGCGCGAACGGGTCAAGCTCCAAGGAACAAGCTTTTTCGCATGACAGATTCCGACGATCAGATTATTGAGATCAAGGCCCGGCTGGAGCGTCTGATAGCGGGGTACGGATCGGCCGTGATCGGCTTTTCGGCCGGGGTCGACTCCTCGGTGGTTGCCGCGGCCGCATTAGCCGCTTTGGGCGATCGAGCCCTTGCCGTGACAGCCGTGACCGAAACGATCACCGAAGAGGATCTGGCGCTGGCAGAGGAGATAAGCTCGACGCTCGGTCTGCGTCACGAGTGGATCAGGTACAACGAGCTGGAGATCCCCGGCTATGCGGCCAACCCGGCGAACCGTTGCTACTACTGCAAGGATGCGCTTTACACAAGGCTTGCGGAGCTCGCCCGTGTTCGCGGTATCGCCGTGCTGCTCGACGGAACCAACGCCGACGACGCGGGCGATTACCGACCGGGGCGTTTGGCCGCAGCCGAGCAGAACGTACGATCCCCCCTGCTCGAGCTTGGAATCGACAAGGCAACCGTACGACGGCTGGCTCAGCTGTATTCGCTGCCGAACGACGAGAAGCCGTCGGCGCCATGCCTGTCGTCGCGGGTGCCATACGGAACCGAGATTACCATCGACGTGTTGACCAGGATCGGTAGGGCTGAGCGTGCGCTGCGCCGACTCGGTTTTTCCGAGATGCGCGTGCGGCACCATGGGGAGGTGGCCCGCATCGAGCTTCCGAAGGCAGATCTGCCGAGGGCAATCGATCTATCCGAACAGATCGTGGAGGCGATCACCGGAGCTGGCTATCGTTACGTGTCGCTCGACCTGATGGGGCTGCGCTCCGGTTCGCTCAACGAAGTGCTTACACAGATCCAACTCCCCACGGCATGACCCCCGAAGAAGTCAGGATGATTCTCGATGCGCTCGCGGCTGGCCGCACCAGTCTCGATTCGGCAGTCGAGCGGCGGGCCTCGTCGCCGGGGTATATCGACGTTGGAGTCGCGCGTGTCGATACCGACCGGGAGCGCCGTCGGGGGATACCGGAGGTGATCTTCTGCGAAGGGAAGAGGGCCGAGGATGTTGCCGTTATTGGAAAGGCGATGAGGGAAGCCAGCGGCATTGCCTTCGGCACCCGCTGTTCACGTGAGATGGCCGAGATCGTGCTGCGGGAGTGCCTCGACGGGTCGTTCGAACCGGTCTCCAGGACAATACGTCTTGGTCCGGTTCGGCCCCGTTTTACCGATATCACGACGGCGGTTGTTTCGGCCGGCACCAGCGACCGGCCGGTTGCCGAGGAGGCGTGTGTAACGCTCGAGACCTTCGGGGCCCCTGTCGATCGTGTGTACGATGTCGGGGTCGCGGGACTTCACCGTCTGCTCGATCAACGAGATCGCATTTCGAAGTCAGGCGTGGTAATCGTGGTCGCGGGCATGGAGGGTGCCCTGGCCAGCGTTGTCGGCGGCCTCTTCCGCCAGCCGGTTATCGCCGTTCCCACAAGCATTGGCTACGGCGCCGCGCTCGGCGGCCTGACTCCGCTGATGGCGATGCTGACGAGCTGCGCGGGGGGGATGACCGTCGTCAATATCGACAACGGCTTTGGCGCCGCGATGGCCGCCTTGTCGATTGTACGGGCAATCGAGGAGGCGAGGAGCTGAAGAAGCGAGGTACTGAAGAAGCGAGGAGCAGAGGAACCGAGGAGAAGAGGAACCGAAGAACTTCGGAACAGGAGGATGAAGAGGCTTCCATCTGGAGTAGTCCTTGTGTACGCTCGCTCGCAACAGTCCTTTTTGTCATTTCGGTCGAGAACCGCCGTCAGAAATCCGAGGTGAAGTGTGACTCCGGTGTGGTGCGAGTGTCGTGAGATCGCGTGGGCGGCCAGGTACAGGACGCGATGTTGTGTCGTGGCGCTGGGCTGCCTTCTGATTGGTGGCTGTGGAGCTGATACAGACGAGTCGCTACGACCTGACCCGGCTGCCCGCGAGCTTGTGCGGCGCGCCGTCGAGCGCGCCCTGGTCGACAGCGCCCGACTGGCGGGGTCGGCATTCGAGGCGGAGGCAGCGCTCCGTATCGAAATACGGCAGGGCGATCGGAACGTGACCGTGGATGAGCGGCTGTCGCTCAGGAAGCAGAAAGGGGGGGCCTTCGTCACACAAAGCGCCGGACGCACCATCAGCGGTGATACCACGATCCTGAAGGACATGTATTCCTTCGAGGACTCGAAAGGGGATCTGCGCGGCGACCGGAAGCTGGAGCTTGCAGGTCTCGATTTTGGCTCGGATGTTCTGAACCTGATACGCTCGTTCGACGCTCCGGAATCGGAAGTAGGTTATACGATCCAGAGTCGGGACGCAGCGGGGGGAAAGGCGCTGGTCCGGTTTGCCGGCGACGCACGACGGGGGAGCATATCGATCGGAAGCGATTCGGCCGATGTACGCTCGGTGGTGATCCGCCAGGGGAGCGATTATCTGGTGGGTGCCTACAGCAGCAGGATGTCGACGCAGTATGCTCGACCACTGGGGGACATTCTTCTCCCGGTCCGGATGCAGGCCAGCTTCGAGTTTCGTCGCCTTTTTTCGCGGGGCACCGGGAGCGTTCGGGTGGCAATCTTCAATGTGCGGTCGACCCCACGGTAATGTGGCCGGGCGTTGTTCGTTTACAACGATGGCCCATGATTCGTCGCGGACCGGGCAGCCGATCCGGCGGTACGATGCAGGGACGGAACAACAATTCCTTCGTGAGGTTCATATATGGTTTACGTCACGCGTAAGGCTCACTTCGCAGCTTCGCACCGTCTGTTCAATCCTGGCTTTACATTCGAGAGAAATCAGGAAGTGTTCGACAAGTGCAACAACGTCAACGGACACGGACACAATTACCAGCTCGAGGTGACCGTAAAAGGGATCCCAGATCCGGAAACCGGGTATGTGATCGACCTTCGCAAGCTGACAAGGATCATCGACGAGGAGATCCTCGAGAAAGTCGACCATAAGCACCTCAACTTCGATGTCGATTTTCTCCTGGGCGTGATTCCGACCATGGAGAACATCGTCGTCCTGTTCTGGCAGATTCTGGAACCGAAGATCGGCTACGGCGCGCTCCACTCGATCCGGCTTGGTGAATCGGACAACAACCTTGTCGACTATTACGGCGAGCCGGTACAGGTCGCCCGCCACGGCGCCATGATGCAGGAGGCAGAAGTCTGATGGAATCGATGCATGAACAGGGCCACAAGAATGGAACAGGGGGTGACCCACTCCGCTCGAAACAGCTCGGTGCCGACGACGAGGAGCTCGACCTTGCGGTGCTCGACCGGGCGGGCCGGATCGATATCAACCGACTGGAGGAGATCGTTCGGGAGACGTTGACGCTGGTGGGAGAGGATCCCGAGCGTGAAGGACTGCTCAGGACGCCGCACCGTGTGGCAACCGCATGGGCATTCCTGACGCAGGGATACGATATGAATGTCGAGGAGGTGCTCAACGGAGCCATTTTCGAGGAACGGTACGACGAGATGGTGATTGTCAAGGATATCGACTTTTACAGCCTCTGCGAGCACCATAGCCTTCCGTTCTTTGGCAAGGCGCATATCGCCTATATCCCCAACGGCAAGATCGTCGGATTGTCGAAGCTTCCGAGAATCGTCGACGTTTTTGCGCGACGGTTGCAGGTGCAGGAACGGATGACACAGCAGATAGCCGAGACGATCCAGAAATACCTGCAGCCGCAGGGGGTTGCGGTCGTTACCGAAGCGCATCATATGTGCATGATGATGCGCGGTGTCCAGAAGCAGAACAGTGTCACGACTGCAAGCGCGATGATCGGTGTGTTCAAGCACCAGTTCGAAACCCGCAGCGAGTTTATGAACCTTATCGCGAGCAGGCTTCATTGAACAGGTCGACCGACAACGCCGCGAAGCTGCCGCAAGTTGATAGTGGCGATGCGGTCCGATCGCGACCGCGGGAGCCCCGCAGCAGGCTTGTTCTGCCATCGGACCTGCATGAACGCGAGCTGCGGCAGATGGGGTTCGAAATGGTCGCGGGTGTCGATGAGGTCGGGCGCGGAGCGCTTGCCGGTCCGGTTGTGGCCGCGGCAGTGATACTTCCGGCGGATTGTTCGATCGATGGTGTGCGCGATTCGAAGCTGGTTCCGGAAGCGGAGCGCGAGCGGTTGTACCAGCAGATAGTCGAATCGGCGATCTGCTGGAGTGTCGGATCGATCTGCCAGCGTACGATCGACAGCATCAATATCCTGCAGGCGACCTTCCAGGCGATCCGTCAAGCCGTTGGCGGGCTGGCGGTGCGGCCTGGATATGTCCTTGTCGATGGCCGGGATAGCGTCGACGTCGGCCTTCCCTGTCGGGCAATCATCGGCGGAGACGCTATCTGCACGTCGATTGCCGCCGCCAGTCTTGTGGCGAAAGTGACCCGCGATCGACTTCTCAGGCTTCAGGATGAGCTGATGCCGGAGTATGGATTTGCGCGGCACAAGGGGTATGCAACCGCCGAGCATCGCCGTGCGATCGGCGAGCATGGCCCGAGCAGTTTCCACCGGCTCTCCTTTCTGGGGCGGATCATCGAGGTTGGGGGGCCAGAGGAGTAACATGTATATCAATGGCAGAAACGCGGTCATCGAGGCGCTCCGCGCAAATGGGGGAGTGGAGAAGGTCTTCATCATGTACGGGATGGAGGGGGATGCCGTCAACCGGATCAGGATGGAGGCGAAACGGGCTGGCGTGCCGAGCGTGATCATCGACCGCAGACGGTTTGTGGAGATCGAGCGAAATGCCGGACTCGGCACCCGATCACAGGGTATCATTGCCTTGATCGGCGAGGTGGAGTACGCCGAGATCGAGGCGGTTGTCGACGATGTCTTTGTGCAGGGGCGAATGCCGCTGGTTGCGGTGCTCGATGGTGTCACCGATCCGCACAACGTCGGCGCAATCATCCGATCGGCCGAGTGCGCCGGGTTCGACGGCGCGTTGATCGGTAAGCACGATTCAAGCGGTATCACCGACGTCGTGATCAAAACGAGCGCCGGCGCTGCACGCCATCTGCCGATCGGCCGGGTGTCGAACATCGGCGACGTGCTGCTCAGCCTGCAGCAGACCGGGCTTGCAATCGTTGCGCTGGATGAGCGGGGCGATATCCCGTACACCGAATTTGATTTTACGGGACCGGCGGCCATCGTTATCGGCAGCGAAGGTGCAGGTCTCAGCTCCAGAATCAGAAAACTCTCGGACGCATTGATATCGATCCCGATGTCTGGAAAGATCGCCTCGCTCAACGCCTCGGTGGCGGCAGGGGTCGTCTTCTTCGAGGCGCTGCGGCAAAGGCGGGGAAAGGGGGCTGTATAAGGGACGACCGTCGTGTCGATGCGATGCGAAGTGTCGTAGAGATTGCTTCGCCTGCAACTTCTGTCCGGGACCGATACTTCGCGGCGAGTCCGCGACGCGGGGCCTTCCCGGCCGACCTCACGTTCACCTGGCGAGTGCGTACCGATTTGGGGGCCCATGGTCGTATGAGATCTCGCATCACTGTTGAGCCCTCAACATAGAGATGTCGATTCGACACCTTTGTTCGGTGCTCCAATAACGAATTGCCGTCGAAGCCTCGTGTCTCCGGATGCCCCGGGTTTCGAGGACTCAACCCAGGGCTGCATTCGAGGGCGAAGATGACAGTTCTACGACTCCCCAACTCCACGACTTCCTCGACTCCACGACTTCCTCGACTCCACGACTTCCTCGACTCCTCGACTCTCGACTTCCTCGACGTAGAAAAGCCGTGTCGCACGCGCACACTCCGTGACACAAATTCACGAATAGACTGATAGGGACGGGAAAATCGCTCGTAATGCGAGATTCGGGGGGTGGCATACCGCTTGGAGTCTGGCCCTGCGGCATGGCGTCGTACGCCGCCTACCGGGCCACGCACGCGGCTCACCCTACCGCTGCACTGGTCCGGTCGGCGGTGGACGACAATCGAACCAATCTCATTTTCCGGAGGCTACTGCATGAAGCTCCTCGTTCTGACGGCCACGTTTCTCCTTTGCTCGCTTCTTGCCGCTCCATGTTTTGCTCAGGCAACCGGTGCTTCGGCACTCGGGGTACTGCGCGCGCAGCTCGACCGCCAGAATACGTATCGCGTTGAAGCCGCAACCGATCGGATCAGGCTGCTCGACCCCACGTCGGGACGCGAGATACTTTCGCTTCGCCAGACAAGCCCCCAGACCATCATGCTCAGCGGCGTCGTTGGAAAGATCGACCGTGCGACAACCGCTCAACGGCTTCGCGCCGAACAGAGGATCGCGCTGTTCAACTTCAGCTCGCCGGTGGGGACGTTGACCCTGAATGAACGATCCGGCCAGGTTACGATGGAGCATGCGCTCAACCCACGCCTGGTGCCCGCCGCCGCGATGGCCCACGTCGCCGCGCTCTTTGGCGAAGCGGTTCAGAATCAGGGACGACAGCTTACTCGATAGCATTGCTCGACGTACTGTCCGCTGACCACAGGACGTCGTTGCAACGGCGGCGAAGCCATCTTGAAGCGCTCAGGATGGCTTCGTTTGTTTTTCGGGCACGCACGATTCTCGAAAGCGGCGATGAATCTTATCCCAGCACCCGCCAGATTGCCTCCTGAAGCGACTGGAAACTGACAGGCTTTACCAGGTGCTCGCTGAACCCCGCGTCCTGGCTCCGCCGGATATCCTCGTCCATACACGACCCGCTCAAAGCGATGCCGGGAATCGCCTGAATGTCTGTCAGCCTCCGCATGATCTCGGTTCCGTTGCCGTCCGGCAGCCCAAGATCCACGATCAGGATGTCGAACGGACCTGAGGTTGCAGCCAACTGGAGCGCGCTGCCCGCGCTGTGTGCCGACTGAACGACGAATCCTCGCCGCTCCAGCAGCATTTTCATCACCTTCACGGTCTCGACATGGTCGTCGACAATCAGGACATGCACGGGGTCCTTCCCGGCGCTCTCGGGGTCGTCCCCGGTCGGAGCCGGGTGACGCTTCGAAGCGGCCTTGTCGACCGACGGCAGCTCGATCTGAAAGGTGGCGCCATGGTCGCGTCCATCGCTTCGCGCGGTCAATGTGCCGCCATGCATCTGCATCAGTGCCCTGCTGATCGCCAGCCCCAGGCCGAGTCCGCCGAAATGGCGGGTAACATATTGTTCCCCCTGCTCGAACGCGTTGAAGATATAGGGGAGTATCTCCGGCTCGATGCCGATACCATTGTCACTCACTTCGATAACAAGATCCCCCGACGCTCCATTCCGTGTCGTGATACCAATCTTCCCCGATTCCGGTGTAAACTTGATGGCGTTTTTGATCAGGTTCCAGATGACCTGCTGTATACGCGTGGCGTCGGCGCGAATGTAATTGCGATCGGCATCCAGATGCACATCGAGCTGCAGTCGCTGCCCGTTGATCTCGGTGCTGCACATTTGAAGCACGTTGCCGATCAGCACGTGGGAGTCGACTGTCTCCAGGTGAAGCGACATCTCGCCACGCGTTATCCGTGTCAGATCGAGCATGTCGTCGATGAGATGCGCCTCCAGCTCGACGTTCCTTCTGATCATCTCGACGATCGGACGGTGTGCCTCCTGAAGCGACGGGTCGGTTTCCAGCAGGTGAGTCATCGCAAGCACCGGGGTGAGCGGGGTACGAAGCTCGTGACTGAGGACCGCGAGAAACTGATCCTTCGCCTGGTTTGCGGCCTCGGCTTCCTCCTTCGCTTTTTTCATCTCCGACTCTGCCTTCTCCAGCGTCGCGGTCTCCATCCTGAGCTTCTGCTCGATCCGCTTGCGCGCGGTGATGTCCATTGCCACGCCACGCATGCCGATCGGATTGTGATCTTCATCGCAGACCACGACCGTATGCGATTCGGCCCAGACTTCGTGGCCGTCGCTGGCCACCCACCGGTATTGAAGCACGCCGCCAGTGGCGCTTTCGAAGATTGCGGCGGCGTCGGCAATCGCCTGTTCACGGTCGTCGGGGTGAACGATCCTCAGCCAGAAGCCTGGTGTGTTCAGCCATTCGTCCACCTGGTAGCCAAGCAACGATTCGACGTAATCGCTGACAAAGTCGATTCGCTGATGGTCCAGGTCGGGCGGACCCCATGCCTCCCATACGATTCCGGGGACGCTGGTGATGATGTTGGTAAGCCTGCTCCTCTGCTCGCGAACGGTGCTGTAGAGTCGTGAGTTGTCGATGGCTATCGCCGCGCGGCGAGCAAGCTCCTGCGCCATCTCCAGGTCGGCTTCGGTGTAGCGGCGACCCGACTCGGCCGAGACGAACGTGATGGCACCTGCCGGTTCGTGCCCATGAACAAGGATCGGAACGATCATCGCCGAGGTGAATCCCACCTCGAGGATCATCCGGCGGTGCTCGTCGTCGCGGGCCGCGGCTGTCAGCATTTCCCGCGGGATGTACGGATAGAACTCCGGCCGCCCTTCACGGATCACTGCCGGCACGCCCGAGGCTGAGTTCGGATCGTCCGGATAGCGTGCCTGGATACGACGTGCCCATTCCACCTTTGCAGGATCGATATGCGCCACCGCAAGCCGTTCGACAACACCGTCGTTCGATTTCATATCCACAGCGCACCAGTCGGCCAGGTGGGGGACAGCCTGACGGGCGATCGCGGCCAGCGTCAGCGAATAGTCGAGCGAGGATGAAAGGATCTCGCTCGATTCGGCAAGGAACGCAAAACGCTGGCGTGCCGCCTCGGCTTCCGTACGGGCCGATCGTTCCAGCGTCAACAGTCTGGAACGATCCTCCTCGGCCCGTTTCCGTTCGATGAACTGTCCGATCTGGCTGCCGACCGTAGCCAGCATTTCCAGCAGCTCATGGTCGGGAAGGTGCCGTTCGCGGCTGAAGCATTCGATTGCGCCGAACACATCGCCCGCCAGCATGATCGGAAAAGCACACCCCGAACGCATTCCTCCAACCACCTCGCGCTCCCTGGATGCCATCGACTCATCCTTTTCGACATCGACAAGCCACTCCGCAAGGCCGCTGGAGCTTACCCGGCCCGGAGGACCCTGCCCGAGCGTGAGCGGACCTGGAATCGGTATCTCGCGGTTGGACTCGAGATGCCGGTCAGCTCCCCGCCATACATTCAGGCACTGCACGCTCCGGTCGCTGCGGTCGACACTCCAGAGCAGCACGACATCCCACCCGATCGACTCGCCGATCGCCCTCAGGATTTTTGGTGCCGCGCCAATCAGATCGTCCGTATCCGCCAGGATTGCCGTGACCGCATACTGTGCGGTCAGTCGACGTTCGGTCTGCTTACGCTCGGTGATGTCGCGAGCAAACACAGCGATGCCGGCCCGCCGGTCATCCGGATCGAGCACCGATGCAAACGACAGCTCGATCTCGACCGATTCTCCGTCCGATCGTCGACAGCAAAGCTCGCGGCGAACACATTCCGACTCCGATCCGGTGGTATCGAACAGCGACCCCAGTTCGATGTCGTCGCTGTTGCACAACAGCAGATCGAGCGGTTGCTGAATGATCTCCCTGGCCGGATATCCAAACAGATTTGCCGCGCCGTCGTTCCACGTGACGAACCGACCCTGCATGTCGAGCGTGAAGATCGCCTCCCGGGAGTGTGTCAGTATGTTCGCAAGGAAGCGATCCGATCCTTCGCGGAGCTGATATGGGGGGGAGCTGTCTGAAGTGGGATAGTTTTGGCTCATGGAGCAACGTCAGGCAACCGATTGACCCAGCGCGTTGAACAATCTCCGACAATCTGAACGGAAACGCGGCTGGCGACCCGACGGTCGTGGCAGCGCAAAAACCTTGCCCGATGAAGATTTCCGCCGGAATCGAGCTCGATTGCTGTCACCATCGATCGGGCGGCTCGGCTTGATGAACCGGGCCGTGCCAGATTCCCGCTACCCGGAGCGCCCGATGCCGAGCAGCTCGACGATCTGCCGAAGAAGCTGTTCGGCTTCCACAGGTTTCGGAACGTGTTGCTGATATCCGGCCGAGAGGACACGCTCGCGATCCTCTGAGCGCGCAAACGCTGTCAGCGCGATTGCCGGCGTGCTGCGAATCTCCAGATCGCCGAGCGACCTGACGTTTTCGATCAGGGTGCACCCATCTTCATCCGGCATCCCGATGTCGCTGACGATGAGGTCCGGCTTCCACGCGCGAATCTCCGCCAGCGCTTCGGCGGCCGACGAGCAGAGGCGCACCGTTGCCCCATGCCCGCCCAGCAGCGCCTGTAGCAGCTCGCGGGCATCCGGCTCGTCGTCGACCGCTACGATTCGAACCCCTTGCAGAACCTTGCTGGAGCCCTGCTCGAGTACCCGGGATCCGGTCCTCCTTCCGGCATCGGGGGAACCGCCATCCGAGGTCGTGCCCGTTGTCCCCCCGCCTGCCGTTCGGTCCGGAACCTGAGGGTCGAACGGGAGACAGACGATAAACGTGGCTCCCTTGCCTTCCCCTTCGCTGGTCGCCCGCACCGTTCCGCCGTGCATATGGACGATGGTCTCGACAATGCCGAGCCCCAATCCAAGTCCCCCTTTCGACCGCGCGATCGTCCTGTCAGACTGCTGAAAGCGGTCGAAGACAAACGGGAGAAAGTCTGGCGAGATGCCGACGCCCGAATCGGTGACCTCGAGCCGTGCCACCTGAGCTTCGACCGACAGCGACATTCCGACAGATCCCTGATGTTGCGAGAACTTGACGGCATTGGATAGGAGATTCAACACTACCTGCCGCAGCCGGTGGGGATCGCCGTTTACGATCAGCGACTCTGGCCCCGGGTGAATGTCGATTGTCACCGACCGGGCATCGGCCGCCGGACGTACGGCATCGGCCGCCTCGGAGAGGATCGTCACGAGGTCCACCTGTTTGATTTCGAGGATCAGCTTGCCCGCTATGATGCGCGAGACATCGAGCAGATCCTCGATCAACTGAGCCTGCGCCCTGGCGTTTCGCTCGATTGCGTCAAGGGCATGCAGAGCGGTCTCGCTGTCGAGATCGCCCCCTTTCAGCAGTTGGGCCCACCCGAGGATCGCGTTCAGCGGGGTTCGTATCTCGTGCGAGACCGTGGCCAGAAATTCATCCTTTGCCCGGTTGGCCCGCTGCGCCGATTCATACAGCCGCTCGTTTTCACTCCGTGCGCTCTGCTCGGCGGCAAACATCCGTGCGCTCTCGATCGCCTGGGTTGCGCGGCCGGCAAGCTCCTGGGCCAGCGTCAGATCAGCTTCCAGGTGCCTGTGGCGGTTGTCCGACAGGAAGAAGCTGATCGCACCGAATGCGGCACCCCTTGAAACAAGTGGAACAAGCATCGCCGAGGAGATTCCAAGCAGCGAAGCGACCGCCTCGAACTCGCTCCCACGGTTCAACCTGGCACTGGAACCGGGATCGAGCGGGGCCACGATACGTGCTCTGGCGGTAGCGATCACGGCAGGAATCTCGTCGTCGGCGTGGGGCGCCGATGGATCGAACGAACCGGACCCGCTCCACGGGCCGCGGAGGCGCTCGACGACACCCTGGAACTGCGGCTTGGCGTGGGCCGAGGCGATGGTTCGTATGCTTCCGTCCTCTTCCCGAATGTCGATCACGCACCAGTCGGCTAGCATCGGCACCGACAAGGTGGCAAGGTTCGACAGGGTGGTTTCGAAGTCGAGCGATGCGGCAAGGACGCTGCCCGCCTCGACAAGGAAGGCAAGGCGGAGCCGCTCTGTTTCCTGCGCGGCGACCGCAGCCTGCTCGCGGATCAGCGATTCACGCTCATGCTCGGCCCGGCGGCGTTCGACGATCTCGTTTTTCAGGGCCTCGTTTGCGGAGGCAAGTTCCGCCGTGCGCGTCGCCACACGGTCCTCGAGCTCGTCGTTTGCCTCGCGTAAAGCCTGCTCGGCAAGGCGACGTTCGGTCACGTCGGCGATCATCGCAAGCGTGCCGACGAACAGTCCATTGCGGTAGATCGGAGAGCTGGAGAAGACGACCCAGAGCGCGGTGCTGTCTTTTCTCCGCAGACGCAGATCCTGCTTCTGTCGCTCTCCCCGCTTCAATGTTCGGATCAGTGCTTCGGCCCTCGGTCGCTCATCCTCGAACAGGAAGTCGATATAGTCGCGGCCCAGCATCTCGTCGACACTGTAGCGCAGCAGTTGGGCCAGGCGCTCGTTCAGGTAGGTGATGCGGCCCTCGATATCGAGCGTCCAGATCCCCTCCGATGCCGTTGAAACGATCGTGCGGAATCGTTCCTCACTGTCGCCAAGCTCGTGCTGGCTACGTCGTTGCGCGGCGCTCAACGATCCCACCAGCACCACAACGGCAACGGCGGTGAGAATCGGGGCAACGGCGCCGAAGCCATACGAGGAGATTCCGCCCCCGGGGAGAAAAAGCAGATCAACCGCAACAAGGCTGACGGCGACAACAAGCAGCCCGGGCCCAACCCCGAACTTCCAGGAGATCACCATCGAGACCAGATAGAAGAGCATGTAGGGGGTCGGCTGCAGCATCGGCCATGTGGCCCATTGCAGCGCCAGCGCCAGAGCCACTGCCCCTAATGCCCCGAGATAACGGAACGTGGGTGACAACAAAGCACTCGACATCAGATCATCAACCTTTCGAGAGCACGCGCTCGATGGATTCGTGGAGGACCTGAATATTCACCGGTTTCACCAGATGCTCGCTGAATCCGGCCTCGAGGCTTTTACGGACGTCTTCCTCCATGCCAAATCCGCTCAACGCGATGCCCTGCAGCGGGATCGTCCGACGGATGGTCCGCATCAGCTCGAGGCCGCTCCCATCCGGAAGGCCAATATCGCTGATCAGCAGATCAAAGTTGCCATATCTGGACTGCTCTATCGCGCTGGCCATGTCGTGCGCGGTGGTTACCTGATAGCCGCGTCGTTCCAGCAGCAGCTTCATTACGCGGTTGGTATCGATGTGGTCGTCCACGAGCAGGATACGAATGCTTGTGCCATTGTCGCCGGCCCGGCGCGCGATGGTGCCATCGCCCTGGTCGGCCGTTGGTTCCGGCACCGTGGCAAGCTGCACAAGAAAGGTTGCGCCCCGATCCTGCCCCTCGCTTGCGGCCGACAATGTTCCTCCGTGCAGTTCGATCAGCGAACGGCTGATCGTAAGCCCCAGGCCGAGGCCGCCGAATCGGCGCGTGATCGTCTGTTCCGACTGTTGAAACGCATCGAAGATTTTCGGCAGCACATCTGGATCGATCCCGACACCGGTATCGCTGAACTCGATGTTGAGCATACCGTTGTTGTTGAACGACCGGATCGAAATGCTCCCGCCATCGGGGGTGAACTTTACGGCGTTCTGCAGCAGATTCCAGAGGACCTGTTGCAACCGGGCAGAGTCGGCGCGGACAATGGGGTGCTTCGCCTGAAGATCGACAGAGATGTTCAGCGTTCTTACAGCGATCGACTCCCGGGTGATATCGATCACGTTGTTCAACAACGTGTGAGCGTCGACGGTCTGCAGATCGAGATGCAGCTTCCCCTTGGTGATTCGGGTCAGATCGAGCAGATCGTCGATCAGCCGGGCCTCCAGCTCGATATTCCGGCGGATCATTGCAAACACTGCGGGCAGGTCATCGGGCGGCTCGGTTTCGCCTTCGAGGAATTGAACCATGGTCAGCACAGGCATCAACGGCGTGCGCAGCTCGTGGCTGAGCACGGCCATAAACTGGTCCTTTGCAACATTGGCCGCGTCGGCTTCCTCCTTGGCTGCTTTCAGCTCGACCTCGGCGCGCTTGCGATCGTCGATGTCGATGCATGAACCGATGTAGCCTGCAAACCGATCTTCCTCGGCAAACCTCGGCACGCCGGTGTCGAGCACCCAGCGGTAATCACCGCCGGCATCTGCAAGGCGGAACTCCATCCGATATGCGGCACGCGCGGCGAACGCTTCCCGATACGCTTCCGCGCAGTGCTCCCGGTCGTCGGGATGGAGACCGTTCAGCCAACCGTTTCCAAGTTCCTGCTCGAGCGTCCTGCCGGTGAAGTCGAGCCAGGGCTTGTTGAAATAGTCGCGCATCGTGTCGACGCCGGAGGTCCAGATCAACACCGGCGCACTGTCGGCCATCATCCGGAACCGCTGCTCGCTTTCGCGCATCGCCTCCTCGGTCCGCCGGCGCTCCGTGATGTCGTGGAAGACGAGGACGGCTCCCAGCACCTTGCCGGAGGCGTCGCGAATGGGAGCGGCACTGTCGTCGATCGGGTGCTCGGTACCATCCCTGGAAATCAGCAGCGTGTGGTTGGCCAGACCCATGACGACCCCCTGCTCCAGAGCGCTCAGCGCGGGATTACCTGCAGTCTCGCGCGTCTTTTCGTTGATGATCCTGAAGACCTCCTCGAGCGAAGTGCCGATGGCATCCTCTTGTCTCCAGCCGGTGAGCGCCGAAGCAACCGGATTGATAAACGTGACCATCGCTCGGGTATCGGTGGCGATAACCGCGTCGCCGATGCTCGACAGCGTTACCTGAAGCCATTCGCGCTGTTCGTGCAGCAGATCTTCGCTCCGCTGACGCTCGATTGCTGTGGCAAGCGCGTTGGCTACAGCTTCGAGGAAATGGGCGTCGTCGTCGGTGAACTGGCGGACCCGTGTGCTGTGGGCTCCGAAAATGCCATACGAGTTGCCGACCGAGCGGATGCTGACGGTCATGCCGCTGACGATCTTATGATCGTGCAGGATTGCCGCGCCCTTGAACCTGGTCTCCCTGGTCAGGTCGTCGACGATCACCGGCTGGTTGCGCGCCAGGGTGTACATAGCCTGCGAATCGCTTCCCGCCTCAACCTTGGCCTGCCCCACGATTCCCGGCTCCCATCCATATCCCGCCCTGACCAGCAGATCGCTGGTTTCGGGGATGATCTCCAGAATTTTCGTGTACTCGACGTCGAGGATACCGGCGACGATCCGCGCGCCCTCGTCCATGAGCTGATCGAGTGGTGTCCCCGCCAATGCTTTCTGGCCGAAATCCGCCACGGCCGCCTGCTGCTCTGCTTTTACCTTCAGGGCAATCTCGGCCATCTTCAGGTCGGTGATATCATGAAAGATATTCACCGCCATCTCGGGGCTGCCCTGAGCGTCGAGCAACGGAGTTGCATGTACGACCGCCCAGCGCTCCTCACCCGTGGCAACCACCCGGAAGCGAACTGTCACTCCCGACACCATCACGCCTTGCAGCGCGAGACGCCCCGGCAGCTTCTCCCGCTGGAACGGCTCACCATTGGCATCGAGGATCTCGAATCTCGACATCACCTCGGCGACGGGGGCGGCAACCAGCTCGTCGGCGGTTGCGAAGCCGGTTGCGCGTGCGGCAGCGGCGTTGGCGAAAATTATCTTTCCGGCCTTGTCCTGAACGGTAATGCCATCCTCCACACCCCGAAGGATTGCCGCCAGCCTGTCGCTCGATTCCCGAAGGTCCTCTTCGGTCCGCAGAAGATCCCTGTACAACCATGCGTTGTCGATCGCCGTCGCGGCGCGGCGCGCAAGATCCTCGGCCAGAGCCAGATCCGATTCTTCGAAAAGGCGACCGGAATCGGTTGTCACCAGTGTAATGGCCCCGATCGCCCGCCCCTTTATCGAAATTGGAACCGTCATCGCCGAGGCAAATCCGAGCTCGCGCGCCAGGCGAAGCTGCTCCGGATCGGCAATCGCCGCGGTCAACATTTCGTCGGTGATCAGCGGGTAGAATTCGGAGCGACCCGTTCTCAGGACTTTCGGGACACCGGTGGGTGCATTCGGATCGGGTGGGTATTTCTTCTGAATCTCCGATGCCCACTTTACCTTCTCGGGATCGATATGGGCGACCGAGAGCCGCCGGATCGCACCCTCGGAATCGAGCATGTCGACCGCACACCAGTCGGCAAGATGGGGGACGACCAGGCGGGCCATGCTGGAGAGCGTCACCTCGTAATCGAGCGATGATCCAAGGACCTCGCTTGCCTCGGCCAGATAGCGCAACCGATTGCCGGCAAGCTCGGCATCGGCTCGAGCCCGGCGCTCGGCCCCCAGCAGCTGTTCCCGCTCGTGCTCTGTCTGCCGCCGCTCGGACACGTCCCTGAACACCAGCACGACCCCGATCACCTCGCCGGATGTATCCCGGATGGGGGCCGCGCTGTCGTCCACCGGAATCTCGGTACCGTCGCGCGAGATCAGCAGTGTATGGTTCCCGAGCCCGACGATCTTTCCATGTCGCAGGACAAGATCGACCGGGTTCTCGACAGGCTGGTGATTGTCCTCGCGAACGATCCTGAAGACATCGGAGAGCGCCTGACCGCGCGCCTGCTCGGAGCTCCATCCGGTCAAGGCGGCCGCCACCGAGTTGATAAAAGTGATCCGCCCGTCGGCGCCGGTCGAGATCACGGCGTCTCCGATGCTTGCAAGCGTCACGCGGGTCAGCTCCGCTTGACGATCGGCCAGCGCGAGGGCCCGGCGGCGCTGCTCGTTCAGCGCGCTGATCAGGACGGCAACCCCCGCGAAGATCGCCAGCCGGAACAGGTCGCCGGGAGTATTGGCGAACGTGAAGGAGGGTTGGAGAAAAAAGAAGTCGACCAGCAGTGTCGACAACAAGGTGGAGAGGATGGCGGGACCCAATCGGGCAAACCACGCGGTCACGGCCACGGCCCCGAGAAACAGCACCGTCGGGGTGCTGCCAACCAGGGGGCGAAGCCAGAGCGACAGGCCGAGCGCCACCCCAACCGAGACTATCGCAAAACCATAACGAGCTGCTACCGATTGGGGAGTACTGAGCATGGAAGGACAAATAGGAAACGCTTCGACCAGGATATGAAGCCAAACGGATGCAAAAATCTTGCCCTAGTCGTCCCTACGGGGTTCGAGGATCGTTTCAGTGACCGCGACGAAGTCCCCCGAGACGCCTCCATGCTTCTCCAGTAGCCTGACCCGCTCGATGACGATCGATTTGTCGACCGCTTTGCACATATCGTAGATCGCCAGCGCGGCAACCGACACCGCAGTCATTGCCTCCATCTCCACGCCGGTGCGCGCCACCACCCGCACGGTGGCGATCGCCCTGATCGTGGACGACGCGTCGTCGAGCTCGAAGGCCACCTCGATGCCGGAAATCGGAAGGGGGTGACAGAGAGGAATCAGATCGGAAGTACGCTTGGCCGCCATGATTCCGGCTATTCTGGCAACGCCGAGAGCATCACCCTTCTTCAGCGAGCCTGCCTTCAGCGCGCTGTATGCCTTCGCCGATAGTCTGATGCGGGCTTCGGCGCGTGCTTCGCGCGTGGTGATCTCCTTGGCCGAGACATCGACCATTCTTGCATTTCCCTGTTCGTCCAGATGCGTCAATTCTCCCATTTCAAACCCCTGAAAGGAGAACGCCCGGAGCAGGATGCCCCGGGCGTTGCCGTTGTAAAAATAATCGTGCGGCGCCGACACGCTCTTTCCGATCAGCGTGCGACGCTTTCTCCGGCGGCCCGCGCTTCGGCTGCGCGATCGGCTTCGAGCAACTGGTCGATCGGGAAGAGTTCTCCTGGATGCGGATAGTTCTTTGGAGCCTGCCCGTTCAGCCCGATCGATGTGATCTCCTGGAGCTCGTTCCATTCGCCACGGCGACGCATCAGGACTTTCTTGACCGAGTTGTAGATATACGTATGCGTCAACCCGAAAGCCTCCATCAGCTCCGACGGGGCGCCCGAGCCCCCGAACGTATCGGTGACGCCGACAAACTCGATCGGCACCGGATGGTTCTTGGCAACCGCCTGTGCAACCGCCGATCCCATTCCTCCGATGATCTGGGCCTCCTCCGCGGTGACGATCGCGCCGCACTCCTTTGCCGCGCGAGCTACCGTCTCCGTGTCGAGCGGCTTGATGGTGTGCATGTTGATCACCCGTGCCTCGATCCCTTCCTTTGCCAGGTCCTCGGCGGCGACCAGTGCTTCCCACACCATCGGGCCACAAGCAATGATCGCGACATCGTTCCCTTCGCGGAACACCTCGGCCTTACCAAGCCGGAACGGAGTCTCCTCCACCGTAAAGCAGGGTGTCGACTCGCGACCGAATCTGATATAGGCGGGGCCGTCCATTTCCCCGAGCGCAATCGTCGCCTTTCTGGCCTCCAGGTAATCGCAGGGAACAACAAGGGTCATTTTCGGAAGTGCATGCAGGAACGCCAGATCCTCCAGCACCTGATGGGTGGCGCCATCGGGGCCAACCGAGATACCCGAATGCCCTCCCCCGATCTTGACATTGGCCTCGTTGTAACAGACCGAGATTCGAAGCTGGTCGGCATTCCGAAGCGCGCAGAAGGCGCCGTAACTGGCGAAAAAGGGAACCTTTCCGGAAAGTGCGAGTCCCGCGGCAATCGTCGTGGCGTTCTGCTCGGCAATGCCGATCGAGAAGAATCGGTCGGGAAACCTCTCCTTGAAATAATTGGTCATCACCGATCCGGTGATGTCACCCCCGAGTACCACAACGTTCTCGTTGCGCTCGCCGAGCACGACAAGCGCCTCGCCGAAGCCGAATCGTGTCGCCTTGGCCGCGTACTGTTCGTATTTCATACCAGTTCCTCCAGCGCCTGCCGTGCCTGTTCGACCGACGGCGGCTTTCCGTGCCATTCATATTTATCCTGCATAAACGAAACGCCGGCGCCCATATAGGTTCGGGCAACGATACAGGTCGGTTTCCCGGTCACGCTTTTTGCCTCGTCGAACGCGGCAAGCAGGGCGGCGTGGTCGTGGCCGTCGACTTCGATCGTGTGGAAGTTGAACGACTCGAACTTTTCCTTGATCGGATAGACATCCATCACGTCCTTGATGCGCCCGTCGATCTGACAATCGTTGTTGTCGACGATCATACAGAAGTTGTCGAGATTGTAATGGGCGGCGCACATCACGGCTTCCCAGATCGAGCCTTCCTGGAGCTCGCCGTCGCCGGTCAGCGAATAGACCCGTGCGTCGTTCTTGTCCAGCAGCTTGTCGGCCATGGCCATGCCCACGGCGATCGAGAGCCCCTGTCCAAGCGATCCGGAGCTTGTCTCGATTCCGGGCAGGTGCATATCTCGGCCGGGATGCCCCTGCAGCCGACTGCCGAACTTCCGGAGGGTGAGCAGCTCCGACTTCGGGAAGAAGCCGGCATTTGCAAGGGTGGCGTAGAGCACCGGGCACATATGGCCGGCGGAGAGCACAAAACGATCACGCCCCCGGCGATGTGGGTCCGTAGGGTCGTACCTCATGACTCCCCCCAGATAGAGCACGGCGAAGATGTCGGACGAGCCGAGCGGGCCGCCGGAGTGCCCCGACTTGGCCTCGACAAGCGATCTGATGATGTCGCGCCTGATCTCGGTGGCGATCTCGTCGAGCTGTTCGGGAGTATGACGCTCGTTGGTGAACGGCATGGAAATTATCTCGGTTCTAAATGCTTGATCAAAGAATTCATCGCTCGTAACGGGCGGCAAATCTACAAAAAATCGTCTCAGTAGGAACGCTGGCGGGCGTCGCTGCCGCTCCGGCGCAGGTTCGCGTAACCGGTCGAGCGACTCGGGTGTACGATTAGAGCCGCCGGTGCGACCGTGAGCGTTCCGGTTCCGGATATCCCCCGCAGCGATCCCCCACGAACACCTGCCTCGGTTGCACCGGTTGTGCGAGGCAGGCGTTTTGAGTAGGTTTAGCCGCTTGGGCGTCTTGAAGATGGCAATACATTGATCACGAACATCATAAACGGGGCAGATCAAATTCCATGAGACATTCGTTTATCATCCTCGTCGCGGCGACGCTGTATTTGACCCTCAGCGGTTTCGACTGCGGTGGCTCCACCCAGATGACCACCGCCAAGATCGCCCTGCAGCGAAAGGATTTTCTGAAGGCGGCCGAGTCGCTCGAAAAGGAAGTGGCGTTACGCCCTGCCAACGGTGATGCCTGGTTTCTACTCGGCGAATCGTACGAAGCGCTTGGCCGAACGCTCGACATGGTCAACGCGTTCGACCGTGCATTGGCCTCGCCGGCGACAAGCCTTACTGCCGAGCAGCGGGAGAATATCTACCTGAAGAAATACAACGCCTGGGGAAAGAAGTATAACGCCGCGCTGCGGGCGTACGGCGACAAGAATTATGATGTCGCGCTGGCGCAGCTCGATACCGCAGGCATGCTCCGACCCGATTTTGCCGAGCACGACTATTTCAGGGCGACGATCTTTGGCGCCCAGAATCGCGAGTCCGATGCGCTTCAGACATTCACGAAGTATGTGGAAACGATCCAGTCCGGGGTCGATGAAGGTTTGAAAATGGGGCTGGCGCTCAGGATGAGCCAGCGCCAGGTCGAATCGAAGCTGGGCGCGCCGACTCGGGCGTCGCTCGATGACACGACCGGGGGATTCCTTTACTACGCCCCGAAAAACCTGTACGTCTATTTCGCTCCCGTCGAGGGGGGGCCCCCGGAAGTGGAGGGCTGGAAGGTATACCGCGACTCCGTCCCCGAGGTGCTCCGTCAGGGGTCGATATCGTTGCGAAGCGATCCGTATGTGGTGCTGGCGCTCAAGGAGAAGCAGGCTGGGGCCACCGATGCCTCACGGTACGACAAGGCGATCCGCTATCTGCAGACCCTTGGACGTCTCGACCCGCAGCGCGAAGGGGTTTCGGCCGAGATCTCGAGCATCTATATCAAATCGAATCGCACTGCCGAGGCGATGCGGATGCTCCGCTCGGAGATCGAAGCAAATCCGAGTGACGCGCGCGCGTACATCGACCTTGGCAACCTGCAGTTCAGCGCCAAGGATTATCAGGGCGCGGCCCAGACCTTCGGGAAGGTCACCGGACTGAATCTCCCGGCCGACGACGACAATCTGCAGATCGCTCTGTTCAATCTGGGCGCGGTCTACAAGAACTGGGGTGCCGCATTGCAGGACAGCGTGGCCGGTGTCTCGAACAATCGCCCAACCGCGGCACAGATCAGCATCTATCAGAACCCGCTGCGTGAGTCGGTGAAATACTTCGAGCAGCTTCACGCCTCGAAGCCCGACGATTTTACATTGATCACCGAGCTCGGCAATTTGTACGACGTGCTTGGGGACAAGGCGAAGCTGACCGGTTCGATCCGCCAGCTCGAAGCGCTCGAGTCGGCCAATGCAACCAAGTCGTCGTACTGGCGGGCGATGAGCCGTCTGTACGCAATTGCCGGCGATATCAAGAAGGCCGAGGCGGCCGACAAGAAGGCCGATTCGCTGCCGAACTGAGCCGACCCGACGTTTCGACCACAGAGCTGTACCGGGCCCGCCGACTCCTGTGACCCTGGATCGCGCGGGCCTGGCTACTTTATCACATTCAACAGCAACAACCGACAGCAAGCGTACCATGAGCGACACTAACGATCCGAATCAGGGGCAGCAGATCAACATAGAGCTTGGCGAGAAGGAGGCCGAGGGGATCTATTCGAATCTTGCGATCATCAGCCACTCGCCGGCCGAGTTCGTGATCGACTTCACCAGAATCCTTCCGGGCGTCCCGCGCGCGCGCGTTCACTCGCGTATCATCATGACGCCGCAGCACGCACGGCTGTTCCTGAACGCCCTCGAGGACAACATCGAAAAATTCGAGCGCCAGTATGGCGAGATCCAGGTCAACGCCGGCGGACCGACATTCGGCTTCCAGATGCCTGATGCCGGGGAGAAGATTCATTGAGATGTGATGCGTGAAACGTATTGCGTACTGCGAACTGCGAACTGCGAACTGCGAACTGCGTACTGCGAACTGCGAACTGCGTACTGCGTAAGAAGAGAAGAGTTGTCAACGGCATCACCGTCATTAGCTTTACGCAATACGCATCACGCATCACGCATCACGCATCACGCATCACGCATCACGAAGTCGACGCCTAGCAACCACCAATCCGGAACAGAACCATGGCCGGCTCATTCGTACTGATCCTGCACACACATCTGCCATACGTGCTCAACCACGAAAAATGGCCGCATGGATCCGACTGGCTGACCGAGGCGGCGGCGGAATGTTATATCCCGTTGTTGAACGAGTGTCACGACCTTGCGCGTGACGGGATCGTGCCGAACATCACATTCTCGCTGTCGCCGGTGATCGTCGAGCAGCTTGCCGATCCGGCGTTCGCGGGTATGTTCAATACCTATCTGGAGGAGCGTGGAGAGGCTGCCGAGCGCGACCTGAAGGAGTTTTCGAGCCGCCCTCAGGATCGCCCTCTTGTGCCCCTGGCGACCTACTGGCGCGACTGGTACGCTTCGACAAAACGTTGTTTCAACGAGCGCTATGACGGCGATCTGGTTGGTGGATTCCGGCGGGCGATGGAATCGGGGGGGATTTCACTGCAGACATGCGGGGCCACACACGGCTACTTTCCGCTGCTCGGACGGGACGAAAGTATCAATGCGCAGCTTGCCGCGGCCGTTGCCAGCCACACCAAACACTTCGGTGAAGCACCCCGGGGGGTCTGGATGCCGGAGTGCGCCTATCGTCCCGCATACGACTGGAAGTCGCCGATCCCCAATCCATATTCGCCGGTCGGCATCCGAAAGGGGGTGGAGCAGCTCCTTATGGAGCATGGGCTGCAGTATACTGTGGTCGACAGCCACCTTCTGCATGGTGGCCGCCCGGCCGGCATCTTTGCGCCGAGGTACGAAGCTGTTCGAAAGATGGTGGAGAGCGGTCTTCGGTTCCTGCCGCTCGACGATACGCGGTCGGTACACGACCTGTACCGAATCTGCTCGACCGGGCATCCTGAAGCGGGCAATGCGGCCGTCTTTGGTCGAGACACCGAAACGACGATGCGCGTCTGGAGCGGCACGTATGGATATCCGGGGGAAGGGAACTACCTCGAGTTCCACAAAAAGTATCATCGGAGCGGCCACAAGTACTGGGCGGTGACCGATTCGAAAGTCGACCTCGGGATGAAACGGCTGTATCACCCGGAGTGGGTCGCCGAGAAGATCCGGGGGCACGCCCAGCACTTCGTAACGATCGTCGAGCAGGAGATGTGGAAGTTTCAAGCCTCCACAGGAAGGCATGGCACACTGGTGGCGCCATTCGACACCGAGCTGTTCGGCCACTGGTGGTTCGAAGGACCACGGTTTATCGGTCAGGTGATGCGAAACATCCACAAGAGTCCGATCATCCATTCCAGAACCGCCCCCGACGAGCTCGAGTTCAAGAACCCCGGGGTGATGATCCAGATCCCGGAGGGCTCCTGGGGTGACGGCGGCGACCACCGCGTGTGGCACAACGACACCGTCGACTGGACATGGCCCAGGATCTATGAGATCGAGGAGCGCTTCCTGGCACTTCGCCGCACGCACGACCCCAACGATGCGCACGAGGCACGGTTCCTAAGGCAGATGGGACGGGAGCAGCTTCTGTTGCAGGCCTCCGACTGGCAGTTCCTGATGACAACCGGCTCGGCGACCGACTATGCCACGAAACGATTCAACGATCATTACCGGCAGGCGGCGTACCTTGCCACAATGGTGGAACGGCGGCGGGGAGGTTCACCGGTCAGCCTTGCCGAGCACGAAGAGCTATGCCGCCTCGAATCGATCAATCGTATCTTTCCCGAGCTCAGCCTCGACTACTGGAACGACCGAAAGGAAACGTTGTGCGCGCAACAGTAGAAGAACTACGAGCAGGGAACAAAGAACAAAAAACTCGAGCGGGTGGGTTGTCGCTGTCGCTGATGTGACAAACACATGATGACCGCGTTGCCTTCCTGGCATTCGGATGCGTCGGCACAAACAGTAAATGAGAGAGGTCTGTCACCAGACACTGATTGTAGCCCGTTGTTCCTTGCTCTTTGCCTCCAGCGCTTTGTTGTTTGCACTTTGCTCTTTGTTCTTTGCTCATACCCCATAGATAGATGGCCAAGAAACTTGTTATCGTCGAATCTCCGACCAAGGCTCGGACAATCAAGACATACCTTCCGAAAGAGTATCAGGTCGAAGCCTCGATGGGAAGCGTACGCGATCTTCCCGCCAAGGCTGCCGATATTCCCGCGTCGTTGAAGAAGGAGAAATGGGCGCGGCTGGGGGTCGATGTCGAAGAGGATTTCAAGCCGCTCTACGTGATACCCTCCGGAAAGAAAAAGGTGATCGACCATCTGAAGGCGTCGCTGAAGGATGCCGATGAGCTGATCATCGCGACCGACGAAGACCGAGAAGGGGAGTCGATCGGCTGGCATCTGCTGGAGATCCTCAAGCCGAAGGTCCCGGTGCGGCGAATGGTGTTCCACGAGATCACCAGCGAGGCAATCCATGAAGCGCTCGACCACACCCGCCAGATCGACGACAAGCTGGTGCGCGCGCAGGAGACCAGACGGATTCTCGACCGGTTGTTCGGATATACCCTTTCCCCCCTGCTCTGGAAAAAGATCGCGGTGGGGCTCTCAGCCGGTCGCGTGCAGTCGGTAGCGGTGCGTCTTCTCGTGATCCGAGAGCGTGAGCGCCGGCAGTTCCGGAGCGCGGTGTATTGGGACCTGAAGGCAAACCTGGCGCACGCCTCGAATGCCGATGGCCGGTTCGATGCCGTGATGACCACGCTGGGGAACAAGCGCCTTGCGACCGGCAAGGACTTCGACCCCGATACCGGGGCTCTGATCCCCGGACGCGACGTGATCCTGCTTGGTGAGAGCGAGGCACAAACACTGCAGGAGCGGCTTCACGGGGAGACATGGACCGTTGCCGAGGTCGAGGAGCGTACTGAACAACGGAGCCCCGCGCCACCTTTTACCACGTCGACACTCCAGCAGGAAGCGAACCGGAAGCTCGGGTTCAGCGCCAAGCTGACGATGCAGCTTGCGCAGCGGCTCTACGAGCGTGGCTTGATTACCTACATGCGAACCGATTCGGTGAACCTGTCGGAGAGCGCGATCGAGACGATCAGGCGTGACGTGCAGGCAAAGTATGGTGCCGAATACCTGAGCCAGAGCGCGCGACGCTACACCACAAAAAGCAAGGGGGCACAGGAGGCGCACGAGGCGATCCGGCCGGCCGGTAACGTAATGCCGACCGCAACCGAGCTTTCACTGGAGGGACCCGAAGCCGCCATCTACGACCTGATCTGGAAACGAACCATGGCGACCCAGATGGCCGAGGCGCGGCTTCGCTTTATGAGCGCCTCGATACAGGCCGGCGATGCGATCTTCAGGGCCACCGGGCGCAGAATCGAATTCCCCGGTTTCTTCCGCGCGTACGTGGAAGGATCGGACGATCCCGACGCCACGCTCGAGGATCGCGACAGCTACCTGCCGCCGCTGAAAAAGGGGGAGACGGTCGATCTCCGCTCGCTCGAAGCGCTCAGCCACGAGACCAAGCCTCCCGCCCGATACACCGAGGCGTCGCTGGTGCAATCGCTGGAGCGCGAGGGGATCGGACGCCCGAGCACCTATGCCACGATCATCAACACCATTCAGGAGCGGGGGTATGTCCGGAAGCAGGGCTCGCAGCTCGTGCCGACCTTTACTGCGTTTGCGGTAACCTCGCTGCTGGAAAAATCGTTTCCGAAGCTGGTCGACCTTGGCTTTACCGCCGGGATGGAGCAGAAGCTCGACGACATCGCAACGGGTGAGACCGAGTGGATCCCCTACCTGCAGGCGTTCTACAAGGGTGAGGAGGGGCTCGACGAGCAGGTGAAGGCGAAGGAAGCGGGGATCAACCCGCGCGAGGCCTGCACGATCGAATTCCACGACCTCGACATGGAAGTCCGTGTCGGGCGGTTCGGTGCCTATCTGGAACAGCAGATCGACGGCGAGCTCACAAGGGTCTCGCTCCCCGATAACGTCGGACCGGCCGATCTGTCGCCAGAAGAGGCAGACCGGATTATCAGGCAGAAGCAGAGTGGCGCCGAAGCCCTGGGCGAGCACCCTGTCACGGGTGAAAAAATCTATGTGCGCGTCGGGCCGTATGGGGCTTACGTCCAGCTTGGCGAAGAGAAGGAGGACAAGAAACAGAAGGTCGTGCGCACGACCTTGCCCAAGGGAATTACCCCCGACAACATCACGCTCGAGCAGGCGATCAAGCTGGTCGAGCTGCCACGCACTCTCGGTGTGCACCCTGAATCGACGAAGGACGTCAAGGTTGGAATAGGTCGATTTGGCCCCTACATCATGCACGGAACCGAGTACGCGTCGCTGAAGGCAACCGACGACCTGCTGGCGATCGAGCTGCCGCGCGCGCTCGAGCTGCTCGAGATGAAGAAGCTCGGTCCGGCAAAGCGGGGTCTGGTCAGGATCATCGGTCCTCATCCGGTCGATGGCGAGCCGATCGAGGCATACAGCGGCAAGTTCGGTCCCTATATCAAGCATGGCGGCATCAACGCCTCGGTGCCGAAATCGAGCTCGGTGGAGAATGTCACGATCGAGGAAGCGGTGAAGCTGCTGGAGGAGCGGAAGGCGAATCCCCCGGAGCCGAAGACGAAGCCGAAGCGTGCGACTGGCGGGGCGAAAAAGGGGGGAGTGAAGAAGGGTGGAGCGGCCAGGAAAGGGAAGAAGACAGATTCCGAATAATGGCGTGACCCTGAAGAACGAAAGCGCCTTCGATCCGCGGATCGAAGGCGCTTTCCATATCAGGCTGGCTAGACGTAGATATCGGTTGCCGCAACCGACCAGCGATTACCGAACGACCCGGAACGATTCGGAGGCATTCCAGCTCCCCGACGTGATCGTGAAGAAATAGGTCCCGGGGGGGAGTTCCGTGGCGTCCCAGGCAACGACATGGTCGCCGGCTGGCAGCATCTGATCGACAGGAGTAGCAACCACCGTTCCCCGTTCGTCAACCACCTGGACATTGGTTCGACCCTCGAACGCCAGCGAGAATCTGAGCTGACAGACGTCGTTGACCGGATTGGGTGTCAGGGGCTTGAGCAGATTCTGGTCGAATGCAAAAATCAGAGGCCGGATCCGGGCGCCGCACATATCCAGGGACACCTTTCCGGGGAAGGGTTCGAGGTCGACGCAAGGCGTACCGATCGACTCGATCTCAAGCCCGAGCTCGGACGTGTCGCTCGCACCGAGGAATACCATGAACTCCGGTCGGAGAACCGAGCCGCTTTCGCGAATCCCGGGAACCGAGGGGTTTGCGACAAGGTCGACAGTGTACCGTCCCGCGGCGCTGTCGACGATCGTGAGGTGCCAACCCTCGGCCATGGTGCCAAGGGCCAGGGTGCCCGATGTAAGATTTGTCGGCTTAAGAACCGTGCTGTCGTAACGAATGGTCAGGCGGATTGATCGTACCTCGCTCGCCGGCCGGTCGATCAACTGAATCGGGGTGGCGACGATCGACCCCGGAGCGGCCACGAACGAGCGGGAGATCGCCGCACGGCTTACAATGTTGCTGCGAATCTCCACGCGTACCGAGTCGGTGGATTCGCACCCTTCGGCATTCCGGACGGTGAGATGGTACGTCGTCGATGCCGTCGGCCCCGCCACGGGATTCGTACAGTCGGTGCAGCTTAATCCGATTGCCGGTGCCCACGAATACGTCAGAGCGGTGCCTCCTGAAACCGTGGCTTCGAGGAGGACCGGCGATTCCGGGCAGGTCACCCGGTCGGGTCCGGCGTTGACGACCGGGACGGGATCGACCGTTACCGACCGAACAAGCGTATCGCTGCCGAAATCGTTGGTCACCACGAGCGTAATGGCATAGATGCCGGGGGTTCCATAACAGACCCTGGGTGGGACCGAGCCGGTTGCGGATGCCGGCGATCCCCCGGGAAACGACCAGCTCCAGTCGATTGTATTCGGGGAGCTTTTATCGGTCAGCTCGACACATCCATTTCCGCAGAACAACGAATCGTCGGCGGTGAAGTCGGCATCGGGCGCACTGCCAGGCACGAACGGCTCGATGATGTTCGGCAGGCCGAGCCTGCATTTCACAATCGGTGAGAGTGCGATCCCCACAGGATCGAAGCCACAATCGGTACCGATCGTATTGGGGCGGCCGATCACCCCCACGAATGACTGACCGGAGTTGGCGACATACAGTTTTCCATCGGGACCTGACTGTATCGCGCCAGGCGTATATGGTCCGGCCGGGAGGGGTACTCTCGAGGCGCGGATCGCGTCGGACTGGTTGGTCCTCAGATCGTACTGAGAGACCTGCTTCGGGCTGAACGAGGAGACGTAGAGCTTCGAGTTGTCGGGGGAGAAGCATACCCCGTACGGTGGAATCTCGCCGGGACGAATGACCGTCACGGGGTTGGAAATCTGGCCGGTCGCTGCATCGAAATCGAACAGCTCGCAGAGGCTCATCAGCGGAGTCACGTTGCCTGAGGCGATCGCCAGACGGCGGCCGTTCGGAGAAGCTTTGAGGTACCCAAGCGTCCATTGCTCCGTGGCGGCGGGGTTTCCATGCGAAGTGCCGACAGCCGACACCAGCGGTTCGCCTACGATTCCATCACGGGTTACCCGATAGACATAGAAGGTGTTTCCCCCCAGGCTGTGGGCAATCACCCAGTAATCCTTTCGGTTCGCGTGAAGCACGGCCGTCAGCTTTTCCGAAGCCTCCGGCAGCAACTGAATGTTTTTTTCGACGACATCCCCGAATCCACCGTCGAGCGACATATCGACCGTCGAATACGAGACCCCCTTGTTGGGTGTAAAATCGTACGGTTCACAATCGGAGGTGAATATCAGGTAGCGGGACTCGGATTCCGGTACCGGGACAATCAGCGCCGACTGGGTGCTCGACTCATGCCCTGCCAGACCGGAGCCGTTCGGCATCACCCGGTGCTGGCTGTTCCATACCGAGATTCCGTCCGAATAGAAGAGAAGCTTTCCGGTGTTTCTGTCGGCAATGCTTGCGGTGCCTTCGTTCGGCTTCGTCTTTCCATCTTCGAGGCCAACCGGGGTGGGACCATTAAAATCGATCCCGGCGCCGGTTCCGAAGTACCAGACGTTGTTTTCACGTTGTGAACGGGCGTCGGTCGGGTGGAACCAGACGAGGGTGACCAGGAAGGCTGCCGACATCGCGGACCGGACCAGTCGGCGAGTAGGCCATAGGCTGTTTTTTTTCATAGCGGACGCCAGCTACGGGCTTGAATGCTTTGCTCGAGCAATTGAATGATGGGCGCGAACGGTGAGGACCTGGACCATATTGGACGGACCACAGGCTACTGGGATAGCCTGCGCACCACGGACGACGACAATCTAACTGAAATAGTGCTCGAACAACAAACTATTGATGTAAGAGCGCCTCGCTCCTGGCGCTCCTGTACATCGCCGGTGCCAGGCCGGGGGCTGCCTCCCGCTCCTCCTGGCGCGAAGAGATCGCCCGAACCGCCACGCCCCGTTTCTCGAGCTCGACGTACAGCTCGTCGCCCATGCCGAGTACGGTTGCGGCAACCGTCACCGGCGCCAGCAGTGCACGGGTCAGCAGTGATTGCCGGGAGCCGGCGAGCTTGGCCACCTGGGAATAGGTGTGAATTGCGCGGACATCGTAGCCGAACCTGTCGGCGTACCGCCGGACGATATTGGCGCTCACCAGATACTTCGAGCGGCGGGCATTACGCAGCAGCCAGGAGCGCCGCCACAGCCGGGCGCCGATCGAGCTCCAGTTCATTCCTCCGAACAGCAGCAGGCCACCCGACTCCAGCCAGAGCCGAGCCCGCTCGAACAGCAGGGCGGGGGAGTCGAACGATTCCAGGGTGCGCGATACGATGATGACGTCGAACTGATCGGGAAGGAAGGGAGCCGCCTCGAGCGACGTGGAATGCACGACGGTCTCGGCCGGGGCGTATCTATCGGTACCCCCCGGTTCGGCCAGCAGGGTCACATGGTACCCGATCTCTCGGGCCGCCGAGCAGAGCGACAGCCCGTCCATACGTTGCGTATCGATTCCAATCAGCAGCAGCGATCGCGCTCCGCCCGAGGCCGCCTTTTCCAGCGTCTGACGCAACGATCCGAGCGACGACTGCAATCCTGCCGGGAGCCGAACTTCCGGTCGCGACGGTTCCGGGTCCAGCTCCACCAGCCCGCACTCGCAGCATCGCCGGGCACTCCCGCGAACCGGCAATCTGAGCGTCTCGAACTCCATGCTTCCGCACAGGTCACAAGGTTCGATCCATGTATCGGACGATCGATCGGAAATCATGCAGCCAAAATCTCAAATGTCCCGGTCAAATGCTACCGGGAGGGAAGAACAAAGAGCAACGAGCAAAATTTGGAGCCGGCAAACGCCGAACAAGGAGGAAAGCTCTCCTTGCAAAGATTTCGGAGCAACCTGTAATCGCAGCCGGAGCAGGCGGCCCCGGCCGGGTGTGGTTGCTTCGAGCAGCAATCAATGAACAAACAAGGCCGAAGGGCCCAGAAGGGCTACCGTGTATACACATCATTTGTGGCAGGCAACTCTCCTCAGAATCCGATTCCCTCTCCCGGAGGGAGAGGGTTAGGGTGAGGGCGCACCGGATTGCCCATGCGCGCCGAGTTTCTTCTTCAGAGCAGAATACCGTCAGCGCTTGATGGCTCGCGCCAGGACTCGAGCGGGTATGAGCCAGCACCCCACGATCGAATCGGATGACACAGAGAGGGATCAGCACATGCCCCATGCGCCGCTGGCGTTCAGTTCTGGCAAGAACGATGGGATCTTATGCGCCGATCCGGGAGCCCTCTCCCTGACCCTCCCCCGCGGGGGGAGGGGATAAGACCCCGATGTTCCTTCTCGAAATTTGTGTATACACGGTAGCCCGAAAGGGGGAGGTAGATCGATGTACCTGGCGTGCAAGTCGACCGATCGTAATTCCCCGTCTCCCTGAATCCGCCCACCGGAGCCCTTCGGTTCCTCGCTTATTCGGTTATGTTCAGCGCAAGCTGCCCGCTGTTGCCGCGCACTTCCGGATAGTACATCAGCATCCCGACCGACGGCATGATCGAGTACTTGCCGGGGATCTGCGCACGCATCACGTATGAGAACTCGTACTGCTGCGGCATGATCACCGTGGCGAAGAACGCCACCTTCTCGTCGCGGACATCACGGTCGGCATACCACCAGTACCAGCCATACCACCCCCGCTTCTCGCGAGCCTTCTCGTCGTATTCCACCTCGCCGGGTATCGTATAACCATCGGTGTTCTGCACCACCTCGCATCCGGCCGGGAGGGGATCCTCGAGCATGAAATATTCGTACCGGGCGTCGGGGGTTACCTTCACCTTCACGAAGATCTCGTCTCCAGTCTTGACCGTTCCGTCGAAGGGGCGTTTGGTGTAGACGTAGACATCACCTTTCTTTTCCTTACGAAGCTCGAACATCTCGCGGGTGACCTTGAACCCCGCACTGGCGGGCTGGATGGCCCCCCCCGTGGCATAATAGACCAGGCGCGTGGCAGAATACAGTCGCCCCCTGCCATTCTTCTCGATGGTGACACTGTTGACCCCCGACTGCAGTGTTGCCCGCTCCAGCTTGATCTGCTTCTCCGGAGCAAAGACATCGGCGCGGGTCATTCTGCCGTTCTGTACCTCGCGGCCGTTCACCTTCACCACGTAGGTGTAGTCGGGCTCGAGCTCACGAGACTTCTTCAGATAATCCGACAGGGAATAGATCACCATCGCGGTCTGTCGCGTATTGTGCCAGGCATCCCCTTCCTTCTGCGACAGCAGCCACCGGACACCCTTCTTGACCAGCTCGGTCTCACCACGCTGTTCCAGCAGTGCCCTGACGACCGCCGCGGAGGTCTCCACCTGATCGTCCTCCCAGTTGTAATGCCATTGCTTGCCGCTCCAGAAGGCGTTGGCGCCATTGACCGTCGCGCCCGATTCCAGCTTAACGGCAAGCGAGCCGGCGAGCTGTTTGTCGCCGTTGGCACTGCTGGCGAGCGTAAGCAGCGCGCGCCCGTAATTGTTGAGCGTGTCACGCCGGGTGAGCGCGGCAATCTTGTCGTGGATCATCTTGTCGTTCGAGCCATCGCCGGCCAGGCTGAGAGCATAGATCATATATGCACGAGTCGTTGCCTCCATCGGCCTGTTGTCCGGAGAACTCCCCGACTCGACAAGACTCCGCAGCTTCGCCACACCGTTGTTGTATCGATCGTCGATCACGTTGAATCCCGACTTCTTTGCGATCGTCATCCCATAGACGACGTAGGCGGTCATAAATGCGTCGGTCTCGTCGTTGACCCACCAGCCCCAGCCCCCGTCGGAGTGTTGCATCCCATACAGTCTCGAAAGTCCGGAGGCCACCATCTTCGGAATCTCAGCCCGTTTCTTGTCGTCGAACGGCACGTCGAGCTTGTTCAGCACGTCGGCGACCACCAGCGTCGGCAGGAACCGGCTCATGGTCTGCTCGACACACCCGTAGGGATATCCTACAAGCTCGTCGAGCGCGCCAAGGATAGATCCGGCAAGCGACGGTGCCACGTTGATATAGATCTGTCCGGTCGACGGATCGCTGTTGTCGGGAATGGTAAACGACAGTGTCCTTGTTGCCGAAGGGTCCTCGATGTCGGTCGACTGCCCGGTTGCCACTTTCAAACCCTTTGGCAGCACCGGCACCTTCATCTCCATCGCGTCCGATTCTTCGTTGGTCAGGGCCTTTACCGAGATGGTCGCCGTTCCGGTCTTCGGGGCGGTGAGCTTCCAGTCGATCCGCTTTTCGCCGCCGGCCGGGATCTCCACGGTCTGCTCCTTGTCCGCGAGCAGCACATTATCGCCCGAGAACTGCACCTTGGTAACCTTGCCCTTGTCCAGATAGTTGTGCACGGTGGTCGCGATCAACAGCTCATCACCCTGAATCAGGAATCGGGGTGTCTCCATCCTGACCAGGAGCTCCTTGCGGGCCACCACACGTGTAACCGACTGGCCGACCGCCGTCTGCTTCGTTACGCCGCGCGCGGTGATGCGCCAGGTGGTCAGGTTATCGGGGAACTTCACCTCCAGCTTCGCATAGCCGTCGCTTCCGGTGCGAGCCGATGGGGTCCAGAACATCATATCCTTGAAGTCCTTGCGCATTGCGGGCTCGACGAACATCTCACCTTTGACATCGCCAAACGCGAGCGCCCGCTGCCCGGCATCGTCGCGTGCTCCGTTTTTCGCCATCATCGGCGCTGCCGGAGAAAAGAGACCACGACCACCCGCCGCACCCTCCTCGGCGGCACCGAACAGAGCATCACCATCGGCCATCCGGCGTGCGTCGGCATAGAAGCTGAACTGCAGCGACGAGCTTGTGGCGACCTCGTTCCAGCGGTTGCCGAAGAAGAAGCGCTGGATGTCGGGGGTTGCGTCGGGCATGATCGAGTAGACCGCCTCGTCCACCATCGCCACTGCAACATCGGTGTTGGAGACCGGCTCCCCCCTTTCATCGAGGGCACGAATCGTCAGGGTTCCCTTGTCGCCAGGCCTGTACTGTTCTTTGTCGGTCTTCACCTCCAGCCGGATCAGCTTTCCCTTCGGAACGACCGTGATCCGCTTCGACTCGCTGTAGAGCTGGTCGTTGACGATCGTGGTAGCGTTCACGTAGAACACCGGCGCAAATCGATCTTCGATCGGCACCCGCACGATCGCGGAGTTGGAGGCGAGGCGCTCCACCTGATGCGAATAGAGTGTCGCCCCTTCGGTGGTGATCAGCGCATCGATCTTCGATGCCGGCATGATTACCAGAGCGCTCATCGTTTCACCGGGCGAGTACGATTCCTTGTCCGGGATGATCTGCACGTCGCCCGATCCCTCGCGGTACCAGTCGGCATAGGCAGCATCGGCAACATAGATGTAGCTCGATTCGGTGATCTTCGTGCGGCGTGAATCCTTCGCTTCGATCTGCATCTCGAAGTAGCCGGCCTCGGTCGGCTTGTAGGTGACGCTCCCTTTTCCATCCGACTGCGTGGCCCCGGAGCCGCTCCAGATCGTCTTTGTGTTCCTCTTGTACTCGGAATCCCTGCCCGTCGGCTTGTCCCACCAGGTGCGCACAACCCGGATATTGAATGGCGTCGCTACCGGCCGGTCGCCATCGAACGTCGCGATCTCCACCGAGATCTTCGCCTCGTCTCCAGGCTTGTAGACATACTTGTCGGTACGCGCGGAGATGTAGAATTCACCCCGGGTCACCTCCACCGACTTTGCGCCGGAGATCGATCGCCTGCTGTTGTCGACCACATTGGCCTGGATTCGATAGACATAATCCTGGTCGGCCTTCGGGTCGGTCTGGTAGGTGATGTTGAACGTGCCGTCCGGCTGCAGCGTGCCTTCGCCCGAGTGTACCATCTCCATCCTGTAGGTCTGGAAATCGCCCCCTTCGTCGTACAGATATGCCCAATCCGATCCCCGCCACCATGGTCGCCAGTACTGAGCACGAAAGACGAAGTACTCCACCTGAGCGTTGGCAACGGGTGACCCGAAAAAGTAATCCGCCTTGACCGTGGCGTTGATCAGATCGCCCCTGGTGTACTGGTCGCGGTCGAGCGCAACCTCTACCTTGTACTCCGGCTTCTTGTACTCCTCCACCGAAAAGTTGAACCAGTTGTCGGTCTCGCCAATTCTCACTTTGATCGAGTAGGTCCCAAGCGGAGGCTCCTCGGCCAGCTTCAGCTCGCCATTGAACGTTCCCATGTCCGACAGCTTCAGCGTATCCTTCAGGATGGAGCCGTCGCGGGCGTCAGTCACCTCGACGTAGACCTTCTCGTTGGTCAGATTTTCGTACGTGCCATCCTCGGTGACACGGCGAGCGATACCACGATAGTAGACGCTCTGATCGGGACGGTAGACAGGTCGATCGGTGTGCAGATACACCTGGATCTTCCGCTCATCCCCGCCCCCATAGTAATAGGGATCGGAGATCACAAAGTTGCCATCCTTCTCACCGAGCACCAGAAGCTGGAACCGCCGGTAGTCCCAGCGCATCTCGTCGACATCCTCCCCCTCGGCCGGGGCTTTCGGCTCAGGAGGTTTTGGGATCGTGACGTTCAAGGCGCCGTCGCTGTTCGTTTCGTCGGTGGTGATCTTCGCCCCCCCCCGCGCAAACGTCAACGGCACGTCCGCTACCTTCTCTCCGGTCTTCCGGTCGACCACAAAGGCGAGAGCCCGATCGTCGGCCTGCTTTATCACCATTCCGAGCTCGGAGATCACCAGAGCCGTGATTGCCCGTTTTCCCCGGGCACGCGCCTCGATCAGGTAGACACCTTTTTTCGTGATGGGGACCTTTACCGACCCGTAGTTCCACTGCTCCTTGGCGTTGCCGACCTTGTAGTCCCACTGAGCTACCACCTCGAACTTTTCCGCGCCGTTCGGGATATCGTCGGAGGTGGGGATGCCGCGGGCAATCCGCGCCTCGCGCTCACGCTTGGTCTCTTTGGGCGCACGCTTTTCTGCCTTTACGCCATTCAGGTCGGCGACGTCGCGCAGCGTCCGGCGCGCCTGGGCCGGCATGACGTCGCGCGCAGCGAATCGTGCGTCCCGTTTCACCTTGTCGAATCCACGCTCGATCATGTCGAAGGTGTTCGGGGGCGTAAGACTGGTGAGGGTGGGGGAATGGGGATCCTTCTGCTGGAGAAAGAAGGCAACAGGGTCGCTGACCCTGAACGCCCTGAACTTGACAACAGTGCTTCCGACACCGTTTCCACCGAACTCCACGGCGGTCTCGGGGTCGCCCGGCGCGTAGATCTTGTTCGAAGAGAGGGAAAAATAGAACGTATCGTCGTCTCCGTCGAACGCAAAGGCCACCAGCGTCGACAGCAAGATCAGGATCTTGGTGGAAAGGGAAGTCAATCTCATTGTTGTGCTCCGAAAGCGGCGCTGCATCGGCAGATCGGGAATGTTTGTGCGAACATACGGTATTGGGAATCCTCCGGAAAGATGACGTGCCGACAAGCTTGGCGTAACACGCCGGAGGGGTGCTCACCCGTCACCAAGGTTTTGCTAGCTTGGACTGAATCGAAACAGGGTACACCCGTATGCATATTCAAGACTATCGCGATCTTGTGCGATTCTCCGACGAGAAGATGGTCAAGGTCAGTCTGTTCGAATCGTTTCGAATGTTTGTCGACCTGTATTGTTTAATGCCGGGGCAGGAGCAGCGACCGCACAGCCACGCCGACAACGACAAGGTCTACTTTGTTCTCGAGGGAAGAGGGACGTTTGTGGTTGGCGACTCGACCGAAACCCTCGGTCCCGGCGGAAGCTGTGTTGCGCCGGCCGGTCAGCCGCACGGCGTTCGAAACAACTCGGGCGACAATCTGATACTTCTGGTCACAATGGCCCCGCATCCATAATAAACCCACATCAGCACAATGCTCAAGCAAGGAGAGACAGCTCCCGATTTTACGGCCGTCACGACCTCCGGCGACACAGTTTCGCTTCATGATTACCTGGGAAAGAACAACGTCGTCCTTTTCTTCTACCCGGAAGACGACACGTCGGGATGTACCCGCGAGGCATGCGGCTTTCGTGACGCGATGGCCGAATACGACCAGGCGAACACCGTCGTCTTCGGTGTCAGCACCGACACCCAGGCATCGCACCAGGCATTCACCCAGAAGTATTCACTCAACTTTCCATTGCTTGTCGATACCGACAGAAGTATCTGTCAGGCGTACGATGTGCCGGTGAACGGCCATCAGCCGCAGCGGGTGACCTTTCTGATCGGCACCGACGGGATTATCGCCAGGATGTGGGACCAGGTGAACACCGCGACACACGCAGTTGACGTGCTCGGTGAGATAGCGTCTCTTGACCACTGATTCGTTTGATGTTATGAAGACTATGATTCCGGGAAAACCGTTTTCGTTACTCCGTTCGGCGTTTGTGGCGTCGGCGATGCTACTCGGACATGTTGAGCTGGATGCACAGGAAATCGAGGTGGCGATACGGCATTCAGCTCCGGTAGCCGTCGACTCATGGCGACATGTCGACGAGCGGGTGCGGGAGCATATCAAGTACCTTGCGAGCGATCAGCTTGCCGGCAGGCGACCGGGCACCGAGGGGAACAGGCTCGCGGCGGAGTATATCGGCCGGGCATTCGACCGGATCGGCTTGTGGCCGCTTCCGCCGGGACGGGCGACCGACGGCTTCGAGGCATTCTATCACCGGTTCAGCTATCTGTCGGGTGTGGAGTTCGGACCGAAGAATGGATTGACCATCCAGTCTCCCGCGGGGCAGAATCTGATCCAGCTCGGCACGCAGTTCAGCCCGATGACCTTCAGCAGCTCCGGAAGCGTCTCCGCGCCTCTGCTGTTTGCGGGTTATGGAATCACCGTCTCCGATACCGGCTACGACGACTATCGGGGAGTTGATGCCAAAGGAAAGATTGTCGTCGTGATGCGCTACTCGCCGGATGGCGAAGGGATTCATGGCGAGCTCGCCAGATATGGCGCATGGAGCTCGAAAGTGAGGACAGCCCGCGATCACGGCGCCTCCGGCATCATCTTTATCAACCGTCCGGGCGATTCGGCGGCGCTTGTCCGGCTCGACCTGAATCGGGGATTTACCGATGCCGGAATCCCATCGGTGTTTGCCCTGAGCACCATCTTTTCCGGACTTCGCGATCCGCGGGGACGAACGCTCGAGCAGCTTCAAAAAGCGATCGACGCCGACAAGCGTCCGGCTTCGTTCGACATGCCGGGCTGGAGTGCCGACCTTTCCACGGACATCACGCTTCAGCGCGACAGCGTCCCGAACGTCGTCGGTATGCTCCCCGGCACCGATCCGGTGCTGAAGGATCAGTATATCGTGATCGGCGCGCACTTCGATCATCTTGGCATGGGTGGCGAGGGATCGCTCTATTCCGGCCACGACTCGGCGATCCATCATGGGGCCGACGATAACGCTTCGGGTACAGCCGGGATGCTGGTTCTGGCCGAAAGGCTGGAGCGGGAGCATACGAACCGGCACTCGATCATCTTTGTGGCATTCAATGCCGAGGAGGAGGGGCTGCTCGGGTCGGCGGAGATCGTCAAGAGCTTTCCGATCCCGCTCGAGAAGGTGACGACGATGATCAACCTCGACATGATCGGGCGGCTCGATTCGAACAAGCTGGCGGTGGAAGGCACCGGCAGCTCGCCTGGCTGGGAGCCGATGCTGCAACGGGTGAACAACAACCGGTTCAGGCTCAAGTTCACGCAGGACGGGTTCGGCCGGAGCGATCACTCGAGCTTTTACGCCAAGAATGTTCCGGTGCTCTTTTTCTATACCGGCGCGCACTCCGACTACCACCGGCCGGGCGACACCTGGGAGAAGATCAACTACCCCGGCGAGGTGAGCGTGCTCCGGTATGTCCACGACGTATTCAGCACCATCGATTCGATGGAGACTCCACCTCCTTTCACCAAGGTCAAATCGGCGGCGCGGGCGTCGGGAGGATTCAGCGTCTACGTCGGCACGATCCCGGATTACGGCTACGAGGGGAAAGGGCTGCGCCTGACGGGAGTCTCGGAAGGCGGGCCGGCCGCCACCGCGGGTATTCACGCCGGCGATGTCATTGTTCGAATGGGCTCGAAAAAGATCGACAACATCTACGACTACACCGATGCGCTCGGCACGTTCAGGCCAAAGGAACGGGTCGAGATCGAGGTCCTGCGCGAAGGAAAGCCGGTGGTCGTGAACGTAGTGCTTGGGTCGAGGTGACGAACGGCCGTCGATGTCATGCTGGCTTGTCCAGCATCCAACTGCTAGTGCGTAGCGAAACAGGATAGATGCTGGACAAGCCATCGGGACAGATTACACCTGTCATCCCGGGGTATTAGTCCCCTTGTTCGGCGGAGCGGGGCCCGAAGCCTCCCGCGATATCTTCAGCATCAGAACGCCGGCAACCATCAGGATAACCGTCCAGACGATCGAGAGGGTAACGATCTTCTCCATCTGGGCAACCTTTACCGATTGGGACGGTCGGCGGACTCCATCTTTCTCCGCAGCTCGATGTTATCGCGCGAGACACCGAGCCGGCGGGCCGCGGTGACCACCGATTCCCCTGCATCGGCCGACGCGCCCCGCGCGGCTTTCAGCTTTTTCTGAAGCTCCTCGGCCTGAACCGAGCGGCGAGGGGGCTCGGCAGTCGAGGGTTCGGAGGCAGATTCGACGGAGGAATCGTTTGCCGCACCGGAGGGCACATCGCGCTTCGGAGCATTACCGGCGTCGACATCTGCAACGTTTCGTGCTGCTCGTGCCCTGTTGTCATCGACCATCGCCGATCTGTCGTCCTTCTCATCGACGATCGTCGCAACCCCTGCTTCCGCACCGGCCGGCTCGACGACTGTTCCGCGCGCCGGGGCGGTGGAACCTGAAAGAAGTCCCCGAGTCTCCTCGACGGGGTCGAGTCCGGTTGCGGGGATGGCTGGCCCCGGCGTTGTCTCCAACGGCACCTCCGATGCCGGAACAGATGGGGTTGGTTCGACCACTCGTGTTGGCGCCGGAGCCTCCTCCGCCGGAGACACGCCTGGTGTCTCGAGCGGTCGGGAAGGAACGACTTCGACTTCGGCGGGGGGATGAGTCTGAGCAGACGTTACGATTGCTGGACGCGCCTGCATCTCCTGGGCGCCGGTGTCGGGCGATCGGTCGGCCCGGCGGACCAGCAATATGATCGCCACGACCACGAGCAATCCACCCAGACCGATCCCGGCAAGGGCGGTATCGCTCAAGCGTTCCTTCCCCGCCGACTGACCCTGACTCTCCTGTTCGACGTCTGACCCGGTGCCACCTTCCGTGCTGGATAGGTCACCTCGAGCAGCGCTGTCAGCCTGGAGCTGGCGCGACCTCTGATCGCTGGCCGACGCCGCGCCGGTGTCGCCGGTACGCCGCTGGATTGCCGCAAGGGCGGCAAAGTCTTCGGCGTCCGCAGGGTTGCCGAGAAATGTGCGCGCAAGCGAATCGTGGCCCCGGCTGGCGTAATAGCTGCCGAGGACCGATCCAGCTCGACGATCGCCGGTGGCGTGGGCAATCGAAAGCAGCTCCTCGGCCTGGTCACCGAGATTCTGCTCCAGCGCGATCAGCCCCTTGTGAAATTGTCCTTCCGCGTAGCCAAGACTGTCCCAGGTGGGAAAGAAGAGGACGAGTCGATGGGTAAACGGTTTCCAGAGCGTGGTATAGCCCAGCCGGCCCGTCCCGGTTACGGTCAGTCGAAGCTGATCGCCGACGCCTCGGGTAAGTATCGCGGAGCGTCCGTCAGGTCCGGCAAGCTGGGCCAGCGGGACCGCGACCGAATCGACGCCGGAGATCCTGATCACCACCTGCGAGCTGTCGCCCGACGCCAGGTCGATCTGATGGCCCACGCTGTCGGAAAACGCCAGCACAAGCTCATCCCGATGCCATCCCATCTCCAGCAGTGTCGCGGCGTAGCTGTCCGTTGCACAATAGAGAAACGCCGATACCAGCCATAGAACCGCGATGAAGTGTGGAACGTGAAGTCGAGTGACGACGGCGGAGCGAGTTACCTGCTCTGTCCTTTGAACTTTGAACGTTGAACGTTGAACTTCAAACATGCTTCGCCTCCGGGTCGTGCTCCGGAAGTGGCATCCCTTCAAGGGTCCATTGCCCCAGCGGGACATCGGTCGACGGAAGCAGGTCGTCCGGAATCGTCGTTCCACCCGAGACATAACCGAGCGGGATGCTCATCCATTGGATCGCCGAGACCATACCCCCCAGCGAGGGTGCTTCGTCGAGCTTGGTAAACGTGACACAGTCGATCCGCTCGCCAAGAAAGAGAGCGGCGATCTCCTGGAGCGCGCGCTGACTCATGGTGGCGGAGAGCACCAGGTGGGTCTGATCCGGCCTGGCCGCCGAGACGAACGCGCTCAGCTCCTCGCGCGACGTCCGGTCGGAGCGTCCGGCGGTGTCGAGGATAACGAAGTCGGCCTCCGATCCATCGATTAGCCCCGCCATCTCGGAGGGCTCGAATGCTATGCCGAACGGGACGCTCAGGATGTCGGCGATGGTCTGCACCCCTTCCACCGAACCGATCTTGTAGGTGTCGCTCGAGACGATCTTGACACGAAGGCCATATGTCAGCACCGCGCGCACGGCCAGCTTGTACATCAGGGTAGTCTTGCCGGCCCCGGAGGGTCCGACAAGCGCCAGCACAAAGGGTCGTGCGCCGCCGGCCGCTTTGGGGATGGTCGGCAGCGACTCCGGCAGGCGCGTGATCGAATCGTCGATCGCCGCAGCCGCGCGTGAGTTCAGCTCCTTCGGGCCGGCTTCGGAAGTGCCGCTCTGATGGAAGATCGAGCGAATCAGTTGGGCGGCGTACCGGCGCTCCAGATCGCCGGCAATCAGATGAGAATACAACCGGCGATACGGCTCAGGGAGCGCCGCAACCTGCTCGGTGCGCATCCAGTCGTGAAGATCGTGCATCAGTGACTCGATATGTGCCAGGCGCGCCTCCAGCGCCGCGGCTACCAGGTCCTGTTCGTCGGATTCCTCTTCCTCACGGTCAAATGGGTTCATATCGTCGTGATCTCGCTGGAGCCGGGAATGGTTGTTGTTCAACCATGCTGCGTACGGTTGGAGAATGTTCGGTTGGACAATGGCTTGAAACTACTCTTTTTTGAAATAACCGTATCCCCCGTTTTCCCCTTGTCCACCGACCTCTGTTACTTGTTGATTGCAGTTCGTCAGGTAGATGTCGTTGCGTCGTCGTTTTATCTTCCGGTTGTCGTTCCATCTTCGTTTCGCAAGTTCGGTCTATGAGATCCATTCGAGTTGCTGGTTGTCTCCTTTTGTGTGTCGTCGCTCTGCTGGCGCCCGGCTGCCGGTCGTTCGACACGTCGATAAAGCCGTTGCTGGGGGAGGCTCCCCCTCCCGGTTATACGCCGCCGCTCTACGTCAAGGGAACAAAGGCGATCGCACAGGCGGACGCATCGAAGATGACGATGCAGGTGTGGCGACTCGATTCCGATCCATATCCCGACTCGATCAGGCTGTTCGTGCGGGTGCTCGACGATCAGGGGAACCTGATCACCAACCTGGCTCCCCCTTATTATAAGGGTGAGGGGGATTACAGGAGTGTCTGGTCGGGGCTGTCCGAGCAGCTTGGAGACAGCGGTCAGGTCTTCCCGATCAGGGATTTCAGCGTCCGTGAGTTCAACGAGCAGGATGGCATTCCGTTCGAGATCGCGCTGGCGCTCGACTACTCGGGAACCATGGGCTCGACGGTCGGCGCGGTGCAGGATGCCGCGGTGGCCTTCATCAACCTGAAACGTCCGCAGGACCGTATCTCGGTGGTGAAGTTCGACCGCGAAGCGCGCGTGATCGTTCCCCCGACAAGCTCGCAGAGCGAGCTGGTTTCCAACTTCAGGCAGGAAGGGCTTCAGGGGTATGGAACATACACCGCGCTCTATTCGGCCGCGAAGCTGGCCTCCAGTCAGGCCGTCGATGCGCCCGCCGATCACCCCCGCGCTCTGATCATCTTCACCGACGGCGAGGACAACGCCAGCAGCACCACGGCGCTCGAGCTCTACAAGTACAACAAGGAGCACGACGTTCCGATCTTCACGGTCGGCTTCGGGGCGGTGAACAGGGAGGTGCTGGGGGATCTTTCGTCGTATACCGGCGGCAGGTTCTATCAGACCTACACGGCCGCCGAGCTGCGGAGCGCGTTCGAGGATATCTACCGGAGCCTGCGGAACTATTATCTGATAAGCTACAAGCCGCCGCGCGTGGTGGGGAAGCATATCGTGAGCGTATCGATGAGTCCCCCCGGCGCCGGCGACAGGAAGATTGCGGCGACCGGCACGTACAATACGATTCTCACCGAAGGCGATGGCCCGGTTGGTGACAAAGTCGAACTAAACGACAACGACCTCCATTTCGGCTATAACATGGCGGTTCTGGGTCCTGACGCGGATCCGGCGATCGATGCGATTGCGGCCTACTTGCGGGAACGCCCGAGAATGAAGATCATGATACAGGGGCATACCGATTCGCAGGGGACCGAAGAATACAACCAGAAGCTGTCCGAAGCTCGCGCCGAGGCGGTTCGGCAGGCGTTACTTGCTCGTGGAATAGAACCGGGCAGGGTCCAGGCGCGTGGACTTGGCATGTTGCACCCAAAAGTTTCCAATGCCACCGAGGAGGGGAGAGCGATCAACCGACGCACTGAATTGAAGGTGCTGGTGAGATGAGGGAGTGACCGACAGACAGAATGTACATTCGTTGTACGGGCTTGCCTGGCGCCGGAACATTTCCATCAACTGAATCCCTCACAATTGGAACCCCCAATCGGAGCAGCATGCCCGCCAGGACAATCGACGAGGTCATCTCGAAGCTCGATGCGATCATCGAGCGCTCGCGCCGCGACAACGACAGGTCGGGCTACTTCGCCTGCCTCTATCGGAACGTCACGATCAACGTCAAGCGCGGGATCGCGACGGGCAGGTTCCAGGATGGGGCTCGAATGGAGAAGCTCGATGTCCTGTTTGCCAACCGCTATCTCGACGCGTACGATGCATGGCGCGCCGGCAAACCGACGACACGATCGTGGAAGGCGGCGTTTACGGCTGCGGGATCGTGGCCTCCGCTGATTGTCCAGCACCTGATGCTCGGGATCAATGCGCATATCAATCTCGACCTTGGGATCGCGGCAGTCCAGACATGCAACGGCGATCCGCTTCTTGCACTGAAGCACGATTTCGATGCGATCAACAACCTGCTTGGCGAGATGCTCGACGACGTACAGATGCGTATCGCGAAGGTCTCCCCCTGGATGGGGATCCTCGATAGCGTCGGGTGCCGCACCGATGAGCAGATCTGCGGGTTCTGTCTGAATCAGGCACGCGACATCTCCTGGCTGTCGGCGAATACACTCCATCCACTTTCCGCGCCCCAGCTCGCCACGGAGATCGATCGCGCCGACTGCCGGGTTGCCGCGCTCGCGGAACCGATCCGGAATCCGGGTCTGTATCTCAGCTCCGCGCTGCTTCTGGCAAGGGTGCGTGAAAGCAACGACGTTCGCAGGGTGATCGACGCCCTGTACTGACAATCGACCCTTCCCCTCGCACGCACACCGGCGCGGGCCCCCCGACGTTCCGGATTGCACAACGCCGTTCCGGACCCCTATCTTCCTCGGCTCGTTTCCGCACTCTTGCCGTTCACCCTGTTCGACATCCTTCGGAGCTCTCCTCATGACACCCTCTTTCCGCTCTGTTCTGGCGATTGTCCTCGCCATGACCATCCCGTTGGTGAACGCCATCGCCCAGAAGCCCTCGGCCCCCAAACCGGCCGCTCCAACGAGGTCGCTCTCCTATCCTGCGATCGCCCGCCAGGTGTTCGATCTCCATGCCGATCCGTCCAGGGTGGCGACCGTCAGCAATGTGACCCTCGTACGCGATGTCGGCAGGTTCCAGCTCGAAAGCGGCAGGATCTATCTCTGCGCTCCGGTTGGGGGGCGCACGCTGGGTGCCGTATTTGTCGGTGCCGGCACGTTTACGTTTACCCCGAGCACCGATGTCGAGCGACAGCAGCTCAACCGATTCTACGAGACGACGACCGTCACCGAGCCGTTTACGTCGCTGGTGATGCTCGCCGGTGACTCGACGATACAGGAGCTGGAGCGCGTCGCGACGTTCTCAGCCGGCGAGGTCCCGCCGAGCGTGGGGAAGGCGATCGGCCAGTTGCTCGAGTCGTTCTGCGACCGCGATGCGGTCTACATCCCCTCCGAGCTTGCCGGCACGCTGCTCAACGAGGAACGGAACGAGCTCTTTCTATCCGCGATCGACGGTGGACCAAAGGGACCGCTCTATTTCGAGATCAACCCGGACGAGGCCGAGGAGGTGATGCTGTTCCGCCGGTCGCGCGCGAAGCTTGGCGACAAGGGGGTCGATCTTGTCAATGCATTCCACCGACAGGAGGAATATTCCGGCCCGATCGATCCGGCGCAGGACAAGGCGGACCTGAAGATCGAACGCTACACGATCGACTGTACCATCGACGAAAGCATGGATATGACAACCCGTGCCGATCTCTCGTTTGTTCAACGGAGCGCGCGGCTGACATGGACAAGTTTCCAGCTCTATCCCGATCTGCATGTCGATTCGCTCCATTGGGGCGATGGACTCCATGCCGACCACTACCAGAACGGCGCCGGTGAAATATGGGTCAGGATCGACAGCGCCAGAGCAGCTTCCGGTCCGATGACGCTAAGGATGTATTACCACGGCAATATGATCAAGAAGGATTATGGCTGGACATACCTGCAATCGTCGCTGCTCTGGTATCCGCACCATGGCTACCTGAACCGGGCGTTGTTCGATCTGACGTTCCACACGCCGTCGCGATTCCTGTTCGCAAGTGTCGGTAGCAAGCAGACACAGGAGGAGAACGATGGTACGGTGGTTTCCCACTGGCGCACCGAGAAGCCGATCCGGAACGCGTCGTTCAACATCGGCGACTTCAACCAGTACGAGTTCAAGAATGACTCGATCCCGCCCGTTACCGTGATGATCTCGAAGTCAGGGCACAGCGAGATTGCCGGAGCGATGATCGAGCAGGGGGAGACCTCGGGTGCCGATATGGAGCGGGTGGTCGCCGAGGATGTCGCAAGCAGCATCGCCCTGTTTCAGTACCTGTATGGTCCGTGTCCGGTCGATCACCTTTACGCGACCGAGATACCGTGGAGCCACGGCGAGGCATTCCCCGGACTGATCCACCTCTGGTGGAAAACCTTCCAGAAAACCGAGCGCTCCGGGTTCGACGAGTTCTTCCGCGCGCATGAAGTGTCGCACCAGTGGTGGGGAATCGGTCTCGATTTCAAAAGCTACCACGATCAATGGCTGAGCGAAGGGTTTGCCACCTATTCCGGGCTGATGTTCGTACAGGCGGTGCGCAAGGACAACGCGGCGTTTCTCCGTCTGCTGGAGGAGTACCGCGATGCTATTCTGAAGAACCGGAAATCTATTTTCGGAAGTGGTCAGGAAGCAGGACCGATCTGGCTCGGGGGCCGCACCAGCACCAGCACGACCTCGGGCGATTACGATCTGATCATCTACAAGAAGGGCGCCTGGGTGCTGCACATGCTCCGCAACATGATGATCGATCCAAATACGTTGAAGGAAGACAAGTTCCGGGCAATGATGCGTGAATTCTACGGCAGCTACGCTGGGCAGTCGGCAAGCACCGAGGATTTCCAGCGTGTCGTCGAAAAACATTCGGGTGCAAAGATGGACTGGTTCTTCAAACAGTGGGTGTACGGAACCGCGATCCCGACGTTCAGGTGCTCGTACAACCTTTCGCAGACGGCCGACGGAAAGTACCTGCTTCGCTGTCGCGTCGATCAGGAGAATGTGCCGGCCGACTTCCGAAGCTATATGATGCTTCGCCTCGACTTCAACGGCGGAAAACTGCTCCGCGGCCGCCGCCCGATCCAGGGTCCCCGGACCGAGTTCGAGCTGCTCCTTCCCGAAAAGCCGACAGACGTCGTGTTCAACGATCTCGAGTCGGTGCTCTGCGATCTGGATAATGTGGGATGGGAGTAGGGGAGGGCGGAGGGATGAGGGCGGAGGGATGAATCGGAGGGCGGAGGGATGAATCGGAGGGCGGAGGGGTGAGGGCGGAGGGATGAATCGGAGAAGAGGGTAGGAAACGGAGAATGGATGACGTGGGGAACAGAAGACGCGAAGAGCCGAAAAACCGACGAACTGAAGAGACGAAGAGATGAAGAGACGGAGAACCGTGACGATCTGGTTCTCTCGCCTCGGTTGTCAGCTCAGGTTGAGTCCTCGAAACCTGGGGCACGCGGAAGGGCGGGTGGGCGACGAGAGGAGTGTTTGAGACAGGCGGATCTCGAGGCGTTTGGAAAAGTAGATCGGGGGGCGAGGACCTGAGGGATGAGGGATGAGAGGCTGTCTGGGTTTTCCATCTGAATGTACCACACAGTACCACAGGACGTCACCCTGAGCCTGTCGAAGGGTGCCCGTAACGAAAGCACCCTTCGACAAGCTCAGGGTGACGTTCAGTTTGCCCGGTTGGCCCTTTCGAATGAGAATCCCAAACAGGCTCCGAGTCGAGATTGAGCGATAGGGGTGAGGGCATGAGCCATACATCAGGGGCCCTTACGCGCTCCGCCGCAGCGGTCCGCGCAACCATCGGCCGCTCGGCAAGGTGGGCGACAGGTTGCCGCGCAAACGCTTTTGCGAGTGACCTACAGGTGCTGTCATTCAGCCAACGAACTACATTGTATTGACCGATAGGAGCTGACACTTTTCGCATCACGCATCACGCATCACGCATCACGCATCACGCATCACGCATCACGCATCACGCATCACGCATCACGCATCACGCATCACGCGATACAATCAACGAATCCGAACGTCAATTCACTTTCCGGAGCACATCACAGTTGTCAGCAGTTCGACAAATCGTTCGGAGCGTTCGGAAGGATCTTCGCAATCTGCTGCTGGCCCTGAGGCAGTACCGGAACCGGGGCGAGCTTGTGCTGGCGATCGCGAAGCGGGGTCCCGCAACGGGAAGGTTGAACAACGGTCTGATGATTTCGTCGCCAGAGGTTTCGACGCTGCTCCCGGTGGTCGACGAGGTGTTCTATCAGCGTGCCTATTCGCCGGCCGGATTTACTATCGGTCGCAATGACATCGTGGTCGACATCGGGGCGCATATCGGGATCTTTTCGTTGTTCGCCGCGCGTCAGACTGACGGCGTCGTATATGCGTATGAGCCGTTTCCCGGCAATGCCGAGCTTCTTCGCAGCAACATTGCCGCGAACGGCGCCAGGAACATTCAGGTCAGAGAGCTTGCCGTCGCGGGTGAAATCGGGATTGCCGCTCTGGCAGTCGGCGAGCTGAGCGTCGGAAACCTGGTGGGACCCTCGGCCAGCGATGGAGCGGTCTCGGGTACGCTCCAGGTCCGCTCCACAACGCTCGAGCAGATATTCATCGACGAGAACCTGCATCATATCGACTTTCTGAAGCTCGACTGTGAGGGATGCGAAGGGGCGATCCTGCAAGCGACCCCCGATGATGTCCTGCGGCGGGTTTCGAAGATCGCCATCGAGTTCCACGACAACTGGTCGTCGATGTCGCACCAGCAGATTGTCGAGCATTTGCGGCGCCTCGGGTTTACAACCGAGCTGAGCCACGATGGACAGGGGGAGTTCGGATACGTCTACGCCGCTTTGGAGAAGAACATAGATCAAGGAACAAAGAAGGAGGGGTGAGGGGGCCCGAGTCGTGAGGCGGGGGTGTCGCGCGAAGCCGTTGCACCTGCGGGATTGACCGCCATACGTCATCCCTGAAACTCCTGGAGACCGCCGAGTCACGAACATCAGGAGCGACCGCGCCAGAACGGTGGGATTTCGGGGCTGACTCGTGGTCTTTGCGCTTTGTTGTTTTCGCTTTGTTCTTTGCTCTCGGTTCTTTGCTCTTAACTTCGGCCCATGAGCTCAGCACAGATCGAGATTTGGACGACGATGCGCCTGATTACCTGGGGCGCGGACTATTTCAAGAAGAAGGGGATCGATTCGCCTCGCCTGACGATCGAGCTGATGCTTGCGCATGTGCTGAAGCTGTCGCGATTCGAGCTCTACCTGCAATTCGATCGACCATTGTCGGAGATCGAGCTTGCGGAGCTGCGCACGATGGTGAAGCGCCGCGCGGCCCGTGAGCCACTGCAGTACATTCTTGGCGAAGCTCACTTCTATAAACGTGCGTTCGAAGTCGATCGAAGCGTCCTGATCCCGCGGCCTGAAACCGAGCTGCTGGTGGAGGAGGCTCTGCGACGCGTGCACGCTCTCCGTTGTCTCGATGTCGGGACCGGCAGCGGATGTATCGGGATCACGCTGAACCTCGAGCGTCCCGACACCGAAGTGGTCGCCATCGACAGTTCGCAGGCCGCCGTGGAGATGGCTCGTCGGAATGCAGCCCGTCACGGAGCGCGGAACATCACGATAGAGCAGGTAGATTTTTTCGACGACGAGGCGATGCGCGAGCTCGGGTCGTTCGATCTGGTAATCAGCAACCCACCCTATATCCCCGCATCGGATATCGCCGGACTGGAGCCGGAGGTGCGCGACCACGAGCCGCAGCTTGCCCTTACCGACACCCGCGACGGACTCAGCTTTTACCACAGGTTTATCGAGCTGGCGCCGACGCTGCTCCGCGAGGGGGGGCACCTGTTTCTCGAGATCGGTTACGGCCAGGCCTCACGGCTCAGGGGGATGTTCGAATCGGCGCGGTTCGAGGTCACCCTGCTGACCGATCTTGACAGGGTGCAGAGGATTCTTTGGGCGAGGAGATGAGGGGGGAGTCGGAGAGGAGTCGAGGAACCGGGGGCAGGGGGATCGGTGGAATTTATTCGGGTATATCATTACTCCTTTCGAATTCTTTGCGTCCGTCCGGTCCATGGGACAGTTGATACGGTACAACCAGGCAGCCTGCTGTACCATGGGCACCATCCGGTCAACGATGCAACACCTTTGTAACCTGAAAGCTGCTGGAGGGTATGTTGTGGAGAAGGAAGAAACGCCGAGGGGTGCACCGCCCAGCCGCTCAACCGAACAGACTTCAATCGAGGCAGCGTGAAAGCCGTTGTTCAAAGGGCGCGGAATGCGTCCGTGACAGTGTCCGGCGAGGTTGTCGGTGCAATTGAACGGGGTATGGTGGTGCTCGTTGGTGTGGGGCACGATGACACCTCTGCGCACGCGTCGATGCTGGCACGGAAGATTGCAGCGCTGAGGATCTTCCCGGATGCTTTGAAGATCCCGAACCTTTCGCTGGTCGATACCGGCTACTCTGCCCTGGTGATCAGCCAGTTCACGCTGCTTGCCGACACGCGCAAAGGGAATCGCCCCGGATACAGCGGTGCCGCCGCGCCGGAGATGGCCGAACGACTCTATGAGCAGTTTGTTCAGGAGCTGAGGTCGCACATCGGAACCGATCGTGTTGCCACCGGCAGGTTCGGCGCGATGATGGACGTGGCGCTGGTGAACGAAGGTCCATTCACGCTCCTGCTCGAATCGCATGTCTGATCGATCGACAGTCCGCACGGCCGTTTCCTGGGCTCCTGGGGTCATTGCGGCGTGTCTGGGGACGTTGCTCGTGCTCGCGGGGATCTTGGGTGACACGTATGCCTGCCATGCCCAGGGGCGTACCCGAACATATCGATCGGCCCATATTCTGTTGACCGCACCCGCGGCGGTCGATGCCTCCAGGGTTGTCGACGAGCTCGAACGGGCGTATCGCGACGTGGTTCGTTTCGGGCTCCGGCTTCCGCCGACGATCGATGTTCGAAGCTATTCGACGACGTCGGAGTTTACTCGGATGTCGGGGGGAGAGCGGTACCATCTGGCCATATCGAGAGGTGGGGTCGTCAGGCTGCAGCCGGTATCGCTGTTGTTGCGCCGTGGCGATCTGGCAAGGGCTCTGCGTCACGAGCTGGTGCATGTCGCGGTGCAGGGAATGCAGGCGGCCGGATTGCCCAGATGGCTGAACGAAGGGCTGGCGCTGACCGTGGCGGGAGAGCGGCCCACCGGGACATTGATGTTCGAAGGGCTGGCCGCGCTCGAGGATACGCTCCGTCAGTCGCGATCGTACCGTTCGGTTCGCGCGGCATATGGGACGGCCGGGCGCCTGGTTGCCACGCTCGTGGCCGGCTATGGAAAAGCCAGGGTCGTGCGGCTTGTGGGCTCGTCCACCGATTCGAATGCGTTCGAACGGGCGTTTGCCGAGCTTTCCGGGACGACGCTGCAACGGTGGGGCCAGGAGCAGTTGCGACCCTCGAAACGGTGAATCGGCGCCTGGCCGTAATATTTTCATTTCTTGCAACACGCGCCCCCTTGGGATATTTTCGCGGGCCGACGACGCTGACGCGTTGTTTCACGCTCATCCATTGACGCTACAACTGCCGAAGGAGACGATTGCCGATGTTACTTCCGAAGGTCAGGACCACAGTCGACGGCGGTGTCAAAGTCGTCTCCCTGCGGGGCGAGTTTACCGGCGGCGACGAAACAGACGAGCTGCGAACGACGCTCTCGCAGGAAGCCGAGTCGGGAACACCTCGATTGCTGATCGATCTGGCCGACGCCACCTATCTCAACTCGACCGCCCTTGGCGTACTGATTGCTGCGCATACCAACTTTACCAAGCGGGGCGCCGAGCTCGGGCTGTGCAACGTTTCCAAAAACATCCAGAACCTGTTTGTCATCACGAAGCTGGTTCTTGTGTTCAAGGTGTATGGCTCGCTCGAAGATGGCCTTGCCGCAATGCGACACGACGACAAGTGAGGGAACGTACCGGTTACCGCCGGTGTGCCGAGTACTGGAGCCAGTCGTTCAATAAATTTTACCAACCTCAGTAAGAGCTTATGAAAAGCAGATTTTTCGTGATCGGGGTCGTAATCGCGTGCATGGTGGTCGCCTCCCTCATCTTCATCCTGGTCTTCGGTAACCCCAGCCACTTCGTCGATGCCGCCAAGACGACGCCCAAACCGGGTGACCTGATGGGAACCGTCTATACAGGGGGACCGCTTGTTGCCATCCTGATCGGGCTGACCCTGATGGTCGTCACGTTTATCGTCGAGCGACTGTTTGCCCTGACCCGCGCGCAGGGGCGTGGCAACCTGTCGCAGTTCCTGAAGCGCGTACACGACCACATGCTTGCCGGCAACTTCGAGGCGGCGCTCCAGGAGTGCGACAAGCAGCGCGGTTCGGCCGCCAACATCCTGCGAGCCGGGCTCGAGCGATACGAACAGGTCCGCAACGATCCGATGTACGATCCCGAGAAGAAGCTCGCCGAGGTGAAACGAGCGATCGACGAAGCCACCGGGCTGGAGACGCCGCTGCTGGAGAAGAACCTGGTCGCACTCTCGACCATCGCATCGATCTCCACAATGGTCGGTCTGCTCGGCACGACGCTCGGAATGATCAGGGCCTTCCAGGCACTTGCCACCGCCGGCCAGGCTGCATCGGCCGTCCAGTTGTCGATCGGTATCTCCGAAGCGCTTATCAACACGGCAGGCGGCCTGATGGCGGCTATCATCTCGATTGTCGCATACAATTACTTCACGACCCGTGTCGACAACTTCGTGTACATGATCGAGGAAGCAACGCTGTCGATGATGGAGATCCTTACGGTCAAGACGAAGTAACCATCAATCGTTATCAGGTGTAGTTTCGATGGCACATAAACCAAAACGGGTCGGCTTTGTTCTCGATATGACCCCGCTGGTCGATGTCGCGTTCCTTCTGTTGACATTCTTCATGTTCACGGCCAAGTTCAAGTCGGACGCCGAGAACGAGCAGAAGTTCGATATCAAACGCCCGGTCGCCGCCGCGGATACGGCAAAGCTCCCCGATGCGGGGACCGGGATCGTGAAGATCGGAATCGACGACAAGACCGGTGACACGATGATGTTCTACGCGGTCACCGACGAGACCAAGCGGGAGAGCGTGTTCAAGGATGTTCCGGGTGTCAGCGCCGAAGATGCGGCCACCCGCGCCCAGGTGGAGGTGCCGGACACGACGGCGCTCGCGCGTTTGATCCTGCAGTCGCGTATCGCCGACAACAAGATGAAGTTCATCGTCGACGCCGACAAACGGATCACGTTCCGGAAGATCGACCAGGTGATGAACACGTTACGCGGACAAGGGGCGACGATCTTCAACTTTGTCACCGTCAGCGCGGCAGACCAGGCTCCGACGGCTGGCGCGGCGCCACAATGACGATATCCTGATTGGGGGTTCAGCATGAGCGCGATTGATCTGGGTGGATCGGCAAGGGCACAGGGCGCCGGAGGATTCAAGAAGCCTCACCGCGTTGGTCCTCGACAGGATATGACCCCTCTGGTCGATGTTGCGTTCCTGCTGCTGACCTTCTTCATGTTCGCGACGACGATGAGCCAGCCGCAGATCATGGAGATCCGGGTTCCCCTCGAGACACCTCCGGTGGTCGTGGCTGAGTCGAACCTGCTGACCCTGTTCGTTCGGCACGACGGCCAACTGTTTTTTCGCGGCGGTCTCGATCGGGTTGCAAGTCCTCTTTCTCTTGATGGTCTTTCGAACTTTGCGGTCGATCGTAATATGGAGAAAGGAAACAAGCTGATAATGGTACTGAAGGTCGATCCAGAGGCCCGTTATGAGCGGATGGTGGATGTGCTCGACCGACTGAATCTGGCCGAGACCGAGCTGACCGAACGGTACATCGAGAGGGGCTTGCCGCGCGAGCGGCGATTTACGATCATGCCTGTTGCGCCGGAGGAGTCGCGGATGCTCCAAACGTTGTGAGCGCCCGACCCGATTCAACTGAACTATCATTCCGTACGTCAGATTAGGAGAAGATAGATGGGTGCTGTAGATCTAGGCGGAGGCGGACGGAGCCATAAGAAAGCTGGTGGCATCAAGAAGCCGAAGCGTGTGGGGCCCAAGCAGGATATGACGCCGCTGGTCGACGTCGCGTTCCTGCTGCTGACCTTCTTCATGTTTGCGACGACGATGAGTCAGCCGCAGATCATGGAGATGCAGATCCCGCCCGATGTCGTGTCACAAATCGAGGTGAAGGCGTCTGAATTGATGACGCTGTTGATCCGCGACGACGGGCAGATCTTCTACAATACCGGGCTGGACCCTACGCCGCAGAAGCTGGGTCTCGATGCGGTGCAGAAGTTCTCGGTCGACAGGAATCTGGAAAAGGAGAACCGTCTGATCACGATCCTGAAAGTGGATCCGGGCGCGAAGTATGAAAAGGTGGTGGAGGTGCTCGACCGGCTGAACCGCGCCGAGGGTGACCTTACCGACACGTATGAAAAGCAGAACAAGAAGCGCGAGCGCCGGTTTTCGATCATGCCGATGGAGCCGGAAATCAAAGAGAGGCTAGCAACGTTATGAGCATCAAGGAAACGATCCAGTATGGCGCCGCCGAGCTGAAGCGTGTGTACAACCGCAACCTCGGGATGGCGCTCGGTATCTCGATCGGCGTCCATCTTCTGTTGATCGGGATGTATGTCGTTGGTCTGAACATCGGAAAGTCTGATGAGGATTCGAAGCGTTCGGGGATCAACCGCACAAAGCTGATCACGATCGCTCCTCCTCCGCCGACCGAGAACGTCCCCCCGCCTCCGCCGCCGCCGATGATCCCGCCGCAGCTTATGACGGGAAGCGGTGATGGTGGTGGTGTGGCTAGTCGAGCCGGTAACCCTGTCCCGGTCCCGGACGCCGTGATTGCCCCTGACGTCAAGGATTTTGCGACAACCACCGATATCGCCGTCGCCACTCCCGAGGGTGGGACAGGGGGTGGTTTTGGAGCCGGTGACGACGGTGCGGGCCTGGGAACCCCGGTGACGATCGATGCCCCGGTGGACATCAAGGCACCGGAGAAGGACCCCTCGCCCGACGAGTTCCTCCCGGTGGAGAGCATGCCCGATTTCAGCATGGAGGATCTTCTGGCCAAGATCAAGTATCCGGAGATCGCCCGTAAGAACAACATCGAAGGTAAGGTGCAGGTGCAGGTCCTGGTCGACAAGACCGGCCGTGTCAAGGACTTCAAGATCGTCCAGAGCGACAACAGCATCTTCGACAACGCCGCCAAGGAGGCAGTGCAGAAGACGGTCTTCAAGCCAGCCATCCAGAACGGTCAGCCGGTTACCTGCTGGATAGCATTCCCGATCGAATTCGTATTACGCTGATGCCTCGACACCGAAATGCCCTCCCGCGCGAGGGCATTTCCTTTTCCGGATGTTTCCGGAAGTCGCTGCTGTCGAGGTCGTCGTAGATGTTGTTATCGAGGGGTTCCTCAAGTTTGTTGTCGGGAGATTCCTCAAAGTTGTTGTCGAGGGGTTCCTCAAGGTTGTTGTCGGAGGATTCCTCAAAGTTGTTATCGAGGGGTTCCTCAGAGTTGTTGTCGAGGGGTTCCACCCCTCGACTCCGTATTCGAATCGACCCGTTGATATCGGGGTACCGGACAGACTGCCCGGCACCGTTTCACCATCCCCGCTGTGGAGCGTCGCCATGAGTATCAAGGAACGAATCCGTTACGGCTCGGTCGAGCTGAAGCGTGTCTACAACCGGAACCTCGGGATCGCCATGGCGATTTCCGTGCTGGTTCACCTGGCGTTGATCGGGGTGTATCTCGTGGTGACCCGTGATGCCGTATCGTCCACGACCGGAACCCGACCGACATCAGGTCCCACGATTATTCTCGGGCCGGGCCCGAAGATTCTTGAACCGATTGATCCACCTGTCGAGGTGCCTGTTCGAGGTGGCGGTGGACCGGCCCCTCATGTCAGCTCCCTGCGTTTCAATCAGGTCAAGATCACGGATACTCCGATCGACAGCACCGTCGACGAGTTGCCGGTAGCCCCCAATCCGAACGGGATTGAGGTAACGAACCTTGGTGGCGTGTATGGAAACGGCGAGGGCTCGGGAAACGGAAGTGTAAGCGGTGGAGGCGGCGGTGGATCCGATTCCGGCAACGGAGGCAACGCCCGCCCTGCCACGCCTGTTGCGCCCATTCCCGAACCCCCCGATTTCAACCCGCTGGCCGTGCTCCCCGACGTGGATATCACCGAGCTGTCTGGTCGTGTCAAGTATCCGCCGATTGCGTTGAAAAACGGCATCGAGGGGAGTGTCGTCGTCAAGGTCCTGATCGGTGAGGATGGTTTGCCGATACGATCGGAGGTCGAATACAGCACCAATGGTCTGCTCGACAAGGCCGCGCAGGAGGCGGTGATGGAAACGAGGTTCAAACCCGCCACACAGGACGGTTCGCCGGTGCGTGCCTGGTTGATGATCCCGATCGATTTCGAGCTCAAGAAATAGGCGTGAAGAATGGGGCACGGGAGGAGCAGACGTATGATCGGACCGTCCGCCTCGTCGATCAGTATCGGGTGCCGAGTGGTTGTACCGGCCCGCGCGTTTCGAGCGATCGCGTGGGCCTTTATTTTGCTGGGGAGCCGTAGTGCGAGTGTTGGGCTACATCGTCGGCGCGGCAATGGTTGTCGTGGGATTCCTGATCCTGACAGGATTCTTTCAAGTTCGCGGCATGGATCCGCAGAGCTCCGGCATGCTCCGCACGATGTTCGGGATCGTGCTGATGCTGTATGGATTGTACAGGTTCACCATGACCGATCTGGCCCGTCGAAGGGAGGAGCGGGAATAGCTCCAGGTTTCTGATTTGATTTCGTAGATCCACTATGAGACATCGACTGCGCGCCGCCCCCTGTCTGCTCATCTTTGTCCTGCTGCTGGCGATGGGGGGATGCGACGCCCCTAATCCGAATGCCGGAACGCCTACCTCCGGAAGGTTGATCCTCTACGTCGACGAGATGTACGCGCCGCTGATCCAGGAGATGGCCGACACCTTCATGGTTCGAAGCCCGAACGCCAAGGTTGAAATTCATCCCCTTTCGGCTCGCGCCGCCGTCGAGGAGTTGATCAACAGGCAGGTCAGGAGTGCCCCGATAGCCGACACGACAGCGACGGTGGCGTCGATTCTTGGGCGTGGCCTGCTCGCCGACGAGCGGAACGCATCCACCCAGGGTGAGCTCAACCTGCAGGAATACGAGATCGGCTACGACGCTATCGCGCTGGTGGTGGCCCAGGAGAATCCCCTCAGGGAAACCACCCTCGGACGGCTGCAGACAGCGCTGAAGTCGGGCCCCGCCTATCCGTTGTCGCTCGACAGTACGGTGCCCGCGGCCAGTGTCCAGTATCTGCTGCCCGACCAGAACTCCTCCACGTTTATGGTATTTCGCTCGAAGGTACTTGGCGACAGCAACATCAGTGCGCCCGTCCGCTACTTTGCCAGCGGCGATTCGGTTGTCGACAAGGCCGCGGCTGGGGAAGGGATAGGGGTGATCGGATGGTACCGGGCGCACCGCGACAGCTCTCGGGTGCGAACGCTGCTTGTGGGCCATACCGACAGCAGCGGCCGTTACATGGCGCCGGTACGTATCCATGTCTCCACGCTGGTGACCGACACCTATCCGTTGAAGCAACCGATTGTCGGATACACGTTCGCCCCGATCAACTCGCTCGCGGTCGGATTTCTTGCATGGCTGGCAAAGAGCCAGGACGCACAATATTTTCTGGCAAACAGGGGAATTCAGCCGAGAAACGTGAAGCTGCGGCTTGTGATGCCACAGTAATCCAGGGCTTCCCGGAACGCCGTCGCGGCAACCGAGCACAGATTGGCGGGCGGATGTTACCCTGCGTTACAGCAATTACGATCGGCACGATCAAACCGAACACCGAAGATGTACGTCCTTATGCTCGGAACGCGACCGTCGACGGCGTCGGATTGCGTACGTAACAGCTTCGATGATATCACGGTACGACTTCATTGATCAATCAGAACAGCAGAGATATGCAAAAGTTCGTGCTTCGTGCCGCAGTGATGACGGCACTTCTTCTTGTCACGGTCGCTTCGGTTCCGGCGCTGGCGCAAACGGCGCTCGACAAAGCTCGTCGTGCCGTCGCCGAAGACGATTATACCAGCGCCGCGCGCCTGTATGAAGATGCGGTTCGCGAATCGCCAACCGATGTCGACATACTGCTCGAGGCCGGCGATGTAAATCTGGAGCTGGAGCGTTATGGCGCCGCGCGGGCGCTGTTCGAGCGTGCAGCCGATATCGACAAGAAGAATCAGCGGGCCAACCGAGGGTTCGCCGCCGCGCTCTCCGCACTGGGCGAGCACCCTCGCGCCATCGAGGCCGTGCGTCGGGCGCTGAAGCAGGACGAGAAGTCGCTTGAGAACAACCTCGCGCTTGTGAAGGCGTATATCGATGCCGGGCCGGATTCCACCAATCGTGCCGAGCTGGTGGCTATCTCCACCCGGGAGAAATTTCCAAAGGCGTCGGAGCCATATGTCGCCCTGGGCGATCTGTACTTCGCTCGCGGTGTCTACGAGCTGGCGATCAACCAGTACGAGGAGGCGCTGAAGCTCGACACATCGCTGATCGAGCCACGGGTCAGGCTTGGACGGGCTTATCGCGAGATGGCCAAACGGGCGACCACGCGTGAAGAGGCCAACGAGTTCTACAACAAGGCGCTCCAGGAGTTCAACCGGGTTACCGTTTCGGCACCAAAGCTGGCGCGGCCGTGGTACGAGCAGGGGGAGATCTTCCTGCTTGCCGAGAAGTTCCAGGAGGCGGGGCAGTCGTTCGAGGTGTATACGAAGCTTCGTCCCGAGGATCCACGCGGGTATGTGATGCTCGGTCGCGCGGCCTACGGCGGAAATTTCTTCCAGGTGGCGGTTGCGCCGCTGGAGAAAGTACTGGCGGCAACCGATTCGATCTCGCAGACATTTGCCGGCCAGGCGCGCGCCATGCTTGCAAAGAGCTATTACGCTGCCAAGGACTACCCGAAGGCGGCCCAGATGTACGCATTGTTGCCGGACACAGCCTTGAATGCGGAGGCCCTGAAGCTGTTCGGAAGCAGCCTGATGTTGTCGGGCGACACAGCACGAGCGCTCGATGTGTATCGGAAGCTGGTAGCGAGCAATCCGACCGATTGTGAGCTGAGCAGCAGTCTCGGCAACCAGTTGTACAAGACCAAGCGATATCAGGAGGCGATCGACGTCTTTACAAAGAGGATGGTTTCCTGTCCCACCGAGCCGATGGCGACGCCGCTTCTGTATATCGGACTGTCGAACTATACCCTGAAGAAGTACGATTCGGCGATCAGCGCGTTTTCCAGGTCGATTGCCGCCGACAGCAGCCAGGCGCTCCCGTACTACTGGCTTATGAACTCGTTCGCGACAACGAAGCAGATGGGGAAGGCGGCCGGTGTGGCCCGAGGGTTTGTACAGCGAGGGTTCGAAAAAACGAATCCGGACTGGGTGGCAACCGCCTACTTCTTTATGGGCGTCGATGCCTTCTCCAGCAAGAAGTACAAGGAAGCGATCGACTACTTCGATCAGGCCATCAAGTTGAAGCCGGACTACGTGATGGCGTATCTCTACACGGCGTTCAGCTACCAGAGCCTTACCGACAAGGAGAACGCCTGCAAGTACTATAAACTGACGTTGAAGTATGATCCGTCGAACGCAGACGCCAAGAAAAACATGAAGGCGCTCGGCTGCGAATAGGCGAATGCAAGTGATGGCCGCCCTTTGCCGGGGGCGGCCATCACGGTTTCACACTGTTGCAGGCGATCTGGTGCAGGAAAGTCACGGTAATTTCTTAAGTTTTTTTCTGTCGCGGTCCACGATTCGGGTATGTCCCCCCGTCATCCACACAGAATCTCCGTGTCCATTGCTACGCCGGTGAATTCTCTCCATATTTGACAGTATCCCTCGTAGATCAAAAGAAATTCAGTCGTTCAATATCATTCCAAGTCGAGGCATCTCATTATGAAACTTGTGCATATGCTGCGCACGTCGTTCGTCGCCGCAGCTCTTCTGGCCGGTGTCGCTACGTCCGCATGGGCCCAGGGTGGAAAGCTGGAAGTGGTCGGTGGTGATACGTATGATTGGGGGCAGGTAGCTCCGGGCAAGCTGACGACGACGATCGAGCTGAAGAATATCGGCGAGGGCGACCTGAAGATCTCGCGCGTGCAGCCCGGTTGCGGCTGTACCGCTGCACCGATCGACAAGGACGTGCTCAAGCCGGGCGACATCGGCAAGATCAGTGTCACGCTCGATATGACCAACCGTGAAGGAGACCAGCACAAGATCATCACCGTCTATTCGGACGACTCGACCAACGCCGCCAAGGTGATCAACCTGAAGGCGAACGTCAAGCCGGTGATCCAGTTCCAGCCCGTGGACTACTTCCTGGTGAACGATGCCAAGGTCGGTGTAGAGTCGATGTCGTCGGTGAAGATCGTCAATCGCAGCGACATGCCGTTTACGGTGTTCCCGCCGGAGATTGTTCAGACCAACGCCAGCATCCGCCTGGACCTCAAGAAGAAGGTCGACGTTCAGGCTGGACAGGAGCTCGAGCTGAAGGTGTTCATCACGCCGAAGGCAGCAGGCTCGCTCAATGGAACGCTCCGCGTGAAGACCTCGCTGAAGGAATATCCGCAGAAGGATCTGACGGTATACGGCACCGTTGCCGAGCCCGAGGCAAGCCACTCGAGCATTCCTCCCAGCCCCGACAAGGTCAACAAGTAGGCCTGTTCGGTAGCACTTCTGCTTTGAGCTAATTAGGAGATCCCGGCCAGAATATGGTCGGGATTTCTTTTTTGTACCCCACGCACCACCCCGTTGCGACTTCTCGCACACCTTGCGACTCATATACTCGGGACGGCATCGCAACGAGCACCCCGCGTTACGCTGCCACCCGGTCGGGGTGCGACAGATCGTCCCTGCAAATCGTCGTTAGCGAAGAAACAAGTTGTCTTTTGGCCATCTGTGTCCTAGATTCTCGTGCTATTACCACGTTTCCGCCGTTACCTGGGCGGACAATCGTAGGCTGGACCTGCCTGGCCTCACTTCTACCGGACCCCGTTACCAATGAATAATCACGGTTACCAACACAAAAGGACTACAAGGGTGATGACATCACGGCGAATTTTCGGGACCCTTCTTGCCGCGCTTTTGATCGGCATGCTGGGGGCTCCGCTTCAGGCACAACCTGGGGAAAACGAAACCGATCCGAAGCTTGTGGACTTCAAGATCCGCAACATCGGCTTTATCGTCAACACGCAGGACCTAGAATATGCTCCGACGATCACAGCCGACGGTCGCACCCTCTATTTCGTCTCGGATCGTCCGGGAGGCGTCGGTGGGCACGACTTCATGTTCACCACCAAGAAGACCCGTCTCGACACGATTTTCGCGCCGCCGGAGAACCTTGGTCCTCCCGTCAACACCGAGTTGAACGAAGGTGTCGCCTCAATTGCGGCCGATGGCCAGACGATCTTCTTCACCGGATGCCAGCGCGCCGACGGTCTTGGCGACTGCGACATCTACGAGGCTGAGCTGGAAGGAGCCGAGTGGAAGAATGTCCGGAACGTCACCGAGATCAACTCCCCCGACTGGGACTCGCAGCCGTCGATCTCCTCGGACGGCCGCACGCTCTATTTCGTCTCGAACCGTTCGGGCGCGATGGGGGGCAGCGGCGATGCCGATATCTATGTCTCGACCCTGGGCGGCGACGGACGCTGGTCGGCTCCCCGGAACCTCGGAGCCCCGATCAATACCGAGAAACGTGAGGACAGCCCGTTTATCCTTGCCGGTGGTAAGGCTCTCTACTTCTCCTCGGCTGGTCACGGCGGCATCGGCGGTCTCGACTTCTTCGTTGCCAAGATCGGCGCCGACGGCAAGTACAGCGATCCCGAGAACCTTGGCGAGCCGTTCAACACCTCGCGCGACGAGCGTTTTATCACGCTCCCGGCCGCAGGCGACATCGTCTATTTTTCGTCGGAGCGTCGCGACCTTCCGAACGCAGGCAAGCTCGACATCTTCATGGGACTTCTGCCGCCGCGGGTTGTCAACGTGCTTATTGCCGGTCGTGTTTTCGACCAGTGCACCAATGGCAACCTCCCGGCCGATCTCGTGTTTGTCAACGCCAAGACGGGCGATACGATCCAGCGGGCATCGACCAATACCACCACCGGCGAGTACTCGTTTGTCGTCAACATCGAAGGTGGCGGAGCGATGAACATCAACGTGACGGGAACTGTCAGCGGCTACCCCGATATCGCTGGGACCATCGCGATCCCCGATACCAAGGTGTATATGGAGATCCGGAAGGACTTCCCGATCGGTGTGATGCCGCAGCTTGCCGCCACCTACGACATCGCGGAGTATATCAAGGGTCTGCCCGAGTCGGCACCCGCGAAATACCGCAATTTCCGCGGACTGTTGATCGAAGAGAATCTGGTGAAGGAGCTCTATCCGCTGCTGACCTACGTCTTCTTTGATTCCGGCAGCGCCAAGATTCCTGATCGTTATGTCCTGTTCAACGATCCCGCCCAGACCGAGGGCTTCAGCGACTCGACCGTGCCTGGCGGAACGCTCCAGAAGTACTACCACATGCTGAACATCGTCGGCCACCGCATGCGCTCGCATCCGGAGACCAAGATCGAGATCGTCGGCAACAACTCGCAGCAGCCGGAGATCGGCGAGACGAAGGATGTATCGGCGCAGCGCGGCCAGGTGGTGTACGACTACATCATCAATATCTGGAAGATCGATCCGAGCCGCGTGAAGCTGCTCCCGGCCCGCGATTATCCGGAAGCCCGCTCCAACCCGAAGGATCCGATGGGTATCGTCGAGAACCGCCGTACCGAGATCCGCTCTGCCGACTGGGAGGTTGTCAAGCCGATCGTCCAGACCGAGCTTCGCCGCTACCCGCAGCCGGAGACGATGACGTTCCAGATGAAGAACGGTATCGCCGATAACCTGGTGGCCCGTCGTGCCATCGAGATCAAGCGTCCGGTCGGAATGTGGCACACGATCACCGGTATCGGCACCACCGACCCGAGCTCGCCACCCTACAACTGGGGCCGTGCGGCAAATGCGGATTCTATCCCGAACACCGAGCAGCCCTATACCGCACAGCTTGTTGTGTACAGCGCCGACGGGAAGGAGTGCCGCTCGCCTGAGATCGAGATCCCGGTCATGATCGTGACCAACGAGACAAAACGGACCGAGAAACTGGTCGACAAGACGATCGATCGTTACTCGCTGGTGCTCTTCAAGTTCGACAGCCCGGAGGCCGGACCATTGAACGACAGGATCATCCGCGAGTTCATCCTGGCCGACCTTCGCAAGGGCGCGCAGATCGATGTGACCGGTTATACCGATGTGATCGGTCTCGACGATCGAAATCTGAAGCTTTCGGGCGATCGCGCCAACACGGTTGTCAATGCCGTGCGCAAGAATGTTCGCGCCGGAGTCTACGCGTCGCTGAACGGAAAGGGAGTGGGCGAGACTGCCCCGCTGTACCCGAACGTTCTTCCGGAGGGCCGGTTCTACAACCGTACGGTGCAGGTGATCGTGACGACGCCGACGTCGGCCGAAAACCAGTAACCGAAGCGGCAAACAGCGCCGTCGATTGTACGACGCCCGTTCTCAGACGAAGAGGACGGGCGTTCGTGTGACAAAACGCCACGGTGACAAGTCTTGTACTTTGCGAGCGAGGTGTCGGGAATGGTTGCTTGTATCCGGATGTAAGATCATTATATTCAGATAACATCTGATCTCCCGATTGGACCTCTCCCTGCGACGATTTCGACGCAGGGGCGTGCGGCCCCGGTGGTAACTGATCGCGACATCAATTCCAGGATTCCGACAGCTATTTGAACGCTTGTTACTCCCCACACCGAGCATCCCGCCAATGAAAACCATTTTCATGCTGTTCGCTGCCCTGCTCGTAGGCGGCGGCCAAATCGATGCGCTCGCCCAACAGTCAACTCGCGACGCTTCGCGGTTGCTTGGGTCGAATGCCGAGGGATTCCATTTTATGGTCGGCTTCATGCAGAATGAAGTCGAGGGATGCATTCCCGAGGGGTTCCGCGCCGTTTCCATTGCCTCCCGCTTTGCCACCAATATCACCGTGATCCTTCCGGATGGCCAGGTCGTCAAGACAAGTGTGCCGGAGTATGGGATTGCGTCGGTGGAGATTCCCAGGGCGTACGAGTGCATCGGGGAAGGGGTGTTCCATAAGGGCATCGAGATCATCGCCGATCGGCCAGTCAGCGTCGCCTGCTACAGTCTGCAGCACACGACGTCGGAGGGTTATCTGGCGCTGCCGGTGTCGTCGTGGGGAACAGAGTACCTGAGCGCCAACTATTACGCCGACCATTACGCGCCCGACGATAGTCCCTTCGCCAGCCCATGCCTGGACGCAATGCGCCCCGGAGAACTGGCGGTGCTGGCCGCCGAGGATTCGACCGTCGTGACCGTGTGGCCGAGGACTCGTACGCTCAGAGGGGTCGCCGCGGGTGCTCCGTATACGAAGCTGCTCAGGAAAGGGGATATCTTCCAGGTGCAGGATGGCGGGACCGTCCGTCGAATTGGAGGGGCACCAGGAACCGATCTATCGGGCTCGGTGATCACCTCGAACAAGCCGGTTGGTCTGCTCAGCGGGCACGTACGGGCCGCGGTCACGTCGGAATTCGAATCGAAGGACCACCTGATCGAAATGCTTCCACCACGCAATACGCTCGGCAAGCGGTATTTCGCCGTGCCGTTTGGTGGACGCCAGGGTGGGGACGTGGTCAGGGTGATTTCGGCTGTTTCGAAGCCGACGAAGGTGACGTTCGCCGGTGTCAGCGGTAGCTCGGTGACGGGAACGCTCGTCAATCTCGGCGAGTTCCTCGACATCAACATCAACGAAGTCACGACGATCACTGCTGAAGATCCCGTGCTGGTTGTGCAGTACTCGCGCTCGATGATGGCCGATCCCCGCAACCGTCCCAATAGAACGGTTGCCGCGTTCGATCCATATATGATCGTGCTTACGCCGGAGGAGCAGTTTGTCAACGCCGCGGTGTTCCAGACCCTGCCCAATGAAAACGTCGCCGAAGACTACCACCAGTTCGACCATCACTTCGTAACCCTTGTCGCCGAGCGTAAGCTTTTCCCGACCATCGAAATTGACGGCAAGCCGATGCTCGGTTCGCCTGGACTGGTGCGGGGGGACATCACGGGGACCCCGTTCATGTGGGCCACCCTGGAAATGGCGCAGGGCTCGACACATGTCATCACCGGCGATGCACTGTTCGGCGGCTACATCTATGGGATCGGCAACGTCGACGCGTATGGTCTGCCGGTTGGGAGCGGGCTGCGAAAGTTCGATATCGAAGACAAGTCGCCGCCGAAGCTGTTTGCCAGGCCGCAGTGCGGGGGCTATGAAATCATCGCCAAGGATAGCGGACGCAGCGAGCTTGGGCTGGTCAATTTCTGGATGGATTCGGCGGCCAGCAAGAATGCATGGTTCGAAAAGGCGCTTTTGATCCGGGGTGACGAGTTCTCGCTTGGGAAGGTTGGGTTGATCGACGCGCGGTTGCCCGGCTTTATCAGGATCTACGCTGAAGATATGAGCCTGCATCGCGACACCCTCGAGCTTGTGCTGGAGGACATCCGGCCGATGTTCTCGCGCGACTCGATCGACATGGGGCAGGTGGATGTCAATCAGACCTTGGGTCAGTCGCTGGTGATCACCAATCCCGCCGGACCCAACGGTGTCGCGATGATGATCGACAGCATTCGGGTTCTCAAGAAAACCGAGTTCATTCTCGACAAGCAGTACAATCGTATTTCGATCGGTCCCGATTCAGGTACGGTTGCTGTCACGGTCAAGTTCATGTCGGCGGTTCGAAAGACCTGCTACGACACGCTGCTCGTGTATGCCAATTGCCAGGTGTATCGCACGCCGATGGTGGCGCGCATGGCGACACCGCAGATTGCCACCCACGATCTCGATTTCGGCAAGGTGCGTGTCGGTCGCGACAGTTGTATGAAGCTGCGAGTCTGGAACAGCGGGTCGGTCAGGCTGGAGCTTCGCGGTGCGACGTTCGAGGGGACAGGATTTACTTCGACGTTCAAGCTTGCGGCCCCTGTAATGCTGGCCGTGGGCGCCGATACCCTGCTCGATGTCTGTTTCCATCCGACACGGACAGGGCCCTTCGATGCGAGCGTGACATTTGCCAGCAATGCGGAGAACGTGGCAATCGCAAAACTGATCGGCGTGGGAATCGAGCCTCGGATTACAGTTGGTGGATACGACTTCGGTTCGCTGCAGGTGGGGGACACGGCCTGTACGATGATTCCGATCGCCAATACCGGAACCGATAACGCCTACCTGACCAAGCTCGAGCTGGAGAATATCACCGGCTTTATTCCGGACCAGTCCCCGTTCCCGGTCAGCCTTGCACCGGGGGATACGCTCTGGGTTCCGGTCTGCTTCTCCCCACGCGAAGAGCGCGGCTACACCTCCAATATCTTTCCGGAAAACACCGACGGCCTCGAGGCCAGCAACACTCTGCTCGGTCGCGGGTATGAGCTCAGGGCCACGATCAGCGGCGGAGATATGGGTGATCTCTGGGTCGGCGACGAGCACGACTCGGTGGTCTACGTCACCAATCTCGCGAAGGAAGCAGTGAGGATCGACAGCGTCTGGATCAGCGGCGGTGACGTTGGCGATTTCATGGTCGTGGAGCCACTTCAGGCTCCGGTCGTAGTGCAGGTCGGGGAGCGCCTTCCGGTGAAGGTTCGGTTCAGTCCGCTCGGGCCCGGCTATCGCAGTTGCCTGATCTACGGGCGTACGTCTTCGAACATTACCCCGCTGGTCGACAGCGTCCTGTGGGGATTTGGAAGAATGGCGCTGTCGAGCGACAAGTTCGACTTCGACACATCGACAGCATTTGCCTGTGGCGGGCGCGGCGGGCGGGTGACGATCTTTAACGACGGCAATACCCCACTGACACTGGCAGGCATTTCTCTCGAGTCATCGCCATCGGGTGCAACGCTCCAAAATGCTCCGCCGGTCGGCTACAAAATCGCGATCGGTGAATCGGTATCTATCGATTTCGATATGGCCTTCAAGGGGTACGAGGGGACCACAAGCGGCAAGGTGGTGTGGAGCTTCGAGGAGCTGCCTGGTCCGTTTGCCCGCGAATTCTCGGTGGAGACAAAAGCACAGCAGTGTCACCTGTCGGCCACTGCGCCGGCAAGCGTCGGTGTCGGTAACGAGTTCGACCTCAATATCCGTGTCGACAGCACGTTCTGGAAATCACAGACCGAGTCGAAGGTGGAGCTCGAGATCGCCTACGATTCGACCTTTATAATGTTCGATGCCGCACAATGGAAGCCGGGCACATCCGTCGGTGGCTCTGCATGGGCAACAGGCGAAGCTGCTGTCGTTCGTCCGGGCGTTGTTCTTGTGAGCTTCGTGCCGGCCGATGGTTTGCCTGTCGCGCTCGACAACACCTTTTTCCCGCCGGTTCCCTTCCGGGTGTTTATTGGCGAGCATCGGCTCGATACGCTCCAGATTACGATGGCATCGGCCAGTTGCACACCGATGAGTCTTGCATCGGTACCGGTGAGTGCCGACAGCATCTGCGGATTGTCGACACGGCTGTTCCGCTACACCGGCGATCCTTTCCTCCTGAAACAGAACAACCCGAACCCGGTCGACAACACGACGATTATCGAGTTTACGTTGGCGATGGAGGGCTCCACGCGCCTGGAACTGTTTGCAAGCAACGGAGACCTGGTGGCCACGCCGATCGATGCAACGCTGGCCGCGGGCGATTACACGATCACGATCAATGGCAATGAACTGGCAAGCGGGCTGTATCTTTACCGGCTTACCTCCGGCCCGTACACGGCCACGCGACAGATGCATGTAGTGAAATAATGGGTCGGGTTGCCCGGAAAGCGGTAATTTGCCGGATAAGAAAACTTGCCAGTCGGTGGGCGCCCGACGACTCTCCCTCGCACTTTCAATCTAGAACAGATACAACTACACAATTGGCAATATCATCGGAGGTTGTTTTTTCTATGAAATCTTTCCCGACTATCCTGCGCATCGCCCTCGGCGCCGTACTCTTGCTCTCTGGCAGGGTTGTCTACGCGCAGGGTGGCTCCAACCCGCTCGATCCTGAGATCCAGAAGTCGAAGTTCCTGGTTGGACCGGTCATCGGTATCAATCGGAATTTCCATACTGGCGGGTTCAAGACAATCACTGAAGATGAGACCTGTCCGAAGTTCGAGAAAGGTTCGGGCTGGGGATTCCTTGCCGGCATCACCGCGGAGTTCCAGCTTGGCGAGACATGGAGCATCATTCCCAGGCTGACGTATGAGTCGCGGCCAGGAAGCTTCACCTCGGAGCTCCCGAGCGCGCTGGTGCTGCTTCCCGGCACCAACGAGGTGGTTCCTCAGACCGTGACTGCGGCCTCGGAGGTAACGTACAGCATTGCCAATGCGGAAGTGATGTACAAGCAGGAGTTCGCCGACCTGGGTGGGATGCGACTGGCTCTTGCTGGTGGTCCCGCGATCGCGGTTGTTCTCGGTGGCAAGAATCGTCAGGTGCAGGATCTGGTGACCCCGGAGAACGCCCGCTTTACCAACCCCAGCGGTTTTCCGTCGGAGAACAACGGCCGTCGACTGATCTTTTTCGATGGAGATATTCCTAGCCGCAGCGGCACCCGTATCTCGCTGAAAGCAGGCATGCAGGCGGAGTTCGGCCTGTTCGGCAACGCCTGGATCATGACCCCCGGTATCTACTATGATTACGGGATCAGCGATGTGACCAGCGCCGAGAACTGGCAGCTCAACACGCTGATGTTTATGGTGGATTTCCGTCGCGCGTTCTAAACCAGCAACCCGGTTCGAAATCGTCGAGGGCATCCCGTTCGTACGGGATGCCCTTTCTTTTTTTCGGGACGAAAAAGAGAGAGAAGGGGGTCGGGAGGTGCAGGGCAACGTGGGAAAACAAACCAACATCAGGACGTTTTCCGGAACGCAATGTAACCTTGGTGATACGGCTACACTCTATTGTGCCGACACCTGTGCCTTGAGTTGTTCCGCTGCAACAAATCCGCTTTGTACGGCACCTTCGATCGTTGCGGGGAGCCCGGTGTCGGTCCAGTCGCCGGCAAGGAAGAGTCCCGATACGGAGGTGCGTACACCAGGACGTATGCTTTCGAATGTTGGGGTGGCCAGGAATGTCGCCTGCTTCTCCTTGACAACCAGCGAATCGAGAAGTCGTGCGCCGTTCAATTCCGGGAAGGCGCCGCGCAACTCGCTGTCGGCCGCGGCCACCAGTGTTTCGGATGCCTGGTGAACTTCGTTCAGAGCAGCGCTCGTGGTACAGGAGAGCAGACCGGGGTAGCGGGAGTCAGCCGAAGGGGCAAGCAACCGCCGGTTGAAGACCCATTGCACCTCCGTTCCAATCAACGCGCACAGAGGGGGTATCTTCTCCAGCGGTCGATCGTACCAGAGGTAGAGCGACACGATGGGGGAGGAGCCAAACCGTGGATTGGAGGTATCGGTTGATCGAGGGAGGGTCGCTCTGATCGCCTGTGAGGCTACATTGTTCAGGGCATGTGAGGGAAGGGCTGATATCAGGCCATGGCAACGAATCGAATCCTGCTCCCTGAGGTGAACCACAAATCCGTTGTCGACCTTCTCGATGCCCGCTATGCTGGACCGCAGTAGCACCCTTCCCCCCGCTCGCTCGATAACTGCGATTGCCGGTTCGAACAGGCGGGAGAGACCGGTGCGTGGATATGCAAGCTTTGAATCGTCCCCGCCAACGAGGAATGCGCGTCGAAGCAGCTCCACGAACAGTTCTGCGGAAGCAATTTCCGGCGCGGTGTTGAGCGTCGCAATTGCCAGAGGATCCCAGAGACGATCCTGGACCTGCTTCGACTGTCCGTGCCTGGTGAGAAATTCACGCACCGTTTCGGTATCCGATGTCTTCCCTCCCCTGGCGGCAACAGCTATCCTGAGCAGGCCAAGTCGATCCTGCAAGCCCAGGCGCTTCAGGCGGAGCATGCCGGCAAGCACGTCGAGTGGGGAGGGGAGATGCGCGGAGGCGGTGAGCATATCGGCGGTACCGTCTCGATCGCGAAACGCTACCGACAATGTCGGTTGAAGCGCGACCAGGCTTCGGGTGCCGAGCATCCCAAGAAGTCGGAATGTGGCGTGGTAGCAGCCCATCATCAGGTGCTGCCCGTTGTCGATCTCATCGCCGGAGCCTTCGTGCACAAACGAACGGACACGGCCGCCCAGGTAGGGTCGCGATTCGATCAGCACCGGCCGATATCCGCTTGACGCCAGCTCGACCGCAGCCGCAATCCCCGCAACGCCGCCACCGAGAACAGCAACTTCCAGGTTCAAAGTTCAAAGTGCAAAGTTAAAAGCACGGAACGGAGACTGGCGTCCGGTACTGCCACCATCATCTCCAACGATCGGTTCCAAGCCATGGCATACTTCTACCTCGTTTCTATTCCGGACTTTGAACTTCCGGACTTTGAACCTTGGCGATTGAACGCTGAACTGCCTCGCGCTCGTCCCCTCCAATCCCGGCGCGCTCCAGGATCTCGACCGCCATCTGATATTTCTTGAACGGAGGCATCAGATAAATACCGGCGATCCGATCGTGCAGGTCGTGAAGTCCCTCCAGAAACTCCACGGCGATTGTCACTCCTTCAGCCGCGCTTTCGGTCGCCACCCGCATCCGACGCTGGATGGTTTCGGGGATTTTCATGCCTGGGACCTCATGATGCAGGAACTCGGCATGTGCCGCGGTTCGCAGCGGTATCACCCCCAGCATGATCTTGACCGGGATGTGCGAGGTACGCGCCAGGAAGCGCCGGAGCTCGTCGGCCTCGAAGATCGGTTGGGTAAAGGCGACGTGAACACCTTCCGCCACCTTTCTTTCCAGGCGGGCTATCTCGCGGTCCATATCGTCGGCCACGGGATTACATGCGCAGGCGATCAGGAAATTTGTCCGTTCGCCGACCGGATTTCCCATCAGGTCGAGCCCGTCGTTCATACGCCGCACGGCGCGGATCAGGCCGATGGCATCGACATCGTACACCGACGTGGCGTAAGGGTAGTCGCCGATATGCGCGGGGTCGCCGGTGATGCAGAGCATGTTCCTGATCCCCAGCGCGTACGCCCCCAGCAGCTCGGCCTGCAAGCCAACCATATTCCGATCGCGACAGGCGAGGTGAGTTATCGCCTCCATTCCGGTTTCCTGCTGGATCATATGACTGATGACGATCGAGCTCATCCGTAACCGCGCGCGAGCTCCATCGGTAATGTTGACCGCATCGATGCCGTGTCGCTTCAGATAGGATGCTCCTTCCAGCACGCTCGACATGTCGAGCCCGCGGGGAATGTCGAGCTCGACGGTGACCAGAGTCTTGTTGCCAAGGTTTTCCGAGAACCTGCTCGGTTTCGACTCGCTGGACTTCTCCTGCCCGGCCGTATCCTTCCTGCGCCTGACCTTCGGCTCCGGTTTCCCGACTTCCATTCCGGCAACAGCATTGCTGATCGCACGCACATGTTCGGGAAGCGCACCACCATCTGCGCCGATGATCGTTACTCCATTTTCCACCAGTGCACGGGTTGCAGCAGCGACATACTCCACGGTGGCATTGTAGTTCGGCTGCCCGTCGACCATTGTCGGGATTCCGATGTCGGGCTGCGCCGAAAGAATGGCGTCGGTGGTTCCATGAAGCGCCTGGATGATGCTCCGCATTCTCTGGGGTCCAACCGTGCCGTTTGTGCCGATGGCAAGCACTCCCGGTCCTGAGAGCCGGTGCGCTATCTCGCGAGGGTAATCGGTGGAGAGAACCTCGCCATCTTCCGGAAACGACTTCTGGGCGATGATCGGAATCTCCTGCGAGATATGCCGAACGGCAGCCATGGCAATCTCCAGCTCCTCGATATCGATAAACGATTTCAGCAGGAGCAGGTCGCAGTTCCCATCGAGCAGCGCGTGGATCTGGGTCATAAAGGCTGCGCGGACGTCGTCGCGCTGGAGCTTGCCGATCGGGCTCAGGAACTTGCCGATCGGTCCGACAACTCCCGCCACGAATGCGGTGCCCCTGGATGCCGTACGAGCAAGCCAGACACCTTTCCTGTTGATTTCGTAGACCTTGTCGCTCAGCTTGAAAGGGGCAAGGGTCAGGGCATTGGCACCGGCGGTGTTTGCCTGCACGATCTGGGCTCCTGCCTCGATGAACTCGCAATGAATTCGCTCGATAACGACCGGATGCTTCAGATTGTACAGACCGACCGGAGTCTCTATATAACCGCGTGAGCGGAGTACCGCCTCGATGGAACCGTCGATAACAATGGGGCCGTACTGTAGCCGCTCGAGTAGATTTGCTTTCATAAAAAGGGATTGTAACCGGGAATGGAGCAAGTTACAAAGATTGGCCCGCGAGGACGCAGGCATTCGGCGCCCCCAGGTCAGGGCGCGGCGGATGCCGGCATGGAGGAGAGGCTGACGGTGTGAGGTGGGTGGGCGGCTACTCGAATGTCTTGATGTAATCGAAGATCAGATGGCGCATCGAGCTGTCGAGCTGCGGGAATCGGGGCATGATACCGGGGCCCTGGGTAAGGGCGGCGTCGAATACGTCGAACGTTCCCGTGTAGCCCTGCAACGAGGTGATATCGTTTCCGACGGCATGTCCACGGATGCCGTGACACCCGGCACACCAGTACTGGAACAGCTCTTTTCCACTATGCGGTACCGCGATCGAAGTGTCAGCCGGCGCCCTGGTCACTGTTGCTTCAGGGTTGGGATCGAGCAGCTCACAGCCGGAAAAAACAGCCATCATGGCTACAGCCACGAACAACGAACCGAGTAAACGAGCCATTTCTATGTGACATTGATGACATACCGCGTGACACCGTTCTGACCATCCTGAATTTTGGGATCCTCGTCGAGCTGCACGTTCCCTTTCGAATCGGTTGCCCTGATTGCGATGGTGTGCCGACCCGCAAAGGCATTCCAATTGATCCTCCATGCGGCCCAGACACTTCTGAACGGATAGCTCTCTCCCTCTGCCAGTTGAACGATGTTCGATGGAAGCTGAGCCTCGGTCCTGATCTGATCGAACGGAACGAACGACGCCGGCGAAAACGAGCCTCCATCGAAACTGACCTCGACACGCTCGATACCCGCCGCGCCACTGACGGCAAACCCGGACAACTCGTACGGGCCGTGCGGCAGCTCGAGCTCCTCGTACAGCCCGGTCGATCGGCTGTAAACCGGCATCAGACCTTCCGGATCGAAACCCTCGAGCTGATAGGTTCCGGTGACGGTCTCGAACAGCGATGCGTTGATATCCTTTACCCACTTGACGTTCTTGTAGCCAAGCATCTCCTGCACCATCAGTCGAACAGGAAATCCATGCTCCACGGTGAGGGGCTGACCGTTCATTGCATAGACAAGCATCGGCTGGATCAGTCCCAGCTCTTCCGACCGGAAAATTCGCTCCGGCTTCAGATTGTTGTAGAACGTATCGTATCCGGTCACCACAAGTCGTTTTGTGCTTTCCGGGTCGAGCCTGGCTTTGTCCAGGAAATACTTCAATGGTATGCCGGTCCAATAGGCGTTACCGAGATATCCGGTCGGACCAGGGCGGAGTGGTCCCTCGAGCACGCACTGCATCGTCTTGAGGAATGTGACTTCCTGCGAATCGGTTCGAGCGACCTCGATGTCGTCCCAGGTCAGCGTGAGCTCGTTGGCCACCTCGCCCCTGATCTTCATTGACCAGCTCTCTTTCGTCAGATTCGGCATCGTCCAGGTCCGGATTGTATCGCGCCCACCATGTTGAACGAAGAATCGATCGACCGGGGTGATAAACGGAGATCTGCCGGATGCCGCGCCCGGCGTGACTGTATTCTCCTCGCAGCCGTTGATCAGCGGCGTGAACAGGACACCGGCAATTCCAGCTCCCCCCAGCTTCAGAAAGTCGCGGCGATCGATCCTCATTTCGGGCCCTCCGCTTTGGGGGTGGGGTTGGGGCTTTCGCCGTCGGGCTTGGGCGTTTCGGCGCCGGGCTCCGTAAGCTCCGATCCGGGGAGTGGCTCCTCGACAACCGGATCGGCGGTTTCGGGCGCCGAGGCGTCGCCGGCGTTCGAGGATGCGCCGGGTGGCTGGTCTGCCGGGGCCGGTTCCTCGCTTCCCGGCGTTGGTGCGAACAGGTCGTCGTCAGGGGGCGGAGCCTCACTGTCCGGCGCAGTCTCGGAGCTCTCCCCGGGGGGCGCCTCCGTGTCTGGCTCGACAGTTTGATCATCCACCGGAATCGGTTCAACCTCTGGTGGAGGAGTCGCCGCGCTGGTAAACGAAATTCCGAGGGTGATGTCGGTGCTTTTCAGTGCCTGCTGGCCACCGGGGGAGATAAACGCTTCGCCAAACAGAGCAAACATGCTGTTCAAATGAATCGTCGACCCGATCCCAGCTTTCGAGTAGGTGCCTGCCTCTGGATACCGGTTCAGATCGAACGGTGTTTCATCGTCGCGCGTAGCAAACGTCTGCCGTCCCATGATTCGAACCGCCAGCCAGTCGAGCGGGCGAAAGCCGAACTCGATGCCAGCCGTCAACAGTGTGGCGAAGTTTGCGGAGTCGGTGCTTTGGTCGGACGCCGACGATCGGTATAGTCGAGAGCGAATCCTGCTCCCGATTGTCGTGGAGTAATACAGGCCGGGAATCGACCTCAAGAATGACGACTCCTCCAGAGAATCGTACGCGGCCCCCGCGGTAACCGAAATGCTGGCGTCGACCGTTCCGGTGCCCAACGCGGGTACCCGCGTGCGATCGTAACCGGTCGGAACCGAGAGACCAAGATCCATCGTTCCGAACGCGATGTCGCGAACCGGAAAAAGCTCCAGTCGCAAGCCCAGGCCCAGGTCACCGAAACCTTCGGTAACCCGCCGATCTCTCGGCGACGTCACGATCACCCTCCGAACCGCAACATTGCCAAGCAGTGCAAGCCGCGGCGTCAGTCCATATTCGACACCAAGAACCAGGGCACGATCGGCCCATGGAAAATCGACGACCGATGCAGGTGCCTCATCGATCAACGGGGCACTCTTGCCGTGTGGGTCGAAAGCCTCGTTGGCCGACGAAGCTGCATAGTTCAATTCGACATGCACCTGGTGGTATCCGCGCGGCTCCGGTTGAGCAAACGCAACGGGTACGATCGCGCCATGTGCTATCAGGAATGCTATCGGTAAGAAGCGGCGGAGGGTCATGCCGCGAAGATAAGAATCGACGGAGACTTTCCAGCACAGTGGGATCCGAAGCTTGGAATTCACGTGACTTGAAGTCGCGGC
>JADMIO011721381.1_pt1 | contig 117433 bp, 93 predicted proteins | sample 8958161 | NCBI WGS metagenome assembly JADMIO01 (sample SAMN16585339, study PRJNA669376) | soil metagenome | isolation source: Crop rotation soil | place: USA: Cullars Rotation, Alabama | collected 2011
AAGCAGTGCAGAACCGGGAGCGGTAGCGACCGGATGTTGGCACTTACCCCACCAGCAAATAATTCATACTTTGCAACGTTGACGCTGACATCCGCTCGCTACCGCTCGCGGTTCTGCATTGCTTGAGGTTGTGATTTCCCCGCGCGCAGCGCGCGACTGAATCGCAAACTAAAGTTTGCGCTATACAGGGTTACTCTTTGGCTTGTGCCGGCTGATGAAATTTTGACTGAACGTTTTGTCTTCCCCAACGTAGCGTGCGGCTCATCCAGATCAGTTCATCCAGAAAATCGCCAGCTCGTTTCTCAAAAGCCGGATCCAAAAGTTTACCTTCGGCATCGAAAGTGTTTTGCACTTTGGGAAAGTTAAGATCCGAAAAGGTTACTGCCAGGCCAAGCTCGCGCACCATCGGCAGCATTGCTTCGATGACTCGCGTGCCGCCCCACGGGCCAGCGGAAACGCCCACCAAAGCGACTGCCTTATGGATGTATTCTTTCAGCAGTAAATCCAGCACCGCCTTCAGCACGCCGGGATAGCCGTGGTTGTATTCCGGTGAAACAATCACCAGGCCATCGGCGCGGATAATCGCGTCGCGCCATTCAGGAAACCGATCTTTTATCCCCTGGCCATAATCATCATGCGGCAAGGCGAAATCACGGACGTCAAATAAACGCGTTTCGACATCTTCGCGGCGCTGCATCTCACTAAACAGCCAGCGTGCCGCATGTTCGCTGTTGCGTTGTTGGCGATTAGTGCCGAGTAGGATTGGCAGAAATAATTTTTCCATTTGTCTCCTTAACCAAAGCGCAAACTAACCGTTTGCGTTACGGGTGGGCGCAAGCTAACAGTTTGCGTTACGAATTACGCGGACTAACCAAAGCGCAAACTAACAGTTTGCGTTACGAGTTCACGGACTAACCAAAAGCGCAAACTAACAGTTTGCGTTACGAAGAAAAGCCGCCAACTCAATTGCAGTGGGCAGCGCTGTGCGCGCGCCGAGCTCACGACACTTCAAAGCGGCCACCGCATTGCCAAACCGCAAACTGGTTTCAATATCTTCTGCGGTTAACAAACCAAATAGAAAGCCGCCGTGAAAAGCATCCCCGGCGCCGGTGGTGTCGCGACAAACACCTGGAACCTTGCAGGCCGCACTTTCGAAAAATTCACCTTCACAGTAAACGATCGCGCCGCGCGCGCCTTTCGTCATCCCAACCATCGCGCAACCGTAACGCGCCTTAAGCTCAACCAGCGAAGCTCGTTCATCCGAGATGCCTGTCAAGCGGCGCGGAAACTCTACCGAGGTAATAAGAATATCAATGAGCGGCAACAACTCCGGCAGCCCATCGTAAATATTATCTATATCGGCGGAGACAATCGTTCCAACGTTCCGCGCAGCCCGCGCCATGACTGCACAAGCGGGCGGATCATGAGCATCGAGGTGCAGCACTCGCCCGCGCGCCGCCAACGCCAATGGCGCTTCAGCCGCTTGATAAGAAACACGATCGTCTCGATCCCAAACTATAGTTCGCTCACCATTGCGCGCGTCTATGATTATGAAAGCAAGTTGATTGCGAGCGCCCTCGATTACTTCCGCGTACTCGAGGTTGACACCTTCGTCCTGCAAAACAGCGAACCCAAACTGGCCTTCATTGTCCGATCCAAATCGTCCCGCGTACGCCGTCTTTAATCCCAGCCGCTGCAGCCCCACCATCGCAGTCGCCGTCTGTCCGCCCGCAGCTTGTTTATGTTCGAGCAAGCGAATCTTGGTATCGAAGGCCGGATATTCGGGGACGACGATCAAGTGGTCAACCGCGTTCAGCCCAAAGCCCACTGCGTCGAAAGGGCGATCACGAGGAACTGTAAATGGAAAAAGCTTGGCAGCCATTTTTTGAACTGGTCTCTATGCGTCCGTGGTTTTCAATCCCTGCGTCGGTTAGAATAGCTATGACACCCGAGGCAGTAGAAGCAGTGACATTAGCCGAAAAACTCAAGGAAATACCAGTTTCGGCGGGCGTCTATCTCTATAAGGACAGCGCCGGCAAAATCATCTATATCGGCAAGGCCAAGCGGCTGCGTAGCCGAGTGCGTTCCTATTTTCAGGCGCGCCCATTCGATCGCAAGACCGACGCTCTGGTGCGCCAGATCGCCGACGTCGAGTTCATCGTAACCGATAACGAAGTTGAGGCGTTGATACTTGAAGCCACGCTCACCAAAAAACACAAGCCGCGTTACAACGTCAATCTAAAAGATGACAAGTCGTATCCGCACCTGAAGTTGACTGTCAACGAACCGTTTCCCAAAGCAGTAATTACCCGCCGCGTTCAGAAAGACGGCGCGCTTTACTTTGGCCCGTTCCTGCCGGCCAGCATGGCGCGGAAAACTATTGACGTTATCAATCGCACTTTTCAATTGCGTACCTGCGACATAGAAATTGATGGCAAGGCGCCGCGGCCTTGTCTGGAATATCACATCAAGCGTTGCCTGGGCCCCTGCGTAAAAGGACTTTGCACTGCCGATCAGTACCAGGAAGCTGTGCGCGATGTGCGCCTGTTGCTCGAAGGCCGCAACACGGAGTTGGCGGACACCTTGGAAGAACGGATGGACCAGGCCAGCGAAGAGATGCGTTATGAAATGGCCGCCAAGTATCGCGACTTGCGCAAAACGGTGGTCAAACTCTCCGAACAGCAGAAGATGGCCACAGTCACCGATCGCGACGTTGACATTTTTGCCTACTACCGCGAAGAGCAACGGCTGGCGCTGCAGTTATTCACCATGCGTGAAGGCAACATTGTCGGCCGCCGCGAATTTTTCTGGGAAGATCTGCCGGACGATGATTTCGATCCGGCAACATTCCTGGGTGAAGTATTGGCGCAATACTACGCCACCGATTATGTCCCGAAAGAGATCCATGTCCCGGTTGATTTTCAAGATCGTGAGTTGCTCGAACAGGCGCTCAGCAAGCGCAAAGGCCGGCGAGTCCGCATTCACTATACGCAACGCGGCGAGAAGCGCGATCTGATCGACCTCGGAGAGAAGAATGCCAAACTTGCTTTTGAGCAACGTTTTCGAATTCTAAAGCCTGACATGAAACGCGTGCTCGAAGAGTTGCAGGAGACGCTCGAATTGCCACGTTTCCCTGCGCGTATCGAGTCGTTTGATATCTCGCATATCCAGGGTGCTGAGAACGTGGCGGGCATGGTCGTCTGCGACAACGGCAAGATGAACCGTTCCGAGTATCGCAAGTTTCGCATTCGCGACGTCGAAGGCGCGAACGATTTTGCGTCGATGCATGAAGCAGTGCTGCGCCGTTATCGTCGCGTATTGGCTGAAGGAAAACCACTGCCCGATCTGATTATGATCGATGGCGGAAAAGGGCAACTCGCCGCCGCGGCCGAGGCGATGCGCGAACTCGATTTGGAAGCGATTGCCATGGTCGGCGTGGTAAAGCCGCCGCTAAAACACAATCAGGTTTCCTACCTGCTGGTGAAAGGCCGCGAGCACGAACCTATCTTTCTTGATCCGCATTCATTAATTCTGCGGTTGTTGCAAATGGTGCGCGATGAAACGCATCGATATGCACTGAGCTACCACCGCAAACGTCGCGAGCTGCGCGATTTCACTTCAGAGTTGTCGGAAATACCTGGGGTAGGGGAAAAGCGGAAGGGAAGACTGCTACGACACTTTGGCTCGATCCAGCGCATCGCGGCAGCATCGCCAATGGAGTTAACTCCGTTTGTGGGAAAGAAGACTGCGGAAGAGATCGCCACCCATTTTGAGCGCCAACGAAGCTTGGCGGAAACTAGCTCGGCTGTCTCTTAACACATCCTTCGGCTTACTCAAACATTCTCTATCGCGTTTTAGGTTTGCGGCGGTGTTCCTTTTTCTCCGGTAAAGTCGTACGTGATATGCAATCGTAAGGCGTTGTCCTGCACATCCGATCTCACATCCTTCACGTGCGCTTTCACGGTGCCGTTACTTCCCTTCACCGGAATCAGCAATTGCAACTGCGCCGGGCGTAATAAGACGAGTGGATTAATACGCTGATCGATGGCGGTGCGCACAAACACGGTCACGAAGCTGTTTGCAAACGGAGCCACGCCTTCCAGGTTTACACCTTCAACATTTACGCGGCCGTACAACGTTTGAGCGCCTTGATCGAAACTCAACTGAATGCTGGTCTGCGCCCATCCTTTGAATTGCATGCAGTTTCCCATCAACGCATAGCTACCGCTGAAAACGAGTGGCGCGGCAATGTTGCCGTTTGTAAATTGCACCTGCGTCTTTACACCTTCGCCTTCGGGAGCAAGGGTGACGCTGTTGGCGCAGCCACCTTGAAACGCCACCTTCCTCAGCTGGTCAAAATCCTGCCCGCCGGTTGTTTGCGATAGATTGAACGACGGTGGTCCAAGATCGCGAAACACCGACGCCAACATCTCGTCCAGTAGGCCGCTGTTTAGCGCTACTACCACCGTGCTCGGCGGATCGCCGCCAGCGGCGGGAGCTTGTACCTTGGCGCCTGGAATTGCCTTGGCGCGCGGCGTTCCGAGGAAAAATATCGTTGCCGCTACGCCAAGTACCAGTCCGATTAGCAGGAGTAAGAAATATTTCATCGTGGTCCTAAAAGTTTGTTTTTGCTGTAGGTGAGACTGCCGGTGAAACCATCATTGTCGGCGAAGCAGAACTGGATGCGCCCTGCGGCGCCATATTGCTTAGCAACGCTTTTACTAACGCGGCTACAGTTCCAGTGAAGGCATCAATCTGTGCGCGCACCTGCTCAGGTGGCACCTTGTTCATGCCTTCAGGCACCTGAAACATCGCTGCATCCACCGTGGTACTGATGTCGCGCATCTCGGCAACAATCTTCGCTGCTTTCACGCCTTTCACATCGCCACTGGCTTCCGTGTATAACTCGGAACGCAAAGGCAGGCCTGTGTCCTTGTCCACGTAAACGAACGCCTCGGTATTTAATTGACCAGCTGAAGTTGAGGTGTTGGTCGTGTTCGTATAGCGATACTTATCAGCGGTGCGGCCGTTAATCGTATCGTCGCCGACTCGCTCAACGCCTTTCAGTTTTTCCAAATACGCCACCAACTGACCTGGCGTCATTAACTTTCCTAATTGAAAGCCGGTCGCCTCGGGCGTGAGCTCAGCATATTGTTTGCGGCTCGGCGCAATCACGATGTGCTTGTCGCCCTGTTCGAGATAAATCAAATCTGAACCATCCGGTAACTTGAAGGCGACGCGGCGATCGGCGCCGTTGCGCGCAACCTGAGCAGATAAAGTTGGAATGCCGACCGTTTTTTCGCCCCCTTCAGTTTCCGCGGAAAAGACAAGGGTCGCTTGATACTGATCCGGTTCCCGCGCCGCAATGCCAACAGTTGCTTCGGGCGAAATGTTCGCATTCGCGTTGGTTGGCGAAGCATTCGCGTTCAAGCTTAGGTTCGCATTAGTATTCGTGTCAGCTTTTTGACAGGCGTTGCCAATGATGACTAGTAGACCAACTACGATCAGCCCGATTCCGGTGGTTAGTTTGAAATTCTCGATTTTCATAGACTTCTCCGAGGTTTGGAGCGAGTGCTCAGTTAAACTAAGGGGCTGTTTTTGAGGGAAGTCGTAGCATATCACGCGCCTGCGAAATTTGTAATACCAACCGTTGCTTAGCCATAACACCGGAGGTGTTATAAGGATTCTGAATTGCTGAGCTTGAACTTGACAGTCGCTTGTGCTGGCAAAATCACAACTTCAAACAGTGCAGAACCGCGAGCGATAGCGAGCGGATGCTAAATTCAACCGTCTGTGCATCGCAAAGCAGCATCGGTCGTGACGCTGCATTGCTTAGTCGAACCTGGTATCCGTTCGCTACCGCTCCGGTTCGGCATAGATTGGCTTGACGCTAACAAATCACGGTCCGGTGCAACAAACCATAGACTCTCATTGACTTGAATTATTTGAAACATTGACTTGAAGACCATTTTTGCAATAGAAGTCTTGCGCTCTTTCACTTCATCTATGCGAGTGTAGTCATGAAACAAATTCCGTGCATTGTGCTGTTAGGTTTCGCGTTGACCTTGTGCAATCTCAGTTCGAAATTAAAATCGGGAAGCAAGTCCGGCAGCTCTGAAAAATCGACATCAACGTCCAGTTCCAGCGGCGAAGCCGAAAAGGCAACACCAACTTCCGCACAGACTGCGGCCTTAGCCGGTGGCCAGCAGATAAAGTGGGATAAGCAAGGCATGTCATGGACCGCGCCGCCACAGTGGAAAGAAAATACCAACGAGTCGAAGGAATTGGTTTGGAGCGGGCCGGGCGGCGACGATGCGGCGCATTTGATAGTCAGCATCTCGCCGATGGATGAAAGCTTTCCCACCGACTCTAGCATTCAAGCGTTTTACGACGGCGCCAAAACGCGGATGAAGAACGGCGAAGTTGATGAACTAAAGTGGCTGGAAATAGATGGACTGAAGGGCGTGGAGTTTCGCGAATCAAATCCGGAGAAACCTGACGGCTTCAGAAGACTTCAATGGTTGGCGTATCGCAAGTATGCCGGCCAGGTGCAGATGGTAAACGTGATGCTTTCAACGGACGGTCGCGGATTTCCCAAGCACCAGGATGAGATGTACGGAGTGCTTTACTCGACGAAGCTTGTGCACTAGAGAAACGGTCGAGCATTTGTGATTGGTCGTTTGACGGACCATTTATCATCGATCATTTGACATCGATCATTTGTCATTGCCGAAAAGGCGTCTGTCCTGTTGGAATGACAAACGCCCTTCCTTTGCGCCTGCCGGACCGCTCCGGCAATGTCAAATGACCGATGACAATTGGTTCCGTTCTTCCCAACTAGCGGCAGACGTCTTTTCGGCAATGACAAATGGTCCCGTCTTTCCAACTTCCCTTAGTTCTTCTTAATGTAATTCCGGTGCACCCAGGCGCCTTTCTGGCCTTCATCCTGGGTTTCAAAGAAAGCACTCTTGTCGTCTTCGCGCGTTAACATCTTGACGCGTTTTGTCACTTGTTTCTCCGACGCGCGCGCCTGCTCAGCTTCAGTCAAGAATGTTTTTGCGGTTTCTTCTTTAGGCGGCGCAAATTTTTCCTTTTGCAACGCCGCAATTGCTTCCACCGCGTTCGCTTTCAGCAACTTTGGCCAAAGCTTTTTGAAAAGTACGTTCGACGAATAGACGTCGGCGCTGTTTACTTCACCGTTGATGGCAAATACATAACCGATCACGTCGTCAGTGCGATTAACAATGTTCGCGAGCGCTTTGACATAGCCGTCGGCGGTTTCCTGCACGCGTCTATTTTCAACTGCGAGTTGCAGACTGGACGCAGACACAGTTGAATTCACTCGCGTGCCAACGTTCTCACTCAGCTTGTCTTGCGCAACCTTGACGTTCTCCCAAACCTGGCCCTGCGAATTTGCAACCTTAGCGGCGAGTTTTATTTCGCGCGTCACCGCAGCATCAGCGGAGCTGCTAAAAACACCAGCTCGTTCGTTGCCACGCCCGCTCCAGCGGCCATGTTCCACGCAGAATGCAGCGATCGGCATGCGGCCTGATTTTGGCGGCACGATCAGATCGACACCTAACATTCGGTCCTGTTGACCCCCCTTGACGATGTCTCCGGACTGCACATAGACATCTTCATTTGAGAGATTCTCAATCGCCAGTTCGTTCACGCTTTGCGTCTCGTAAACAACTACCTTCTTCTGTTCGAGCGCTTCCTGCAAAGTCAGAAATGTTTTGGTTTTCGTAGTAAGCTTGCTGTGAATCAGAAAGATAGTAAGGTTCTTGTGCGTGTATGGACCAGACAAGCGATATTCGCCGGCGCCGGCTGGCGCGTTTTGTGCCGCGCCACCTTCGCCCTTCCCGTTGTTGTTTAGGTTTTGAGCTTTTAGGAACAACGGAAAAGCGAAAGCGATTAGCAGCAGCGAGAATGTAAACGCGAACGCTCGCCAAGTTTCCGACCCACGATTCGTTGAAACAAAAGTATTGATCTTCATTGTTGCCTCCTTGAGACAGAGATTTGTTCTTGTTGTCGGGGAGACAACCTGCCTTCCCCTTGAAATTGCAGGGAGACGTTGGAACTAGTACCTAGCTGGTTGGAAGAACGAGGGTGGAGAGACTTTCTTGCGTGGTATGATGCAGCGAATTTGAAAGCCGTTGGCGAGCGAGAAGAATTCCCTTTTCTTACTCACCCGCCAACGGCATTTTCGTTGAAACTGCTCTTAAGCGCCGTCAGTGGTCGGAATGCAAAGAATGCGTGGGCTCGTGAACGGTATTCTATTCAATGGCTCTGTGGCGCCGCATTTTTTGAATTCCACCTTATAGGGGTTTCTCACAGGTGGAACGAGCGCGAAATAATAGTGGTCGAAATCGTGCGGGTCGCTGGCAGGAGTTACCGGCCTTCCATTATTGATCCAGATAACGTACTTGGCCGGAGCGCCACCAGGTCCATTATCGTCATCTATCGGTAGTTCAATCATCTCCGAGCCCCACTTCAGCTGCAGTTTTGCACCCTGCTGCAGATGTATGTCCATACCGATTATGAGTGCCAAGGGTTCGCCGGGCTTACAAACGCCAGCTTGGGTAAGCGACACGTCATGATCTCGGTGCGTTGCCGTATACAGGACGCCATCCCGAATCTTCATCGGTGCGTGCAGATGCATTCTGTCTAGACCGATCCCCGGATGGAGAATGTTAAGATCTATCGCTTCTTTCAGCGAGTACGGCGCCGTGCCTGGCGTCGTCGCTGGCTCATACTTCTTTACACCACTCGGTGCTACTGTTGTAATTTCCAAACCCTTGCTCTTAACTTCGCTGCCGATTTTCAGAAACGCCTGATTCGGCTCCGGTTGGTCAATGCTTACATCCACACGCAACTCATGATCGGTTCCATGATTGATGGCATTGACCTCGCAATATTTGCTGGTGGCATCTTTTTGGGGCCTCAGGATCAGCAGGCCTTCAAAGAAAATGCGCACGTCGGGGTTTGGACTGGGCGGGTTGGCTTCAGTATCGAATGGCATTTTAGGATCTCCTTTGCGAATGAGGAAAATGAGTTAGAGTCATGATTGCGATGCCTAATGACTCGGTTTCAAGAACGGAAAGGTAAAGCTTTAAAATTTGGCGTAACCGCCGATGACAACAAACGGCGCCCAGTAGTAAGGCCGCCGGTATTCAGAATTACTGTGAGAAAGCATCTCAAGTTGTGCCTGGCGCAATGCGGCAACGGTGGACTGGTGGGCCAACTTGCGCTGTTTGTGAAAATTGATCATTAGTTCAGTGGTGCTGTCTGACTCCACCGGCCAAAGACTGGCTACAACCAGCGGTACTCCCGCAGCAAGAAATGGGCGCGCAATGCTTACGGCGCCTTCTCCGGCAATACTCCGATCGATCCCGGTCTGGCACGCCGACAAGACCGCCAAACGAGTACGCGGCAACTTCATTTTGTAAATTTCAGCAGCGTGTAACTGGCCCTCAATCGCGCCGCTGGCGTGCGGCTCTTTTGCCAGCACTAGTTCTGAAAGCATTTCCGAGTCCGGATTCATGAGGTAATGCAACGCCAGATGGACCACGTCCGCGTTTTTCATTTGCGCCGTTATTTGTTGCTCGCGCGCATTGTCCCCGGTCAGCACCAGCGGCGATTTATAATCCACTGTAATTGATTCGGCTTCGGTCGCGGCGGCTGGAAGATCCTGGAGATTAGAAAAGATCGCGCGATCAAAACTCGGATTGCCCACGCTTAATAGTGTTTCCGGTCCGTTCTGATTTTTAGCAGCAGCAGTCTGCGTCGAATTGATAAAGACACTGGAACTCGGCGCAAGTTCTATTTGGTAATCCTCAATCAGGTAACGATTCGACTGCGGCGTCTGCAGCGCAGCGAAAGGCAGATAGTTGAGAGACTTGTCGGGAACGATCACTACCAAGCGGTTTTTGTCCAACAAAGATTGCACTGGCGCAATCAGTAAGTTGTAAAGCTCCGCCGACTCGGTCGAGTTAGGTGCGCCGCCAGGAGCGGTCAGCAAATTCAAATAATTGCGAATCTTGCGATCCAACTCATCCTTGCCGATCGCGGTGGTTCGACTTTGAAAAGCTTCTCGCGTAATCAGCCAGACAACCACCTTATCGTTAAGCACTGCAAACTGAACTAACTGCACGTCAGCGGGAAGCTCAGCCTGCACCTGTCGCAACGAGAGTGGCGCTGACACTGAACTGAACTTCAATTCCGGGACGCTTTCGTCACTAATCCGGCCGCTCTGCTTTAACGCATCAAGCAAGGTCCGGGCGCGACTCATTTCAGAATATTCAAATGCGGCTTGCGGATCGTGCTTACGCTCTGCGGCAAAGTTGATACCCGCATCGTAGATTTCCTGCTGCGTTTCAAAAAAGCTGTTGCGTTGGCTCTCTTCATTAATGCCGGAACGATATTGCTCTAACGACGACAAGATGGTGCTTAATTCTCGCTCAGTCGCAGCATTATCCTGCATGGCCACATAAGTTAGAAGCTTTCCGCGATGCGCGGAGTAGTCAAAGTAGGGCATGCGCAGCGACTGGTAGACCTGTAGGCAAAGGTCATACGATTCCAGTGCCTTCGCCGGCTGGTTCGTCGCCCGGTAAAGATCCCCAAGCTGCAGCGAAGAATTTGCCATCATGTCCATACCATTTGGATCGCCAGCCAGACTCGCCCCAGTTTCGTATGCAAGAGTCAGATTTTTGATGGCTTCAGGAAAGTTTTTCAGTTTTCCATAGGTGGCGCCCAAATACGCATACGAGCGCGATGTCACTAGTGGGCGTTGCACTTGCAACGCAACGTTTAGCGCTTCTGTTTGATAAGCGGCGGTCGCGGTCAACAGTCCTAATGAATCAAGGTTGAAAGCGACCGTCATGTAGAGTCCCCAACGCGTCACCGGATCGATGAAATGGTTGCCGGCCACGAGTAACGACTGCTGTAGACACGACAATGATTCTGAAGTCTTGTTTACAGTTTGGTATTCGTCGGCGAGCTGCCGCAAAGTTCCCATCAACCCGTCTATATAACCGGCAGTTTGAAAGAGCGCTACGCCGCGCTTGCTAAACTCAATGGCGTCAGAATAGCGATTCTGAGCTACGCTTATGTGGGCGAGATTAATCAGAGTTTGTCCTGCTAACCAGCGGTAATGATGCTTGTCGCATTCACCCAGCAGTTGGCTAAAGATTTCTCTGCTCTTATCGAGATTCGCCTGGACCACGTAGCTGTGACCAAGCCGGTAGTTAGTGAAGATCGTTTCGCTATCATCACCTAGCCGCGCAAAATCCTGCTTACATGTCTGGTACAAATTTATAGCTTCATTTGATTTCGCTGACACGATATCAGCAAAGGCCTGGTCCATCTGAGCCTGGATTTTCGCGAGTCCCTCTTGTCGTTCAGGCGGCACTGACAAGTAGTAGTGAGCTACGTCCGCATGGTACGAATCGCCGGCTCGTTCGAGCTCAAGTTGCGCCAGATAGGAAAACGCGTGGAGGTTTTCCTCACGTCGCGGCCGCTGGTCGGGCGCTGGAGAAAGATAAGAGTTGAGCAGGTCGTTGGCGATAACGTTACCCGCCGAAGTGTAACTTTCGCTAACAAGCTTCCAGGCCGTAGCATCGTCGTGGCGGTTGAAAGCATCCTTGAACGAATTGATAAGCTCCGCCTTGCTACGCACTTCTCCTTGCTCGTGACGCTGTACCTCGGCCAGCTTGCGGCGGGCTTCATCGGCCCAACGAGAATTCGCGTCATGTTTTAGATAGTCGTTCCAGGCGCTTTCCGCCTGGGCCCACAGTCGCTGTTCTTGTAATGCCAGCGCGCGGTTGAAAAGAGCATCAAGCAGACCACTGTTTATGGACAATGCCTTGTTCAAATTTTCCAGGCCGCGCGCGAGATCTTCCAGACTCGTGCTCGAGGAAGTGAGTCCACTCGTTTTACCTTTCTCGAAAAAGGCAGCGCCAAGGTCGGCGTAAACCTGAGCGTTATTGGGATCGATTTTGAGCGCTTCATTAAACTGTGTAATCGACTTATCAAAATCTTTGCCAGCCAAATAAAATCGGCCCAGCGCGTCATAGGAACCGGCGCCAGGATGATCGCGAACCGCGTCTTGCAGATAGCGTTCGGCTCGATCCCTTTGCCGCAAATCAACTCGATCCGGCGCGCCGCCACGAGTGTTCGCGAACGGGGCATAGTCGAGTTGCGAAATGCGCGCTTCGAGAGGTCGTTGCTGTTGGTAAGCCTTGTTTAAAGCAATCAGTCCCTGGTCCAAATCTGATTTGTAAATAAAGACCCGCCAAACTCCGAGCGCGGCCAGAATGACTACCGCCGCCACTGCGACTGCTCGCAATGGCGAGGCGGTTAAGAATTGCCACCAACCCGGTTTGCTCGCTGCTGTCTTTTGATCTGGTTGGACGGTTGGGACGCGATGAAGCTCAGCATACTTTTTGAATGCCAATGCGAAACGTTGCTTTTGGCGCCGCTCTGGACTGTTTAAAAAATATTTCTCAAACATATTCTTGTCGTCCGCCGTTAGGTCGCCGGCGACGTACTCATCGACCAGATCGTCTTCTGCGGCCTCCAGCTGTTCCAGCACCTGGTCAGCGGTCAACAGGCGCTGCTCAAACTCTTCGCGAGCTGCGCCGCTGAGCCGCCCAAGCAGATAATCCCTAAACAGGGCCTGATCATTGCTTTCGGCCGACATCAACAAAAAATACTTTCCGGTACACGCGTCTTTCCCCGAAAACGCGCGCTCCTATTAGTGATGCTGTTTTTCCCAGATCGTTTCATTGCACTGCGCTCGCTTCTACACAACGTTGCACGCATAGCTGCAATTGCAAACGAATGCGGTGGGCTCGGATTCGCAGAGCATTCATGGCAATGCCGAACTCGCTTGCCAGCCGGCGCCGCTGCTCGATCTTTGCTCGCTTTTCTTCCTGATAATACTCCAGTACCAGGCGACGATTTTCCGGTGCTAGTTGGTCCATGCATGCTTCCAGACAGGCATATTCTGCTTCGATTTCTGCCGACGACTCTCGCAAGGGTGGCGCCTCAACTGGCGGGCGCCTTCTCAGATATTCCAAATAAACTTTGTTGGCGACGCCGTAGAAATAGAGTGCTGGATCGCCCCGGTAGGAATCTACGATTTCCCGAAGTTTTGCGGTGACGCGATTGATCGTTTCATCGGCGAGGTCATCGGCTTCACCACAACCGCGGCAGGCAAAGATCTTTATTAGTCGAGTCCTGACGGACTCGTACTTCTGCGCCGCTCGCTCACGATCGGAATCTAACCAGGCGAGTAGTCCATCGAAAGCTTCCTGCGTTATGGCCCATTCCTTGTTCATAAAGGTTGCTCGTGTTCAGCAGACGCGCACCAAAGCACACAAAACCACTGCGTTTCCTCGAGCCTGACTTGCTTTGGATTTAAGGCGACTAAGGCCGGAGAAAATAATTCGTTCCGCATTTCCCGCTGCATGACACTGAGTTATCGCTGCGAGGGATAGAACTAATCCGGCGAGACACGGCGAAGACTAGTCGCGGTTGACGGAGGTTGTCAATCAAAAGCTACGCGAAAAGCGCGCCTGGCTACAGACCTGCATTCCGGTTTAAGAGATGAGCACGGGAGGAAACGTTTTCGCGCTTCGAGTCATTAATGTTTGAAGGCGGCGATCTGTTGCTTTGGAAATTGCGGGTCGCAAGAAAACATGCCTCACGACGAATCCTCGCCCCGCGCTCTGACGCTTGTCACAAGCGAAATCGTGGCAAGCGTCAGCCTCATGCTCCGGCGACACTGCTGGGAAGCTTATACAAGTTGCGCGGCAACTGATACGGGAAAAGTTGTCGCTTATGCTGGTTGTGCAGATCAGCGCGCGGCCAGCTTTTTTCCTGCGGACATTCTTTTGTTAATCCGGATGCACGGTGGGCTCGTCGGCATGAGGCACAAAACATCTGCGGCAGCGGGCTTCGTACATGCCGGCGCCGCCCACCGCCACGCGTTCTTCAGACTCAAAAGTTCGCTGCGTGTAATTTGCAGGTTGACCACACTTCATACAAATCGCGTGGGTCTTGGTGATGTATTCGGCGATCGCCAACAGTTGCGGCATCGGCTCCCAGGGCTTTCCCGTGTAGTCCTGGTCCAAACCCGCGATGATGACGCGCATGCCGCGCCTCGCTAACTGGTTTGCAACACTTACTAGTTCGTTGTCGAAGAATTGCCCTTCATCAATGCCAACAACTTCGGTGTCGTCGTCAATCTTGGCCAGTATTTCAGCGGCGCTGCGGCTATTCGCGGACTCATGACGCATTTCGGAATGCGAAACAATGTGATCGTTTGAATAACGCGAGTCAACTTCCGGCTTGAATACCTGAACTTTTTGCCGGGCAATCTTGGCGCGGCGCAAGCGACGAATTAGCTCTTCCGATTTGCCGGAAAACATTGAGCCGGCGATCACTTCAATCCAGCCGGTGGTCGCGCGGCCATGATGAGTCGGCTCACCGTCGTTAACCTGAGCGATCAGTTCATCCATTTAACATTCACCCTTGAACCAGTCCCGTCCTAAGAAGCTTGGTTATAAAAAACTAAGCATACATTTTCTGATTGTAAAACGGCGCCAGGGCTGCAATTAATGCGAGCTCGAAACTCATTGCGCGCGTTACCAGATCGCGCGAGAGAATTCCCCACGCGCCTTGCCGGCTGCGTACGTCGGATACGCCGGCAATCTCATCGATCACCAGGCCCAACTCGCGCCGCCCTTCAATTACTTTTTTTGCCAGTGACGCCGGCACGCTGATTGACGGCGTAGCGCCAAATGTTCCGTTGTTGCCGTCTGTTGCATACGCCCAACCGCGCAGAAATGTGTGCCACTCACCTTCAATGGAAATTGAATGAAATCCGCCTTCGAGTCCAACGTAAATGTCCGCGCTGCGCCGTTGCCCTTTAAGCATATCGCGCACCGTCAGCGCTCGCTCGCGCGCACCCTGCATCAATTCCCAATCGTTAAGCGGCATCGCCGGCACGTTTGTTTCAACTCTGCGCGCAATGATGTTGGCCTCAGCCCACGATGAGTCCAGTTCGGCAATGCGAGCAAGGCTGGCGCGCACCGCCATGATCTTGGCCGCGCGGTCAGAACCCAAAGCTATCGTTTTGACTTCCGAAGTTTGCGAATTCAAAGTGGTAAGTTGATCAGAGTATCGCCAGATAAAACGCGGTAGAGGCTATAACACCGCAACGGTCTGGGTCAAAACAGTTACGCCGAAACGCCGCTTGACTTTGATTTAGCCGGTTGTTGTAATCGAATTTCCGTAGTGACTCTCAACCTAAAGTAGGTTTCCCGCAGCAATCGGAGGTTTTTCTAAGTGTCATTGGAAGAGTTAGTTTACGACTGGAATAAAATCGATCCCGCTCTGCTGTCGCCGAATCGTCACATTGGATTTGACGACGAAACATTGCGCGACGGTTTGCAGTCGCCTTCTGTTTGCGAACCTCCGGTCGAGAAGAAAATCGAACTCGTTCACCTAATGGATGCGCTGGGCATAGACACAGTTGACATCGGCTTGCCAGGCGCCGGCGGAACTCATGCCGCAGGCGTCGAAATGATGGCAAAGGAAATCGCCGATAAGAAACTTAAGATCCGGCCCAACTGCGCAGCTCGAACGCATCGCAACGATATCACTCCGATCGTTGAAATTTCGCAGCGCGCCGGCATTCCCATTGAAGCTTGTACTTTTATCGGCTCGTCGGCCATTCGTTTTTTCGCCGAAGATTGGACGCTCGATAAATTGCTTAAGCTAACGGAGGATGCGGTTACTTTTGCAGTTGGTGAAGGCGTTCCCGTGATGTACGTCACCGAAGATACAACCCGCGCTCATCCGGAAACGATCCGCGCGCTTTACACCACCGCGATTCGCTGTGGCGCTAAGGCGGTTTGCGTTTGCGATACGGTGGGACACTCGACGCCAGATGGTGCTCGAGCCGTGGTGAAATTCGTGAAAAGTATTATTGACGAACAAGGCGGCGGCATCCGACTCGACTGGCATGGGCACCAGGATCGCGGCCTGGGCGTTATCAATTCCATTGCGGCCGTTCAGGGTGGCGCCGATCAGGTGCACGGCTCGGCGCTGGGCATGGGCGAGCGAGTTGGGAACACACCGATGGACCAGTTACTGGTAAATCTAAAACTAATGGGCTGGATCGATAATGATCTTTCGCGGCTCGGCGAATATTGCTCTCTGGCTGCGAACGCGTGCGAATGGACCATCCCCTTGAACTACCCAGTCTTTGGCCGAGATGCTTTTCGCACTGCAACGGGAGTGCATGCGGCCGCGGTCATCAAGAGTTATAGAAAAGGCGATAAAGAGCTTGCCGATCTTGTTTATTCAGGCGTGCCGGCCGGCCAATTCGGTCTCGAGCAAGTGGTTGACGTGGGACCAATGAGCGGCAAATCCAACGTTATTTACTGGCTGGAAAAACGCGGCATCCAAGCCAGTGAAGATCGCGTCACGCGGATTTATGAACATGCCAAACAAGCATCCGCGGTCCTTACTGAAGAAGAAATCATGCGGCTGGTGTAAACGAGTTTTTGGTTTGCCTCTCGCATGCCGGTAAAGATGCTTCAAATTTTATGTCTTCGACCGTGCCAACCTTAGTTGATGAGAAAATCGAAACTCTGCTGAATGACGTCCCATCGCAGCGCGCCTTCCAGTTTTTTGAATCCCACGCAGACACGTTCACCGCAGAGCAGATCAAGATCAATGTCATTCCGGCGCCACCGTTTGGCGAAGCTGCGCGCGCCGAATATTTGCGGCAAAAATTTTGCGCGCTCGGTTTGCTAAACGCGCAGCTCGATGCTGAAGGAAATTGTGTGGCGCTTCGTGCCGGCGATTCGGCATCTCCGCTTTTAGTCGTCAGCGCGCATCTCGATACTGTTTTCCCGATCGAAACTGACCTTACGTTGCATCGCCGCGGCTCGAAATTACTGGCGCCCGGCATCGCGGACGACGCTTGCGGTTTGACTGCGCTAATCGCCATCGTCGAGGCGCTAGAAATTAATCAGATTAAAACCGCTGGCTCCATTCTCTTCGTCGGTACGGTTGGTGAAGAGGGTGAAGGAAATCTGCGGGGCGTCAAACATTTATTTCTGAAGAGTGAATGGGCAACGCGCATCAACGCTTTTATAAGTTTTGACGGCCCCGGTTCGAATCGCATCATTAACAGCGCGCTCGGCTCTCGACGCTATCGGGTGGAGTTCAAAGGCGCAGGAGGACATTCGTGGAGCGACTTCGGCGCCGCTAATCCTGTTCATGGATTAGGACGTGCAGTGGCAAAACTTGTTTCATATCCGGCTCCGCTCGAGCCGCGTACAACTTTTAATGTTGGTCGAATTGAAGGTGGCGAAAGCATCAACGCTATTCCAGCCCAGGCAACAATGGCCGTGGATCTACGCTCAGCGAGTGCCGATGAATTGCTTAAGCTGGATGCTTTTTTTCGTCGCGCGGTAAGAGAAGCAGTGGACGAGGAAAATTCGAGCCGTCGCGGCGGCGAACCGCCTCTGAGCATAACGACAGATTTGATTGGCGAACGGCCTGGCGGCGAGACTCCGGCGGAAAGCTCACTAGTACAATTAGCGAGCGCTGCTACCGAGGCTGTGGGTGGCAAGCCTAAGCTTGAATGCGCTTCAACCGATGCGAACCTGCCGATCTCGTTAAAGATTCCGGCGATAACGCTAGGCGCCGGTGGTACGGCCGCGAATTCTCATACGCGGGACGAATGGTATGACCCGAGAGGTCGCGCCGTCGCACTCAAGCGCGGACTGGTGATTCTGGGAACCGTTGGATTGGCCGGGGAGTGACGGCACCGCAAGAGCTAAGCACAAAGCCCCGAGAAAAATCAGAAGGCCAAGCGCTGGGCAGGATTTGCCTGACGCTTGGCCGGTGTTTTCTCAGCTCTTGTTCCGAGCCAGAACGAATCAGTTAATCGGAATGGTAATGGTGGTTGACCCGGCTTTTCCGGATGGGAATCTCTTTTGTCTGGCGATGCGTAGCGCAGTAGCGTCAGCTCCAGAGGCCTGAGTCACACGCCCGGATTCGTCATACGTAACGGTAACCGCCACTTTTTTCGGACCAGCCTTGGGAGCTTCGGCGACCGGTGCGACAGGCAATGAGGAAACAGTTGGGGAGACTTGCCGATTCAGCGCGTTAGCCGCCTTGTCCTCGCGTAACTTTGCTCTCTCTTTATCGTGCAAACGTTTGGCTGCGAGTTCTGCATCACCATTGTGGTCTACTGCATCCGAAACCTGCGGCGCTGTCTCAGCAACCGGCGCTGAAGAAACCTGCGGCGCCGGCGTGTTGTTTGGTTCACTGTTCACGACAACCGCTTTCGAGCGATTGTACCAGCCGGCCGGAACGCCGATCACAGCTACGCTCGCAACTAAGGCAAACGCGATTGCTCCGGCCACTAACATCTTGCGTTTGCCCGGAGTCTCAGTGCCCATAAAAGACAGAAACGAGGGCACACGCAACGTTTCGAGTTCTTTAAATGAATGGTCCTCGTGGTGTTCGGCTGGCGCGGCAAGCGAATCATCGCCAGCAGAAAATCCTGAGGTTGGCACAATTCCTTCATCCAACCTGCGCAATCCCTCGAGCACGACCTGAGTCCAGGGTTGATTAATCGTGCGTTCGCCGGCTTCGACCGAGCCGCTGAATTCAAACCTGGCGTTCGGTAACGTCAATGCGAAATAGACCGCATCGATGCCGCGTAATACACCCACACGAGCATCCACTACAGAACCTTGTTGTAAATAGAACTGACCCGGTCCCTGTGGATAAAGAACGGTTAGCAGGCCAGTCTTTCGTTGGTTGCAGAAGAACTCGATTAATTCGGAAAGGGACAAGTCGCTGAGGTGTCCAGTTAATGGCATCGGAATTCACTCCTGAGTCTTAAAAATAATGAAACTGGGCGGGGGTCAAAAAATCGCCAGTCCGGGAAACTATTGCGCCAGTGCAAAGCGGTAGTTAATTAAGCCTGATACTTTCACTGGCTGGCCGGAAAGCTTGGTCGGAGAGAAGCGGGCCTTCAACGCCGCCTGGACCGCCACGTCGCGCAGCACTTGCGGACCGCCACTGGCGTTTGCAGAAATCACCTTGCCGGTTTCATCTACCACTACTTCAACCGTTACTAAACCAGCTATGCGCATTCGCTTGGCGGCCTCGGGGTAGATAGGCGCCGGCAGGTTTACTGCCGTGCCATTGAGAACGCCGCCCGAGACGGGACGCAAAATTGGTTTTGGAACTGGCGGAGGAGGATCTGAATCAAGCTTCACATTCGTCGGCGCGCTTGAAGTAACGTGGCTGTTCGCCAATTCGATTGCTGCCGCATTCTTTAACTTGTCCGCGCTCGAAGGCGCTGGTAATGCCGCTACGCTCTTCTGAGCGTTTGTGGAGTTGTTGCTTGCGCCGGGTGCGCCGGCAACATTCTTAGGATCAGTATTGACAGGTGCGACGGCCGGTTGCGCCATGCGCAAAATGTTATCGTCAAGATAATACATGATTGAGCGATAGGTAACTTCCGTTGGTTCAAAGGACAGCCTGCCGCCTTCGATGACGGCCACCGAAGTCGTCATCTTGTTCCAATTACCGGCGAAATCAAATTCGTACTTGTAAGTCTCTTTACTCAACAACGAGCCGTCGGCATTGAGTAGAGTCATCTCGCTGATGTTTCCCTTGTCGTCATACTTGTAAACTTCTTTGCCGGTGAGGTTCGCCCCAGCGATAGGAAAGTACTGGTTCTCAACCTTGTTGCCGCTGAGATCATATGAAATCACTTCAAGGACCGCGTGCTTCGCTTCCGTCACTTTGCCATTCTCATTTAGCAGCTTGGCCACTTCAGTTCTGACTCGTCTGACCGGACCGAGCAAGCCATCGCGAATGCGATCGCTCTCTGGAACTACCGACGCAGGCGCCGGCTGGGGCGCGCTGGCTTTGGCCGTCAAATTCGTTTGCGCCACGACAGCGGATGTCAGAATCATTAACGCGTAAGCCACGAAAACAATGGTGCTGATACGTCTTAACATTGATTTACTCCTGACGACGGGGATGTTCCTGAAACGGGCGTGAGGCTTATCTAACACGCGAGGGACTTGCAACCGCAGCCTGCGGCAGGGGTAATAATACGTAGTTTAACGATGTTTGTCCAGAGATAACATGGGTTTCGAATCCGATTTTATTAGGGATTTTGCTGACTTGGAGCACCTTCAGCGCCGGGATCGGCCAGTAGAACCAGTATTTGATCGATCAGACGCGTGCTCGCGTCCCTTCCAGTCTGGTCGTTGCACATAATCGAAAATGCCAGCTGTTCACCCTTCTCAGTCACCATGTATCCGGATAAAGAATTGTCGTAAGTGAGCGATCCGGTTTTAGCCCAGACGCGATCCGACAGGCTTCGCAAGCGGCCAGACAACGTGCCGTCCTTTCCCGCAATTGGCAACGACTCTTTGAAAGCGCTGCTCGAAGCCGTCTTTGAAATGGCTGCGAGTAAGCGAGCACTCGTCTCTGGCGTAACCAGATCAAGTCGCGATAGGCCTGAGCCATCATGAAGGGCGACATGGGCCGTTGGCACTCCAAAACGCTCCAGCCACAAACGCATAACAGCTAAACCGGCCTCATCATCGCCTCGTTCTCTTCCCACTGGCTGAGGCGCGTTCGCCATTTCGCCGCGCTCTCTACCAAGCGTGCGAAGTATTAATTCCGCGTTCAGATTAATACTTTCCTTGTTTGTTTCTTTCACGATTTCGCGTAGGGTTTCGCTGGTTACGAATGCGACTTCCTTTGCGGCGGCCGGATCGAAACGGGAACTCGCTGCGCTACGTGCATTTCGTGACTGCGCTTCGCCATCGACGACGATGCCGCGTGCTTTCAACGCTTCGACAAAAAGTCGCGCCGCCCACAATGCAGGATCATGTACTGAAAGACGAGCACCAAAGCCTTTGCTGCCAGGCGTGAGTTCGCCCCATACCTCGAGAGTGTTGTCGGAAAGTCCGCGATGCAAGCCAACCCTTGGTTTCCCTTCTTTGCTGGTGAGAGCCATACGATTTGGACCATAATGTTCGCTTGTTCATTACTAGTTCGGACGGTGGGCGCCTCGGAAGTTTTGTCGGGAGGAACGACATTGACATCAACTTCGTTTCCATTGATTGTCAGTGCGCTAGCCTCGGCCCCGAAATACCATTGCAAATCGGTCCACTGCCAACCGTCTCCGATCGGATCACCGCGAAAGTAACTGTCGTCTCCGATCACATTTCCGGATATGCGTCGAATTCCCTTTTGATAAATTTGGTCGGCAAGCACTGTTAGAGATCCTTTGCTCGCGTCCTTGCTGTTGCCGACCAGATCAGGAGCGCCGCGTCCGTACAAGATGAGATCGCCATGAATCTGTCCAGCGGCATCAACCGGCGAACTCGCGTAAACCGAGGTACGCCAGCGATAGTCCTGCCCAAGTAAATCAAGCGCGACTGCGGTGGTGTAAATCTTCATGTTGGAGGCCGGCGTAAAAAGCTTATCGGCATCACGCTGGTAGATCACCGCACCGTCGGCCAACGAAATTACACAAACGCCCCAACGGGCGTACGCAAATTCACTGCTATCGATGGCGTTATTGATTTGCCGGGCCAAATCGGCAGACGCCGGCGCGGGTTTGGTTTCGGCAGCCGAAAGCTTGTTATGCAATTCCTTGTTCGCGTCTTTTGCGCTCAACATTGGCTGCAAAGAGACGAATGCGATCAGAACAAAAAGTAGGACGCCAAAACTCTTCGCGAACAGTCTTTGGTTTTTAGAAATGCGACTCATGTTATCTCAGTTGGGAAGGGCAGTTTGTGGTTGGGGCTTGGAAAAATTAACGAGCGAAAAGCGCACTGGTTCTGCCGGAAGCCAGAATTGAGCGCGTCGCCACATATACTTCGTCTACGGTAATATCCTGAATGACGTTGTTGTAAATAATGCGATGCTGATCGCCCTGGGGCAAATAACTGGTGGGGGCTCGTTTGTCCAACAGTAACACGACCGGTGCTCCAACCGCCGAAGCGACGTGCATTGGCCCGGTATCGTTCGAGACAAATGCTGCCAGCCGTATCGCTGCAGCAGCAAGTTGTGGCAGCGTGAGTTGATCGAGAAACAATGCTGATTGAGGAAACTGCCGCTGCATATCTTTTACAAATTGCTGCTCCTCAGGTCCGACAAAAACCAATACCTTAACCTCATCATTTCGAATTAAATGGTCCGCCAGTGCGGCAAATTGGGCCAACGGCCAGCGACGGCTTGAGTGACCAGCGCCGGGAAATAATCCTACCAGCGGGGCGCCGGCATCGGCTTTCGCCTTCCTCAATATTTTCTCGATAGCAGCGTCGTCTTGCGGTCTGGTTTTCAATTTAGGAAAGCGCTCGGCGGTCTTTATTTCCAACGGCACCAGCACGTCGAGATAGCGATCGATTAAATGCCGCTGGCGATGATCGATTTCGATTGGCGGACGCGGGCGAAAGTTAGCAAGGTAATCCAATGAACGGCCTGGGCGGCGCGCGTATAGTCTGGCTGGAGCGCCTGAGAGAAAGCCCAGCAAATTTGTTTCGGAAAGACTGTGAAGATCGATAACGAAATCAAATCGTCTTTTTCTAACGTCTTTAACTAAACCGAAAACGCGCACAATCGAAAGTGGTTTAAAGCCGTCGCGCAAAGCCACTCGATCCACTACGATCGTTTCGTCCGCGTATCCGGAAAGGTCAACAATTTCAGCGCCGGGTTTTCCTACCGCGACAGTGATGCGAGCCGCAGGAAATCTCTTACGAATAGCTAGTAACGCGGGCAAGCTAAGAACCACATCCCCGAGCTGTCCGAAATCAATGACCAGGATGTTGCGTGGATCAAACACTTCTCAGCTTTCTACGATCGTCCCATTTTGGAATTAGACATTGTCATTGAACTTCTAATCTGCGGTCACAATTCCCGCAAATCGCGTCCTGTCATCTCATCTGGCTTTTCTATTCCCAGCAAACCAAGCATGGTAGGCGCGACGTCTTCAAGCGCCCCTTCGTCCCGCAGCATTGCGCCTTGCGATTCTTCATCAATCAAATGAAAGGGGACCGGATTGGTTGTATGGGCGGTGTGTGGCCCTCCTGTTATTGGATCGATCATCTGTTCCGCATTGCCATGATCCGCCGTAATTAAACTGATACCGCGCTTCGCTTGCATTGCCTCAATAACTTTACCTAAACACACGTCGACGTACTGGCAAGCTTCGATGGTCTTATCGAGCATACCGGTGTGGCCAACCATATCTGGATTGGCAAAGTTAACAATGAACACGTCGGTGTTGTCTTCATTGATCGCACCGACTAGCTTGTCAGTAATTTGGAATGCCGACATTTCGGGCGCAAGATCGTAAGTGGCAATTCGCGGCGATGGAATCAGCAGGCGCCGCTCGTAGGGAAACTCGCGCTCAGTGCCGCCGTTAAAGAAGTAGGTTACGTGCGCGTATTTCTCCGTTTCCGCAATGCGATAGTTCCTGACTCCCAACCCGGCGAAGACTGCGGCGAGAATATTTATTGGTAACTCCGGCGGAAACGCCACTGGCAACGGATACGTTTTGTCATAGACCGCAAAACACACGAAGTGAACCTGCGGGCGATTGGCAACGGTAAAGGCATCGAAGCCAGGAACAGCGAGGGCGCTGGTAAGTTGTCGCGCGCGGTCAGCACGAAAGTTAAAGAATATGACCGAGTCGCCGTCTTGAATTGTGGCCACTGGATCACCCGTGTCGCGAGTTACCACAATCGGTTCTACAAACTCGTCGGTAACTTCGCGTTCGTAAGATTTTTTCAAAGCTACCAGAGGATCGGATTCGCGCTGCCCGATACCACCGACCAGCATCTCAAAAGCGCGTTGAGTGCGTTCCCAACGCTTGTCGCGGTCCATCGCGTAATAACGTCCTACCACTGTCGCGATTTCACCAACCCCAAGTTCATCCAGTTTGTGTTGCAGTGCTTGCAAGTACTTTTCGGCAGAAGCCGGCGGCGTATCGCGGCCGTCCAAAAAACAATGAATGAACACGCGCTGGGCATCGCGATCTCGGGCCAAACGCAATAGTGCATAGAGATGTTCTTGTGAAGAATGGACGAGGCCATCGGAAAGCAAGCCCAGCAAATGCAAGGCGCGATCATGTTTCACCGCGTTATCAATTGCGGCATTCAATGCCAAATTATGAAAGAAGGAGCCCGTTTTTATTTCATGGTTAATGCGTTCGACGTCGCTGCGCAGAATGCGGCCGGCACCGAGACAAAGATGGCCGACATTCGAATTTCCCATGACGCCAGCCGGTAGTCCCACGCATTCGCCGGAAGCCTGAATCAAAGTAGACGGATATTTTTCGCTGAGCTTGCGATAATTTGGCATCTCGGCAAGCGCGATTGCGTTGCCTTCGCGTTCAGCGCGATAGCCAAAACCATCGAGAATCAACAGCGCGAGCGGGCCTCTCTTATTCAAACTGCGACTCTCCTATTTGCTTTTCTTGTTCCAATAATCCGGGCTCTCTTTCATGTTTCGATCGGGTCGCTCCATCCAGCGTTCAGGCCGGTGCAAAGGAATGAAACCGAATTGCGCATAAAGCTCATGTGCATCTTTCGTCGCCAATACCCAACGCCGGAAACCCTGCAAAGCCGGATGCGCCAGTATTACTGCCATCAACCATTTCGACAAACCGTGACCACGATGATCCGGCAAAATAAACACGTCGGCAATCCAGCCGAAAGTCGCATAGTCGGTGACCACTCGGGCAAAACCGATTTGTTCATCGTTTCGGTAAATTCCAAAACAGAGGGAGTTTTTAAGTGATCGTTGGACCACTTCAAGACTGCGTCCTACAGCCCAGTAAGTCTCGCGTGAGAGAAAGTCGTGAATCAGCTTAACGTCAAGACGAGATCGATCCGTTGAGATCACATATTCGCCACGTTCCCAGGATTCAGTCATCTGTTTGGAAAAAATATTAGGCAGGAATTTCGCGACGCAAGTAAAACAGTAAGTCAGTGGCCGGCGGAGTCAGGCCAAGTTGGCGAATCATGCCCACAACTTGGCCGCGATGCACGGTTGCATGATTTGCCACGTGCTGCATCTGATCTACGAGGCGCATGGAATTGGGATCACCGTTAAGAAGGTCGAAGGAAATTTCCTGGCCCAGCCGCGCGTCGTCCAAGCCGTTTATAAAAGCTGCTCTAATTTCTCTAAGGCCGCGCCAGCGCTCGTTCAGAGTCTGCAGGTCGGGACATGCTTCGGTACTCCATAGCGACCATGCTTCCGCTCCGGCTGGTGAGCGGCCCTGCCAGCGCTCGAGCCAAATCCATTCGGCGCCCGCCATATGGACCAGGGTTCCCAGAATTGAGCCGTGACTAATCTTAAAGTCGTGGCGCAGATCGTCGTTGGGGAGCTTCGCCGCCGCTTCCAGCGCCAGTGCGTTGGCCCATTCGGTGTAATCAAACAGCTGCTTGACGTCGGCTAAATTCATTGTTGACTCGAAAAGTTGAACGACCGGGAAAATGTGCGGCGCCGCGTAAATCCTCTTCAATGCGGAGCAGTTGGTTGTATTTGGCGATGCGATCCGTTCGCGACAGCGAGCCGGTTTTTATCTGACCGGCGTTAGTGGCAACTGCCAGATCGGCGATGAATGGATCTTCCGTTTCGCCTGAGCGGTGCGAGATTATTGCGGTGCGGCCATTCGACTTGGCGAGTTCAATGCATTCAAGCGTCTCAGTCAACGTACCGATTTGATTAACTTTGATGAGAATAGAATTCGCCACTCCCAGCGCAATTCCTTTGCGCAAAAATTCGCTGTTGGTAACAAACAAGTCGTCGCCAACCAGTTGTACACGCTGGCCCAGCCGGTCGGTGAGTGTTTTCCAGCCGTCCCAATCATTCTCCGCCATGCCGTCTTCAATGGAGATAATTGGATACTTGCTGCTCCAGTCCTCCCAGTACGCGACCATTTCAGCGCTCGAAAGTTTTCGTTTATCACTCTTCTTAAAAACGTAATTCTTGCCATCATAAAACTCGCTGGCCGCCGGATCGAGCGCGAGCAAACAATCGCTACCGGCTGCGTAACCAGCTTGCGCAATCGCTTCCAGTATCGTTTCGATCGCTTCTTCATTTGAACGAAGATTGGGAGCAAAGCCGCCCTCGTCGCCAACACTGGTAGCGTAATTCTTCTTCTTCAAGACGGCCTTCAGGGTATGAAAGATTTCCGCGCCCATGCGCAGGCTTTCACTAAATGTCTCGGCACCCACCGGAACAATCATAAACTCCTGGAAGTCGACGTTGTTGTCAGCATGCGCGCCCCCGTTAATGATGTTCATCATCGGCACCGGCAAGGTGCGGGCATTTGGACCGCCAAGATATTTATAAAGCGGCACTTCGGTATACGCAGCCGCTGCGCGCGCGGTCGCCAACGACACGGCGAGAATTGCATTGGCACCGAGTTTCGATTTGGTCGGAGTGCCGTCCAAGGCGATCAAAGCGCGATCCACTTCCGCCTGGTCCTGAGCGTCAAAGCCGACGATCTCAGTTGCAATGACTTCGTTTACATTGCGCACAGCGTTGCGAACACCTTTGCCCCCATAACGGTTCTTGTCATCATCGCGCAGTTCCACTGCCTCGTGTTCGCCCGTTGAAGCTCCAGAAGGAACCGCCGCGCGTCCAACTTCGCCGCCAGCAAGGGTCACTTCAGCTTCGATAGTGGGATTTCCACGAGAATCCAAAATCTCACGAGCGGTAATTTCTTCAATCCAACTCATTTGGTTTGGTCCAGTCTTTCCAAAGTCAAAATGCGTGAACTGTGTTTTCTAAATGTAGGCTTCACGAAAACCTGAGATCGAACAACGATCAACTATCCCGTTGCGCGCGCTCCGGCGACGCTTGATTCCGGAGTGACTGCCTGCTCCGGCGCCGGTAGTTGTAGTCGCACACTAATTACGCGGCGGCGCTCAACGCGATCGATGATGAATGACAGCCCGTTGTATTCAATCTTCTCACCAGGTTTTAGCACGTGCCCGGCTTCGGTCATTAGAAAGCCGGCGATGGTGGTGTAGCCTTCCGATTCAGGCAAAGACAACTTAAGGCGACGATTAAGGTCGCGAACGGCCAAGCCACCGGCCAAAATATATTTACCGTCGCCGCCATCCTTAATCTGTTCGTTAACTTCTTCGTCATGTTCGTCCGAAATGTCGCCGACAATTTCTTCCAACAGATCTTCGAGCGTGATGATTCCTTCCAGACCGCCATGTTCGTCGACTACAAAACCGAAATGCGCTTTCGCTTTTTGCATTTGCCGGAGAACGTCTTCCAAACGCGCTGTATCCACCACATATAGTGGCGGTTGCAACACGTCTTCCAGCCGGAAGTTTTCCGGACTGAGTAGGTACGGCATCACGTCTTTGCTATGGATAAAGCCAATGACATCGTCAAGCGATTCGCGATACACCGGCAAACGGGAGTAACGGTATTGGTCAAATGCTTTGGTGATTTGCGCCAGCGAACAATCGCCAGAGATAGCTGCCATTTCAGTGCGCGGCACCATCGCTTCGCGCACCAACGTGTCGGAAAATTCAAATACCCGATGGATCAGACGTCTTTCTTCGGCGCGCAAGTAGCCACTTTCGCGCGCGACATCAACCAGTTGCCGCAACTCTGTTTCGGTATACACCGAGGCATGATCAAGATTAGATCGCAGACCAATTAAGTGGCCCAACTTTGAGCCGGCAGCGTTGAATAGCCAAAGCGGGGCGCGAAAGATGCGCGCAAAAAGTTCGAGCGGACCAGCGGTGAACATCGCCACTCGTTCGGCCCGTTCAAGCGCCACCATTTTCGGCATCAACTCGCCCAGCACAATATGCAGAAAACTAATTAGGCAAAACGCGATGATGATCGCGAAGACATGCGTGACATAGCCAGCCCTGCCTTCTGAAGCAATCGCGTGCGCGAGCGGGTACAGCAGTTGCGCGATCGTGGGTTCGCCGATCCAACCCAGGGCCAACGAGGCGAGCGTAATTCCCAACTGCACCGCAGAAATAAAAATGGTTGGATTATTAAGCAGGCGCAACGCGGCATTGGCATTCTTGCTGCCTGCGGCAGCGCGAGCTTCCACGCGCGCGCGCCTCACGGAGACCAGCGCGAATTCCGAAGCCACAAAAAAGCCGTTCGTCGCCACCAAAAATGCGACGCCGATCAATTTCAAGAAAACCATCATAAGAGCGACGCGGGTGGCAAAGCTTTCCGCTGAAAATTACAGGTGAGATTACTGCCAGGTTCGTCCATTGATAAGTTTGCTAAAGGCGGAGCTGATTCGAAGCGAAGTATACCACGCGAAGCAGAGGAGAAATGAGCGGCGGAATGAATAGCAGGGCGCAGATGGCCCTGAAATCGCTATTTTTTACTGAAGTGGAAGGCTGATTATTGCCTCGGTGGGTCTAATGACCGGCGGCTGCACCGGCGGCCCGAGCCCTCGCTGGCCGGCGATCGTGTTTGGCGCAAGCGCGTGCGAGCGCTTCCTCGACACGTGGTTCGATGTTGCATTCCGGCTGACGGCAAACGGCCGCTAACTCGGAAATCACGAGGTAGCGCGAACGTTCGAGCATTCGTTGTTCGCGAAATGAAAGCGGCTTCAAGTGATTTAGATAGGTGAGATGTTTCAGGACTTCCGCAGCCTCAAAGACATCACCGGTCCTCATCTTTTCGGAAAATTCCTTAAAACGATCTTTCCAGTCATTTGCAGGAAAAGAAAAATCGTCGGCTAACAACTTAAAAAGCAATTCGCATTCGCCGGAAGAAATGGGCGAGCGCAAGCCAACTTCGGAAGCATTAGAGACCGGAACCAATACCAACGAGTTGTTCGCCGCAAGTCTAAGCGTATAAAAAGGAAGTGTATTGGCGCCTATTTGCTTCTGTTCGATTTGTTCGATGATACCAATGCCGTGATTGGGATAAACGACTTTCTGGCCGACTTTGAAGCCCACCGCAACACCTCCATTATTTAGAAAAATCAGACTGCGCCGCACGCGCGGGTCTGGGGGAAATCCGAGCGACGCAGCAAAGCGCCGGGCCCTATTTGGTAAGTGATTCGAGTCTAGCAAGCCCTTTCATAAAGCGTCAAGGTTTTAGCCGCTCATTGCTGCAAGTGAAAATCACCAAGAACTGGCAAGCTATTTCTTCGCTGTTGATGATAATGGCATTTTGTAGTCACTAAAATTTTGGCAAGGTTGGAGTTCAACCAGGCGCTTATCAGCTTCTGCTGCTCGCAGCAACTTTTCCCGTCCCTCTCGTTCATTTGGTGAGCGTAATTTGGTTTCAGGTCGCGCATCCTTAGCAACTTGTCCAAGTAACCAATAGCGCCCAGGAGGTAAATTACTAATGACGAAAGAGCCGTCTCCGCCGACCGGACTGGCAAAAAATCTCAACACATCTGCTGCGCTTTCTTTTTCCGCAGGCGCTAAATAAACAAAATAATTCTCTGGCACATTCCGCTCATTGTTCAGGTCCAGCATGCCGCTAAGCGATGCAGCTCCCTCGGCAAGGTTTACTGTAACTCGGGTCGCTTGCTCACCAACTCCAAGATTGATTCCGTAGCGCGCGACGTCTTTGTTATCGGGTGTGGTGCGGACGGTGGCAGCTACAGCCGCAGTCTGTTGCTGGATTGATTTCAGATACCAATACCGGGCAAGAATTTTCACGCTAAGGTTGTACTGGCCAGCAATTAGATTTCGTATGCGAAAGTTTCCATCTTTCAGGATTGGCGCGGGCGTGGGCAAGACTCCGGAGAATGGCCATTGTGGAAGTTTGGCGCGTTCGTAGATAGCGGCGGCAACGAGTGTTTCATCAAAACGTGGCTCTCGTTTGTTCCTGCAAGTGGCTAATTCGGATTTAGTAAGAGCAATTCGTCCGCTTATCGAACCGAGAGGCCGCATATTTAATTCCACACCGTCAATATCACTGCCATGGATGACAACATGCTTCACGGCAGAGTCACTGCTATCGCCGGCAGAGGTGAAAAATTGCGCTCTCAGATCATACTCGCCGTCAGACAAGCCGTATAACGAGAATCCGTTTCGGCCCGGAGGCAAAGATGCGCTGGCAGCTGGAACAGCCGAACCAGAAAAGTCCTGAAGTGCCTGAATATTTATCGCTGAAGGATTTCCATCAGGAACCCCCGTAATTACTCCGGAGATGGCATGCCCACTTTCCGCTCGATATCGAATGTCGACGCCCGCGGCTTCGTCACCGCTATTCACTGAAATCTGAACTGCTGATTCAGCAGTTGAAGAGGGAGCGTATGTGGGCGAATCTTGATCGTAAGCGTTGTTGCCACCAAATGAATTTCGTCCCCCAGCCGAAACCACGTACGTTCCGGGTTGCAAGCCATAAAGACGATAAACGCCGCGATCGTCAGTCATTCGTGGCGCCTGAAAAGTTAGTGTTTTTGGCGTTAGACCTTTGGCATCACGAATCATTGTCGCGCGCACAACTACTTGTACTACCGGTTCACCGAAAGATGACAATACGGTGCCGGTGATGACGGCGCCCTTTAATAGAGTCAAGGTTACCGAGTCGCCCAGCCGAAAAAATTGCGGTCCATTTTCGAGATCCGCCGGACGCGTGATCCACCCAGGCGCGGAAGCCGAAAGGATATAGAGTGCTGCATCAAGACCGTCGAACTTGAAGCGTCCGTCGTTGTCGGTCAGCGTCACACGTTGCGACAAAGGCATAGGCCCTCGGACATACACGGTCGCATTTGAAATTCCCTGTCCGCTTCGCTAATGACGCGACCGCTTATCGATCCGGTGACTGGCGCCGGCTTGTCTGTTGCCGCGGTTTGCGCAGTAAGACTCATCGAAAACGCAATGAGCAGCGTAAAGAATATTAAAGTGAGTAAAAAAACTTTTGAAAGCATGTTGAGGTCGCAATCGCTACGGCTTCAACGCCAAATCTATTGATATGGCGACATCGGTGGGAGTGCCGTTGGCAACCATCACCGATTGCCTGGCTGATATTGGTGGCGTTCCCGCCGTAGGGTTCCAGGAACTGATAATCAAGTCATAGTTACCGGGCACTACTCCGTCCAAAAGAAAATGGCCGCGAGCATCCACTTCCCAGGAGCGAGCAAAATCTTCTCCGGGTTTTGCCAATCTCACCATGAAGCGCGTGCCCGGCGCCGGTGGTCCATTCTCGAAAGTGACCGTGCCGCGCACTAACCCGCTACCATAGTTCAATAAAATTTTGAGGTCGGAAATTTGTTCTCCCTGCTTGATCTCCATCCCTGGAGGAGGGATGACCAGGCCGCGGCGTTCAATCCTGGATACTGCACTAACGCGTCCGTAATCCAGTGCCGAGACCTGCAAGTGAACTATTCCCGCAGCCAGACCCACAATTCTGAAACTTCCATCGGCGGCAACGGGAGACGGTCTTGCGCCGCGGCCGGCGCCACCCGGCGTCTGGACCCAAGCGAACACGCGTAGATTGGAGAGTTTTGCTCTGGCATCCGCATCCGCAATTCCTTCGACCGCAACTACTCCGAAGATGCTGGCTCCATGCGACGCCCGCACCACCAATCCGGTTAAGTCCTGGTCGGTAATTTGGAAGTCCACTGGATCGGCGCGCAGATCGCTATCCAATTGCGGCTGGACAACGATTGAATATGTTCCAGGTGGAACTTGTTCGATTTGAAATTCGCCTTTTTGATTGGATACGGTGGAAGCCGGAAAAAAAGTTTGGCGAGAGTTCTCGGTCACTCGCTCCAAGCCCACGCGAGCATTTGCGATGGCTTGGTTCGTAGTGCCGTCAACCAGACTCCCGCTAACTGAAAAACCCTGCGGCGCGCGCGTCAACCTGATGTCAATGTCGCTAGCTTGTTCTCCTTCAGCCAACTCAACGATCTTGGCTTGTGACTCATCGGTTGCGTCAGGATAAAACGCGCGCGTATAGCCCGTTCGTTCGATAAGATAGTTTCCATCTTCGACGCGGCCGGCAAGGACCTTATAGCGCCCGGCTCGCAATCCAAAAACTCGATAGATGCCGCGATCATCAGTCTGAAAAAAAGTTGACGAAGGATCCATCGTGCCCGGTTTTGCCTGCTCTGCGGGGATCACCGCGATATTCTGGTCAATGATTGGATGGCCTTCCGAATCAGTTACTTTTCCCGTAATTACACAGCCGCGGTTCAGAATAAAGTCGATGCCTTCGACTTTTTCGCCTTCCGCCAACAACAATGCTGTGCCAGATCTATTGACCCCGTTTGAATCCGCGAAAACTAATGACGAGGCCATTGGCGTGACGTAATAACTTCCGGCCGGCACACCCTCAATTCGATAATTGCCATCGGCGTCGGTGATGGCTTTGTGCAGCGGCGCTGAACGCGAAAAATTATTGGCAAGCAAACCAACGATTACGTTTGCCTGTCCCTGACCGCCTACCGTCACGCGGCCCGAAACGGTCGCCGGTGCTGTTTTCTTTGCTGCTTGTTTTGGAGCTTGTGAGTACGTCGTCGCACCGGCACAAGAGAACAGCAGCGCCATGAGGATTGAATTTCGAATGAAGCAGCTCATAAAGCTACCTTGCCGTTTCAGTCTTTCGGAGGACTGCTATCTTAGCGGAAAGTGCAGCCCCATGTCTGCAATCAAAACGTATGTAGTTGTCACTTTACGGATCATACTGTTAGGATCGATTCCCGAACCGCTAGCCAACTTTGTAGTCGCGGAAACTACCCGGTCCGGGCACCGCAGATTTCTTGGTTGCGTCTTCCACTTTCGCTTTTTTGAGTCATGGCCTTCCTAAAAATTACCGATGCGAGCGGCAGGCAATGGCAATATGATTTTGTCCCGCAGACCGTCTGTTCAATTGGGCGTGCGCCCGACAACACGATTGTGCTGGACGATCCGCGCGCGTCACGCTATCACGCACATATTAAGCCTGCTGATGACGGCTCTTTCACCCTGATCGACGGCGCAGTCATCAACGGGCAATTGCGTCGCAGCGCCAACAAAGTTTTTGTTAACGGCGGGCCTCACCTCGAATACCAGTTGCGCACCGGTGATCGTATAACGATCGGCGCCAGTACTTTGCGGTTCGAACAGCCGGCTGAAGAACGTACTACCGATGTGCGTTATGACGATAAGCCGCTCGGCCACACTCAACTTTTGATTTCTGCAAACGACGTGATGACCACGGTCCTGCATGGCAAGACTGAAGGGCCGGCGGCTTCACTCGCGCCTACTACGCCAGGCCGGGACAAGGTGCTGGAAGCGTTGCAACGCAAAGCGAACATCCTCAGCGCGCTTTATGAAATGAGTAAGACGTTGGGTTCGGTATTCGATCTGGAAACTATCTTTGCAAAAGCTACCGACATCATCTTTCGTTCGACACCGGCCGATCGGGTGGTGGCGCTGCTTGCTGAAGGAGACGGCAACGGCAATCCTGAAGATGTAGTTCTAAATCCGATCGCCACCCGCGCGCGCGACGAGAGCTTAAACAATCATGCGCGTAAGTTGACCATTGGGCGCACTATTACGCGAAAAGTAATGAAGGATCGAGTGGCATTGCTTTCCCAGGACGCGGCGTCGGATGAACAGTTCGCGGGCGTGGATTCGATCGTTTCGCAGGGAGTTCGTTCGACGATTTGCGCGCCGCTGGTGGGCGAATCGCGAGTACACGGAGCTATTTATGCCGATCGCCTGGATCCGTTTGCGGCTTTTAAGCCTGACGATCTTGAACTGATCAGCGCCGTCGCCGCGCAAACTGCAATCGCGGTTGAGAATGCGCGCGCGCACGAACGACTGGCGCGCGAGGAAGTGGCGCGCGCAAATTACAGCCGCTTCCTTCCCGAGTATGTGGTAAAGCAGATGCTCGAGAATCCCGAGTCTTTCAAACTCGGTGGCGTGAATCAGACGATTACAATTTTGTTCGCTGACATTCGCGGTTTCACGCGCATCTCGGAGCACGCGCCACCGGAAAAAATTGTTAGTCTGCTTAATCGCTATTTCTCTGCGATGACCGACATTATTTTTGCCCACGGCGGAACTCTCGACAAATACCTTGGTGACGGTTTGATGGCGCTGTTCGGTGCGCCGGCAGCAACGCCCGAAGATGCCGCCAACGCTTTGAACGCCGCCGTGGCAATGCAGCGGCGCATTCTCGGCATCAACATGGAACTTCGTCAGGAAGGCCTATTGGAAATTGGCGTCGGCATTGGACTCCATACGGGCGAAGTGACGGTGGGTTACATCGGTTCGGAACGCCGCTCGGAATACACAGCCATCGGCGACACCGTCAATACCGCCTCGCGGTTGGAGTCGAATGCGAAAGGCGGTGAGATTCTGGTTAGTGATGCTACCGCGAAAGCAGCACGCAGCCGCTACAAGCTAAAACCGCGCGAACCCATCAGCGTTAAGAATCGCCAGCAGCCAGTCGTGTTGTGGGAAGTTGACTGGCAAAAAGCCAGTGGCGCTTTCTAGTTCTGCGAGGATCATGGCGCTTGGCCAACTCTTCACCCGCCGGTTAACGATCGCCCGCATCTACAGCATTCCCGTACGCATAGACTATCGCTGGTTTGCCGTCGTCGCCTTGAGCGTATGGCTTATCGCGAGCAATCTACAAAGTCACATCATTCAACTCAGTAACGTGCGCTTGCCGCCGCTCGACTTGATCAGCGCCTGGGTCCTCGGCTTCATTACCACTGCTGGACTGTTCCTATCCGTCTTTGGCCACGAACTTTCACACGCATTGATGGCGCGCGCCGAAGGTATTGAAATCGAAGAGATCGTACTGCATCCGTTCGGAGGTCTGGCGCGACTAAAGACCGAGCCGCAAAATCCGCGTGCGGAATTACGCATAGCTGTTGCGGGCCCGGCAGCAAGTTTTCTTTTTGCGTTGCTCGCTTTTGCCGCTACCAAGGTCGCAGCGTTGGGAAATTACAACGCCACGGTGGTGGTTTTTTTCCTGATCGCGTGGGGAAACTTGCTGCTGGCTGTCTTCAATCTTTTTCCGGGATATCCACTTGATGGTGGCCGCGTATTGCGAGCGCTCCTTTGGCGTCGCAGCGGTAGTATTCAGGACGCCACGCGCATGGCAGGCATCTGCGGCATTCTCATTGGCGGCACGCTAATACTTTTTGGTGCTTATATTTTGATTGCGCCCAGCTGGCGTCCATCGCAACCTTTTTTCATGGGCGGCTGGTCCATATTGGTGGGCCTGTTTCTGTTAGACACCGCTGCCAAAGTGGTCAAGGGAGCGCCGGACGCTCGTCTGCTGACCGCTGGCGATGTCATGTCAACGCCCATCGCAGTCGATCCAAATATGACGATTGCAAATTTGATAGATGACGTTTTGCCGTTACATCGCCAAACAAGTTTTCCGGTGGCCGTTAACGGTCGCGCTCACGGAATCCTCGCGCTCGCTGATCTGAAATCGCTGCCGCGCGAGAAGTGGCATAGCAGCCACGTAAAAGATTTCATGCGTCCTATCAACCAGCAATTGTTTGTGACGACTTTGGTAACTCTTGAATCCGCAACCGAGTTGATGAAAGAAAATGGCGTCGGCGCTTTAGCAGTTCTAAACAATCAAGGACAACTAGTGGGGTTTCTCCAAAGCGGACGACTTAGTAAGCGTCCCAAGTCGCATCGAGGCGAGCTCCGCAAACGTTTTTGATCGGTAATTTCACCGGCCGTCCTCGTTCTTCCTCACGAATCTGTAAGCACAACCAGCACAATTTCGTAACCGAAACACCATTGCTATGCGTGCGGTTTTTCGCGATAATCCAACGGGGATTCAATTCACAGCCAGAGCATTTCGCAGCCGAAGGAACATCAATGCTGGCAGTTGTTGGCGCGCTCTTTGCCAATACGCTGATTGCGGTACTCAAACTCGCAGCAGCCTTTGTTACTGGTTCGTCCGGGATGATGGCTGAGGCGCTGCATTCTGTCGCCGATACGGCCAATCAGATCTTTCTTTTGCTGGGGTTGCGTTCATACCAGCGGCCGGCCTCAAAGAAACATCCATTTGGCTACGGCATGGAGCGCTTTTTCTGGTCTTTCATCGCCGCTATCTTCATTTTCGGAGTGGGCTCGACCTACGCGATTTATGAAGGTATTGCAAAACTGAATCACCCGCACGCTCCGGCGAATTTGTTTTGGGCGTACCTGGTGTTGGGGTTGTCGTTCTTGCTGGAATCGTGCTCGATAAGTCTGGCGATTTATCAGGAGAAAAAAGAGGCGCGCGCCGAAGGTCTTTCGTTCTTTGAGTACCTGAGTGAGTCTAGAGATCCAACTGCAAAGACTGTGCTGTTCGAAGATTCAGCGGCGTTACTTGGTATTTTGATCGCGGCCAGTGGTTTGTATCTCACCGAGCATCACGCTGGTCCAGGCAATGGCGCCTTCTGGGATGGCGCTGCGTCGATCCTGATTGGCGTTGTGCTGGCGGTGGTTGCTTTTGCGCTGGCGCGATCTTCGCGGGCTTTGTTGTTGGGCCAGGCAGCTACGCCGAAGACCGTCGAGGTAATTAAAGACGCGATCGAGAGTCACCCGAACGTTGTGAAGGTAGTAGAAATTCTGACCATGCATCTCGCGCCTAAAGAGATTTTAGTTAATGCGCACTTAAAGTTACGCGATGGATTGGTGACGACGGAGATCGAACATACCATCGAAGAGATTGAGGAAATGATCAGAAAAGCTGAGCCGAAAGTGGAAATGATTTTTTTGGAGACTGCGCGTAAGCGTCACCGCGCGCAGGAAGAACTAATTGCCGAGTCCATTGGCTGAACGTTGCTGGTGTTTCTGATTCCGGGTTGGTGAAACAAATTGTTCCTGCTGAGTCGCAAAAATCAAGCCCGGTATTTTAGATCAACTGATGCTGTTACTACTGCCATACACCGAGTACCTGGGAAGACTAGCTGAGCCGCGCAACATCGCGGATATAGTGCTCGTCTTCTTGTTGGTGTATGCAGTTTTGAAACTCGTTCGCGGAACTCGCGCCGCTCCGATGGCCGCCGCAATTGGCGCTTTTGCCCTGCTCTACTGGCTGGCTGTCAAAGAAGATCTCGCCACGCTGGAATTCGTATTGCGGGGCGGCTTGATTTATATCGGCGTCGCCATCATCGTCCTCTTCCAGTCTGAAATTCGACAGGCACTCATCTCGTTTGGCAATCGCTTTCGCGTTCCCTTCACGCAACGACACGTGGGACAGTTCGGTGAAGGTGTTTACGACGAAATCATTCTCGCCGCTACTACTTTGTCGTCAACCAAGACAGGAGCGCTCATTATCATCGAACGTAATGTCGGTTTGAAAAACATCATTGACGGCGGCGTGAAACTAGACGCCGAACTGAGCTACGACCTACTGATCAGCATCTTCAATACCGAATCGCCGTTGCACGATGGCGCAGTAGTAGTGCGCCGGCATCGCGTGGCCGCGGCATCGTGCTTTCTGCCGCTGACCCTTAATCCGCGCCTGTCGCGCGAACTGGGCACGCGTCATCGCGCGGCGCTTGGTGTGACCGAGGACACGGATGCTGTGGCGGTAGTGGTTTCAGAGGAATCCGGATTGATCTCGTTTGTGCAGCGCGGTGAAATTAAGCGCGGATTAGATGCTCCGAAACTGCGCGCCGCCATTTCAGTCGCACTGGATATTTCAACAAAGCGCGAAAAGGAACGCGCGCCCGGCCAACCCGCAAACACTGAAACTGAAACTGAAGAGATTGCTTCAATCTGATCGCTGGCGAAACCAGGGAAAGCTCTCAGGCGCTGAACTAGATATGCCTTTTCAAGATATTGACGACGAAGCTGAAGTAGCCGCGCTGCCGCGCGCACCTTCCGCATTGGAGCGTGGCCTGCGAAAAGTATTTCTGGAAGATTGGGGCCTCAAGCTATTGGCGCTCGTGATTACGCTCGCCTTGTGGCTCGCAGTTACTGGCCAGAATAAACCTGTTACGTTACGTGTCTCAGGAGTGCAGCTGAACTTTCTGCGACATGAAGGTCTGGAAATCAGCAACGAGCTACCGGCTACCATTGAAGTAGTGCTCACCGGCAGTCCTGCTAAACTCGATCGCATTGGACCACGTGACCTGGTCGCCACTGTTGATATCAGCGACCAGAAACCGGGCGAACGAATCGTGCGATTGACCCGAGATCGCGTTCAGATGGAATTGCCTGAGGGCGTGACGCTCCAGGGTTTCCATCCCGCTACGTTGCCGATTCGGCTCGAGCCCAGAGTGGAAGCACAACTCGAGGTCGAGGTCAAATTCGAAGGCACGCTTCCTGAAGGTTATGAGCTTGCTAGTTACACTACGAATCCTGCCAAAGTTCGCCTGCGCGGGCCGGCCGATCGGCTAAGCACGCTGAAAAAGGCTGCTACCGAAACAGTTTGGTTGGACGGTAAAAAAGAGAGCTTCAATCTTGCTGGCGTAGCGGTGAATATCCCGGATCCACGAATTGATGTGCTGGATCCGACTGTAGACATTCACGTCGAAATCGTCGAGAAGAAACGTGGTGATGCTCATCTAACTTTCGTCACCGCTAAAGAGCAACCGATCGCTAACAGTGAACTGCGTAAAAACCTCATAAACTAAAGTCTGTTTCCATAATGAAAAAACTTTTCGGGACTGATGGCATGCGCGGCGAAGCCGGAAAGTTTCCCCTTGATGCCGCCACCGTTGCCATCGCCGGCAGTTCTCTTACCAGACATTTGCAGAGAAAGCTCAAGCACTCTCCGTTGGTCGTCGTCGGCCGCGACACCCGCGATTCTGGCTTATGGTTAGAACAAGCGCTCGCGCATGGCGTCACCGCGGCCGGCGGCAAGTTGAGATCGGGGGGTGTGATCACAACGCCGGGAGTTGCATATCTGACCCGCGCTCTCGGTGCGGATGTCGGCGTGGTGATTAGCGCCTCTCACAATCCTTACCAGGATAACGGTATCAAGTTGTTTACGCCGCAGGGTCGAAAACTGGATGAAGAAACGGAACGGTTGATCGAAGGCGATATTTTTTCTCAGCTACAACCGGACAAAGCAGAAGATCATGCAGAAGTAGATGACTCGAGTAATGCTGTTGAAGTGGAGTCGTTGCAAGCGCGCTATCTCGACTTTTTGACAAATGAAATCGGCCACGATCTTTCGCTGTCACCGCTGAAGATTGTAGCTGACTGCGCGAACGGCGCGTCGTCGGCTTTTGCGCCGGCGCTGCTGACACGCCTGGGCGCGCAAGTAATTGCTATTAACAATCAGCCCGACGGGCACAACATTAATCTCAACTGTGGATCTCTACACACCGAAAATCTTCAGTCTGTCGTTTTAGAAGAAAAAGCAGACCTGGGTGTGGCGTTTGATGGCGATGCTGATCGAGCATTGTTTGTTGACGGTGAAGGCGAACTAGTCAACGGCGATGGCACTCTTTGGGTGCTGGCAAATTATTTAAAGAGTCGACGGCGTTTGACCAATGACCTGGTAGTCGCAACCGTTATGACTAATGTTGGCCTGGAACTCGCCTTGCGGTCGCGCGGCATCAGCCTTACGCGTACAGACGTCGGCGACAAATATGTGCTAGATGAACTACTGCGAAGCGGTGCGGACTTGGGCGGCGAACAATCCGGCCACATCATCATGCCCGGCCTTAGTCTGGCTGGCGACGGATTAATCACCATGCTCTGCGTGTTGCGAGCCGTTCAAGAGGAACAACAATCTCTGCGGGACCTTGGCCAAGGATTCCATGTCTTCCCGCAAGTTCTGGTCAACGTAAAGGTGGCGCAAAAAGTTCCTTTTGATGAACTCCCGCAAGTTCGAAAATTAGCAGCGGAAATTGAAGCTGAGCTCGGCGATCGAGGCCGTCTGTTGCTGCGCTATTCGGGCACAGAAAGTTTGGCTCGCGTGATGATCGAGGGCGCAGACCAAAAGCAGATCAATGAGTTTGCGCAGCGCCTCGCGATGGTGATCGAACAGACTTTGGGCCATGCTGTAGCCCAGGCGGAATCGTGAAACTTTTACCTACAAACGCGGCAACATTTACATTATCGTAGCGACAAAAAAATACTTAAAAACCATCGATTTTCTTAGGAATAAGTAGAATCTTCGCAAATTGCTGTAGGCGCTTTTCCTTTCCGAAACAATCTTGCACGGCATGCGCGTTGCGATGTATATTGTGGGGCAAGAGAGACGGTTGGTGAATCCTCCGTCTCAAGTGGTTGCTGGGGTGAGGACAGTGACCACGAATATGGATGGGCGCGACGTACTCCCACGTTTGTCGCGCCCATTCGCTTTTTATTTAGACCTGCTACAAAACCAATTTCCAAAAAGCTGCGTGATAGAATTGCACTCTCTACTGGGCATCGAATTCATCTGGTAAAGAATCAGGAGCTTGCCCTTGCGACGAGTCTCAGTGCAATTACCGGCGCGATCTCTGCGTTGCGAAATCGCGATTGGTCGCGGAATGCTTTCCAAAGCCGGTAAACAGATCCGCGTGCGACTTGGTCCCCAGGCGCAACAGCTCGCAGTAATCTCAAACGAAAAAGTTTTTAAGCTCTATGGCTCGATTCTGATTATCAGCCTTGAAGCGGCGGGGTTCCGTGTTTCCTCATGGCTAATGGGCGATGGTGAACGTTTCAAAACTATCGAGACAGCAAACGCGGCAGTGCAGTTCTTAAATAATCGCGGGCTCCAACGCACCGACGCAGTTGTTTCTTTGGGCGGTGGAGTTACTGGAGACCTGGCTGGCTTCGCCGCGGCAGTTTACCTGCGTGGCATTTCGCTGGTCCATGTGCCCACAACCCTGGTGGCACAAATCGACGCGTCAATCGGAGGCAAAGTTGGCGTCAATCTATCAGACGGGAAAAATCGTGTGGGTGCATTTCATCAGCCTGCTGCCGTGATCGCTGATATTAAAGCTCTGAAAACGCTTCCGGCGCGCGAGCTGACCGCCGGCTGGTGTGAATGTATCAAGCAAGGCGCAGTGGCCGGTCGTAAATTGTTTAACGAGACAACTCGTTATCTTGCGAAACAGCACAATAGTTCTGCTACTGCTCCAAACCTTGAGAAGCTCATCGCAGACCACGCCGCCTTTAAGGCTGCAATCGTTAAAGCTGATGAAAGAGAAGATACAACGCGCACCCATCGACGGTCGCGGCGAATTCTGAATTTTGGACACACAGTTGGTCATGCATTGGAACAGTTGACGGGTTACCGGCGCTTTCGTCATGGCGAAGCAGTTGGTCACGGAATGCTGGCTGCGGCCGAGCTGTCGAAAAATGTGGGCCTACTCGATCAATCAGAGTTAGAATCCTTGCGAGCGGCGGTGGCTCTTTGTGGCCGGTTACCTTCTGCTGGTGATATTGAGGCCGAAGATCTTCTCGCTGCGATTTCACACGACAAGAAAAAAGCGGGGGGCAAAGTGCAATGGGTATTGTTGGAACGCATTGGCAGGCCAATAATTATTCCCGGTAACGAAATAGACGCATCGGCTCTGAAAAAATCCATTCGAGCCGCATTGCAAACGACCAAGGGCAAGAATTGAAGGGCAATTGATGAATCAGATCGCCAGAACATCACAGAGGGGGAGCGCGCGGCTGAAGTTTATCCTGGTGATGACCGTAATCGTCGTGCTCGGTTACGTCGGGTACATGTTACTGCCGGTTCTTTATCAGGCTTATTTATTCAAGGACCTAATGCAGCACGATGTTGACGTGGCTTCGGCGCAGGGTTACCAACCGTCATGGGTCAAGGACCAGTTGGTCAAGAGCGCGCCGGAATATAATGTTCCGGCTGATGCTGTGATCACTCCCAGCCAGCGCGATAATCGCATCGAGTGCACGGTCCAGTTCACTAAAGCAATCGAATTTCCAGGCTATACCTACCAATATCAATTTGATCACACGGTCAAGAGCACCGAGTTTTTGACAATCAAATAATTCTTGTTGCTTTGCAAACACATGAAAAGGCGCTGAAGAAGTTCTTCGGCGCCTTTTTGTTTGCATGGAAGACTTACCGCTGGGTGTTGTCCAAAAATGCTTTGAGCTTACGTGAGCGCGAGGGATGACGAAGTTTGCGCAAGGCTTTGGCTTCGATTTGCCGTATCCGTTCACGAGTGACCGCAAAGTGTTGTCCTACTTCTTCAAGCGTGTGCTCTGAACCAGTTGTTCCCAACCCAAACCGCAGCTTGATAACTTTTTCTTCGCGCGGTGTTAACGTCGCCAGCACTTCGTCGGTAATCTCACGCAGGTTAGAAGCAACCACTGCGTCTGCCGGATTGAGAATTGATTTGTCTTCAATGAAGTCGCCCAGGTGCGAATCCTCTTCTTCGCCGATGGGAGTCTCCAGCGAAATGGGTTCTTGAGCAATCTTCAGAACCTTTCGCACCTTGGCAACCGGAATGTCCATCTTGGCCGCAATTTCTTCGCTGGTTGGCTCGTGGCCCAACTCCTGAACGAGGGCTCGGGAAGTGCGGATAAGTTTGTTGATGGTCTCAATCATGTGGACGGGAATGCGAATTGTGCGTGCCTGATCGGCAATGGCACGCGTAATGGCCTGCCTGATCCACCAGGTTGCATAAGTGGAAAATTTGTAACCACGCCGCCACTCAAACTTGTCCACTGCCTTCATCAAGCCGATGTTGCCTTCCTGAATCAGATCCAGAAATTGCAAACCGCGGTTGGTATATTTTTTGGCGATGGAAACAACCAAACGCAGATTGGCTTCGACCAGTTCGCGTTTTGCCTGACCGGTTTGCTGCTCGCCAATAACGATTGCCTGTAGGGCTCGTTTGATCTCGACGGGATTGACATGATGCAGACTTTCGCTTTGTTGCAACTGCTTTCGCGCCGCCGTGACGCGTCGCTTCAGCTCTTTTTGGTCTTCCGCCTTGAGCCGCTTGCGATTGAGTTTCTCCTTACAACTTTCGATCTCGCGCTCGGCGTCTCGGACTTCTTTTTGTACGGCGCGCATAGCATTTATCAGCCGTTGGCGCGCGCGTTCAGTTATATTTAATCGGCCGATTTCCTGGGCAATTTCCAGTCTCATGCGCGCAACTTTCCGCCGCAAACGCATAACCTTTTTGCTTTTCTTACCTCGCTGGGCCTTTTCTTCTTCGCTCAGTTTTTCCCAATCCTTCAAACCCTGCTTAAAGAGTTTGCGTATATTCTCGATCCCTTCGATGGTCCAGGTTTTGTATTCTTCAGCTTTGTCCTCATCACCCGTCAGCTCCGCTTGCTCTGAGAAAATGACCAGCTCACGAATGTTTGCGCTGTCCGCTTGTAGTTCTTCGCCAATTGTTAACAGTTCCTTAACGGCAATCGGTGAACGTGAAATTGCTTTTTGAGTTTTAAGCTGGCCACGTTCGATGCGCTTGGCGATTGCCACTTCGCCCTCGCGAGTTAAGAGCGGCACCACTCCCATCTCTCTCAAATACAACCGCACCGGATCGTTTGTTTTTTCGAGCGTACCAGCGGAAAGATCGAGTTCAACATCCTGTTCGGAATCTTCTTCGTCTTCGGCAATCACGGAGGCGGCTTGTTCGAGCAATCTCTCGTCAGAATCGCCGACCGGGATATTTGAGCCTTCTAGTTTTTGCAGGACGTCTTCGATATCGTCGGGAGAGACGACGTTGTCAGGCAGTTCGCGGTTCAGATCGTCGAAGGTGAGATATTTTTTGTCGCCGCCCAACTCGAGCAGGCGTTCCATTACATCGTCGCGATTTTTTTCTTCGGTACTCAACGCTTAACCTCGGGAATTAATTCCAGATCGCGCGGTTGTGAGAAAGGTAAAACAAAGAACCTAAATTGCTCAGCCGCTTTGAACCGCCTGTGCCTGCGGCAACAAAGCGCTGCGCCGGCGAGCGAGTTCGAGGTGTTCGGTGGCGAGTTTGTCCCTCAGCGCAGTGGCGCCGTTTCTTTCAGCTGTAGCCATCTCTGCCATCAGATCGCTTATGCGCCGGTCAACCTGCATCAGTCGTAGCGCGTCGATACATCTCTGGGCCATCACCTCGCGCTCTTCAATCTTTTCCGCTTCATCGTCTTCGGGCGCGCTCATCAGCAGCGCCGGCAGAAAGTCGGCAATTGGATCGTCTTCGGTGCTGCGGCTTAAGAAATCAAAATCAACTGCAGCGCCAGAATTTTCGGCCTCGATCAAGGCGCGAAAAATCGCGGCCGTGGGCAAGTCTTCATAATCCTTTGGTTCCAAACGGCCCACAAAACGATGGCGCAATGTCTCGTCGGCAATTAACAACTCCAATAACTGCTCTTCGGCGACAGTTGGTTTGATCTGGGCTCGTCTGGCTATCTTTCGTTCGGTGGCAGCGCTGTCTGGTCCAAGGCGTAACGAGTGCCACAGTTCTCTCCGTAAGGCGACATCGGAAATTCTCAGCGAGTCCATGGCGATGTCAAAATATTCGCGCTTTTGAATGCGGCCATGCACGGCGCGAATATATGGAAGCACTTCCTCAACTGCTTCAGCTTTTTCAGCCGGCCGGTGCAAGTTCCGGCCGCTCACAGCCTGATCGATCACAAACTGAATATGCGGCTGTGCCTCGCCACGCTGCCGCTGATATTCCGTGACGCCAAACTTGCGAATAAATTCATCAGGGTCAGCCCCGTCAGGAAGCACCAACACTTTAACTTCCAGATCTTCAGCGAGCATTATCTCGATGGCTTTTTTTGCTGCCTGTACACCAGCGGAATCGCCATCATAGTTGACCACTACTTTGCGGGCAAACCTGCCTAACAATTTCACTTGATCGCTTGTCAGCGCGGTTCCTAAACTCGCCACCACATTCTTAATCCCGAATTGAAACGGCACTACTAAATCCAAAAAACCTTCGACCAATATCGCGAAGCCTTGCCGCCGAATTTCATCCCGGGTGAGGTTAAGTCCGAACAAATTTCGTCCTTTTACATACGCCGCAGTTTCCGGCGAGTTGATATATTTGGCATCTTCGTTTTTCAGCGTGCGACCGCCGAACGCAATTGGCCTACCCTGAATATCGAAAACCGGAAAAATCAGCCGGCCGCGAAAACGATCGTAGGAACCACCTTCATCTTTTTTTACAACTAATCCGCTTTTTTCGATTTGCTCCTGGGTCGCGCCCTTCTGTCGCAGATAAATTGAAAGCGCGTCCCAACTTTCAAGCGCGTAACCAAGACGAAATGTTTTACGAGTTTCGTCGCTGATTTCACGCTGTTTAAGATAATCGCGCGCGATCTTTCCTTCGGGACTGGCTTCCAACTGCTGTTCCCACCATTCCAGCGCCCATTTATTCAACTCAATAACCTGATCTGACTCGGCTTTCCTTAATTCAAAGCGGCTATCATCAACTAACTTTGGGAGCGGCATACCGCTTTTATCGGCGACGATCTTGATGGCTTCGGGAAAAGAGACTCGCTCGATCTCCATCACAAAGTTGAAAACCGAACCGCCTTTGTGGCAGCCAAAGCAGTAAAAGATTTCTTTGCTGGGACTGACTGAGAATGATGGTGTTTTTTCTTTATGAAAGGGGCAACACGCCATCCAGTTGGCGCCTTTTTTCTTGAGCTGCACATAATCCTGGATTACGCGAACGATATCGGCCTGACGTTTGAGATCGTCGATGAATGTTTGGGGGTAACGCATTTGATTACTGCCTTAACTCGACTAATGTAGCGCCGGAACCGCCTTGTTCCTGCGGCGCTGCCGTGAAGCGCGCAACGTGCGGATGATCTTTTAGCAGTTCAGTTATGACCCGTCGCAGTGCACCGGTGCCGTGCCCGTGAATTATGCGCACCTGATTCAAACTTGCAAGCGACGCTTCATCTAAAAACTTGTCGACTGCGTCAACGGCTTCGTCGGTGGTTCGACCGATGACATTTAATTCGGATCGACCATTTTCCTGGCCAGCTTTTAAGTGGACTTCAGTGCCTTGCGATTTTTGTAAACTAGCAAACTTTTCAGTTTTTGATTTCGCCGGAGCAGACAACTCAACCCGCTCCAGATTTCTCAGCTTTTCTCGCAACCGCAAAGACTTGACACGTACTTCCGCTTCATCGTCTTTAATGCTATCTACGATTCCGATTGAACCAAACGTGCGCAGCCTTACTTTGTCACCTACATTGATTTCGACCTGCGCCGCTGGCGAATAACTTGCCGGCTCTGTTTCCGAAGAAATTCCAGCCTGGCTGTCCAGAACTTTGCCATCGCGAACCACTCGCACGGATTGCGAACTTGCCGGCGCACCTGGCATGGCAGAAGTTGAAAGGCTGTTCCGGGATGTAACTGCACGACGCGTCTCGCGTTTTAATTCCGACACGCGTCGTTGCGCTTCACGCTCGAGTTTCAAACGCTCGGCGCGATCCTCGATATTTGCCACCATCTGCTGGGCACGCTTTTCAAATTCTCGCAGCGCATCATCCAGCGTTTTCTCAAACGATTTCTGGCGTTGGCGTTCACGCCGTTCCGCTTGCTGATCGAGCGACGCAAATTTTTCAGCAACTGCGCCGCGTTCCTCTTCCAACGCCAATCGCAGGCTTTCCGCCTCTTCCGTCTCGAGCTTAATTCGGCCCAGATATTCAACCGCCTGGCGCGTCGAGTCTTTCACCGACTGCAACGCTACATTGATTACGTCATCGGGAATACCAAAGCGGCGTGCAATCTCAAGCCCTGAAGATGAGCCAGCCATTCCGACCAGCAAACGGTAAGTTGGCTGCAAAGTCTTTTCATTAAACTCAACGCTGGCGTTCAGTACGCCGGTTTCATTGCCCGCATACATCTTCAGTCCGCTGTAATGCGTGGTCGCCATAACTTGAGCGCCGCACACTTTGCGAAAGTGATCGACAATCGCCACGCCGAGCACTGAGCCTTCTTCCGGATCGGTGCCGGTGCCAACTTCGTCCAATAAAACCAACGCCGGCGCTCGACACAATTCAATCATGCGCGCGATGTTGCCAACGTGAGACGTGAACGTGGAAAGATTTGCAGCGAGCGATTGATGGTCGCCAATGTCTGCTAATACGGACGAATAAAATGGCACGCGCGCCGCACGCGCGGACACTGGCAATCCGGACAGCGCCATCAAGGAAAGCAAACCCGCAGTTTTCAGGACGACGGTTTTTCCACCAGCGTTCGCTCCTGAAATCACCATCGTGTCATTCATTTCATCAAGCGAAAAAGAAACTGGCACGACTGCGCCGCCTGAAGCGCGCAGATTTTCCTCGAGTAACGGATGCCTGGCATCTAGCAATTCGAATGATGTTGAGGCTGCCTGATTCGCGCGTTCGACAGTTTCATCCGCGGCTATCATGGGAATAACACAATTGAACCTTTGGTAAAAACCGGCCTTGGCGTTGATGAAATCCAGTTCTGCGATTGCCGCGGCAGCAGCTTCAATTGCCGGCAGTTGCGCCCGCAATTCTTCAGTCAAGCCAAACAAGATCCTGGCGATCTCGCGTGACTCCTCTTCGTGGAGCGCTTGCAATTCGTTGTTGGCATCAATGGTTTCGAGTGGCTCGACAAACGCAGTTGCGCCTGAAGAAGAATAGCCGTGAGCCACGCCGGCGACTCGCGCGCGATGATCTGTCTTGACTGGAATGACAAAGCGATCATTGCGCAGGGTGATCACTTCATCCTGAATTGCTTCGCCGGATTTGCGCATAACACTTTCCAAAGTGCGTGAGATGCGCGAACGCAGCACTGTAATTTCGTGACGGATGCGGCTCAGTTCAGTACTGGCGCGATCATCCAATTCGCCTGTCGGCAAAATTTTGTTGGTGATATGCGCTATTAGCCGATTGAGATCGGTCGAAATGTTCTCAACCAAAGTCCAAAGTACTGGTGAGTTGTCGCGCTCGGCCAGAATCGAGCCGCGCGCCGACATTGCTTGCTCGCACAAAGCCGCCAGCCCGAGGATCGCGCTCGGCTCCAGGCCAACGCCTTCAACTCGCAACAACGCGATTCGTTCCTGCGGCTCTTCCAGCTCGCTGAAACTCCAAACCACACCGCGGTTTCTAAGCGCGACACATTCCGCAAGAGCCGCCAACGCGTTTCGCACCGTTTGGATATCGCCGAGCGGCTGCAATTCCTCGACGCGGGCGCGCCCCATGGGCGTTTGCGCGCCGCGACGCACCAACGCCAGCAACTCGTGATACTCAAGAATGTTGAAAGCCTGATCGTTCATCGGCTGGGTGAATACATTAGCGGTTACCGCGAGGGAAACCTGATGTGCGAATTAAAGCGCTTGATTGCGTGATTTGATTCTAACTACTGGCGAGGTTTTTTCACAGTGAGCTTAATCAAAAAAACAATTGCACGTAACTTTGCCTAACAATTAGAAACGGCGCCGGCGGCGTTCGCGACCCTGAATGGCCGACGAGAAAAGCTCCTGAATATTTAAGACTCTTATCTCACCGTCCTCGTGACGAATAACTCTGGCGATGAGTCCGTCGTTGACATCAACCTCTTTATCTTCGAACTCTATCACTTCATCCTTCTCGTCAATCGCGAGAGCAAGTTGTTCATCGCCGCGCATTGCCAGAATATACAAAGGATTATGATCGCGTTCAGGTAAGTGCAACAATTCTGCCAGATCTAAAACGGTCAGCATTCGTCCCTGAATACTGACTACGCCCAAAACCGAGTGCGGCGCATACGGCAAAGGCGCCGGCGCGCGCCATTCTGCGATCGTAATCACTTCATCGGCGAATATTCCGAACCGAGATGCGCCAACAAGAAACGTTTGCAATCGTCGAGATTTCATCCGGAGCATTATAGCGTCAGCTACTACTGGTCCACCTAAGTAGTGACAGCCCGAATAGCGACCGTTGCGCGTCCGAGCTACAATGATGCGGAACTTTGTTAATTAGAAAGGCTAGTTTACATGGATGAATTCGATCGTTATCGCGCCGACATGAACGAGAAACTATTGGGCGCCAACCATCTCGGCATCAAACGCTTCTTTGCGCTCGATACGCAAGCTTACGAAGACGGCGCGCTCGACAAGAAGACCAAAGAACTACTTGGCCTGACTGCCTCGATCGTCTTGCGTTGCGACGACTGCATTACTTATCACCTCAAACAGTGCTTTACTGCCGGCGTGACTCGTCCCGAGTTTCTCGATGCTTTCAACGTTGCTCTTATAGTTGGGGGCTCAATAACAATTCCGCACTTGCGGCGCGCTATTGATCGTCTCGATCAAATAATCAGCGGCGCTGAAGCGGGCACGGAGCCACACCTTCATGACTAGTGGGCAACCTGCACTGGCGAAACAGTCTCATAGCAACGCCGTGAAAATTTGTGCTCGCATGATTTGCTCGCTCTGCTTCGTATTGGCTATCACTACGTCGCCCGCGTTCTTAACCAGCTACATAACGAAAGGTCAGGACATGACGGCACCAGATGCGGGCCGTGTACACGCACCTGAAATCACCGGCGGCCGCGGTTGGTTAAATACCGATAAGCCGCTTTCACTCGCTGCACTCAAGGGAAAAGTTGTGTTGCTCGACTTTTGGACCTACGGCTGCATTAACTGCATTCACATTATTCCGGATCTTAAGAAGCTCGAGCACAAGTACGCGAACCAATTGGTAGTCATTGGCGTGCATTCGGCAAAGTTTGAAAACGAGAAAGATACCGAAAACATTCGGCATATCATCTTGCGCTACGAGATCGAGCATCCGGTTTACAACGACGCCGAGTTCAAAGTGTGGCAGAGCTATGCAGTGCGCGCCTGGCCCACCCAATATCTGATCGACCCAAAGGGTTACATCATTGGCCGCGTCGAAGGCGAAGGTAACTTTGACATTCTCGATCAGACGATTGCCAAAACGATCGCGGAATTTCGTAAACGCGGTGAGCTGAACGAAGAACCTCTGAAATTAGCGCTCGAACGCGCGAAAGTAGGCGCGTTGCCGTTGGCGTTTCCCGGAAAAATTCTTGCCGACGCGCAAAACGATCGCTTGTTCATCGCCGACTCAAACCATAACCGCATCGTCGTTACTAAATTGGATGGCACTTTGGTTGAGACTATAGGGACTGGCGAGCGCGGCGCGGCAGACGGAGCTTACGACAAAGCAACCTTCTATCGGCCCCAGGGTTTGGCGTTAGATGGCGACAATCTTTACGTTGCCGATACGGAAAATCACTTAATAAGACTGATAAATTTGAAAGCGGGAAGCGTGCAAACGATAGCCGGCACCGGTCAGCAGTCGCGCGAGTATTTTCTTAAAGGACCCGCGCGCACAATCAGTTTGAGTTCTCCATGGGATCTGCAATTGGTTGGCCGCCAACTCTTCATCACGATGGCCGGCATGCACCAGATTTGGAAGTTGGATCTGGATAAGAATGAAGTAGCGACTTTCGCTGGTTCGGGTCGCGAAGCTCGACAGGATGGGCCTTTGACAGAGGCTGCCTTTGCGCAGCCATCCGGAATTACCTCTGATGGAAAAAAACTTTTTATCGCGGACAGTGAATCAAACATCATTCGCGCGATTGATATTTCCAGCGGCGAGGTTGAAACGCTGGTCGGCGGAGACCTGTTCGAATTTGGGGACGTTGACGGCAGTGGTGACGACGTTCGCTTGCAACATCCGTTGGGCGTCTTCGCCTATGGCGACAAAGTACTGATCGCCGATACTTACAATCACAAGATCAAAGAACTCGATCCGCGCGCGCGTACAGTCAAGAGTTTTCTTGGCACTGGCAAACCAGGCCAGACGGATGGAGCGGCCGCTGCGTTTTACGAACCTGGCGGCTTAAGCGTCGCCAACGACAAACTATATATCGCCGATACCAACAACCACGCAGTGCGCGTCGTCGACTTAAAGACAAAACAAACTTCGACTTTGAACATTAAGGGACTGCAGCCGCCGGCAATACCAGAAACGTACAACAGCGAAAATGCAACCGGCCCTAATCCGGAGGAAACAAAATTACCCACGCAAATACTGGCTAGCGGCACACAGGCTAATCTTTTAATTCAGGTTGAATTGCCGGCTGGTTACCATTTGAATCCGGCAGCGCCGCAACGTTATCGCGTCTCGATTGAAAGCGGACAGCGACAGCTAGGTCTCATTTCTCAATCGCCCGATGGAGTTACCGGCGTAAGCGTTTCATCCAAGTTGTTATCCCTGCCTTTAAGAATTCCCTTCCGCACTTACGAACCGGGCGCCGGCGCGTTGCGCGTGCAACTAACGCTCTTCTATTGCCGCGAAGACAACACCGGCGTTTGCCGGATTAAGACATTGGCATGGAACGTGCCGTTTGAAGTCAAAGCTGATTTAGGGGCTGCCACCGAAATTAAGCTACAAGGAAAGTTAGCGGCCGAGTAAATAATCCTTAAACGGTCCGGTAAGTCGTGCCAACTTGCCCCTCTTCGCGGGGGCGAGTAACATCGCCCTTCCCCCGAAAATCTTATTCTCCAGCAGGAGCAAAATCGTGTCCGATCAATCAGGAGCTAAAGCCGTGAGCGACAAACCATTTCTTACCGACATTAAGACCTTGCGCGAGCGCGCGCGTAAACACATTGAACAAGGCGCAATCACCGCAGGCTATCGCGCCGATCGCGATACGATGGTGAAGATTTTGAACGAAGCCCTGGCAACTGAAATTGTTTGCGTGCTTCGCTACAAGCGCCATTACTTCATGGCTTCGGGAATCAGCGCAGAAAGCGTGGCCGCCGAATTCCTGCAACACGCGAATGAAGAACAGGGGCATGCGGATCTCATTGCACAACGCATTGTGCAATTGGGCGGCGCGCCAAACTTCAATCCGGAAGGGCTGACCACGCGCAGTCACGCGGAATACGTTGAAGGCGAAAACCTCGTCGATATGATCAAAGAGGATCTGGTTGCTGAACGAATCGCGATTGACAGTTATCGTGAGATGGTCAACTATGCCGGCGCCGACGATTCCACCACCCGCCGCATGCTGGAAGGAATTCTGGCGATGGAAGAGGAACATGCCGACGATCTAGTGAGCCTGCTGGAAAAGATGGGAAATTAATTTGGAAAGGCCAGAGCGCTAAGACTGCAAGCGAATAATTATTTGTTACTGACTCGCCAACTTTTCAAAAAACCTCAGGGCGTGATGCTTCGGTAAAAAGCATCACGCTCGTTAGTGTCAGAGCTCCTTTGCTTAAAAGAACAAACAACGGAAATTCAGAGCGGCCGACCATCTGTCGAAATTGCGGCGCCATCGTCGGCGCCGGTCAACAGGAGTGTGCCGTTTGCGGTGCCACCGTAACCAACCACGAGTCCACCCGCCCAGTCAGCGCCGCGCCCGATCGCGAAACGTTGCGGTTTGCACGTGCGATTCTCGACCGGCCGTACAAATTCACCATCATCCTGTTGGTAGCGAACCTTTTTGTGTTCCTTTTGATGTGGGGTGCCAGCGGCCTCACTACCGCGGCTCTTTGGGAGTTTCCCGATCAGGTGTTGCTCGCGTATGGCGCGAAATTAAATCTGCTGATTAATCAGCAACACCAATGGTGGCGGTTCGTGACGCCAATGTTTGTGCACGTCAACCTGCCGCATGTGCTGATCAATATGTACAGCCTTTGGGTGGTCGGTCCATACGTAGAAAAGCTCTATGGGTCGGCAAAATTCGTTGTGTTCTGGGTGTTGACCGGGATCGCAGGCGTCGTTGCCAGCTATCTGACTGTTAGGCCTGGTCTAGCGGTTGGGCCGGGGCGTTTCATTTTTAAAAGCGATGATGTGCTTTCGGCTGGCGCGTCGGGTGCGCTGTTTGGTTTAGTTGGCGTGTTGTTTGTCTTCGGCATCAAGTTTCGCCACGAACTGCCGGAAGGATTCAAGCGCGCTTTCGGCACTGGCATGTTGCCGATAATATTTATCAATCTCTTCATCGGCTATTTAGGTCGTGGCTTTATTGATAATGCAGCGCATCTGGGCGGGTTGGCATCCGGCGCGGTGCTAGCCCTGGCAGTGAACTATCGCCGTCCCGGCGACAAGATGGTGGTGACGACGATTTGGCGCGTCTTGCAAATCGCAGCGATTGCTCTCGTCGCGATCAGCTTCATAAAAATCGCGCAACACTTTCGCGATGCGATGCCGCAGTCAGCACAGCCTTCAGCGGCGAACGTTGACCAGCGCACGCAGCAGTTTGTTGACTTTGCAAAAGCTATGAACGACGGCCAGGAAGCTTTGTTACTGTCGCTGAAAAACCACGACACCACCGGGCTGGATGCGGCGATAAACGAATTAACCGCCGCGCCGCAGTTGGACGCAACCGCAAACGGTTTGGCTGCCGATCTGAAATCGTTGCTCACAAAAGCAAAAGGCGAAGCCACTAATGCGCCGGCCAATCGCCCGTTGCCAAACGTTGGCGATATAACCTCAGAGTTCGTCGATTGGAGCAAGCGTTATAATGCCTGGCTAAAAACGACGGGCAAAAGTTATGGCTGGTCGAAGAGCCGGCAAAATGAAACGCAACGCAAATTAGTTGCGGTATAAAACAGGAGAGTGAGAAGAGATGGAAATCAAGAAGGTTGGTGTACTGGGTTGCGGACTGATGGGTTCCGGGATCGCGCAAACGGCAGCGAGCGCCGGATTTGAAACTGTCGTTCGCGAAGTTTCGGATGAGTTAATCACAAAAGGTTTCGCGGGCATCGAAAAGTCTCTCGCAAAGTTTGCCGAGAAAGGAACGATCACGGCAGAACAGCAAAAGGCGACGCGCGACCGCTTGACCGGCACTACTTCGTTCGACGATCTCGCGGACTGTGACATCATCATCGAGGCAATCATCGAGAATATTGAGCTTAAAAGAACGACCTATCAGGAGCTCGATCGGATTTGCAAACCAGACACTATTTTTGCTTCCAATACTTCCTCAATTTCCATTACGGAAATGATGAATGTGACTTCGCCCGCCCGGCAGCAGCGTTTTATCGGCCTTCATTTTTTCAATCCAGTGCCAATCATGAAGTTGGTTGAGGTAGTGCGAACAATTCTCACCGACGAAGCTGTTTATGAACAGGCAATCGAGTTTGGGAAAAAACTGGGCAAGGTGCCGGTGCGCGCCGGAGACAGCACAGGCTTCATCGTCAACCGGCTGCTGGTTCCTTACATGCTGGACGCGATTCGCGCACTCGAAGAAGGCGTTGGTTCAATTGTCGATATCGACACCTCGATGAAACTTGGGCTTGGCTATCCGATGGGACCGTTTACGCTCGGCGATTTTGTTGGCCTGGACACCACCTACTACATTGCCGAAATCATGTTCAATGAATTTCGCGAAAAGCGTTTTGCTCCGCCGCCGTTACTAAAACGGATGGTCATGGCCGGCCTGTACGGGCGCAAATCAGGTCGCGGTTTTTATGACTACGCCGATCCTAAAAACCCGACGCCCATGAAGCTGGTCTGAACATCTGACTTTGAATCTTCATGCCATGTTCGATCGATGAACTGTGAAACTGGAAACCATTCAACTCGAGCGGCGCGGTCGGATTGCCATTGTCACCCTTAACCGTCCAGAAAAGTTGAATGCGCTATCGCGCGAAACAATCGCGGCGCTTAGCAGCGCCTTTGAAACTCTTGTGGATGATGCGGAACTGCGCGCCATCATCGTCACGGGCGCGGGTGACCGAGCGTTTTGCGCCGGCACGGATATCAGTGAACTAATCGGTGTGCCGCCGGCAGAAGCTCGCGCGGTCGCAACGCGCGGTCAACAGCTGTGCGATCAAATTGAACACAGTTCGGTGCCGGTGATTGCGGCGATAAACGGTCTCGCTGCCGGAGGCGGCTGCGAGTTGGCGCTGGCGTGTCATTTGCGCATTGCGGCCCAGTCGGCTCGTTTTAGCTTGCCGGAAACAAAACTCGGAATCATTCCCGGCTACGGCGGCACCCAGCGACTGACTCGTGAACTGGGTCGCGCGCGCGCACTGGAATTGATGATCACTGCCGGCTCGATTAACGCTGCGCAAGCGCTGCAACTCAGATTGCTGAATCGGATTGTACCGGCCAATGAATTATTAGCGGCAGCTGAAAAGCTGGCCCAGGAGATTGCCGCCCTCGCGCCTCTCGCAATTCGCGCGGCTTTGCAAGCTGTCGTACGCGGTAGTGAGTTGCCAAGCGAAAAGGGGTTCGAGTTGGAAGCGGAACTCTTTGCTGGTTTGTTTGCGACCGAAGATATGCGCGAGGGCACTCAAGCATTTTTACAGAAACGCAAACCTGTCTTTCAGGGAAAATAGCGCTGCCTTGCTTCATTTTCAGGGACGGCGGTGGACAGACAAGGTGGTCTGTCCTACACTCAAAAACGTCTTCCCATTTACTCAAATTGGAGCGCTTAGTTCTTGCAGCCCGCAATTAACGAAGGCCAACTTAACGGCAAAGGGTTCCGGTTTGCGATCGTTGCCAGTCGCTGGAACGACTTCATTAGCACCCGTCTGCTTGAGGGCGCGCTCGATGGATTCGAACGGCTGGGAGTGAATGAGAAAGACGTCAAAGTTTACAAGGTCCCCGGCGCGTTTGAAATTCCACTGCTGGCGCAAACGCTTGCGGCTTCGCGAAAGTTTGCGGCGGTCGTTTGCGTCGGTACAATTATTCGCGGCCAGACGCCGCACTTTGAATATATCGCCGGAGAAGTAACGCGCGGTATTGGTCAGGCAGCGCTACACACCGGCGTGCCGGTGATTTACGGAGTGATAACTGCTGACAATTTGGACCAGGCAATCGAACGAGCTGGCGTCAAGCTGGGCAACAAAGGTTTTGAAGCCGCCACCACGGCGGTTGAATTAGCGAATCTCTACAAGAAAGTGAAGAGTGAAAAGTGAAAAGTGAAGAGCCAACGCTTTTCATTACTTGTCACTTGTCACTCTTCACTTTTTACTCTTAACTGGTGTTTTATGGGCTCGCGACGTAAGGCGCGCGAATGCGCCTTGCAAATGCTCTTTGCGGCTGACATTGCCGAAGCTAACCCTGCCGAAGTGCTGCGCACTTACTGGGCAGAGTTGGGCGAAGCCGACGCGGAGGAAGGGACGCGTGATTTTGCCACGCGCCTGGCGTCGGGCACACTCGCGCACCTTGAAACCCTCGACGAACGCATCCGTTCGCGCGCCGAGCACTGGCGTATTCCTCGCATGGCGATCGTCGATCGCAACATTCTCCGCCTGGCTGTCTACGAATTTCTTTACGAACCGACGCCTCGCACCGTCGCCATCAACGAGGCGCTGGAAATAGCGCGCCGCTTTTCAACTTACGAAGCGACCCAATTCATAAACGGTATCCTTGACGCTATCAAACGCGATCTTGATGAAGAGCAACCGCAGCAGCATGTCGACACCAGCGAGTTAGAGACGGAAGTGGAGACAGAACCCGAAGCAGATCCGGACGAACATTCTGCGTCTGCGTGAAACCTTCGCCTGATTCACTTTTGTTATTCACTTTTCTAACTTCACTCTTTACTATGCTCGCGTGGAACAAAATAGCAACGAGTTCCTTCTAGAGATTGAGGAATTGATCGAAAAGGTTTTCACCGACCTTGAGCAACTTCGCGCAACGTCCAACAGCCAGTCTTTCCATCGCCATTTAATTGATCAAATTTTCCGGCACGTGCACAGCATCAAGGGTTTGACTTTGTCAGCCGGTCTCGCGGCGGTCGGCCACATCGCCCATGAATTTGAATCGCTGCTGGCCGCTTTGCGTTCGGGCCGTGTGCCACTCGATGAGCAAACGCTGCAAGCGGCGGATTATGCAGTCGAGGCGCTTAATGAAAGTCTGACTCTGGCCGCAAGCGGCATTGTCGAACCATCGAGACGCGCTCTTTTTGAGCAATTACAAAATGCCGCGCAACCGCGAAATGCTGTGGACCAAATGCACGGCGACGCGGTGCTGGAAAATATTCCTTCGGATATTTGGCAATCGTTAAGCGAAGGTGAAAAGCAACGACTCGAAGCAGTTGTTCGCGAAGCTACTCCGGTGCTGGTTGTGAGTGCCCGTTTTGATATTTCAAACTTTGACGACGAATTTTTTAAATTACGAGAGAAACTGACCGCTGCCGGAGAACTGATTGCCACTTCGCCGGCAGTCGATCCTGATCATGCCGACCGCGTGAACTTTCGCATTCTTTACGCCAGCGCCCAAGGCGATGCCGAATTACAACAGCACCTCAGCGCCGATGCGTCGTTTATCAGAATCAACGATAAAAGTACTTCCCAGCCAGCCGCGCCAAAGTCGGCTTTAACTAATGTTCCGGCCGCGCTCGGCAGTTTTGTGCGCACGGACCTGGAAAAATTGGATCGCCTAATCTCGAGCGCGCATGAATTGTCTCGTCTGGCATCAAATGCGCTGGACGTTGCGGGTGCTGCGAAACGGTCCCAGCAAGCAAAAGCAGAGCTTCGTTCGCTTCATGAAACTGTACAGAACTCTTTTTTGCGGTTCGAAAAAGAACTAATTAATTTGCGCATGGTTAAGGTTGGGCCAACCTTGCAACGCGCGGTCAGGGCGGGGCGGATAGCAGCACGCGCTGCCGGTAAAGAAATCAACTTCGAAGTCATCGGCAAAGACCTGGAGGTTGATAAAGTGCTCGCCGATGCACTCGCCGATCCGCTGGTACACTTGATTCGCAATGCCGTGGACCACGGAATTGAATCGGCGGCGGAACGCGAGCTAGCGGGCAAAACGAGACAAGGAACCATTCGCGTCGAAGCCATCAGCGAGAGCGCCCAATCACGCGTGCGGGTTACCGACGATGGTCGAGGCATTGATCCTGAACTGATCTCGGCCGCGGCGATGCGGCTCGGCATTGTTGAGCGGCCGGTGGATCTCGAACACAGCCTGCGATTGATCTTCCGTGCCGGCTTTACCACTCTCGAAATGGCGACCCAGTTGTCGGGCCGCGGGGTTGGTCTGGACGTCGTTGAAAGGGCAGTCGAGCAAGTTGGTGGTGAATTGAGAGTTTCGAGTAGATCGTCGGCCGGCACCACATTCGAGATCCGGTTGCCCGCAACTTTTGGACTGCTCGAGGCGGCGGTACTCGTTTCGAACGGCAATCGGTATTGTGTTCCGGCAAATCAAATTTTGCAGGTGGAGACTTCCAGGGAAAAAGCTGTCGCTAAGAAACCTGTAACTGGCGAGGTTGATCGTGGACCGGTTGCTTTAGCTGAATTGCTGGGCCAGCCAAGGCCAAAGCGCGCCAGAAAGAATGCGACCGTTGTCACCTGCCGAATTTCAGAAGAGGACCGCGGAGCTCAGGACAACCTGCATAAGTCTTGCCGAATATTAGTCGATAAGGTTGAAGCGGCCGAGGAAATTTTGGTGCGCAGTCTTGGGCGTCATGGAGGACGCTGGTATGGCGTCGCCGGCGCAACCGAGCTAAGAAATGGTCAGGTAGCTTTGGTCTTGGATCTGCCGCGACTGCTGACGTCTGTCGAGTTCACGCCCAGTTCATCGCCGGATGCATAGTGTGCCACTTCGTAGCTTTCTCAAACGCGAGCGCTAATCTGAGCGGCGCGCCTTCATCATAGAGACCGCCAGTAAACATGATTGATTGCGGCAGGCCTTTCGCGAAACCGCACGGCAGACACACTGCCGGATGACCCGTGAGATTAGTGACAATTAAACTGGCGCTGCCGGGCGCTGGCGAAACAAAAACGTCCCAGTGCGACATCAACTCGTCCATCTGCTGCATCAACAAGCGGCGCGCGCGTTGGGCGCGGATATATTCGACTGCCGGAATGAAACGCGAGCTGCGGAAAGTATTCGGCCAATCGAAAGGCTCCTGTCCTGATAACTGATTAATCGCTCCGCTGCGAGTGATGTCATCAAAAGCAGTCGCAGCTTCAGCAACTAAAATAATTCTTAACGCGCCGACTGAAAATTTTGGCAACTCAATAGCTTGCAAATTAGCGCCAGTAGCTTTTAATGCATCGAGTGCCTGCTGATAGATGGCTTTCCGTTCAGCATCGGTTTGCTGATCGAATTCACTTTTGAGATAGCCGATGCGCATTTCCGAAAGTGGACGTTCCGGCTGCCAATTGAATGGCGCGGCGCCAACTGTCAGGTCGCGGCCGTCTGGTCCATATGCAGCATTTAGCGCTGCCGCGCAGTCTTCCACGCCGCGACAAATGAGTCCCACCTTGTCCATGGTCCAACTCAGTCCCATCGCACCATAGCGGCTGATACGGCCATAGTCGGTCGCAGTCCGACCACGCCACAGCGCGATGATGGCGAAATGATTGAGCCCAGAGTTTCAGTGCCGACCGAAAACCCGACCAGGCCAGCGGCAGTTGCGGCCGCCGGGCCGGCAGATGAACCGCTTGATCCGATCTTGTCTTCTTCAACCTGCCAGGGATTTCTCGTCATCCCAGCAAACCAACGACCGCCTTGCGCCAGCGCGCCCATTGAAAGTTTTGCGACTAGTATCGCGCCTGCATCTTTCAGGCGTTCAACGACAGTAGCATCGTAATTAATGACTTGATCGCGGAATGGTTCCGCGCCCCAGGTTGTTTTAATACCGCGTGTAGCAAACAAATCTTTAGCGCCCCAGGGAATTCCATGCAGTGGCCCTCGATACTTTCCGGCTTTGATTTCCTGTTCGGCGGCGGCTGCCTGGGCGAGCGCAAGTTCTTCCGTGAGAGTGACAACACAGTTGAGTTTTGGTCCATACTTTTTGAGCCGAGCCAAATACATTTTCGTCAACTCGACCGGAGAAACCTTGCGGGCGCGCAGCAGCGCAGCAAGTTGCGGTACTGTCGCGAAGGCCAATTCGTCCAACTCGTTGAAGCGCGGCAGTTCAACCTGGCTCAGTCTAAATTTCACTAGCTTTCGATTGAATTCTTTGCCGGGTAGCGCCGGATGGAACAACGTGGCTGGTTCGGTATCAAGCGGAATTTCAATTTTTCGCAGCGCCTCATAGCGATCAAGGTTGCTGCTGACGTTCTGGAGCGCCATCGCCTCCTGTGCGTCGTTGAGTTCGATGCCAATCAGCTTCTCAGCTTGCTGCAACATCTCTTTCGTGACTCGCAACGGCGCAGGTGTTGGAGAAGGTAGCGGCGTTTGGGCGGGCAACGGCGTGGCGCTGGGCGCGGGTGTTTGTGCCAATGAAGACAGTGGCACTTGGGATACGACTGCGGCAGACACACCAACTGCCGGAAGCAACTTTACAAAAGAGCGGCGGCCGAACTTCGCCTCAATCTGGTTGTTCGTTTTAAGTCGGTTTTGTTTCTTCGCTGGCTTCTTCATTGTGGTGATAATTTGTTTTTCATTACTACTGCATCATTGGCGCAGGACTAACTGCGTTGTTAGGGCTCGCGGCCGGCGCCGCAGCCGCGCTTCCGTACTTTATCTGCAACAGCTTAGCTTTACCGGTCCTGTAAATCGTTAGCACAAACAGATTGTCATAATCCGTTTCCGGAATGATCGGCAGTTTTGGACCACCCAGCGCAGCGATAATTTCCGGCACCGAATTGTTATGACCGGCGACGAAAATAGTTTCGCCATTGTGTTGCGCGCTAATCTGCTTGACCAGCCCGGCGGTGTCTTTCGCGTCAACCACCGTCGTAGCCAGCCCTAGTTTGTCAGCCAGCGGCTTGACGGTTTGCTGCGTGCGTTTGTATTGAGTCGCATAGATCGCTTTGATACCCGCATCACCAAACATGCGCGCCAGCTCTGCCGCGCGGGCTTGTCCCATTGGACTTAAATCAGGATCCTTATTCGCTGGATCGATTACTTTTTCCGCATGTCGCACCAGGATCACCGTGGTCACCGGCTGGTCGCCATTGGCCGAACAAGCGAGCACGCCCGTTAGCGTCAAGACCAACGTAAGCAAAGACAGAACTATTGCGACGCGCACCCGAGGTTTCACTTCACTATTTTTTGACGACAACTTGTAACCTGCTTTCCTTTGATAATGCTTAGGCAAATGGCCGCCTAAGATAACACCAGAATCAAGCCAATTCTAAGGTTTTTGCGTAGGTAAAATGCGCCTTCACCTTCCGAATGCGAGATGCAAACTGTTCACGAAGATGTTAGTCTATTACTCAAAAGCACACCGCACGCAGGTTAACCCATACGCGCATTGTCGCTGGCAGAGGTGAAGGAATTGGCGCAAACCACGACCGATTTATCAGAAATTATTGCCGAAAATTTTGGCGCTAATGCGACTTATGTCGAGGCTTTGCTGGGCCGCTTCCGCAGCAATCCGGAATTGGTTGATGAATCCTGGCGCGCCTACTTCACAGAGTTACTGGACGATGGAGCGGAACCAGCACCGCTGCCGACTTCGGTAGAAAAACGCGCCACCAGCGCGGCTGATAATGGCAGCGAAGCCGCCACTGCACCAGCACGAACCGCCGCCGCGAGCTCGACGGCAAAAACAAAATCTATCGAAAAACCGCCGGCTACAGTCGCTGCTGCACAAGTCGAAATTAATCCTATACGCGGCGCAGCGTTGAAGATCGTCGAGAACATGGACGCAAGTCTATCGGTACCCACGGCGACTTCACAGCGTCGTATTCCGGTAAAACTGCTGGACGAAAATCGTCGCATCATCAATCGGTATTTACAGGAAAATGATCGCGGCAAAGTTTCGTACACGCACTTGATCGCGTGGGCGCTGCTGCGCGCGCTTGATGACTTTCCCCAGCTCAACGACGGCTATGATCTGGTCGAGGGCGCGCCCGTGCGCTTGCACCGCAAAGAAATTAACCTCGGCGTCGCAATTGATATGACTAAGAAAGACGGTACGCGCACGCTGCTGGTGCCGAACATTAAGAACGCCGGCGCATTACGTTTTCATGAATTCCTGTCAGCCTACGACGACGTGATAAAGCGAGCGCGCGAAGGCAAACTCCAGATTCCCGATTTTCAGGGCACTACGATTTCTCTTACCAATCCCGGCACGCTCGGGACAGTTGCTTCGACGCCGCGTTTGATGGCCGGCCAGTCCTTGATCATCGCCACCGGCGCTATTGAATACCCGGCTGAGTACCAGGCGATGGCGGCCGAAGCTTTGTCGAAGCTCGGTATCTCAAAAGCGATCACCATTAGCAGCACCTATGATCATCGCATTGTGCAAGGCGCCGAGTCGGGTGCGTTTCTGGCGCGCGTTCATGAATTGATTATTGGCCAACATAGATTCTATGACGACATCTTTGCCGATCTGGGGATCGCGCACGTGCCTTTTCGCTGGAGCGTCGATCGTAATCCGGCGCTCTTCCAGGGCGATCAAACACGGGAACAGGCGACTAAGGAAGCCCGCGTCATGGAGTTGATTAATTCGTATCGGGTACGCGGACACTTGCTGGCAGACATCGATCCGTTACACGCAATGCCGGTGCTTTACCACCCGGAACTCGATATTGAAACTTACGGCTTGACGATCTGGGACCTCGATCGGGAATTCATTACGGGCGGTTTGGCCGGCACTGAAAGCGCGACTCTGCGCGAGATTCTCGGCATTCTGCAACGCGCCTATTGCGGCAAAGTCGGCATCGAATATCGCCAAATTCAGAGTAAAGAAGAAAAAGTTTGGCTGCGAGAACAAATCCGTCGCGAGCTGGTTGAGCCCGAACCAATTCCACTTGAGATCAAGAAACAACTACTTTGGAAATTGATTTCAGCCGAGCAGTTTGAACGCTTTCTTCACACCAAGTATCTCGGGCAAAAACGTTTCTCGCTTGAGGGTAGCGAGACCATCATTCCACTACTTGATCAGCTAATTTCGAATGCGGCTGCTCGCGGCGTCCAGGACATTACGCTGGGTATGGCCCATCGCGGGCGGCTGAACGTGCTTGCTAATGTGATCGGAAATTTCTGTGAACGCATCTTCGCTTCGTTTGAAGGCTCGGTGCATCCTTCATTCCCGGCGGATGAGGGCGACGTTAAATATCATCAGGGCGCGACAGGCGAACGCGAATTCGCAGACGGCAAAAAAGTTAAGCTGACGCTCTCGCCGAATCCTAGTCACCTGGAGGCAGTCGATCCGGTCGTCGAAGGAATGGTGCGCGCCAAACAGGATGACCTGCGCGGCCGTCTCGAGATGCCGCGCGAAGAAGCGATCGATCGCGCTTTGCCAGTGCTATTGCACGGTGACGCTGCGTTCGCGGGCCAGGGAGTCGTAATGGAAACGCTGAACCTGGCGAACCTCAAGGGTTATCGCACGGGCGGCACAATCCACATCATCATCAACAACCAGATCGGATTCACTACTTCTCCGGAAGCTGGCCGTTCTACGATCTACTCAACCGACGTCGCGCGCATGACGCAGTTGCCAATTTTCCACATCAACAGCGACGACCCCGAAGCTGTCTATCGGGCGTTGCGCATTGCCCTCGATTACCGTCAGGAATTCAATAAAGACGTGGTGCTGGACGTTGTAGGTTTCCGTAAATTGGGACACAACGAAACGGACGAACCCAGCTATACCCAGCCATTGATGTACCAGCGCGTGAAAGCCCATCCCGGCGTGCGCACGGTTTATTCGCGCCGCCTGCTTAAGGAAGGGGTTATCACTCAACCGGAATTAGATGCGCTGATTGAAGAGCGTGTCGGGCGTTACGAAGCTGCGCTCGCGCGCGCCAAGGAAGTAGTCGCGAAGCAGGATCGCACTGCAACGGTAAACATTACCGAAGACCAAGATGGTTCTGCGATCGTGGAAACATCGGTCAGTGCAGAAGTGATCCAAACCATTGCAGACAAGATTGCAGTAGTGCCACCGGACTTCAGCGTTAATCCAAAGATGGTGGGACAACTGGCCCGGCGCGCAAAGATGGGGACAGGAAACGCGCCCATCGACTGGGCATTTGCAGAAGCGATTGCCTTTGGTTCCCTGGTGCTCGAAGGCACGCGCGTGCGGCTGAGTGGACAAGACTCTGGCCGCGGCACGTTTAGTCAGCGTCACGCCGTTTTGTATGACACCCAGACAGGCAAGTCGTGGACACCGTTATCCGAGCTGCGCGCGGACTCGACGCCGAACGCTCGTTTTGAAGTCCACGACAGCTCACTTTCTGAAGAAGGCGTGCTCGGGTTCGAGTACGGTTATTCGGTGATCTCGCGTGAGTCGCTCGTGATGTGGGAAGCGCAATTCGGCGATTTTGGAAATGGCGCGCAAACGATCATCGATCAGTACATCGCGGCATCCGAAGATAAGTGGAAACAGACATCACGGCTGACGATGCTTTTGCCGCATGGTTATGAAGGCCAGGGCCCGGAACATTCGAGCGCCCGTTTAGAAAGGTACTTGCAACTCTGCGCTGAAAATAATTTGCAGGTTTGTTATCCAACTACGCCCGCGCAGTATTTTCATTTACTGCGCCGTCAGGTGAGACCGGGAATGGAGCGGCCGCTGATTGTAATTACGCCCAAGAGTTTGTTGCGCCTGCCGGCAGCGGCTTCGGCGCTGGCTGATTTTACCAGCGGTGGTTTTCAACCGGTGATTGACGATCCCGAATCTACGGATCGCGCCGCGGTGAAGCGCGTTGTCTTGTGCAGCGGCAAGGTCTATTACGATCTTATTGACGCGCGCAAGAAGAAGGAAACAGCGGCAGTTGCGATTGTGCGGCTCGAACAGTTTTATCCGTTCCCACTGGCGCGCTTGCGCGAAGTATTGGCCGGCTATCCAAACGCGAAACAACTCGTGTGGGCCCAGGAAGAACCCAAGAACATGGGCGGCTGGACTTTTGTGCAAGAGCGATTGGAAAAGTTAGTTCCTGTTTGCGAACGCCCGCTGTATGTTGGGCGCGCACCATCCGCGAGTCCGGCGACCGGTTCGTATGCAATTCACCAGGCAGAGCAAGCGAAGCTGATCGCTGAAGCGCTCGAAGATTAATAGCCTCGCGTTGCGGCGCGCTGACAAATATTGCCGTTCCACTTCCAGCAGAAAATAAACTAACCATTGAAAATTATTATTCGTTTACCAACTCTCGCGCTCCTTTTTTGCCTGCTTGGTTTAGGCGCGGCAATTTCTGATTCGAAGGACTCGCTACAGCTTCCCCAGGAAAAGCACCTCAGGAACATTAAGCAGTTGACCTTTGGCGGCGAGAATGCCGAAGCCTATTTTTCACCGAATGGCAAAGAACTGATCTTTCAATCTACGCGAGACGGGCGCGAGTGCGACCAGATTTACACCATGAACCTGGACGGCTCGAACATTCGTCTAGTTTCAACCGGCAATGGCCGCACCACTTGTTCCTACTTTTATCCGAACGCAAAAAAGATTCTTTACTCATCAACGCATCTTGGCGCGAAGGAATGTCCGCCGCGTCCTGACTTTTCCCAGGGTTATGTCTGGGCCGTCTATCCGACGTTCGATATTTTCACCGCCCGAGCTGATGGATCTGATATCAAGCAACTGACCAACGCTCCCGGCTATGACGCAGAGACGACAATTTCCAAACAAGGCAAGTTGGTTTTTACTTCGATGCGCGATGGCGATCTCGATATTTATACGATGGACGGGAACGGCAAAAACGTGCGGCGCCTGACGACTGAGCTTGGCTACGACGGCGGTCCATTCTGGTCTTATGACGGCAAGCAGATCGTCTTTCGCGCCTATCATCCGCAAACCGATAAAGAGAAAGCCGATTATCTGGCGCTGTTAAAGCAAAATTTAATTCGGCCGACAACCTTGGAAATTTGGGTGATGAACGCCGACGGCACTAACAAGCGGCAAGTGACACACAACGGAAAGGCTAACTTTGCCCCGTACTTTTTCCCTGACGGCAAACGTATCATCTTTGCCTCGAACATGGACGATCCGAAAGGCCGGAATTTCGATCTCTACGAAATCCAAGTGGACGGCTCTGGACTCGAACGCATTACCTTTAATGACACGTTCGATGGCTTCCCCATGTTTTCGCCTGATGGAAAGAAGTTGGTCTTTGCTTCGAATCGCAACGCAAAAGTACGCGGTGACACAAACATCTTCATCGCCGATTGGGTGGAGTGACTTGTAGCGCGAACTTGTAGCGCGAACTTGTAGCGCAAACTTGCAGCGCAAACTTGTAACGCAAACTGTTAGTTTGCGAATGTAATGTAACGCAAACTGTTAGTTTGCGAATGATCTGTAGCGCAAACTGTTAGTTTGCGAATGTAATATAACGCAAACTGTTAGTTTGCGAATGATGTAACGCAAACTGTTAGTTTGCGAATGACCTGTAGCGCAAACTTTAGTTTGCGTATGTAAATGTAGCGCAAACTGTTAGTTTGCGAATGTAATGTAGCGCAAACTTTAGTTTGCGAATGATGTCGCGCGCAGTGCGTCAAAGCGCCAACGGCGCGTAATCTAATACCCAGGGCAACGCCCTGGGGAACGCGTACGTTTTAATTTTGGGAAGCGAATTCTGAACCTTCTGAAATTATTCTTATGAATCTCAAATCACTATCAAGAGTTGTCGCCGGTCTAACGTTAACTTTCGCGATTTTCGTCGCCGTTGTCGCTCAAACCTCCTCACGACCCAGTCCTAGTGTTGAGCGGTTACGCGCGCATATTAACTATCTCGCTTCCGATAAATTGGAAGGCCGCCGCACCGGCAGCGAAGGCGCGAACCTCGCCGCCGAATATATCGCCAAAGAATTCGCGCGTTATGGACTGCAACGCAGCATCGGTTACGACACGCCCGGCATGTCGGTCCTTGAAGCGGACTCGCCCAATCGCTATCTGCAAAAATTTCCATACGTAGCTGGGGTCGAGCTGGGCAAAGACAATTTTCTCGCTTTCAAAGAAAACGATCGTCAGTCTCCAACCGCGCTCCGCGTGGGGGACGATTGGATGCCCCTTGGCTTCACCGCTCAAGGATCAAGCAAGCAAACGCCGGCGATCTTTGTGGGCTACGGCATTACGGCGTCAGAGTTGAACCATGACGATTATGCTCAAGCAAAAATAAAAGGCCGGATTGCTATCGCCTTTTCGGGTACGCCGGACGGTGACAATCCTCACGGGCAGTTTGGCCGTTACGAAGATCCACGTTGGAAAGCAATCGCGGCGCGAAACGCAGGAGCCGCGGGCCTGGTTCTCATCGCGCATGAGACGAACTTCAAAGACGATCGTTTAGCGCGCCTGCGTTATGACAACAGTGGCGGCGAAGCCGGCATGCCAGTGCTCGCGATTTCACGCGCAGCCGCTGCCCAGCTCTTTGAGACGGATGCTGCCGGGCTTAATCAAATTGAAAAGAGCGGCGTGATTAACAAAAATCCTGGGACATTGCCGGAAGATTCCCCGTGGCCGCGTATAGATTTCTCAATCGACGTCGCTCATCGCGAAGCGCCGGCTGCTAACGTTGTCGGCATCGTCAACGGTTTTGATCCAGTTTTGAAAAATGAGTTCATCGTCATCGGCGCGCACTATGATCATCTGGGACGCGGTGGCGAAGGCAGTCTCGCGCCGCGCGAAGGCGAGATTCACCATGGCGCCGACGATAACGCCTCCGGCACGGCAGGCCTGCTTGAACTGGCGCGCATTTTTGCTTCCTCCGATTCGCCGCGTCCCAGGCGCACCCTGATCTTCATTGCGTTTAGTGGCGAAGAAGAAGGACTGCTCGGTTCCGACTTTTACGTAAACCATCCACTGCGGCCATTGGAAAATACGGTGGCAATGATCAATATGGACATGATCGGCAGGATGAAAGACAACAAGTTGATTGTTGGCGGCGTCGGCACCGCGCAGGGATGGCGCCAAGTGATCGATGCCTCAGCGAAATTTTGGGGTATCGGCGTCACGCCGAATGTTGATTCTTATGGCGCAACGTTGCCTGGAAATCTAACTGCCAAGGCCAGCCAAACCGCTACCACTCCACTCGACACGGTGCGCGCTTTCAATTTTACGCTGCAGGAAGACGGTTATGGCCCAAGCGATCACTCGTCGTTCTACGCCAAGAAAATTCCAGTGCTGTTTGTTTGGACGGGCACGCACGAGGATTATCACAAACCGTCAGACACAGCCGACAAGATCAACTACGAAGACGAGACGCACGTCGTGAGCTTTGTAGAGCGGCTGATACAAAACATTGACGCTGCTGCGGTGCGGCCTATTTACACCGTTGCTAAAAGCGAATCGCAGGGACGCAGCATGGGCTTTCGCGTCTATCTCGGCACAATTCCGAATTACGCTGATAACGGCGATGGTCTGGTGCTGGATGGCGTTCGCGACGATTCGCCCGCGGCAAAGGCAGGGATTAAAGCCGGCGACCGGATTGTTAAGCTCGCCGGACGCGAAGTACACAATGTTTACGATTACACGTATGCGCTGGGAGAGATGAAAGCCGGACAGGAATATGAAGTGGAGTTGCTGCGCGACGGCAAGCAACTGAAGTTGAAGATCACACCGGCGGCAAGGAAGTAGTGCTGAGCAATGAGTGCTGAGCAATGAGTGCAGGTTTCAAGTGACAGGTAACTGAAGTGTCACCTGTCACCTGTCACCTGTCACTTTTAATCTACCAACGCGGTTCGCGATCAAAGCCGCCACGGTCGCCGCCGCGATCGCCACCGCGGCCGCCGCCGCCATAACCGCCGCGGCCACCACCGCCGCCGTAACCGCCACGCCCGCCACCACCACGATCAGCGCGCGGCTTGGCTTCGTTGACGGTCAGGTTACGACCGCCAAAATCCTTGCCGTTGAACTGCTCGATGGCTGCCGCTGCTTCTTCGGGAGTCGCCATCTCCACAAAAGCAAAACCGCGCGAGCGGCCAGTGTCGCGGTCTTCAATGACTGAGGCTGATTCGACTGTTCCTACTGCCGCGAAAGCGTCGCGCAGTTCCTCGCTCGTAGTGCGGAACGAGAGGTTTCCGACATAAAGTTTGGTACCCATTTGTCCTTATCCTTTGAATCGAATGAAGCGCGGGCAATATAAGATCGCAGACTCAAGCGGGGAGTGTTCTTGGATCCCTTTGGGCGAAACGCGACGCACCCGGTGCTCTAAACTTCGAGAGCCGCTTCTCACAAGTTGACAATTATCTCACTCTCTCCTCAGCCGAACGTCGTCGCATCACGAACACGGACAGGCGCTGATCACCACTGACGCGCGAGAGCAGGAACTAACGGGGCAAGTATGCCTTAGGGACGGTTTTGAGTTCAAGCCTGTTGACGGGGTCAGTGATAGCGAACTAGCGGCCAATTGCCTGCACTCTCCGCATGGAATATATTGCTTCGCACTCAATTTCATTTCCTGAAAGGTTTTTTGGCAAATGTCCAAACCTGTTCCTATTACCGTGGCGCACGGCGACGGTATCGGCCCCGAAATCATGGCGGCCACTCTGCACATTCTGAAAGCCGCGGGCGCCAACCTCGAGATCGAAACTATCGACATTGGGGAGAAGGTTTATCTCGCCGGCAATTCCTCGGGCATTGAACCTAGCTCCTGGGATTCGCTGCGACGCACCAAAGTCTTTCTCAAAGCTCCGATCACTACGCCACAGGGCGGCGGTTATAAGAGCTTGAACGTGACGGTGCGAAAGACACTCGGCCTTTATGCGAACGTGCGACCATGCGTCTCTTATCACCCGTTCGTGGAAACTAAACATCCGAACATGGACGTGGTGATTGTTCGTGAAAATGAAGAGGATCTCTATGCCGGAATCGAGCACCGGCAAACTGAACAGGTGATGCAGTGCCTAAAACTAATTTCCCGGCCGGGTTCAGAAAAAATAGTGCGTTACGCATTTGAATATGCGCGACGGAACAACCGCAAGAAAGTCACCTGTTTCACTAAAGACAACATCATGAAGCTCACCGATGGTCTGTTTCATAAAGTCTTTGATGAAATTGCTGCAGAGTATAAGGATATTGAAAACGAGCATTGGATCGTGGACATTGGCGCGGCGAAACTGGCGGACACGCCGGAAGCCTTTGACGTTATCGTAATGCCCAATCTCTATGGCGACGTATTGTCGGACGTGGCCGCGCAGATTGCGGGTTCGGTGGGACTCGCCGGCTCGGCAAACATCGGCGAGCATGTTTCCATGTTTGAAGCGATTCACGGCAGCGCGCCGCGTCGCGCCGGGCAGAATTTGGCCAACCCGTCCGGCTTATTGTTAGGCGCGGTGATGATGCTGGTGCACATCGGCGAAACTGAAGTTGCAGAGCGCGTGCACAATGCCTGGCTGCGCACCATCGAAGATGGGGTGCACACTTACGACATCTATGACGAAGGGCACAGCAAAGAAAAAGTCGGCACCAAGGAATTCGCGGCGGCTGTCGCCGAGCGCGTCGGCCAGAAACCAGAAAAACTGAAGGCCGCAAGTTATACGGCCGCAGCCGAAACAAACGATGGTCAGCGTGCCGGCGTTCAAAGGCAGCGAGCCAAAAAAGATCTAGTAGGCGTAGACGTATTTCTCGATTGGAGCAAGAGCACAGCCAACGATCTCGGCAGCTCGTTAACTAAACTGAGCGGCGACGGCCTAAAGCTCGAAATGATGAGCAACCGCGGCGTGAAAGTTTGGCCGGGCGGGCACGCGGAAACTTTCTGTTCGGATCATTGGCGTTGCCGTTTTCTGGCCGAAGCCGACGGCGCAGCGGTGTCGCACCCACAAATCATCTCGTTGCTTAAGCGCTTTGCCGAGGCTGGCTTTGATTTCATCAAAACCGAAAATCTTTATAACTTTGATGGTGAGCGCGGTTATTCACTCGACCAGGGAGCGTGAAGAAAGGATGAAAGTTTAATTATGGAGAATGAAAAGAACGATCAAGGGCCGACTGAGAAACTTCGCGATCACGGCGATGCCGCGGAAAGAGAAGAAGGCGTTCCGGGCATGGAAGACTCGGAAGCTAACGAGATAAAGGAAGAACAAAAACCTAACACCGAGTGACTATTAATCTATCGGTCGCGCAGTTCTGATTTTAGTTTTAGAAGCCATCAATAAGCCGGAGCCTAATGAACATGCCTGATTCAACGCCGCTGGTTGCTGTCATCATGGGCAGCAAGTCTGATTGGGAGACTATGAGCCACGCTGATAAGACGCTAACCGATTTTGGCGTGGCCCATGAATGCCACGTGATGTCAGCGCATCGACGCCGCAACTCGCTACTGACTTTGCCACGAATGCTGCCGCGCGCGGCGTAAAGATCATCATCGCGGCCGCCGGCGGCGCAGCACATTTGGCTGGCGTGATTGCCGCGCATACTACATTGCCGGTGCTCGGTGTGCCGATGAAAAGTGACGCACTCAACGGTATGGATTCCTTACTCTCAACGGTGCAGATGCCGGCCGGCATTCCCGTAGCCACGCTTGCGATCGGAAAACCCGGCGCTATTAATGCTGCCCTTTTCGCGGTCGCCATCCTCGCCACGACCAATCCCGAACTCGCTGCACGCTTGCAGGACTTTCGCCGCAGCCAGGAAGAAAAGGTGCGCAACACCACCGTGCCTTAAGCTGCCCTCCGCGCTAACTTCTTCTTGAATTATCAGAAGGCTTGGAGCAGAATGCGTCCACTGTAAGACGCGCCGCACGAAGTCCAATTCCCGTTCGACTTCGTTGTTTTTCACATGCTTCCCTTTCTCGCGGGTAATTCCGGACAACATGATTGGCGAGACTATTTCTCACTATCGGATAACCGACCGGCTCGGCGAAGGCGGCATGGGCATCGTCTACCTCGCCGAAGACATCACGCTCGGCCGCAAGGTAGCCATTAAGTTTCTCACTTCGACGACCGCGGAATATCGCGCGCGATTTTTGCGAGAGGCGCGCGCAGTTTCTGCGCTAACTCATCCCAATATCGCCACCGTTTTCGATTATGGTGAGACGGAATCAGGCCAGCCTTACATTGTGATGGAATTTATTAAGGGCGAGCCGCTGAACGAAAAATTACTCGAAGGTTCGCTGCCCTTACCCGAAGCAGTACGCGTTGTTTCGTTGATTGCGGAGGCTTTAGGCGAAGCTCACCACTCCGGCGTGGTCCATCGCGACGTTAAGCCTTCAAACATCATCATCACTGAACGCGGCCAGGTAAAGGTGCTCGACTTTGGCCTGGTCAAGCAACTTCACGATCAGCCAAGCCAGGCGGGTGATGCAAGCCTGCCCACACTTCCGTACACGCGCACTCAAAGCGATGTCATCGTCGGCACCCCGATGTATCTGTCACCTGAACAGGCGACCGGCAAAAAGGTGGACCAGCGCAGCGATCTCTTCTCGCTTGGCATCGTGTTGTACGAATGCATCACCGGACAAGCGGCATTTGCCGGCAGCAGCGTTTACGATATTGGCGCGCGCGTAATCAGCGAAACGCCTCCTAAACCCTCTCTGCTGAACAATCATGTTCCCCGGGAGCTTGACCGCATCACCATGAAAGCGCTCGAGAAAAAAGTCGAGCAGCGTTACCAATCAGCGGCTGAGTTAGTCGAAGATTTGAAGAAAGTTGCGCCGGCGATTGAGCACGATCGTTACCGGCGCGCCCGCAGCACTGATACTTTGAGCAAACAACGCACCTATTCGTCAAGCGCGTTAACAACCATCTCTGAAACACTGCGCCGGCCTGGGCCCTCGTTAGGTAAATTACTTTTCGTTCTTACTCTCGGAGTGTTTGTCACGCTCTTTTTGATTTGGTATTTCCACCCAACACCCTATAAGACGAACGGCCCGGCCGCCGCCTGGTACGAGCGCGGGACCGAAGCGCTTCGCAACGGCGCTTTTCTTCAGGCCACCAAAGCACTCGAGCAATCAGTCGCCGAGGATCCCAAATTCGCATTGGCTTATGCGCGCATGGCCGAAGCCTGGAACGAACTGGATTACTCGGACAAGGCAAAGGATGCGCTATTAAAAGCGCAGGCACTGGTACCTAACCGTGCGTTGCTGGCAAAAAGCGATGCGCTTTACATGGACGCTATCAGCGCAACACTGACGCGCGATTTTGAATCGCCCATTAAGGATTACGCCGAGCTGGCGCGGCTGTCGCCGAAGGATCCTCAGGTCTACCTCGATCTTGGCCGCGCTTATGAAAAGAACGATGCTCTCAAACCTGCGATTGAAAGTTATGTTGAAGCCACGAATCGCGCGCCTCAATATGCGACCGCATACTTACGCGTCGGCACTCTCTATGCACGCCAGTTGGACCAGTCCGCGGCCACCGCAGCTTTTGACAAAGCGGAAACAATCTATCAGGCCGAGGGAAACTTTGAAGGCCAGGCAGAAGTTGCTTTTCAGCGTGGCGTTCTCTTTGACCAACTCAGTAAAGCGCCAGAAGCCCGCGAACATTTGCAGCACGCATTAGAGATTGCGCGAACGACGAGCAATGATTACCTGTACGTCAAAGCGCTGTTGCGACTGGGCGGAGTGGAACTCGATTCGAACGTCGAAGCCGCGCGAAAGTATCTGTTCGAAGCAGTTGAACGCGCGCAGGAAAAAGGCATTGATAATCTAACCAAACGCGGGCTCGCTGATATTGGCAATACCTATTTAGTGGCCGGCGATTATGCGGAAGCAGAAAAATATTACAAGCAATCGCTCGACCTGGCGCAGAAGCAACACGACGAAAGGAACAGCGCGCGAGCACTGTTGGCCCTGGCCAGCAACGCCGAAAGAAAGAGCGATACAGAACAAGTGCTGAAATATGTCGAACGCGCGCTTCCGTTTTATCAGAAAGGCGGTTACCGCAAGGAAACAATTCAGGCGCTGGCACTGCAAGCGCGTGCCAAAGTTCACTTGGGTGAGTATGACGCCGCGCGCGCAGGCTACGAACAAGAGCTCAAAGTCTCGCGGGAATTCGGTGAGCCGATGCTGACATTTTCTGCGCAGGAAGATATGGGCCGCTTGTTAATTCGCCAGGGGAAATATTCGGAAGCGTTGCCACACCTGACAGAGAGCTATCAAATTGCGAAGTCTCTAAACAGCCACAAAAACCTGGCGCTTACGCAAATTGATTATGCAAACGCGCTGGCGCATCTCGGACGCTATGGGGAATCTCAAACTGCGTTGAATGAAGCGGGCGCCATTGCCGAGCGACCCGATGCCGCGACCAATCTTGTTGCTTTCTACCACATTACGATCGCGCAGTTGAAACTTAGCCAGCGCAATCTGCCTGAGGCGAAAGCTAACGCTCAAAAGGCGCTCTCGTTAGCGGGGACCCAGCTCAAGGGCATTGCTATCGAGGCATTATTCGTAATAGGTCTTGCGCAAACATTGTCAGGCTCGCGGCAAGGAGTCGCATCGTGTCAACAAGCGGTGACTGCAGCGCGCGAATCAAATGATCCGGACCTGTTGTCTCAATCTTTATTCGCGCTTGCTGAAGCCCAATCACTGACCGGCGATCACACCCGCGCGCTCAGCAATGCCATGGAAGCTCAACAGATTTTTGCGCGGCTAAATTGTCATGATCAAGAGTGGCTGGCGTGGCTATTGGCGGCTCGCTCCAGCAACAAACTCGACGCTCGCGACAAAGCCAGAGAATATGCCGCACATGCTCATGACCTCTTAAACGGCTTGCAACAACAATGGGGCAGCGACAACTACAATTCCTACCTAAGCAGAACTGACATCGCAGCCGAACTGAAACAACTCAATGAAATCCTTTCCAATAAACCCTAATCCCAACCCAGCCAAAAAGGAGAACTCACATGTCAAATGGTGGCGATATCATCATCAAAGGCGGTTCACTTGAAATCCAGTTCGATGATTCAGTCTATCCGCCGGGCGACGGCCACGGCTCGCACCTGGGTCAACGCAAAATGCAAAGAATCGTAGTTGTCGATGATCAACAAGTAGTGAAGTACGACAGCCACAACGATGACCCGAAAAAGTGGACTATCACCGTACTGACAGGGGCTGCATAGCCGCTTAGAACCGGTCGGGATTTTGATCCCTCATGCTGCGGATTAAGGCTTCGGCAATTAACAGCCGCACCCGCCGGTAAAAAAGCGTGAAACGAACGAGATAGGTGCGAGCGTTCGGATCGCATCTGCGGTTCTAGGTGCGCCCACGACTGAGCAAAGAAATCACGGCGACAAATAACGCCGAACCGATGATGGACCAAATGATGGGAAAGCTGGTCGTGCCAATTTGAATCGAAAACAATTCGGGCAACCCGAGCTTTCTCGCCAGCCAAAGCCCCAGTAGAGCGCCGATAAAACCGAGCGCAATAGAGACGAGGCAGCCGCCGCGCGAATAACCGGTAATGGCTTGACCGAGCGCGCCGCAAAGGCCGGCAATGATCAGCAAAACAATTAAATCGAGTATCGTCATAAAGCTCCTTTGAGAAAGACAGTCTGGAGTCTGAAAGTCTGGAGTCTGCAGTCTTGTTTGAGAAAAGACAGTCTGGAGTCTGAAAGTCTGGAGTCTGCAGTATTGTTTGAGAAAGACAGTCTGGAGTCTGCAGTCTTGTTTGATTTCAAATTTCAGATTTCAGACTCTTGAACAGACCCGAGACTCCAGACTCTCAGACTCCAGACTCCAGACTCCAGACTTTTGAAACAGACCCCAGACTACTCCTTCAAGTAAATGTCGCCGTTCTTCATCACCAGCCGCACGCGACGCAGAGCAGACACGTCCTGGGTCGGATCGCCCTCGACCGCAATCAGATCAGCAAACAAGCCCGCATGAACTGCGCCAATCTTGTCCTGAAGATGCAATACACGCGCATCAATCGAAGTAGCCGAGCGCAACGCATCAATTAGCGGCATGCCCCAGGCAACCATCGTTTCGATCTCGCGCGCATTGTCGCCATGCGGGAAAACGCCAACGTCGCTGCCACTCGCAATCGTTACGCCTGCTTCCAACGCTTGCTTGAAAACAATTTTCTTGTGTTCGGCGTTAGCCCCGGCGACCGCCAGCGTTGGACACAATGCAGTGCCGTGCTCTTTCATCAAGCGAAATAGTTCCGGTGTGCCACCATCGCCATGCTCGATCGTTTCGACCCCTGCGAGGATCGCGCGCCGCATTCCTTCCGTCGAAGTCGCGTGCGCGGACACTGGAATACCGGCGCTGCCGGCAACCTCTACGGCAAGTTTTAATTCTTCGAGCGTAAATGTCGCGTGCGCAACGCCGCCGGCGCCCCAACGATAATCGGCATACACCTTGACCCAATCGGCGCCCTTGCCGATTTGTTCGCGCACCACGCGCGTCAGTCCATCAATACCGTCGGCCTCTTCAGCTCCCTGAGGCACGGTCCATTCGGGCGCGAAACCCTTTGGACCATAGCTGCCGGTGGCCACGATCGCGCGCGTCGCGACCAACATCCGCGGACCGGGAATAATTCCCTGCTCTACTGCCTGCTTTAGTCCCACATCTGAATAACCGGCGCCTTCAGTGCCAAGATCGCGGATAGTGGTAAAGCCGGCGAGCAAAGTATTGCGCAAATGATTGGTCGCCCGAGCCACACGCAAACTCAACGCTTCGCGCGCCACCTGATCGTTCCAAACCGTCTCTGAGTAAGGATGCAGCATTACATGCGAATGCGCGTCAATCAGTCCCGGCATCAAAGTCATCGCCGGCAAATCGATTATTTTCGCATCGGTTGGGACTTTTATTTCGCTCGCCGGCCCGGCTGCCTCGATCTTTCGGCCGCGCACCACCACTACCCAATCGTTGTGTAGTTGAGCTGACTCTCCATCGAAGACGTGGGCCGGCTTAAGTAAATAAACCACTGCCGCTTGACCGGTGGCATTTGGTGTTTGAGCAAGTGGTGACGTCATTTGAGTGGGCGATATGGCGATGATTCCGGCGATTAATAGATAAACTATCACGCGCATCTGATTTGGCCTTTCGTGATCTGCTCGAGTTGAAATCACAATCCTTTCTTCTGCAACCATGCGCGCACGACTTCCGCCTGGTTGCGCTTGTTGGCATCCACTTCGAAATTGAGCTGACGCATCTCTTCAGTTGAAATCGCACGCGCCAGTTTGGCTAGTACTTCCCGCAGTTGCGGCGAGCGTTCCAGCGTGTCCTGACGCGCCAAATAGACGGCTTCATATGGAGGGAAGTAATGACGGTCATCCGCAAGCTGAAACAGATCGAGTGAAGATATGCGTCCTTCAGTCGAATTGCCGGCAATCAAATCAACCTTATTTGAGGCGAGCGCAATGTAGGTCAACGACAAATCCATTTCCCGCGGCTGTTCGGCAAACTTCAATCCGTAAGCCTTTACAAAGCCCGGATAGCCATCGGCACGCGACATGAAATCCTGACCAAAGCCAGCGCGCCAGTTAACTGCATGTGGCGCCGCTTCGGAAATTGTTTTCAACTGTAAACGCCTGGCGTCGGCGCCGCGAATCAGAATTGCGAATGTGTTTTCAAAACCTAGCGGCTCGCTAACGGCAACTCCAAATTTCTGAGCGTATTCAGTCTTGACCTGCTCATATACGGCATGCGGATCCGTAATCGGTTGATGATGAAGAATCGCAGTGTAAGAAGTGCCTGTGTATTCCGGATAAATGTCGAGCCGCTTGCCGAGCATCGCGTCATGCGGCAAATTGCCGCCGAGCTCGTAGTCGCGTTCAACAGGTACGCCGCGTGCTTCCAACATCTGCGCCACTATCTCAGCGAGGATTGTTGACTCGGTAAAGTCTTTTGAGCCGACAATGATTGGGGCGCCGCTTTGCACCGGCTGACTTGCATGTGCGCGCCGCCAATTACGATAAGAAAAAGTGGAAAAGGCAGCAAACAGAATCAACAGGGACACAATCAGGAAAACGAACTTTCGTGAATTTGATTTCGCTTTTCTCCCGTGCAAGGAAAAACTTTTCTCGATCAAACCCAAGCCGAAATCAGCAACCAACGCCATCAATGCCGCCGGTACCGCGCCCGCGAGCAGTAGATAGTTGTCGTACTGTCTGAGGCCGCGAAAAATGTATACACCCAGTCCACCCGCTCCGACCGCAGCAGCAATCGTCGTCACTCCAATTGCGATGACCATCGCCACGCGCACTCCGGTGATGACGACGGGCATTGCCAACGGCAGTTCAACCTGGCGCAAAATCTGGCTTTCTGTCATGCCCATCGCTACGGCGGCTTCGCGCACATTTGGATCAACGCCGGTGATACCGGTGACGGTATTGCGAATGATTGGCAGCAGCGCATAGACGACGAGCGCCACGATGGCGGTGCGCGCGCCAATGCCGCCGATGAACGGCAGCGGAATCAGGAAACCAAATAAGGCAAGGCTCGGAATGGTTTGCATGATGTTAGCAACACCAAGCACTGGCCCTCGTAATTTTTCTTTGCGCGTCAGCAGAATTCCGGTGGGAACTCCAATCGCGACGGCAACGAAGGTTGACACTAACACCAGCCATAAGTGTTGGCGCAGCAGCACGGCCAGCTCAGCCCAGTTTTGCGCGAGAAACTTCGAAAAATTCACGTCGCACTCTCCTGACTCGAACTAGCGTTGAGGCGCAGAGTTCGCAGGTAAGCGCGCGCAAGTTCATCGCTGGATTTCACAAAATTCTCCGGCGTTTCTAACAGCAGCAATTTGCCCGTGTGCATTAGTCCAATCCGCGAGCCAAGCAACAAAGCTTCTCGCACATCGTGCGTGACAAATACCGCAGTTTTCTTCAGTTCTTTAGCGAGATCGGAAAACTCGCGTTGCAAACTCGCGCGCGTCAAAGGATCAAGTGCGCCAAAAGGCTCATCAAGCAACAGCAAAGGCGGATCGGCGGCGAGCGCGCGCGCGACTCCGACACGCTGCCGCTGCCCTCCTGACAACTCCGCTGGATAACGATCTGCAAAACCGCGCGCGTTCAATCCCACCAAAGCGAGCAATTCATTAACGCGCGTTTCAATGCGCGCCGGCTCCCAACCTTCCAACTTCGGCACTAACGAGATGTTCTCTGCGACAGTGAAGTGAGGAAACAATCCGCCTTCCTGAATTACATAGCCGGTGCGACGCCGCAGGCGAATCGCGTCCCAGTCGTTAGTCGCTTTGCCTTCAACAATCACCTGCCCCGCATTAGGAAGTAACAAGCGATTGATTAATTTGAGTGTCGTGGTTTTACCGCATCCAGATTCGCCCAGAAGCACGAGCGTTTCGCCCGGCGCCACTGAGAAGTTGAGTTGGGAAATTATTGGGACGGGCGCGGACGGGTGCGAGAAAGTGACATTCTTGAACTCAACCAATGCGTTGTTGATTGATTCAGCCATCTGGAAATTGCGTTGCGTCTTAAGAATGCGCTAGACCGCCAGCAACAAGTTACTGCTGAATTGTTGCGCCTGATCTTGCCAGGTGCGCGCGCGCGTGAAACCGGTGACAGTGGCTAACTTGCCGATATCGCCAAGGTCGTACTTGTAAGAATTTTCGGTATGGATTTGCTCACCGGCGGCAAACTCCACTTGCAGATCCAGCTTATTGATGACAACTGTTTGCCGGCTGAGACTCTCGATATAAATCTCAACGCGTCCGGCGTCCGCATTATAGAAAGCCGAATGTTTGAAAGCCCGCAAATCAAAATTTCCATCCAACTCGCGATTAATACGCGCCAAGACATTCAAATTAAAAGCTGCCGTCACACCCAACGCGTCGTTGTACGCTGCTTCGAGCACCGCCCGGTCCTTCTTCAAATCCGCGCCCAGCAAAAGCGCGTCTCCTTCATTCAACACCCGCCGCATTGCATGCAGAAATTTTATCGCTTCTTCGGGATCAAAATTGCTGATGTTGGAACCGAGGAATAAGGCGAGCGTATGTGGCCGGCGCTGTTTCTCCAATTCCGCGAGACCGGCAAAGTAATCCGCAGCGTAAGCTTCGATTATCAGTCGCGGATAAGACTGCAGCAGAATGCGCGAGCTGCTGTCCAGGGCCGACGCAGAAATGTCTACCGGAATGAAGCGCAACTGGTCCTGTTTACGCAATATCGCTTCGATCACGAGTCGGGTTTTGGAAGCGCTGCCACTGCCCATTTCAATCAGCGTCGTCTCACCGTTAACGGAAGCCACAATCTCGTCAGCATAACGTTCAAGGATCTCGTTTTCGGCGCGGGTCAGGTAATACTCCGGCAGCAGACAAATCGCTTCGAACAACTGTGAACCAAGTTGATCGTAAAAATACTTTGGCAGGAATCGCTTTGGTTCCCTGGTCAGGCCGCGCCGCACATCTTCGGCAAGTCCGGCACGCGGATCACGCGTAACCAGGTTATGAATAAAGAATTTTTCTTGCGGCACTTGCTGCTTTTGTGACATCGGTAGCCGGGCTTTCTCCGGGCTGCGTTCTCTATTTCCTGTCGTGTGGTCAGGGGTGGGCAAGCATGATAGCCGATCGGTCGCGTTTAGCAACAACTGAGCTGCGTCGCAGATCGGTCCTGCCGGCCGCGCGGCAACGTCGGGGTTCGGATTGGAAACTGCGCCAAAACAAAATGCAGGTTCGTGCGCTTGACCCGCGCCGGTCGCTCCTGCAAGATCGCATCGCTATGCATTACCCGGGTTCCCCTGCCAAACTTCCTGTTGGCAACCAACCGCACAAACTAAATCTTCTCTTAGCCATCGCCGGCCTTTTGCTCGTCGCGGCCATTCCGGCGGCAGCGCAAAATTATCGCAAGGAAATAGACACCGGCGATAAGACCTCCGTTTTTGTAAAGAGTAGCAACGGCCGCGTCAGTGTCGTAGTTGCGGACGACCAACAAAAGAAAATTTCCATCGAAGCCAGTTCTGCCGGCGCGCTTGTCGACCAGAGCGACGTACGCACCAGCGCGAAAGATGGCAATGTGACGATCACCGTGCGCGATCGTCGCGACCGCGATCGCATCGATTTGGTCGTGCACGTTCCACCGCGTAGTAAAGTCCGAATTGAAAGCGAAGCTGGGGCCATCGATGTGGTTGGCAACGTGGAATCAGCGGAAGTGACCACCAACACGGGAACAATTCACGCGGACGTGCCGCTCGATGCGGTCAAGTTTAATTTCGAATGGAGCGCCAGCCGCCCTCGTTACTTAAGCGACGTCGAACTACCAAAAGTTAAAGAACGAGCTGCCGGCGCCTTCACGATTTCCGGAAAACTTGGAGACAAGAAACCGGAAAAGGAAGAACGCGTGCAACTGAATTTCCTCACGCAGCGCGGCGTCATTCTGCTCAATGTCGATCCGGCAATGGTGCCTCCCGATTTGCGCGAGCGGCCTCTGACAGAAGCAGCCAAAGCCATCGTTCGCAGCGGCGATAGTCAACTGACTGACGCCATCCGCACAGTTTCGCCAAGATTGTTTGGCGATTATGCGAAGACCCTGCCACCTCCAGTAAAAGAGCCGGAACTAGTAAAGCGTTCCGCGCCGGGCCAGTTTGTGAGTGAGCTTTCGCCGCAACTAATGCGTTTCAACGCCAGCGTCACGGATCGCAATGGGCGCGCTATTGGCGGCATGAAGGAATCCGACTTTACCGTTTATGAAAACGGCATCGAGCGCGAAGTAAAACAGGTCACGCCGACAAGTGAGCCGTTCAATCTCATCTTGTTGCTGGACGTTTCCGGCAGCGTGGAAGAACACATTGATTTTATCCGCAAAGCAGCGCGCGATTTTCTGAAGACGGCCAGCCCACAGGATCGTATTGCCATCGTTAGCTTTCGCGACGACATCCAGATCATTTCGGACTTCAGCACGGATCGGCATTTACTTTCAGAAAAGCTTGAGGACATTAATGCGGGCGGCGCCACTGCGCTTTATGACGCGCTGGGTTATTTGCTGGCGGATCCAATCAAGAAATTACGCGGCGAGCGTACCGCGATCGTGGTGCTTTCCGATGGCGACGACAATCGATCTTTCGTGCCTTTTCCGGCAATTCTCGAAGCGCTGGTTGAGTCGGGCGCCCTCGTTTATCCGCTATACATTCCTTCCGGACTAATTCCGGAAAGCAGCGTGCCGAAAGCGGAAGTAACTATTGATCCGCTGCGCACTCGCTATCTGACGCTCACGACACGCGCTGAGGAAGAAGGAAAACAACTCGCGCAAGCGTCGGGCGGTGTTTACTACTCCATTCACCGGCTCGAAGATTTGCAGCGCGCCTACAACGACGTTGTCGTCCAACTTCGCACTGCCTACACGATCACGTACGCTTCGAACGCGCGCTCGTCAACTAACCCGCGCGTGCGCGTGCGCGCCAACCGTGACGGTGCTTCCGTGCGTTTGAGTCCGGTCGTTGGCGTTGCCACACCTTAGGCAGATTTCTTAACCTCCAGGCCGGTATCGCGCGGTTTACTTTTCATCCTTCATACTTCATCCTTCAACTTCAGGATGTCTCAGCCACTTTTCAATTCCCTGTTTGATGAAGTCGAGCGGCGGCCACTGACTGTCAGTGAATTGACTGCGTCCGTGCGTAAAGCAATCGAAACGCGCTTCGCTTCGGTTTGGGTCGAGGGTGAGATTTCAAACTTCAAGGCCCATTCATCCGGTCACTGGTATTTCACCATCAAGGACGAGAGCGCCCAGTTGCGCGCCAAGTGTTTTCGTTCAACGAATACCCGCATTCGTTTCCGGCCTACAGACGGTTTGCACGTGCGCGCGCGCGGACGTCTGTCGGTTTATGAAGCGCGCGGCGATTACGAAATGATTGTCGAAGCGCTCGATCCGGTGGGCGCCGGCGCCTTGCAAGTTGCTTTTGAGCAAATGCGCGATCGTTTGCGCGCTGAAGGTTTATTTGCCGAAGCATTGAAACGCCCGCTGCCAGTTTTTCCGGGAAGGGTGGGAGTGGTTACTTCGCCAACCGGAGCTGCGCTTCGTGACATTCTCAATGTCATTGCGCGGCGCACGCGCACTGTTCATGTACTGTTTTCGCCAGCGCGCGTGCAAGGCGAAAACGCCGGACAGGATATCGCGCGCGCCATTAGACTCATTAACGATCATCACGCGCGCGCGTTACGGGAAAAGAGAACAGCCGACCAGGTTGATGTATTGATCGTCGGCCGCGGCGGCGGCTCGACTGAAGATCTTTGGGCCTTTAACGAAGAAGAAGTGGCGCGCGCTATTCGTGCCTCGGCGATTCCGGTGATCTCTGCGGTGGGCCACGAAACTGATTTTACAATAGCGGATTTTGTCGCCGACCGGCGCGCGCCGACGCCTTCAGCGGCGGCCGAGTTGGTCGCCGCACACGAAGATCAAATGTGCGCCGATCTCGCGCGCCTGGGCCAGAACCTTGGCCGGCTCATGCGTTACCGGATCATGAATGCGCGCGCTCGCGTTCAGGAACAGGCCCTGGCGCAAGCGTTTGCCGAAGTGCGCGGGCGTTTGCGTGACGCGGCGGCGGTTGCGAGCGCGGGCCAGCATCGGCTACAGATCCTAATGAACGAATCCATGCGCGAGGCGCGGACTCGTGCCGACTATCTCAATCATTTTCTGGAACCAGCGCAATTGCGCGCGCGCTTAAACGCCGCGCAGATTCGCTTTGCTTCGGCTTATACTGGCTGCCGCACGGCAATGGAGCGCGATTTGTCGGCGGCGGAAAAGCGTTTAGGTCTGGCCGCCGCATCGCTTGATGCCCTGTCACCATTAGCCGTACTTGATCGCGGCTACTCGATCGCGCAACGGGCAGATGGCACACTGCTGCGCGATGCGAACGCGGTGCGCATTGGAGATCAGGTACGGATGCGTTTGGCCAAGGGCGCAATCAGAGCGCAGGTAAATAGCATAGAAGAAGTTTGAGTTAGAGAAATCTCTAGTCACGACCAAATGAAAAACGACGAACAGCCAAAAAGTTTTGAAGCTTCACTTGAGGCTTTGGAAAACATCGTGCAGCAACTTGAGAGCGGCGATCTGCCACTTGAGAAAAGTCTTGAGCTGTTTGAAGAAGGCGTAAAACTCTCGCGGCAATGCCAGGAACGGCTCAACCAGGCGGAACGTCGCATTGAAGTTTTGCTGCGCGATAACCAGGGACGCCCCGTGGTCAGTGCGTTCGAAGATTCTAAGATCAACACCGCTGCGGGAAATGATGAAGACGTCTTCTGAATCAGCTGCCATCACTTACGCTGGTCAACTGCAAGAATTCCTGGCAGAAGCACGACGCCTTGTCGACAGCGAACTCGATCGCCTGCTGCCCGCCGAGTCACTACCTCCGGCCAAATTGCATGCGGCGATTCGTTGGAGTGTCTTCGCCGGCGGCAAACGCTTTCGGCCGGCGCTTCTGCTGGCCAGCGGTGAAGCCTTTGGCGCTTCGCGCGAGTCACTAATCTCCTGCGCTTGCGCGCTGGAAATGATTCATACCTATTCCCTGGTCCATGACGATTTGCCGGCAATGGACAACGACGACTTGCGGCGCGGCCGGCCTACTTGTCACATCAAGTTTGGCGAAGCGATCGCAATTCTCGCCGGAGACGCGCTGTTGACATTAGCGTTTAAGACTGTTGCTGAGGACGCGCAATTATCAGCCACGAAACGCGCGCAGTTAATTGCCGAGATAGCGCGAGCCGCGGGCACTCCGGTTGGAATGGTGGCAGGCCAGACTCTCGATCTTGATGCGGAATCAAAACAAGTTACCGCGGAGCAGTTGGAAAGGATTCATCATCTAAAAACCGGCGCGCTAATCACAGCCTCTGCGCGCTGTGGCGCGATCATCGCCGACGCTTCGCAGGAGGAACTCGAGGCCATCGCGGACTATGCTGTGCAACTCGGCCTGCTATTTCAGATCACGGACGACCTGCTTGACGTGACTGCAACCGCAGAAACGATCGGCAAGACTCCTGGCAAGGACGCGCGTTCGAGCAAAGCAACTTATCCTTCGCTTTACGGAATCAAAGCTACCCAGCAACATTTGAATGAGACGCATACGTCAGCCTGTGCGGCACTGGATCGCATTGAGTATCCCACGGATTTGTTGCACGCGATTGCTGATTTCATCCGGGAGCGCAAAGCTTAAACAACTTAGAATTACCACTCCGAGGGTTCCCATGCGCACAAACGCTGTCTTACAAAAACGGATGAAAAAAATATTCGCCGTCACCCTAATCGCACTCCCGATTTTTTTCCTGGCTTGTAACAAACAAAAGGTGACTACGTTCGATGCCACTGCGTACAAAGCGGGGATCGCGAAGTGGCAGAACGATCGCGCCGCCAATCTGTTGAAGGAAGATAGTTGGTTGACGCTCGTCGGTCTGTATTGGCTAAAGGAAGGTGAGAACAAGTTTGGCAGCAATCCGTCAAATGCGATTACCTTGCCTAAAGACAAAGCTCCCGCATTTGCCGGATCGTTTTGGCTCAAGGATGGCAAGGTAAGACTTACCGCGCCTGCTGAATCCCAGATTACGGTTGACGGCAAGAACGCAACCGAACTGGACCTCAATGATGACAACAATGATGGTGGTCCAACTGTGCTCAAGCTGGGGACTTTGATCATCAATATCGTCAAGCGCGGCGATCGACTCGGCGTGCGCGTGAAAGATTCGCAAAGCCCGGCACGTTTGCAGTTCAAAGGTCTGACTTATTTTCCCACTGATCCCAAATGGCGAATCGAAGCCCGCTTTGAACCTTATCAGCCGGCCAAAAAAATTCCGATTACAAATGTTTTAGGAATGACTAGTGACGAGTCATCGCCGGGCGCCCTGGCTTTTGAAGTGGATGGCAGAACCTATCGCATCGATCCGATTCTGGAGCAGGGCGAGACTGACTACTTCGTGATGATTGCCGACCAAACCACGGATCGCGAAACTTTTGCCGCCGGTCGCTATCTTTACGTTTCGCCGCCGGACGCTTCTGGCAAAGTTGTGCTGGACTTTAACAAGGCCTACAACCCGCCGTGTGCTTTCACCGCGTTCGCCACCTGCCCGCTGCCGCCACAGGAAAACCATTTGCCGTTTCGAATCGAAGCCGGCGAAAAGAAGTACGCCGGTGGTCCGTCTGAGACGCACAATCGTAAATAGCGCAAGCTGTCTGTAACGCAAACTGTTAGTTTGCGTATCCGTGTAGCGCAAACTTTAGTTTGCGGATTCGTGTAACGCAAACTGTTAGTTTGCGGATCCGTGTAGCGCAAACTGTTAGTTTGCGGATTCGTGTAACGCAAACTGTTAGTTTGCGTATTGGTGTAGCCCACATCGTAGCGCAAACTGTTAGTTTGCGGATCCGTGTAGCGCAAACTTTAGTTTGCGGGATCGGTGTAGCGCAAACTTTAGTTTGCGTATCCATGTAGCGCACATCGTAGCGCAAACTGTTAGTTTGCACATCGTAGCGCAAACTTTAGTTTGCGAATCCATGTAGCGCAAAGTTTGCGGATCCAGCCACGCGCAGCGCGTCCAGTCAAAGCGCCGACGGCGCGCAATGGGGGCAACGCCCCAGGTCCTCATATCCCGTAACAGAGTTGAGCGCTGAAGGTGCTAAATAATGTAGCTATTATCGAATTCGAAAAACACAAACATAATTCCGACGTGCGCGAAAAATTCGCAAACTAAAGTTTTGCGCTACGCGAGCAGCGTCGAGCAACCGCGACCACGCTAGCCGCCGATGCCGGCCTTTAGCTGCATCGCTTTCAGCGTCTCGGGGATGAACGAAGTAATGTGGTGGATTTCCTGGCGGCCGTCCGCAAACGTTTGATACAACGCAAAGTCAGGTAAGGAAAGACAGCTCAACGGCGACTGCACGTTATAGCCAGTGTCGATGCCAATTGCCGAATGTGAAATATAGATGCCGTGACGGCCCAGCCTGCCGCGCAATGGCAACAGTGGCGTCGGCGTATGTCCAAAGATGCAGGGCTTGCCGCGATAGTTTTTATAAAAATCCAAATCGCGCATCCACAGTAGAGACTGCGGCGAAGTTTCTTTCGGATGTTTGCCGCGTTCCAGACCTGCGTGCACATAAATCGCGTAATCGTCTTCGTAAAAAAGTGGTAGCGCATGGAAAAAATCGAGATGCGCGGGCGGCAAGCTGGATTCAATGGCGCGCCGCGCATCTTCCAAATCCTGTTCACTCGTTATGGTCAGGTAGCTTCCCGCGTATTGTTCAAAAGTGCGTTCGCCGCCAGTCACTGGAGTGATCCAAAGGTTGGCGCTGCCTTCAATAAAATCAAGCAGCATCTGTTCATGATTGCCGCGCAGACAATGCACGCGTTCGGGATTATCGTGTTGCATCTTCATCGCCAGTTCGACGCAACCAGGCGCATCCGGACCGCGATCGATTAGATCTCCGAGAAAGATGAGCGTGTCCACCGACTCATCACGCGGTAGCATCTCAAGCAGGTTGTGAAGTTGAGCGCAACGGCCGTGAACGTCGCCAACGACGAAAGTTTTCATGCAGTGTTTGCCTCGCGCGTTTGCAGAGACGCCTTGACCCTTTGCATCAGCGCCTGAAAGCGCGGATCAGCGTGAAGATCAGACCAGTTTGGATCGGCTTCAAACCAACGATAATTTTCGTTGCCGAGATTGATTGCTTTTTCCAGCCATTCCAACGCCAGCACCTGGCGGCCTTGCAACAAATAAGCCGAGGCCAGCCAGTACGAAATATCGTGATCAGCCGACGCGGCAATTTTAACGCGCTCAGTCAATTGTTGATTGGCCAGCTCGTGCTTACCAAGCGCGCTCAAACAGGTAGCCAGTATCGGACGAATGCCATCCATGCGCGGATGGCGGGCCAAAACTTCTTCGAGTAATTGCTGCGCTTTTTCCACCTCGCCGCGATAATAAAGCACGCGCGCGCGAATAGTTTTTATAAGCGGATGATCGGGTTCGAGTGCGGCCCCCTGATCGAGTTCGTGCAATGCTTCATCGTAACGCTTTTGATAATTGAAAATGCGAGCGCGATTATAACTGGTTACCACAAGTTCATTCGGATTCAACCTGACCATGCGATCAAAACTACGCATCGCTCGATCGTAATCGCTATCCAGCCGGGCCAGCACGCCGCGCGCGAAGTGTACGCCCACATCGTTCGGATATTCTTCTCGCAGCAGTTCAACTTCCTGGCGCGCCTTCGGTTTTTGACCGCGACTGAGGTAGATAAAAATCATCTGCATGCGCGCCTCGAGCAATTTCGGATCAAGCGCGAGGGCTTTGTTAAATGCTTCCTGCGCGCGATCGTGATCGTTAGCTTCGCCGAGACCTTTCAGCACGCGATTGACATAACAACCGCCGAGCGCCGAGTAAGCGAGCGCAAACTTCGGATCCAGTTCGATGGCCCGTTCAAAGTGGCTGATAGCAGAATCCAAATCGGCGCGACTAATGGTGTGATAAATGAACTGGCCCATGCAGTGGCGGCCGCGTAAGTATTCCTCCGAAGCGGCGGCGTCGGTGGTCGAACCTTTTGCCAACTCATCTTTTTCGTCAGGACTGAGCTCGATACGCAAGCCGGCGACGATATGCTGCACGATTGAATCCTGGACCGCGATGATGTCGCTGGCATCGGCGTCAATGCGATCGCTCCAGAGAATTTCGCCGGTGCGAACATCCAGCAGTTGCACGGTGACTCGCAAATGATCTTTGGCGCGTAGAAAGCTCGCGGTAAGAATTGCATCAACGCTCAGCTCGCGACCAACATCGCCGGGATCGAATTGCTTTCCCTGGTACTTGACGATGACGGACGAGGGACGCACTACCAGGGAACGCACTCGCGCAAGTTCGGTAATCACTGCATCGGCAAGTGAGAATTCATAGAAGGCTGTTTCCGGATCATTGCCTAAATTCTTGAAGGGCATGATCGCGACGCTCTTGCGATCGCGGTCGCCGAGTGTCGTAGGCGTTTCGTGCGCGTCCCGAGGTTGCGAGACAGTTCCACGTCTGCCGCTGCCACCCGAAGTTTCGCTGCCTGCCACGCTTTTGAACCAGCGTAGCGCGCGCGACATTGGACCTTCGGCGAGATGTCGCGGCGCCACCGGCAGACCGCTCTCATCAATAATGGCGCCATCGGACGTCGCTAAATCGCGCACCACCGCGCGCAGGTCATCTCGAAATTGCGACATCTGTTGGTAGCGATCGCGCGGATTTTTCTTTAACGCTCGATCTAAAATTTGCTGCAAACGGGGCGGCACTGGATCCGGCCGTGCGACGCTCAACGGCGCCGGTTCGTCATGGACTACAGCGTGACGAACATCTACGGCGGTCTTGCCGCGAAAAGGCCAGGTGCCCGTCAACATCTCATAAAGCAAGACGCCGGTTGAGAAAATGTCAGCGCGAGAATCAACGCGATCGCCGCGTGCTTGTTCGGGCGCCGCATAAGTCGCCGTGCCATAAGGCACGCCAACCTCAGTCAGCTCCGTATGATGAATCCCTGAAGTGCGGGCCGCCTCGTCGTCGAGCAGCTTTGCCAATCCAAAATCGAGGACCTTAACCTGCCCTTTGCTGGTGACCATTACATTGCCGGCTTTAACGTCGCGATGAATTATCCCCTGCGCATGCGCGGCAGCGAGTGCATCCGCTGTTTGAATGGCAATCGAAAGCGCGCTTTCCAATTTTAGCGGTTTGCCATTGACGAGCTGGCGCACGTTGCGGCCTTCTACGTATTGCATGGCAATAAAATGGACGCCACCAATCTCGTTGAGATCAAATATGGTGCATATGTTTGGATGATCAAGTGAAGAAGCGAGTCGTGCTTCGCGTTCAAAGCGTTTGAGGTTTGCAACTTTAGCAGTGAGTTCTTCGGGAAGGACCTTGACGACAACCGCGCGACCGAGTTTTGAGTCTATGGCTTTGTAGACCGTTCCCTGCCCGCCCGCGCCGAGTTTTTCGAGAATCTTGTAAGTCCCTAAGGTTGTGCCGACCATACTTCTGTTTCGAGTTTCTTATTTAACTCCCGAAACGCCCGGCTAGCAACCACAAACACTGGAAACTCACTGAGGAAAGCGACTCCTGAAGCATTCTATTCAGCAGCGACCGCATTTTACGAAAGTCCACGCTTTCAAATTTCGTTGCAGCTAAGATTCGAACAGTCGATTTTTGCAACGCTGCCGAATCTTCTCAATACTTCGCTACCGCCGGATCAACTTCATCCGACCAGGCAGTGATGCCGCCCTTGAGGTTAATCAACTTTCCAGTAAAGCCTGCTTCCTGCAAGGATCGAATGGCCTTCGCGCTGCGCACGCCACCTTTACAGTGCACTACCGTTTCTCGCGCGGGATCAATTTCATTGATGCGGTTAACAACCTGTCCGAGTGGAATTAATTTAGTCCCGGGGAGGCGCGCAATCTCATATTCATTTGGCTCGCGCACGTCAATGACCTGGAGATCATCGCCGTGGTCCAATCTTCGCTTTAGTTCACTTGCGGTTATCTCAGAAAGCTCAGGGGCGGCGGTCTGCGAAGCCGCAACACCACAAAATTGTTCATAGTCGATCAGTTCTTTGATAGTTGGATTTTCCCCACAAACGGGACACTTTGGATCCTTGCGCAGTTTGAACTCGCGAAACTTCATATGCCAGGCGTCGAACATCAACAAGCGATTCACGAGCGTGTCTTCCGCGCCCAGAATTAGCTTGATCGTTTCATTCGCTTGAATCGAGCCAACGATGCCAGGCAAGACTCCTAAGACTCCGCCTTCCGCACAAGACGGAACCAGGCCGGGCGGCGGCGGCTCGGGATACAGGCAGCGATAACAGGCGCCACGCGCCGCCCAAAACACGCTGGCCTGCCCTTCAAAACGAAATATCGAACCGTAAACGTTCGGCTTGCCCGTCAAGACGCAAGCGTCGTTTACCAAATAACGGGTGGGAAAATTATCAGTGCCGTCAACTACGATGTCGTAGTTTTTGAAAAGGGCGAGTGCGTTTTCACTGGTTAGGCGCGTATCGTGCGTTTCGATTTCAATGTGCGGGTTGATGTCGGCAAGCCGTTGGCGCGCTGAATCCACTTTTCGCCGGCCCACGTCTTTAGTACCGTGCACGATCTGGCGCTGCAAGTTGGAAGAGTCCACTACGTCGAAATCCACCAAACCCAAACGGCCTACGCCTGCCGCGGCCAGATACATTCCCAACGGCGCGCCTAAACCGCCAGTGCCAATAGCCAGCACACTTGCCGCTTTTAGTTTCTTCTGACCTTCAAGACCAACTTCAGGCATGATCAAGTGACGGCTGTAGCGCGCGATCTCTTCGTTCGAGAGTGCGGGCAATTCGCTTTTCACCTCAGTTTCTGCCGTTGAACCACCGGCAATGGACGGAACAATCATCAACGTATCGCCTTCTTTCAATGGTGTATCTACGCCTGACTGATGCCGAATGTCTTCATCGTTTACGTAAACATTTACAAAGCTGCGCAACTTATTTTGATCGTCGTAGAGATGGCGACGCAACTCTGCGAACCGCGACGTTAATTGGTCGAGCGCCGCGCCGGCGGTGTTGGCCTGGAGCTCGATTCGAGACTGGCCGCCGGCAAAATTACGCAAGGCGGTTGGTATGGCAATCGTTACTGACATGTTAATTCCCTTTCAAATTCGTGAAGCCGGCGCTGGTAGCTAGCGTCGGATAGCTTATGTCTTCCTGAATAAACCGACTGCGATCAACGGCCAGCTCCCAGGAAAATAAATCCGCGGCCCGGCCGGCGCTGACCGCAACTACAATGTACGAATAGACGGGCCACGCGTGTTCAAGATCATATTGGGAAGGAACAGCCGGATGATCAGGATGCGAGTGATAAAAACCTACGATCTCCAGTTGCTTCGCCGCCGCGTATTGCTCGCCGCGTAATAATTCTTCCGGCCGGATTAAAAAACGGTTGCGCTTGGCAGCTTCTTCACGGGCGTTCGAGATGGGAAATATTTCCGCGCATACTTTGGCGCCATTGCTCGCAAAATGGCCCAGCAACAAGCCGCAACATTCATACGGGTAATCACGTTCGGCGTGTGCCGTGATCATGCTTCGTTGTTCAGCATTTAATTCCAACATTTATTTAGATCACGCCCTCGTGGCGTTACCACCGGCGCTCCCATCTGTCTTCGATGGTGCACCCAGGATGCGCGCGGTTCAGTCGACATATTTCTCGCCACCATCGCAAAGCACAGTCACCACGATTGCGGCTTCACTTAAAGTTTCGGCCAATCGCAACGCAGCAAATACATTCGCGCCCGAACTGGGACCGACAAACAAGCCTTCTTCCCGAGCGAGACGTTGCGTCATGCGCAACGCATCATCCGTTGCCACCTCTACATTGCCATCCGCAAGCGAGGAATCATAAATTCCGGGCACCATCGCCGTTCGCAAATGCTTCATTCCTTCCAGCCCGTGCAACGGTGAATCAGGTTGCATACTGAGTGTTCGAATTGTGGGATTAAATAATTTCAGCCGTCGCGCGACGCCTACGAAAGTACCGGTAGTTCCTAAGCCGGCAATAAAGTGCGTCACTCCGCCCTTAGTCTGTCCCCAAATTTCCGGCGCCGTAGTTTCGTAATGCGCGCGCCAATTTGCATCGTTGTTGTATTGATCGGGATAAAAATACTTGTCGGGCTGGTTACGAAACATTTCGCGCGCCGCCAACTGCGCGCCATCGGTTGATTGCAGCGGATCGGTTTCAATAATCTGCACGCCATAGCTGCGCAGGATTTGTTTCCGCTGGCGGCTCGCGTTTTTAGGCAGACATAACGTCACCGGATAACCTCGCGCGGCCCCGATCATCGCGTACGCAATTCCGGTGTTGCCGCTAGTCGCATCCAGAATTGTCATACCGGGACGCAAAAGTTTCCGGCGCTCGCCGTCAAGAATCATGCTGAGCGCTGGACGATCTTTGACTGAACCGCCGGGATTCAGGTGCTCGGCTTTCACAAAAACGCTGATGTCGCGCGGTAGATTCGATGTCAGGCGCCGCAGTTGCAGCAGCGGCGTGTGCCCAATGCCACTTTCGATCGAAGCGCCATTAACGAACTCAATTTTTTCTGAAACCGCACTCATTTTGGTTTTAATCCAAATTTCTGAACTGCTGTGCAAAAAGTAAACCGGCCGCGAATTTCAATGATTCGCGACCGGCACTGAAAACTTTTGCTGCGTTATTTTAAGAAGGCCGCTGCCCTCCACGCCTGCAAATGCTCTGCCGGTCGCGTCCCCAATAACAGACGCAACAAGCGCAACAACAGAAGCAGTAACAGGCTTTATTCATTGGTTAAATTTTCAGTCTGGACTATAGAAACTCATCCCCATGCTGTCAAGGCGAGGCTGCATAAGCCAACTTAACCTGATCAATTCAGTTCCGCCTTGCCCATCTGCCAAAGCATAAAGGAATAATCAAAAGCTATTTCGCGCAAGTAGTCATAACGTCCGGAAGAGCCCCCGTGACCCGCACCCATGTTTACTTTTAGCAACAGCGGATTGTTGTTTGTGCGCATGTCGCGGATCTTGGCAACCAGCTTTGCGCCTTCCCAATAAGGCACTTGGCTGTCATTAAGTGAAACCTTAACCAGCATCGCCGGATACGCTTTAGCCCCGACGTTGTCGTATGGCGAATACTGTTTCATGTAATCGAACGCCGGCTTCTCGTTGGGATTGCCCCACTCAATGTATTCGCCGGTGGTCAATGGCAACGAAGCATCGAGCATTGTGTTCAGGACGTCAACAAACGGCACCTGGGCCACCACTGCCTTGAACAAATCCGGACGCATATTGGTTACTGCGCCGACCAACAAGCCGCCCGCACTGCCGCCTTGAATTACGAGACGGTCGCTCGAGGTGTATTTGTTCTTTACTAAATAATCGCCCGCGGCGATGAAATCCGTGAACGTGTTCATCTTTTTCATCATGCGGCCGGCATCGCGCCATTCTTCGCCCAGCTCACCGCCGCCGCGAATGTGGGCGATCACATAAATCACGCCACGGTCCAGCAAACTTAGCCGATTGGAACTAAAGGTGGGCGCTATGGAAATGCCGTAAGAACCATAGCCGTACAACAACAGCGGCGCCGAGCCATCCAACTTTGTGCCCTTGCGATATACCATCGAAAGTGGAATGCGCGTGCCGTCTGAAGCAGTCGCAAACAGTCTTTCCGACTGATAATTTTTGCGATCAAAACCCGGCACTTCCAACTCTTTCAGCAGCGTCGCCTGGTGTGTGTTCATGTTGTAGTCGAAAACCGAACTGGGCGTGACCAGCGATTGATAGTTGTAACGCACCAGGTTCGTATTAAATTCTGCGTTCTGCGCCAGCGTCGCTGCGTATACGGGTTCGGGAAATTTGATACGTTCGGTTTTTCGCGTTTTGAAATCGAAAATTTCAAGCTGTTGCAAACCGTTTTCCCATTCTGACAAAACCAGGTGATTGGCAAAGGGATCCACGGCTTCAATCTTCACCGCCGGACGATGGGGAATAAACTCTTTCCAGTTTTGTTGGCCGGGATCGGAATCAGGCGCGGTGACGACGTGAAAATTTTTCGCGCCTTTGTTGGTGCGAATGTAAAAAAGATTGCCGCGATGATCGATGTCATACTCGTGATCGGCTTCGCGCGGGCTAATGATTCTTAGTTCTGCATTCGGTGAGTCTGCCGGCAGGTAACGATACTCGGTCGAAGTCTTGCTCTCGGAACCGACAAAGATGATCGCCTTGTCGCGCGTGCGTCCGGCGTCAATATCAAACAGCTCGTCCTTCTCTTCAAAAATCAAATCAGTTTTGCCGCTGCCAAGAACATGCCGCCAAAATTTATCCGACCGCTTGGTCACCGCATCTTCAGTAGTGAAAAAGATGGTCTTGTTGTCCGTAGCCCAGGCCACGCTGCCGACGCGCTCAAATGTCTCTGGAAACAATTGCCCGGTGCGCAGATCTTTTATTTGCAGTTTGTATTGGCGATAACCAGTGGTGTCGGTCGTGTAGGCCAGCAGGTTTCCGTCGTCGCTCGGGACAAAATTGTTAACACTGAAAAACTTTAGTCCTTTAGCGAGTTCGTTCTGATCGAAAACCAGTTCCTGTTTCGCATTCAGGCTGCCTTTTTTGCGGTAATTGATCGGATACTGCTTTCCTTTTTCGGTGTGCGAGTAATAAAAATAATCGCCGCGCCGGTACGGCACCGTGTCGTCCGTCTCTTTAATGTGCCCGACCATTTCGTTATAAAGCTTTTCCTGCAGAGCGGCGGTCGGCCTCATCATTTCTTCGGCATAAACATTCTCGGCTTGCAAATGGGCGATGACTGCTGGATTCGTTTTCTCACGAAGCCAGAAATAGTCGTCCGTCATTGTGTCGCCGTGTATGGTCGTAGTCTTTGTTTTCTTTTCAGTCATAGGCGGCTGTGGCGCAGTTGCACCTCCGTTCGATTGTGCCAGGCTAGTGCTAAGCGGAGAGATCGTTATCAGGAGAATCAGAACTCTGGTGGCAACGCTTTTTAATAGGTTCATCTTTTGAGTCTTTCTAACGAGAAAGGAAAAATCATTGTCGGCCCATCGGTTTGGCGCGACAAAGGAAATTAATTTTTTGCGGCTGCGAATTTATCTGCGGCACACGGCCGTCAGTCATGGACGGTTCAACCACGCGGCGGATTGCCCCAACCCGACCCTTGATATTGGCCGTCTTTAATGATGCATGGAACTGTAGGGTCTCCGCCGGAAAAAGCCAGCATTTCCTGACGGCGCGCGCGGTCGTTTTGGGCGTCGTATTCGGTAAATGAAATATTTTTTGAATTATAAAATACTCTGGCTTGCTCGCAATAAGGACAACCGGGTTTGGTATAAATAACTAGCGCCAATGCTTTCTACCTCCGTGTTCCCAGTTTACCAACGCAACCGCAGCAAGAGAAGCGGCCACACGAAAGTGCCCGAATGCCGTAACGCGAGCGGGCAGCTCATCCGCAAACTAACAGTTTGCGTTACAAAAGCGGCGCCAAAATCAATATGTCTTTTTTAAAAAGGAGCGGCTATACTTTTGCCAATGAAAGAGGACACGTTAGCAGCTTCACAGACCGCCACCTTTGATAACGATCTGCTCGATCCTTATGAAAAATTAGTTTCGATTGAAGTACTCGGTGAACGCGTGGAGGTTCCGGAGAAAAATCGGCTGCTCAGATGCTTTCAATATCTTTCTCTGCAAACGATCTCGTATGGGGATTTTTGCTGGAACGGCGACTGCACTAATTGCCAGGTTTGGTATCACACCAAAGAACAGGCCAACGGAACCGACAAGCCAATACTTTCATGCCGCACCGACGTGATTGAGGACATGGTGATAACGGCGATGAGCCCGTTTATTAAGCTGGAAGGCATCACCAAGTAAAAGCCTTTCCAAGTCAAAGCACGCCACGAGAACTGAGATCTATCAGCCCAGAAATAGGACAGGCGAATTCGCCTGTCCTGGTCTAGGTGCGGCGTGCACGGCGGCGATCCTGGCGATAGTCGCGAAAATCTCCGCGACGGTCGCGACGATCAACTCTTATGTCACGGCGATCGCTGCGAATGTCCCGCGTGTCGCCCCTGATTTCACGACGGTCTGCAAGCAGTTCGGCCCGCGACGCCCCTTCGCGCCGGTCAGATCGTAACTCGCGCACATCGCCGCGACGATCTTTTATGTCGCCACGAATATCGCGACGATCACTGCGCAGATCCTTGGTGTCCGATCGAATCTCGTGACGATCGGCACGCAGTTCTCTATGCTCCCAGCGATTGACATGTCGCTGGCCGAATGTAGTCGCGCCGGTCGCTAACATTGCCGCCAGAAACAAAGCTCCGCTAATAAAACCCTTTTTCATTTTTAGTTCCTCCTCTTGATTTCAACTTTGCGTTCCGCCGGATAACGATCCAGCGTGGGGTCTCCAAATCAGAGGAGAGAAGGCACCTCGCCTTGCGGACGCGGATAGTTTCACGCCCCAACCAAGCGCGGCTTCATTCGGGAACCCTCTTACCAAAAACTTAGACGCGTGGGCTTTCGCGGAGGACGAATTTTATTGCAGGAATTTTTTAATACTTCGGCACGCTTGGATCCACGTCGTTGGACCACGCAGTGATGCCACCTTTTAGATTAAGCAAGTTGCCGGTGAAACCCGACTGCTTTAGCGCTTGAATCGCGCGGGCGCTGCGGCCGCCCATCTTGCAGTGCACGACAGTCTCGCGAGCCGGATCGATTTCAGCCATGCGATTGATTACCTGGGCCAGGGGAATATGAATGGAGTTGGGAATGGTACCAATGGCTACCTCGCTCGGCTCGCGAACATCGATGATTTGAATATCGTCGCCACGATCTAATCGCTGCTTTAATTCTGTCGCGCTGATTTCTTGCATGGGCTGCATGTTTGCCTGGCTCATAAATCCTCCAAAAATTGTGATTGAAAATTTTGCGGAATTTCAGGCTCAACTTGTAAACCAATTAGAGTAAACAGCGCAAATTGCCGGCCCTGCAACTTGTTTGTCCGTCCGTTTGTTAGCTTAAGAAAGCAGTTTCTTTTATGCGATCGTAATCAGTTAGACTGCCGGCTGCCTATAACTACGCAAACGGAGAACGGTTATGCGATTTGAGTTTTACCACTCGGGTCTGGATGCGGTGCCAAAACTCTCGGTTGATGGAACCGTTCCTGGTAGCGTTCACTTTTCTCATTGGCACGGTAATGAAACAGCCGCTGAAGTTAAGGCTGATACCTCGACCGAAATTGCTCTAAACTTGATTGCCTCACCACGCAAGAACGAGTTGACGCGCGGCATCGAACTAGTCACGAACAATCATTTCGATACCGACGGCGTCTTGTCAGTTTGGACTATGCTCAACGGTGAGCGCGCCATCGCCATTCGCGAGGAATTAATATCCGCCGCGGAAGCCGGCGACTTTTCGGAATTCCCGTCGGAGAACGCCGTCAGGGCGAGCATCGTGATTCAAGGTTCGGATCAGCCGCTAACTGCGGAAGACGCCGGCTCGCCTCTGGCAAACCAACTGGCTGGAACGCGCGTAGAAAGTGAGGCCAAACTCTACGAGCTAGTATTGCCCGAAGTTGAGCGAGTGATAACGCGAACGGCAAACTTTGAAAAATTTTGGCGCCAGCCATGGCAACAGATCGCAAACGCACTTGAAAGTTTTGCGAGTGGCAAAAGCAGCGTAAGAAACTTCGCGAGCCCGCAACTATCGCTCGTCAACATTGCGGACGACTTGTTTGGGCCAGCGGGATTCGATCCGTCGCGACACGCTGTGCCGTTCACAGCCATTTCGCATAATGCAAAAGCCAATTTGTTTCTGATCGCAATCCCATATCAAAAAGGTTGGGCTTACCGGCTCGATTACCCTTACTATTCGTGGGCGGAAACCGTCACGCGACCCCGCATCAAACGTCGCGATTGGTCAGCGTTGGCCGCTCGTCTTAATCAACTGGAAACCAACGCCGGCAGTTGGACGCTGGATTCAAGCGAGCTGTCTTCAGCGGCAAAATTCAGCGCGAGCGATGGAAAGCTGGCAGCTTCAGCATTGCTGCCGGACCAGGTGGCAAAGGAAGTTTGCGAAGCTTTGCCTTCAAGTGAAACAGCGGCCGCAGGCTAATTTAGTAACCATGAAACGATGAACTCGATCTCCTTCCCTTTTTGATTCAATGCATGACGTTTTGATAATCGGCGCCGGTCCGGCCGGTCTGGCAGCAGCGCTCTGGTGTGATGAACTGGGTTTGGACACGCTTGTTCTTGAGCAAAGTGAGGCTGTGGGCGGCCAGCTTCTTTCCATTTACAATCGTATCGAAAATTATCCGGCTGTAATCGCGGAAAATGGATCCGAGTTTCTGGCGCTGCTGTCACCGAAACTTGAGAGTGCCGATTTTGATCTTTGGACCAATACGGCGATCGAGTCGGTTGATCTAAAAGCTAAACGGATCGCACTTCAAAGCGGCGAACAACTTCAGGCTATCAGTTTAATTATCGCCACCGGCGTTCGACGCAGAACTTTAGGAATTCCTGGAGAGATGGAATTCCGCGAGCGTGGAATTTTATCTTCCGCTAACAAGCATCGCGACGAACTTTCTGGACATGATGTTTGCATTGTGGGAGGAGGAGATGCTGCGCTCGAAAACGCTCTTTTGCTGGCAGACGTTTGCGCCACGGTTACGGTCGTTCACCGCGGCCGCGTGTTGAAAGCGCGCCGTGAATTTACCGAGCAACTGATCGCGCACCACAACATTACGGTTTTCCCCGAGTCAGTACTTACCCGCATTTTAGGCAAAGAAAAAGTTGAAGCGGTAGAGATATTGCGCAAGGATGCGCTTAAGCCATTTCAGATGGCCGTTCATGACGTGCTAATTCGGATTGGCGTCGAACCTAATAGTGAGCTATTCAAAGATCAATTAAAGTTGAACGAGCAAAAATACATCGTGGTAAATGGCGCGCAGGAAACTGACGTCGCAAATGTTTTTGCGGTAGGAGATGTGTCCAACCCGCTTGCGCCCACGATCAGCGGTGCCACCGGTGCAGGCGCGACCGCAGCAAAAGTGATTGCCTCGCGGCTTAACAGTCGCCGATAAAGTGACAATATTTATGGTAGCGACTGAGAAATCCACGCCAAGTGCCTACACCGACGAGCATATTGCGGCCTATCCCGTCGAATACATTGCGGGTATTGATTTATATAATGCCGGCGAGTTTCACGCCGCACATGACGCCTGGGAAGAACGCTGGCTGGGGCCCGTCGGCGCGCAAGAAAAACTCTTTCTGCAAGCCATGATTCAATCGGCGGTCGCATTTCACCATTTGGAAATAGGACGCCCCGGCGCGGCACGTCAGATGTATACGCGAGCCAAGGAAAAATTTGCGCTGCTCGGTACAGATGTTTTCATGTCGCTGGATCTGATTGACTATCAGGCGCAACTCGACAGCGCGTTGTCATGGCTCTTATCAGTTCCCGATCCGCGCGTGTTGAAACAGCCTGAGGTACAACCGCCGCGCATTTGTTTGCTTCCTCAAGTTTCCGAATTTGATTAAGACGCATTCCATGCTTAGTAATCTAAAACTGTTACTGCTCGGCTTATGGCTAGGCGCTGCGTTATTTTTCAGTGCGGTGGTGGCGCCGACCGCCTTCCGCGTTTTGCGCTCGTTCAATTTGCCGAACGCGAGTGAAATTGCCGGCACGATTGTTAGCCGGTCGCTATCAATTGTGAATATTGCTGGGCTAACAGTAAGTGTGATCGCGCTGTTAATTGTCGTCAGCCGGCGGCGCAATTACTCCCGTATGCGTTTGGCTGTTCAACTGGTTCTGCTCGGTATTATGGCGGTTGCATCAGCGCTTGGTGAATGGGTGATTGCAGCGAGGATGCGCACCTTGCGGGCAGCGATGACCGTGCCGATCGATCAAGTGCCGTTGAACCATCCTTTGCGAGTAGCGTTCAGCGCCCTTCACAGCTATTCTGTCGCAGCGCTTGGCGTTGCTATTATTGCTGCTCTGCTCGCTTGTTTTATTGTGGGAAATCGCAGTCGTACGCTGCATGAATGGGAGAGAACCGGAAGTGGAAATTATCGAGCGCGTTGATGAATGGCGCCACCGATTTGCGAGCTGGCAAAATAGCAACAAGCCAGGTGCTCCTAACGGAGACATTGGCGACGAATATCCCTGGGTCGAAAATCAGCGCGCTCCTTTCTCTCCAGCGCGCCGTGCCTTGCCGATGCTCAACCTGGCGTTGATTTCTTCGGCGGGCGCCTATATAGACGGCACCAATCCTTTTGATACGAATGCTGCGGCAGGCGATCTCAGCTTCCGCGAAATTCCTTCACAGATAGAAGCAGAAGATCTCAAGTTTGCCGCGCGTGGCTATGATCCCGCAGCCGTGCTCGCGGACAGCAACTCGCTATTGCCGCTGGCTCGGCTTTTCGAATTTGAAAGCAACGGCATCATCGGCCAACTTAACCCAGTGTTCTGGAGTTTTGCTGGATTTATCCCTGATGCCGCATCTTTAGTCGGCGAGCTGGCGCCGAAAATGCTCGAACGAATCCAGCGTTATGAGGTGCAGGCGGCGCTGTTGATTCCGGCTTCGAAATTGTGTCACCAATCAGTATCGCTAATCGCGCGCACGCTGGAACTGGCTGGCGTTCCGACAATGACGTTGGCCGTCGATCGGGAAACGGTCGAAAGTGTACGGCCACCGCGCGCCGCGCTTTACGCAGGCAAGTTTGGCAGCGTTGCTGGCCAGCCTAACTTTCCGGAACATCAGCGACGAGTGCTGGACGAAGCTTTGCGCCTGATCGAGCCAATGGACCAGGCGGGCATTCGACGACTTACCGTCACGCTTGAAAGTGAAGTTGAACTCGCCCGAGGCGAACGTTGATTCCAAACAGCCCGCTAACCCGCACGCCGGTAACGTGATCCCTAAAAAACCGGCGAACATTTTTCCGCATGAGTAAAAAGAAACTATTGTTGTTCTTCCTCGCGGATTTGCTGGTGCTCGTTGTTGTCTATCTTTTGGTTTTGCCGGTGCCGATTTCGCCAATTGCATGGAACCCGCCCACGGCCCCTGCGCTTTCGGGGCAGTATCAACAGAACTCGCGCCTGGCCAGCACTGAACGGCTTTCCCTCGCCACCGGTAATCCGAAACCGGGCTCGGGATTTGGACCCGAAGATGTCGCCATTGATGCCGAAGGTCGAATTTACGCCGGGCTCGATGACGGCCGCGTTATGCGTTTGCAAGCAGACGGCACGCATCCGGCGGAGTTTTCAGACACGCACGGACGGCCACTCGGCCTGATTTTCGATGAGAGCGGAAACTTGATCGTCGCCGATGCGAGGGAAGGACTGCTTTCAATTTCGCGCGACGGGTCGCTCAGTGTATTAACGACAGCAGCTGATGGCGTTCCTTTTGCTTGTACCAATGATCTGGACGTTGCCAAAGACGGGACAATTTACTTTACCGATGCATCTGACAAATTTCCGCTCACGAATTTCACCGCTGACATTTTGGAGCACCAGGGCAATGGCCGCCTGCTGGCTTTTGATCCAAAAACCAAACAGACACGCACCTTAATGAGGGATCTTTGCTTTGCGAATGGTGTCGCGGTCAGTCCCGATCAAACCTTTCTGCTTGTCGTTGAGACTGGCGCTTATCGCGTCCATCGTTATTGGCTGAATGGTCCAAAGCAGGGTCAATCGGAAGTCTTTATAGATAACTTGCCCGGGTTTCCCGACGGCATTTCATCCAATGGTACAGACAAGTTTTGGCTGTCGCTGGTAACGCCGCGTGATCCGCTCCTCGATAAAGTCTCGCCTCATCCTTTTTTGAGAAAAGTTATTTACCGGTTGCCAAAGTTCGTACAACCGGCGCCCAAGCGTTATAGCTTTGTGCTCGGTCTCGATCTGAATGGCAAAGTGGTTGATAACCTACAGAACCCGGCCAAGGATTGTTTTGCAGAAATCGCCAATGCTGTCGAGCACAACGGCGCGTTGTACTTTGGCAGCATCGGCGAAAGCACAGTAGGTCGCTATCAGCTTCACTAGTAGGCAAAGCCCCGAAGTTGCGAAGTAGCGAAGTTGCGAAGTTAGGCTTTACAAAAATAGTCGAATTTGATCTGGCCATTGCGTTTTCTCTTACCGGGCTGAGTTTCGTGTTCGCTAAGCCCGAAGGGCTGACAGTTAATAGCCACGCCTGTCAGGGCGTGAAACTCAACTCCACGCCCTCAGGGGCGTGGCTATTCAATACCGGCCCTTGGGGCCTAACCTCACCATACTGCAATGCGGATAACTGCCGCTCGATGCAATGTTCGCGAATCCGGAGAGCCCCGAGGTTGCGAAGTTGCGAAGTTGGGTACGAGCTACACAACTGTATACTTCAGTGCCAATCCGCCTACGTGCCCCTCCTTTGAATCCCCGATTGCAAAATTCCTTGTATCGTTGGCAAATTCGCATCTTCTCCGAGAAGAGGTGTCAAGAATGTCGATTGGGGCGTCCTCTGTGGATACTCGCTAACCAGTTTCTCTGCGATTAGACCCCCTGGCTCGCCGGTTGGATCTGCCGGTGTAAGTGCTGCTATTGCTTCACTTCCTTCGCTACTAGCTCCTCCCTGCTGGGTGGCACACGCATTGATAAGAGGAGAACCGCAAGCGAAAGCACCGATAGCAAATCAGATCGCAGCTAGGTAGCGCTAAGTCCCCCAGGGAGAACGAACATGGTCAATCTACTCTCAGCAGCAACCTCTACCCCCGAGCACGCATTTCAGACCACCGCTTTGACCAGCGCCCTGATGCATAAATTGTCTCCTGAACTTATAACCACGCTTAATTCGCTGGGCGTCCAGCAACGTTATTCGGTGATGGATAACTATCCTGATTTTTTGGCGGGCAAAGCAATGAATGCCAGCAGTTCCACGACTGATCTGGGCGTCAAGGCCACGCGCAAATGCATCGAGAACTGGCAAGGCGATCCTTCGCGTATTGGTTTGTTGGTAGCGGCGACGAACACACCGGATCAAATGCTTCCCTGCCTGGCCTCGGAAGTAATGGGAAAGACGCACGGACTGTTATCACGATCCATTCGCACCGTCAGCATGCAGGCGCAAGGCTGTTCAGTGCTTTTGAAATCCATCGAAGTGGCGCAATGGTACCTGGCCGCGAATCCGGGCCAGCTGGCAATGGTATTGATGGCCGAATCACATACTCCCTACGTCGCGCCGCTCTTGCGCGATGAATACTTTGGTTTTCGCGAGATCCTCAAACTCAGAAAGGAGCAGAAATTAAATGAAGCCCAGTTCGAAGAGAAGAGGTTGGATACCACCTTCGTCATTCAATCAATGTTGTTTGGAGATGGCGCGGTAGCCCTGCTAGTCGGAACCGAAGAAGGTAAGCCAAGCTTTGGACCAATCTCGCACCTGACGAATGAAGAAACAGGTGACGCCGACTTGTTGACCATGACTAGCAACAGCAGTCATCCTTTTTTAAAAGGAAGACCGCAATATTTTATGCGTCGGGCAGTGCCCACGCGCGGCGCGCACTACGCCGTTACCACCATAAGAAATGTCCTGGATCATCCTGACTCGCCCGTTTCCACCATGGGCCAGGTAGATGATTGCCTTATCCACACCGGCAGCAAGAAAATTCTCGACGGCGTTTGCTCGCAATTGCACCTGAATACTGATTCAACCAAGGTGCAAGGCTCTTACGAAGTCCTCAAAAACTACGGTAATCTTTCGAGCGCTTCGACTGGGTTTATGTTGGCAGAGAAAAATGATTGGAAGGGACCAACGATCGTGGTGGGTTTTGGCGTAGGCTTTACGGCCAGCGCCGGAATCATGAATTACAATTGAGCGAAACCTTAAAACCGAGCGTTACCCGTCAACATCTGGCTGGCCAGTAAACCACTAATCGTCTGACTAATCTGCGAAAAATCAAAAGGCTTGCCGATGATGCCGTTCACCAGATTCGCTTCACCGTTAGGCGGCACAGTTCCACTGCCATAGCCTGTTACAAGCACAACATTCATATCGGGCCAGCGTTTACGAATCTCGCGGGTGGTCTCCCATCCATCCATATCGGGCATCGCTAAGTCTGTAAACACAAGCTCACACCGATTTGCGCCTAATAACTGAAGGGCTCGTTGACCGCTCTCGGCGATTACTACTTTATGGCCCATCGTTTCCAGCATTTCGGCAAGAGTTTCACGTACCGCTGGTTCGTCGTCTACCACCAGAATTGACAGTTGCGGGAGGTCAATATTGTTTTCTGAATTGACCATGGCCGGCGCCTGCACTTCGGCGGCGGGCAGCTGGATGGTAAAAACAGTGCCGGCGCCCAAGCTGGAAGCAACACTTATCGATCCTTCGTGACGTTCGATAATACTGTAACTCACCGATAGGCCAAGACCGGTACCGTGCGCACCTTTGGTAGTGAAGAAGGGATCAAAGATTTTTTGTCGCACATCTTCGGGCATGCCGGCTCCGTTATCGGCAAAGCACAATCGCAAGCGTGATTTTTCTGCCACGCAACTGATTCGCAATTTGCCACCGTTGGGCATCGCATCTACCGCGTTGACAATCAGGTTGACAAAGACTTCGCGGAGTTCTGAGGCGCTGCCGTATGTGAAGTGGCCTCGTTCAGCATCCAGCTCGACCGCGTAGTCCAACCCACGCACTCGCGCTTCGTTCTGCCAACGCGTGCGCGTGATTTCAATCGCATCATTTAGCAAACTGAAAACTTCCAGGCGTTCGAACTCTTTGGCCGGCGATTTCCGTGCAAAGGTTTGAATGCGCCGCACTGTAGCGGCGGCGTCTTCGGCGGCGGTCTGAATGATTTCCAGATTGCGCACTAACGCTTCATCCTGCGTCTGCCGGCGTAACAATTGCGCGCGACCAAGAATCGCTGCGAGAGAGTTATTAAAGTCATGGGCCACACCTGAGGCTAGTTGGCCCAGCGCGCGCAATTTGTCTGCCCGCGCCGCACGTTCGCGTTCTTCTTTTTGTTCGGTGATATCTCGAGCGATACCCAACACCCCAGTAGTGCGGCCGTCCACTACGAGCGGCGAATTGTCCACGCGTGCATAACGAAGCCGGCCATCGGCCGAGAAATAACGCATTTCATAAGTCTGAGCGTGGCCGTTTAGCGCGTTCTGCAACTTCTCGTTGGCAATTTCGCGGTCAGGTTCGTAAACCATTTCGAGAAAGCGGCTACCGATAAATGCTTCACGCTCATAACCGAGACCTGACAATGTGGCGCTGTTGCACCACTTGAAGCAACCATCAACATCGACTGCATAAATTGATTCGCGCGCGCTCTCCAAAATGTTTGTCAGCAGCGATTGATGCTCGCGGGCTACGGCCTGGACTTTGCGAAGTTCCGAAAGATCGCGGGCTGTACAAACCGCGGCGGTGACCGCGCCTGTTTGATCAAATACCGGTTCGATAGAAACAAGGATGGGACGGTTCAGGCGCTGAGGCACCACTTCGATAATTATGCTGCGGCCTTCTTCAATCGCTTTTTCCACCACGCAAGTTTGATTTTCAGAAGAGGCGCGCAAGATGTCGCAACACTGCCTGCCCAACAGTCTCTTCGGCTCTGAATTCTCCATCGCCGCGCCGGCACGGTTTACCCGCTTGAGGCGGCCGGCTCGATCAAAAATGAAAATGCCGTCGGACATCGAATCAAAAGTTGTTTCCCACTCTGATTTTGCCTTGGCCACCATCTCGAACAATTCCGCTTGCGCAATGCCGATGGCTAAACGTTCGGCGACGGAATGCACGAGCGATAATTCGTCTTCGGTCCAATCACGTTGCCGGTCCGTCTGATGAATGCAGAGCACGCCGCGAAAGTCGCCCTTAACGATGAGGGGATAATAAATTTGGGAACGTACGCCGGCAGCGCGCGCGTGCTCGCGCACGACGGCGCTGAAAGGTGCTGGTTCCTGCCGGTAGTTCAACGAGTCGCTAATGACCAGCGGACCGGGTAGCTCCAACAAATATTTGCCGACCGGTTCTTCGTAACTAACGGGCACTGCGCCCAGAGTGCTGGAGTGCGAGGCAACGTATTCGTGCTGCACCGCCGATAACGGGCTGGCAGAATCGTAAGGGCGCATGTAAACCCGCGAAGCACCGAGGGCGACGCCCAATTCACGCGTTGCCGTACTTAAAACTTCGGGCAGACTGAGCGAAGCGCGAATCGTCATCGTGAGGCGATTAACGAGGGCTTCGCGTTTTGAAGTTGCTTCAGCCTTTTGGTAGAGGCCGGCCTGGCGAATAGCGATGCCGGTCTGATCGCCCACCGCTTTGGCGAGTGCGATGTCCGTTTCACTCCAGTGTCGCAACTCGCGAGTGGTGGAAAGCGCAAAGGCGGCAGTTACTTCGGCGCCCACTCTGATGGCGACGTACATGATGGAACGGACCTGGGCCTGGGCCAGAATATGAGAATACAAATCAGCAATACTTTCGTCGTTCGCGGCGTCGTCAAAACAGAGTACGCCTTTCTCGTCAAGCGATTCGATCAACAGCTTTACATCGCCCAATTCAAAATCGGATCCAGCCGGCGGCACTCCTTCGGAATGATATTCAGCAACGTTCTTCACCCGCTGGGTGGTTTCGTCTTTAATGAAAAGCGAACATCGATCCGCCTTCAAATAAGATCCCAATTCGCGAACAGCGGTGTGAAAGATTTCTGAACTGTCTAAGGAACAGCGAATAGCCTGCGAGATGCGATGCGTCATCTCCTCGCGTTGTGCCTGTTTCGCCAGGGCTTCTTCGGAGTGTTTGCGCTCGGTCAAATCGCGACCTACGCCCTGTACTCCGATCGCTTTGCCATCCGCGTAAATGAGTCGCGTGCTCACTTCCAGGCGAACCCGGCGTCCCAACTTGGTAACTATTTCCAACTCATAGACGGTTGAGTCCCTGTCATTCGTCTTTTGCCCAATCATCTCCCTGGCCAACTCCAGATATTCAGGAGCGAGCACATCTGCAACCGTCATTCGCACTGCTTCTTCACGACTATATCCCGTAAGTCTCTCGCCAGTGCGATTCAACGAAGTAAAGTTTCCCGCTAAATCGTGCGTGTAGATGATGTCGTTCGCATTTTCAAACAATTCTCGATAGCGCTGTTCGTTCTCTTGCAACGCGCTTTGCGCTTTTCGGTTTTCAGTAATGTCAGTGGCCACACCGATAACTCCGGTGATCTGGCCTGAATCATTTGTTAGAGGCGAGTAACGAGTCTCGAAAATCAACTCGCCCACTTCCACCTGGTCCGAAAAGGCTTCTCCGCGCAACGCCCGTTGGATGTTCTCGAGCACACGAGGATTATCGTGATAACGATCAAAGATTGAGTGTCCCACCAGATCTGAAGATTTGAGCTTGAGCTTCTTTAGCGCTTCACCCTCTGCCACCGTAAAAATACCGTCACGATTTACGGCAAAGAGAACCAATGAGGCGCTGCCAACAACCGTGCGCAGTTGGGTTTCTGTTTGCTTGAGAACTTCAATGCCACGTTTGCGATCGGTGATATCACGCATGACTACCTGAATCGCCGGCGCTCCATTCATGACAAAAGGCATGCCCATCACTTCGACATCAATAATTTCTCCATCTAGTCGCACATGTTTCTGCTCGGCGAGTTCGGTTGGCGTTCCTAATTCATGTATCTGCTGCATCCTTGATCGAACTGAGTCTCGATAATCCGGATGAACGCGATCGAGGATTGATTGGCCGACTAGCTGATCCGAGTGCGCCGCTCCCCAAAGTCGCTGCGCAGCGGGGTTCGTATAGAGGATTTTTCCAAAGCTATGTACGACGATAGCTTCGGGGGACAACTCCACTAGGCGGCGATAACGACTTTCGCTCTCGCTGAGTGCCTGGTGGGCACGATAACGTTCAGCAAGCCGTGCGACCTTGACCAACAATTCCTCGTTGCGAAAAGGTAGCTCCAGATAGTCGTCCGCCCCAGCGTTCAAACCCTCGACGGCATCTTCGGTGGTTTGGCGTAAGCCACTAATCAAAAGGACGGGAATATTAGAGGTTGAGGGATTACTCTTAAGTTGACGACAGAACTCGATACCGTTAACGACCGGCATGACCACGTCGCTAATAATTACCTCGGGACAAAACGAAGCGATCTCCTTGCCTGCACTCTCACCATCGGCAAAGCACCGGACCTCATAGCCCTCGGCCTCCAGTAGTTCGCTTAACAGAGCACGAACCAGTCGGTCGTCGTCGGCGATCAAAACCCGACACCGAGTCGCAGAATCATTGACTAGTTTCATGAGAGGGTTGGTAACCGGAAAACCTTTAAATTGAGGAATGCCCCGGAAATCAGGCGAGAGAACCTAAGGAAGTAGTTCGCAAGGCTAACTGTTTTATTACCGTGCGGGGCAGGTAATCCCACGTCGGCGGGACAGTATAACAAAGTTACATTTGGTTTGTCATCGTAGAAAGTCGGCGAATTTGCCCGGAATTTCGTCGCTTTTCGTAAGCGGCGTATCTTCGAGCTAAGTCAGGCTGGTGGGCCCGTTGGTTCTCGTGCTAAGCCGTGTTTAAAACCTCAAGAATTCCTCAACCGGAATGCAATAAAACTGTCTCGCTGATAAAGAGCAGGGCAGAGTCTCTTTTTCGGCCAAAAAACCGACGCATTCAATTACACGGAAGGACGCTCCTCCAAAAATTATGTTCCTAATTGACTCGACTCATGACTTGACTCACAAAAAGTTGGAGCTAATTACAGACAAGATTGCGCCCCCGGCGAGAAGGGCTCGAATCTCCAGACCGCGCTTACTGGATATGTTGAGGCGCAGTCTGGGTGCCGGCACTTCGACGATTATTAGCGGCCGGGCGCGGACCGGCAAAAGCATGCTAGCGGTTGACTTTGCAGAACGGTGCGGCCGCAAGGTCGCCTGGTACAAGGTCGATGCGCCAGACGGCGATCCCCGCATATTTTTTGAATACCTGATTAGGAGCGTGCGAGAACAGCGTCCAGGTTTCGGAGAAAAACTCCTAAAGCCGTTGGTGGGGAAAAATGACTTCGAGCACACTGACGAACTGGCTGAAGCTTTTATTTTCGAGCTCGGCGATAGTGGCAAACATAATGCTTTATTGATCGTCATTGAAGACTTGCATCTGGTTTGCGATTCGGAATGGCTGGTGCCGTTTTTCACTCGCTTACTGCCACTGCTGCCGGCAGACGTACATGTTCTGATAACCAGCCGAAGCATGCCGCCGGCGCCCTTATGGCGGCTACGATCCAAACAATCTTTGGTGGTGATTGAAGAGGAAGCGCTGGCGTTTACTCGACCTGAGGCAATTGCCTTGTTCGAAAGCCTGGGGCTATCGAGCGAGCAAGCAAGCATCGCGTTAGATCATTCCCACGGCCGGGCTGGGGCTCTTGATGAGTTTGCAAAGTTTCTTCGCGAGTCGGAAGGCGCCTCGGCTGACGCAAAGCCGGAATTCGGCTTGGCGAATCTTCCCGAACAATACGCTTGAGTCGCAATCGGTTGCCGGCATTAACTGATGAGCCCCCAGAACTCTACAATCAACAATCCGGCCATCACGATTGCTGGTGGATTGATCGCATTTCGCCATGCTACTCTGCCGACCAACCCTAGCAGCGGTCAGAGACAGCAGCTGATGGCGCCCAGCAACCACCCCGAAAACTCTGCGGCCAACTCTTCCTCGTCAGACAAAACAGCGACGGGAGCGCCTCCGAGTTTTTTCCTGCGAACAAAACTGCTGCCGCCGCGTCCCGCTCCACAATTGCTATCGCGACCGCGACTTACTGATCGGCTGCTGGCAAATTTGGGTTATCCGCTAACACTCGTTACCGCCAATGCCGGATCCGGAAAAACGACCCTCGTCGCTGATTTTCTGCGCACGCGCGAGCGTCAATTCGTTTGGTACCAGTTGGACCATACGGACGCCGATCCCGCGGTCTTTTTAGGTTACCTCGCCTTTGGCATACAAAAGCTGATTCCTGCGTTCGGTCAGGCGTTGTTCTCATATCTGCAGCAAGCGAGCGGCGAATCGGCGCAACATCCCGAGCGCGCCGTGGATGTTTTTTTGAATGAGGTGCTCGAACACGTTGAGCAGCAACTGATCGTCGTTTTGGACGATTATCATCATCTGGGAAACAACACCGCGGTCCACGTGGTGATGGATCGGCTGCTCGCCTATCTGCCGGATGTCTTGCATGTAGTAATCGTTTCGCGCGAGGTACCGCCGCTCGCCCTCGGCCGCTTGCGCACGCATTCGCCGCTGGCAACCATCGATCGTAACGATCTACTTTTTACCGACGATGAAACACGTGAACTCTTTCGCCAGGTTTTCGATCTCGAGTTGACCTCGGAGCAATTAGCTGAGTATCGCGAACGCACGCATGGCTGGATTACTGCTTTGCAACTCGTCAGGCAGGTAGCACACCGTCGCGCGATTAGCAGTCGCGAAGGGCAAGCCGAAGTGCCCGATCTGGTGGAAGTACTGCGACAGTCCGAGCGGGACATTTTCGACTACTTTGCTGAAGAGGTATTTTCCGACGAGTCTGAAGACGTTCAGCAGTTGTTGCTGAAAGTTTCCCTGCTGGACAGGATTGAATTGGATATTTGCGGCACTTTGTATCCAGAACTGAATTGTCCTCGTCTCTTACCCAACCTGGTAAGGCGGAATGTATTCATCACGGTCGCGAGTGATCGCCGCGGTGAAGAATATCGCTTGCATCCGCTTTTCCAGAATTTTCTGCGACGCCGTTTACGGAGTGAAATCGGGCGCGCCGGAATTTCGGCAGAGCATCGACGTTGCGCCGGCTACTTCATTGAACGACGTGCGTGGGAGCAGGCAGCCAGACACCTGCTAGCCGCCGAGGACTTTTCCAGCGCCGCCAAATTGATTGCTGAACAAGGCGTCGAATGGATTTCAACTGGCGCGCTGAATTCATTATCGTCGCTTGCAGATTCCCTGCCGGCAGCAGCACTCGAAGCTAATCCACGGGCGCTGGCCCATCGTGCTGAAGTCGCACGCTTGCAAGGCGACTATGAGTTTGCGCATTCACTTTTGCGTCGCGCCGTAAACCTTTTACAGGAACTCGCTGACAACGAAGGCGAAGCTGACGCGCTGCACTCCTTAGCATCGCTCGCTCGGCGCGAGGGCGACTATGAGTTGGCTTTTAGTTATCTGGACCGCGCGTTACTGCTGAGCGATTCTAATTCGGCGGTGCGCACGAAGTGCGGGAACACGCGCGGCTTGTGTCTGGTGGCGATGGGCGAATGGACCGCGGCAGAACGTGAGTTCAGAGCGGCGCTACAGTCGGCAGAAGAGCGCAACGACGAATATTACACTCGATTAATTGCTCACAATCTTGGCACGCCCGCCGGCATGCGCGGAGATTTCGGAGAAGCGTTGCGCTGGTTCAGTCGCATGCTGCGAAAAGATCCGCAGGCGCCGCCGATGCCGCAGGAAGCGGTCGCCCGTCTAAACATGGCGCGCTGTTACTTGTATCGCGGCGATTTCACCGCCTGCGAAAAACATTTGGACGGTGCATTGGAAGGTTGTCAACTCTTTAGCCTCGCTGGCACCCGCGCAGAGACATTTGAAACTTACGGAAACTTGTATCGCGAGCGCGGCGAGATCGAACGGGCGGTTGAGTATTACGAACGCGCAGCTCGAGCCTACGATGAAGCCGGGATCAGCCTGACACGCACTGAGCTGCTTGAAGAGCGCGCTCTGCTTGGCCTGCAAATTGGAGATCTGGCGGCAGCGCAGACCCAGATTGACTTTCTGCTAGGCAACCGGCCGCCGGAAAAAGGAGAGCTACAGTTTTTTACTGCCTCACTAACTCGCGGGCGAATTTTGGCCGCGCGCGGCGACTATCAGCAGGCTCGCGAAGATCTGACAAGGGCACTGGAATACTTTCATTCGCATGGCCTTTACTACTACGAGGCGCAGGCGAGCATGGCCGTCGCTTGCTGCGATTTTCAACTCGGCAATGAACGCGGCGTGCTTGAGCGTCTGCGGCGCGTAGTCGATCTCACGGTACGTTACGACTATGAATACTGGCTCAAGCGTAAAATCGAAAAGTACCGGGAAATTTTTTCCAGCGAGGATGCGCTGGAGCTTTTACCTTTTGACCTGCGCGAACAAGTTTCTTCGGCCGCTGCCAGCGCTGAAGTCAAAGTGCAGCTTCCGGAAATCTCGTTAACTAGTCAACCGGTTACGGACCTGACGGTGAACATGCTCGGGCCCGTCGAGATCCTGCGAGATCCCACGCGACCGTTGGCTGCGGATGCGTGGACCACGCGACGCGCGCGCGACATCCTGTGTTTCATAGTTTCCCGACGGCACCATCGCGCGTCGAAAGACACCATCATCGACACCTTCTGGGGCGAGACCGACATGGATGTGGTTGAGAAGAATTTTCACCCCACGGTTTCCCATATTCGAAAAGCGCTAAACAGTAACCAGCCTTTGAAGCAGAATTTTCTTCTTTACCGCGATGGTGATTACCAACTCAATCCTGAATTCTCATACCGCGTGGATGTTGAAGAGTTTGATCGCCTGCTGAGCGAAGGTGAAAGCGCTCGGCGCGCGCGAAAATTTGAAGACTGTGTTCACGCCTACGAACAGGCACTGGCACTTTATCGCGGCGAATTTATGCAAGGCAGTTACGAGCCCTGGGTCGAGGAGCAACGCACCTATTACCGCGAGCAATACCTGAGATTGTTGGAATCGCTGGCAGCGGTTGCTGAAACGGCCGCCGATTGGCAAAAAGCGATGCAGTTGGCTCAGCTTATCGTCCGTGAGGATCAGTTTCGTGAAGATATTCACTGCATGATTTTGCGAGCTTACGCTGCCATGGGAAACAGGGGCGCGGTCAAGGAACATTACGAGGGTTTGAAGAGAATTCTGGAACACGAGTTAGGAGTTGAGCCCAGCCCGGAAACCAGAAAACTCTATCAACAGCTGGTTATTTAGGGAAATTGGGGCGCAAATTGATTTTCAATTGAAAACACAAGGTTTACGCAACAAATAAGGCCGAGGTCATCTCTAGAATGTTCGGGCTTTCCAAAGGAAATAGTGACGCGGATGAAGTAAGGCAGGCGGCGCTAGCGATTACGACCAAAATGGTTTTTGGTTTTGGACCGTCATCATTTACCCGAGGAAAGCACCTCGCCAGAAAGTTAGCATGACTGCGCCGATAACCCGACTGAGGTGATAGTTAGCTACGCATGAAGACTGGATCTAATCCTTTTTTTCAAAAAATAAAGCAATCAATTGCCATGACGCTGGTGCTGTTGGTGTTCGTGTCACCAACTTTCGCCGGCATTAGCATTTCGTCGTCGGATGGAATTGTGATGACCGGCGCTGACGGTATCGTCATGACCGGTGCTGACGGCATAGTCATGACCGGTGCTGATGGTGTGCTCAATGCCGGTGCGAATGGCATTGTCATGACGGGCGCCGATGGCATAGTCATGACCGGCGCTGATGGTGTTGCATATCCGAATTGCGTTCGAGCGACCAGCGCCGACGGCATTGTAATGACTGGCGCTGACGGTATTGTAATGACTGGCGCCGATGGCATTGTCATGACCGGCGCTGACGGTACAACTTATCGCGCGGATTCAATCACAGTCACAATGGCTAACGGTATTGTTATGACCGGCGCTGATGGCATCGTCATGACCGGCGCGGACGGCGTGCAACGACAAGCCAACGACGGCATCGTCATGACTGGCGCGGACGGCATCGTGATGACTGGTGCTGACGGTATCGTGATGACCGCCGCCGATTCGGTGCGCGCTACTGGAGCGGACGGCGTAGTTTTTTCAGTTGTACCTGACGGATTAAGAATTAATGGCGCCACCGGAATCGTGATGACCGGCGCCGATGGCATTGTCATGACGGGCGCGGATGGCATTGTTATGACCGGCGCGGACGGCATTGTCATGACTGGCGCTGATGGCCTGCTGCCAAGCGCACTTCGCCCGGCGACCTCCGGCTTACAAAGCGTTGATCCGGAACTGGCTGCGCAACTTAATCAATTAACGGACGACAGCAGCGTTAACGCTGTCGTGATTTATCACGCGATGCCGTCCGATTCGGATCTAACGGACCTACAACACCTTGGCATCGTTGGCGGCACTCGTTTTCATGCGCTGCCGATGATTACGCTAACCGGCACGCGTAATCAGATCGCTGCGATTTCAAAATTGCCCGCCGTGCGATCTATTTACGGCACGCGAACGCTGACCTTGAACAGTGAACCGGAAGTGCGCGCGGTTACGGGCGTCGAACGCGCCTGGCACGATTCTGAGATCACCACTTACAACCACAGTCTTCCGGTAACTGGAAAGAACGTAACCGTTGCAGTGCTGGATACCGGCCTTGACGGGACTCACGGGGATCTGGCGGGTCGTGTAGCCAAAAACATCAAGCTGGCCGGCACTCAAAGCGCTAGCGCCGGTTTTAACTATCCCATTAATTCAGAAAGCTTAAGCAATACTGATCAGGCTTACGGGCACGGTACGTTTGTCGCTGGCGTCATCGCCGGAAACGGCAGCATGTCGAGCGGGAAATATGCAGGTGTGGCGCCAGGCGCGCGCGTGGTCGGACTAAGCGCCGGCGATTTATCGCTGCTATACGTGCTTGAGGGCTTTGATTATCTGCTGAGCAACGGCAGCAGTCTTGGCGTACGCGTAGTCAATTGCAGCTTTTCCGCCAACACCGTCTTCGACGTGAATGACCCGGTAAACATTGCGACTCGCATGTTGACAGATGCGGGCGTTAACGTGGTCTTTTCAGCGGGCAACACCGGTCCCGGCGCTCATACACTGAACCCCTATGCCGTCGCACCCTGGGTCATTAGCGTCGGCGCCACTGACACCAAAGGCCATCTGGCTAGTTTCTCGTCGCGCGGTGATTTTGCGAACGCAATGTTTCACCCCACTCTCGTCGCTCCCGGTGTAAATGTGGTTAGTCTGCGCGGTTCGGGAATCGCGAATGTAACTGGGGCAACGGGTCTTGCTAACGCTGACAGCCAACGTTTGAGCGCCACTGAACTTCCGTACTACACCACGGCCAACGGCACCAGCTTTTCAGCGCCTCAGGTGGCTGGCGCGATTGCCTTAATGTTGGAAGCGAATCCCAGCTTGCTACCCAGCCAAGTGAAAGACATCCTGCAACGCACGGCGACACCGCTGCCGCCTTACTACACTTTTGAAAGCGGCACCGGCATGCTCAATGTGCACGCCGCGGTACTTGCTGCCGCATTCCCGTCTCGCCTGATTGGAGCGTGGCGCAGCACTGTTGATCGCAATCAAGTGGAGTTCTCGGGTGACGCGCCCGCCCAATTCTCAGGAACAGTACAACCGGGCAAGTCGGCTGACGTCATGGTCACAGTTCCAGATGGCGCCGTAAACGCTTCGATTCAAATCTCCTGGGGACCGATGTGGAGCACGAATGATTTGGCGTTGTCCGTTTACGACGCGACCGGCGCTCTGCGTGGTCAGGCGAACGCGATAAACCTCACCGGCCTTAATGGCAAACACGAAACTCTTTCTTTTGTGGCGCCCAGCGCCGGCAATTGGCGCATCAGCGTTCGCAACACGCTGGGTATAGCGGGCACACCGCAACCATTCGTCGGAGTGTTGGAAGTCGGCCGCGCGCAATATGCGCGATTGAATGACATCGATTCGTTTAGTCCCAGTCTGAAAGGCGACGTTTATCAAAGCTTGCGATCGTTCTCTATGTGGCCGATCGGATCTCGCTTTCGCGGCGACTTTGGAGTTTCGCGGCTCGACCTGGCAACGGCCATGATTACCAGCGCGCGCGTGCCGCAATACTCGCCCGCGCAGTCGAGTTATACAGATGTGCGCGATCCGGTTACTCGCCTATTTGTTGAAAGCGTGCAAGCCTCTCCGACCGGCTCGCTATTTGTAGATGTTGCAAAAGGCGGTCAATTCCGTCCCAACGACGATACTACTCGACTGGCGGCGGCTGTCGCCCTCGTCCGCGCCGCCGGTTTGCGATCAGACGCCGAAGCCAAGGCAGGTACTCCGCTGCCGTTTCTTGATGCCGCAACTATTCCCAGCAATTTGAGGGGATACGTTGCAGTGGCAATCTCGACCGGATTGCTTCAGGCGGATTCAAATTTCCGCCCGCAAGCGACTCTTAGCCGCGCCGACCTGGCTCACGCCGTCACCGTGATCGAAACTCGAGCCGTACAGTAAGTTGTTATTTGATTAATTCGCCGATTGCTTGCGCTTCGTCTTCGGTAAGGAAAGTAAACAAAACTCCAAACCCAGTTCCGGCTATGAAGGATGCGACTTCACCGCGCAATTTTAGCCATTCGCCAGATGGCAGTTTGATCTCAACTCCAACAATTTCGCCAACATCGACTCTGCCTTGAGTGTTCACGAAGCAGCCACCCATACTCAGGTCTTCGATTCGGGCTTCGTGTTTTCCCGACAACCCATCCCATCGGGCCGGCAGATTTATCGAAATGCGTTCATCGCTGCGTCTATTTATAGTCATCGCATTTCCTGCTTCAGTTAAAGCTGTAGCCGCCAACAACGTCATTCCGCATCAGAACTCGATTAACTTTATGACTGCAATTTGGCGCAAGCAAGCTTTTTCTGCGGCCGTCGGGTCCAGCCAGAAAGGCTTGTCTTCCCCAGGCGGAATGATCATTTAGCGCGCGGTTTGCTCTTCCAGGCTTGGCTGCTCGTCTTCAGTTGGCGTGTCTATCACGGGAACGTCGGCTGCGCTCGTGCCCAGATAATAGTTTCCTTCATCATTTGCATAGAAGCGCTCGAGGAACTCCACTCCGGCCGCGGGCGTCATCCACAACAAAGCGTCTACGTCAAAGTTCAGCGCAAAACGCCGTTTTCGGTCCGCTCGGTCACGATAACCGCGAGAATATGCCGTGTCAGAATTAATGAAAGTGCCACCCAATTCCAGCGGCGCCAGGAAAGCATTGTTGTATTCCAAACGCAGGATTCCATAGCCATGCCGCTCGCAAAGATCGGAAAGGGCGGCAATCGAATAGCCATAAAAATGGTGACGTAATTGAAACGCAGGATCGTACTTGACTACAAAACGAATGGGCGGCGGGATTTTCTCGTTGATTTCAGTGACGATCAGGCGCGGATGAAAAGACGACAAGATTGCATCCAGGATCCAATAATCGTTTCCGTCCGTATCTAAACAAAGAACACTAAAGTCCCTATCAACATTAAAGCTTTCAAGCAGCGACACCACCCCGTCCGGTTGGACTCGGCGGTGACACGCCTGGGCGTTTGGAAAACGGCGATAGACACGCTTCAACAGTTCATACTTGTGATGATCTGCTTCAATTCCTTTCCAGCACATTGGGATCCTAAGCTTAGAATTCCACGTGGACAAGTTGTCGCG